>Ga0129310_1002767_pt1 | contig 12354 bp, 10 predicted proteins | sample Go1ome_2_FD_94433 | JGI IMG/M metagenome (GOLD analysis project Ga0129310, IMG submission 94433) | Western lowland gorrila individual fecal microbial communities from Wisconsin, USA - Go1022A metagenome | ecosystem: Host-associated > Mammals > Digestive system > Large intestine > Fecal | place...
AAGAAAAAGGGCGCAACTCTGGCAGCTGCCTTCAGCGTTGCCGCCACATGGTTCAGTGTGCACGCCGGCGGCGGCTTCGCCAGCGGCAGCCAGACCATGGGCTTCCTGACAAGATTCGGCTTCCACGCGATTTAGTCCCCAGTGTCCATGGTGGTCATTCTGGCCCTCGCCTACCGTGAGCTGTTCATCATGGGCAAGAACCACAACCTGAACAATTTCCGGGCTTTGACCAATGAACTCTATCACCCCTATGAGAAGGTGCTTTCCCCCATCTACGAGGTTTTGTCTATCATCGCCAGCGTCATGGCCATCGCCTCCTGCGTGGCCGGCGGCGCCACCGTGCTGGAGAGCTATCTCGGTGTTCCCTATTTCGCCGGCATCGTGGTCATCGGCGTGGGTATGCTGCTGCTGAGCATCTTCGGAAGAGACTTGGTGCTGAAGGCCGGTACGGCGCTGTGCATCATCATCTTCGTGGCCCTGGTGCTGATCTGCGGCGTAGCCCTGACCAACGGCAACGGCCATCTGGGCACCTGGATGTCCTCCCCCGAGGCCAACTCCACCAGTTTTGGATACGTGCTGCTGAAGATGTTCTCCTACGTAGGCTTCCAGTGTTGGGGTCCTGTAGGTGCCCTGATCGGCGTCACCGGCGTGCTCAAGACCAACAAGGACATTAACCTGGCCCTGGTCATTGGCATTTTCATCAACGCCATCATGCTCTGGCTCACCAATGTGGCCATGATGGCCTATATGCCTGAGTGCACCGCCTCCGCCCTGCCCCTTTACTGGGTCTGCGAGAGCACCGGCCAGCAGGCGGTCCTCATCGCTTACGTAGTGGCCCTGCTGGCGGCCTATGTCTCCACCGGCGTGGGCGTGGTCTACGGCCTGGCCGTGCGGTACACCCCTCTGGTCACCAGCCGGAAGCCAAACGCCAACCCTACCGTTATCAACGCCATCGTAGGCGCTTTGTTCATCATTGCCACCGTGCTGATCTCCACCGTGGGCCTGACCAACATCATCAACTACGGCTTCGGTTATATGGGCTATGTGGGTATCGTGGTCCTGTTCATCCCCGCCATCACCATGGCCCATATCAAGAACAAGAAGTTTGCCAAGGAACACCCTAACTTTGACGAAGAACAGCTGAGTAAGTCCAAGTAATTTGGAACCGGTGAAGTAAGGCGGTAAGAATATGTTTTTCTCTTTCCCGAACATGCACGTTCCGGTCCAGGGCATGGACGAAATCAGGCTGCCCCAGATGGTACCGATCCGCCAGCTCTATGACCGCAGTTACATTCAAGACCCTTCGGGAGAGATCGTCCGTCAGATGGACCAGATCTTCCCGGAGCGCAGTCGCTTTTCGGGGAAAAGAATCGCCGTCACCGTGGGCAGCCGTGGGATCCCCGGTTTGGCCGGCATGGTCAAAGGTATATGCAGCACACTGCAGGCGTGGGGTGCGGAGCCTTTCATCGTGCCAGCCATGGGGAGCCACGGCGGAGCCCGAGCCGAAGGTCAACTGGAGCTGATTACAGGATACGGCATCACGGAGGAGGCTATCGGGGCGCCAATCCGGACCTCCATGGCCGTGGTCCAATACGGAAAGCTGGAGGGCATCCCCCTCTACTGTGACAAGCCGGCCTTTCAGTCAGACGGTATCGTGATCTTCAACAAAGTCAAGCCCCACACCGATTTTCGGGGAACTCACGAGAGCGGCCTAAGCAAAATGATCGCCATCGGCCTTGGAAATCACAAGGGAGCGTCCTGTTTCCACAACGCGGGCTTCCAACGCTTCCCAGAACTCCTCCCCAAGGCGGCTCAGACATTGGTGGACACCGGAAAAGTGGCCTTTGGGGTAGGGGTGGTACAAAATGCCTATGACCGGATCAGCGACATCCGGGTCTGTCCCCCGGAGTATCTGGTACCCACTGACGCGGAACTTCTGCGGATTGCCAAACAGAAGCTGCCCCAATTCAAATTTGACAACATCAATCTGCTCATTGTGGACGAGATGGGCAAAAACATCAGCGGCACGGGGATCGACCCCAACGTGGTAGGCCGCAACCTCTCCAATACCTTCCATAATACGCTGAAACTGGATAAGCTTTTTGTCCGCAGGCTGACTCCAGAGAGCCACCATAGCGGCGTGGGGCTGGGAATGGTAGACATAACTACCCGGGCCTGCCTCAACGAGGTAGACTGGGAAACGACTTGGGCCAATGTGATGACCACGGGCTCCATGGCCGGCGGCCGGATCCCCATGTACGCCAATACGGACGAGGATGCCATTCGGCTATGCCTGCGCTCCAGCTGCCCCAGAGGCGCCGAGACGGCCCGGGTGGCACGGATTCGAAACACCTTATGTATGGAAGAAATCCAGGTCTCTACGTCCATCTCCCGGGATCTTGAAAACCATCCGGAGGTGGAGATCATTGGGGCGCCGGCTCCCATGGAGTTCGGCCCCAATGGAGATCTAGTTTGAGTTAAAAAACAGGAAAGGATGGATAGAAAATGATCATTACCGAAGAGCAAATGAGCGTCGCCGCCATGGTGGGGGACTGGCTGAAAAAAGAAGTGGCTCCTGTCTGCGCTGAGTACGACGTCAAGGGGGAGTTTCCCCAACAGTTCTATGATGGCATGGTGGAACTGGGGCTCAACCTCATATCCGCTCCCGAGGAGTTCGGCGGGCTTGGCCTGAGCTGCCTGGAGCAGACCCTTATTGCCGAGCAGTTGGGCAAGTATGAGCCGGGCCTGGGCTCCGCCGTGGGTGTCAACGCCTCTGCCACCCACCTGATGACCCTTTTTGCCAACGACGCCCAGAAGAAGATCTTCTTTGACATCCTGGTGAACGGCGGCTGGGCCGGTTTCTGCCTCACCGAGCCCGGCGCCGGCTCCGACGCCGCCGGGCTATCCACCACCGCTGTGGAAGACGGCGGCGATTACGTGCTCAACGGCACTAAATGCTTCATCACCAACGGTGCCATCGCCGGGGCCTACACCGTATTCGCCACCGTGGACAAAACCATGGGGCTGAAGGGCATCACCTGCTTCTTGGTGGAACGCGACCGGGCCGGCATCAGCATCGGCAAGCACGAGGACAAGATGGGCATCCGCCTGTCCAACACCACCGAGGTAGTCTTCGAGGACGTGCGGGTCCCCAAGGACCACATCATCGGCGAGATCGGCCAGGGCTTCAAGATCGCCATGGGGACCCTGAATGAGTCCCGCATCAACGTGGGCGCCATGGGCGTGGGCTTGGCCTCCCGGGCGCTGGAAGAGGCCATCCGCTACGCCAATACCCGCGTCCAATTCAAAAAGCCCATCTCCAATCTGCAGATGATCCAGGGGATGTTGGCCGACATGGCCATGGACGTGGAAAGTACCCGGCAGTTGGTGTATCACACCGCCGAGCTGGTGGATGCCAGGCTGCCCTACACCAAGTTCTCCTCCATGAGCAAGTGCCGGGGCAGTGACGTGGCTATGAAAGTCGCTGTGGATGCCCTCCAGATCTTCGGCGGCTACGGATACATGAAAGAGTACCCTATGGAGAAGATGGTCCGTGACGCCAAGATCTTTCAGATCTACGAGGGGACCAATCAGGTCCAGCGCACGGTCATTGCGAAAGAGCTGCTGAAGTAATCCGCTGGGAAAGGAGAAAAATCCATGCTCACATTGGGGATCGACATTGGCTCCGCGTCCTCCAAGGCGGTCATTATGGGGGACGGCAAAGAGCTGGTCGCCACTGCCGTAGTCCAGGCGGGCACCGGAACCAGCGGCCCGAAGCGGGTGACGGCCGAGATCTTTGAACGCTCCGGTGTTCTGCCGGAGCAGATCTCGGCGACCATAGCCACCGGCTATGGTCGCTACGGGGTGGACATGGCAGACGGGCAGATTAGTGAGATCACCTGCCACGCCAAGGGGGTCCACTTTCTCTTTCCCGCCGCCCGGACCATTCTGGACATCGGCGGGCAGGACGCCAAGGCCATCTCCATTAATGAGAACGGCCGGGTACTCAGCTTCTTTATGAACGAAAAGTGTGCCGCGGGAACAGGCCGTTTTTTAGAGGTCATGGCCCGCATTCTGGAGATCCCCCTCAGCGAGATGGGAGACTGGGACCGCAAGTCGGAGCACCCCGCCGTTGTGAGCAGCACCTGTACGGTGTTCGCGGAATCCGATGTTATCTCCCAGCTTTCCAATGGTGCCCGGCGGGAGGATGTGATCCGAGGGGTCCACAACTCGGTCATCAGCAGGGCCATGGCCCTGCTCTACCGGACCCATATGGAGCCTGCTTTCGTCTTCACCGGCGGCGTGGCGCAGAACAGCGGCGTGGTGGACTCGCTGCGGCGGGAGCTCAGGCAAGAAGTGTTGGTCAGCCCCCAGGCGCAGCTGACCGGGGCGATCGGAGCTGCCTTATTGGCACAGGAAAAAGCCGATCAGAAGGGAGTATGACATGAGCGAAATAAATTTCGATGAAATGACGTCAAAACAAATGCTGGAGTATCTGGTCGCCAAAAACATGGAGGACGCCCGTCAGGCCAAGGCCAAGGGTGGGCTTGTGTGCTGGTCCAGCTCCATCGCCCCCTGCGAGTTCTGTGAGGCCATGGGGATCTATACAGTGTACCCCGAGAATCATGTGGTGGGCATTGCTGCCCGCGGCGGTGCCCCCGAGCTTTTAGCGCATGCGGAGCGCAAGGGCTATTCCAACGACATTTGCGGCTACGCCAGAGTCAACTTGGCCTACATGGATGTGCAGAAGTGTATCTCCGAGGAGATGCCCCTGCCGGACTTGGTGCTGCTGTGCAACAACATATGTGAGACCCTGCTCAAATGGTATGAGAACATTGCCCACACCCTGAACATCCCCCTGCTCATCGTAGATGTGCCCTACAACCACGAGTCTGAGGTGACGGAGGAGAACGTGGCCTATGTGGAGGCCCAGTTCAAGCGCATCATAGAGCAGTTGGAGGACATCACCAACCGCCCCTTCGACTATGACAAGTTTGAAGAAGTAATGAAGATCGCCTCTCAAAATGCCAAGGATTGGTATGATGCCACGGCCCTTTGTTCCGCCGTGCCCTCTCCGCTGTCCGGTTTTGATATGTTCAACTACATGGCTTTGATCGTCTGCATGCGGGGCAAAGCCGAGTGCGGCATAACCTTCCGCAAGCTAAAAGCCGAGTTGGAGGAAAAGGCCGCCAACAAGATCTGCGGACTGAAGGGTGCGGAAGAACAACACCGGATTATGTGGGACGGGATCGCCTGCTGGCCCTATCTCTCTCACACCTACAAGGTGCTGAAGAACCATGGGGTCAACATGGTGGGCTCCACCTATCCCTCCGCCTGGGCTCTGATGTACACGCCCGGGGACCTAAACGGCATGGCCAGAGCCTATACCAGCATGGGCAACAACCTCTCCCTGAAGGGGCAAATCGATCTGCGGGAAAGCATTATTCGGGACACCAAGTGCGGTGGGGTCATCATGCATATGAACCGGTCCTGTAAAATGTGTGATTTTCTGCAACATGAGATCGGCGAGGCCGTGACCTCCGACATGAGAGTGCCCATCACCACCTTCGATGGGGATCAGGCCGACCCGCGCAACTATTCCAAAGCCCAATACGAGACCCGAATCGAGGCCTTGGTGGAAATGATGAACGAGCAGAAACGGGAAGGGGGCGACCAGTGATGAAACGCAGCGTCAATGAAATCATTGAGAAGCTGATGGCAGTAGCCGCCAATCCCGGCCAGGCGGTAAAGGCAGCCTGCGCCAAGAGCGGCAAGCAGGCGGTTGGTATTGTGGCCCCCTACGGGCCGGAGGAGATCGCTTACGCCGCCGGCTGCCTGCCTGTTGGACTGTGGGGAGGCCAAGTGGAGCTGAAGCGGGTGCGGGCCTATCTGCCTGCCTTTGCCTGCTCCATCATGCAGTCCGTTGTGGAGCTTGCCGCCGCCGGCACCTATGATGAACTGTCCGCCGTGGTGATCCCCGCTCCCTGCGACACCCTGAAGTGCATCGGCCAGAAGTGGAAGGGCAAGTGCCCCGCCATCCATTTCACCCACCCTATGAACCGCAAGCTGGACTGTGCCAACGACTATCTGACCTTTGAATATCAGACTATCCGCACCAAGTTGGAGGCCATTTTAGGCCGGAAGATCACTGACGAGGCCCTGGCCGACGCCGTGCTCTTCTACAACCATTACCGCGCCGTCATGCGGGAATTTACCCTGGTGGCCCGTGACCATTTGGCTACCATTTCCCCCATCGTCCGGCACAGCATCCTGAAGGCCTCTTACTTTATGGACAAGGCCGAGTATACCAAGGATATCGAAGATCTGATCTATGCTCTGAGAAGGGCGGGACCGGAGAACTGGAACGGCAAACGGGTGGTGCTGACCGGTATCACCTTCGAACCCCGGGAACTCTTGGAAATTTTAGAATTTTATCATGTGGCAGTGACGGGAGACGATATCGCCCAGGAATCCCGTCAGTTCCGCACGGACGCTCCTTATCACAAGAGCCCCCTCCAGAGTCTGGCCGCCCAGTGGCAGAACCAGCAGGGCTGCTCCCTGGCTTTCGATCCCTTCAAGCGTCGGGTCCACGACCTTGTGGATCTGGTACGCACCACCCAGGCCGACGGCCTTGTTGTCGGCTTGATGAAGTTTTGCGACCCGGAGGAATACGATGTACCCATCCTGATGGAGGCCTTTGAGAAGGCCGGCATCCCCCTGCTGTGCATCGAGGTAGACCAGCAGACCACCGCCTTCGAGCAGATCAAGACCCGCCTCCAAGGCTTCGTGGAAGCTTTGTAAACTGCAAAAGGAGAAACAGATTTATGAGTGAACAGCCTTACGCCCTTTTGAAGGGCGTGCGTATCATCGAACTCACGACCTACGTGGCGGCTCCCTCCGCCGGACGGATTCTGGCCGACTGGGGTGCTGATATCATCAAGGTGGAACCCACTCCCCACGGGGACACCACCCGCTTTGCCGTGCCCCTGCCCGGCATGAAGTATATCACCTACGATGTTCACAACGCCAACAAGAAAAGTATCGCCCTAAACCTGAAGACTCCGGAGGGCCAGGAGATCATGGCCAAGCTGCTGGAGACGGCGGACGTCCTGCTGACCAATACCCGGGGCAAGGCCCTGAAGAAGCTGGGGATGGACTACGAGACTCTCGCCAAAAAGCACCCCCGTCTAATCCACGCCCACATGACCGGCTTTGGCGAGACCGGCCCCCTGGCCAATGATCCCGGCTTTGACAACGTGTGCTTCTGGGCCCTGGGCGGCCCCATGGTGGCCTCCATGGAAAAGGGCACCGCTCCCGTAATCCCCCCCAGCTCCTTTGGTGACAACTCCACCGCCTGCACCATGGCCGCCGCTGTCAGCGCCGCCCTATACAAGCAGAAGTGCACCGGCGAGGGCAGTAAGGTCGTAGTCTCCCTCTACGGCCAGGCTATCTTCAACATGACCGAGCCTGTTCTTTCCATCCAGTGCAGCGACCTGGACAAATATCCCAAGTCGCGCCTGGAGAATACCCCGCTGAACAATACCTATCAGTGCAAGGACGACAAGTGGATCATGGTCTGCTGCCATGAGTACGAGCGGTATTTCCCCTTCTTTATGAAAATCATCGGCCGGGAGGAACTTATCACCGATCCGGAGTACAACACCTTTGCCAAGGGGAACGAGCGCAGCCGGGAGATCGTGGGCATCATTGCTGCAGGCTTCGCCAAATTCGAGCGGGACGAGCTGGACCACATTCTCCAGCAGTACGATGTTCCTCACGCCATCGTGGCCAACGTCTATGATCTGATGGATTCCAGGCAGGCCCAGGAGAATCTGTTTTTCAATGATTTCACCATCAACGGCGAGAAGTTCACCGAGTGTGCCACCCCCGCGAAATTTGGCGGCGTGACCCTGCCCCCCCGCAACAGAGCCCCCTTCCTGGGTGAGCAGACTTCTGAGATCATGCGGGAGTTGGGCTATCAGGACGGCCAGATCAAAGAGCTTCTGGACAGGGGGATCCTTGTGGAAGAGAAAACCCACGCCCCGCTGAAGAAGCAAAAGTAAACCGGGGCGAAAAAACCGATCACAGCAACTTCCGCCCCGGGAACTCAAGGAGGGCGCTTCACGTATGGAGCTATTAGATATCACGCTCTCGGACGCTTTGGCATACAACGCCAAGCACTACCGGGACAATACAGCATATATTTTCGAGGATACCGTATACACTTGGGGCGCGACGGAGGCGATCACAGATCGTATGGCTTCCATGATGCTCCAAAGCGGGATCAGAAAGGGGAGCCGCCTGGGCCTGTGGAGCGTCAACACCGTGGCACTAGCATTTACGCTGTACGCGGCGATGAAGGTGGGGGCTGTTCCCGTCATCTTTAACTATTCCTACAAAGAGTTGGAGCTGGGCAGCGTCCTGGCCTATTCGGACACCCAGTTCATGTTCTACGGCAGCTCCACCGGTTCCCTCTCCTACCCTGACATTTTGGCGCGGGTAAAGGAAAAATCCCCCTCCCTTCAAGCGTGCTGGGACATGGAAGCTCTGCTTCGGGAAGAGGAAACCCGCTTCCTGGAGGGGACGGCTATGGAGGATAAGGCCCGGGAGGAACTGAATCGGGCCAAGGCCGCCGTCAAAAGCGGAGACACCGCCTGCATGCTGTTTACCTCCGGAACCACCAAGCGGCCCAAGGGCGTGCTCCTCTCCCACCACGGAGTCCTAAACAACGCCCGGGAGATCAGTGCGCTCATGCACTGGGACCGGGAGCAAGACCGCCTGCTCAGCGCCATGCCCATCTTCCACTGCTCCGGCATGACCTGTGGACTGATGCTGGGAGTCGTGATGGGCATGACCGTGGTGCTGATGAGCACCTTCAAGGCGGAACAGGCGATGGAACTGATCCAACGATATCGCTGTACGGCCTTTAATGTAGTCCCCTCAATGATCCTGCAGATCATCCAGCATCCCCGGTTTGGGCAATACGATCTCAGTTCCTGGCGTTCTGGTACGGCTTCCGGCTCCGGCATCACGGCAGAACGCTATGAGGCCATTATGGAGAAACTCAACGTTCCCTATCTTCAGATGGCCTACGGTCAGACCGAGACCTCCCCTCTGATCACCTTCTCCAAGTACGAGGACGACGCCCATACGAAGGCCACCACCATTGGCGTCCCCATCCCTAACATGGAGGTGCGTGTGTGGAACGAGAACGAGGGCAGAGAGGCCGAAGTCAACGAGGTAGGCGAGCTCCAGGCCCGTGGCTTTTGTGTGATGCAGGGCTACTACAAGTTAGAAGAAGAAAACAGAAAAAAATTTTGGGGAGACGGCTGGATGCGGACCGGCGACCTGGGCTTCCGTGATGAGGCAGGCTACTTCCACTTTACCAGCCGGATGAGCGATATGATTATCCGCGGCGGGGAGAACATCGCCCCCGCGGAAATCGAGTGCGTAATCCGAAACGCCAGCTCTGACATCAGGGAGACAAAGGTGATCGGCTTAGAGGTCAACACGGCCATCCAGGAGGAGATCGTAGCCTTTGTTCAGGCGGCTCCCGGGGTCCAACTGGACGGAAAAATGATCTCCGGCTATGTGAAGCAGCACCTGGCGTCTTTCAAGGCGCCCAAATATGTCTGGCAGCTGGAAGAATTTCCCGTTACAGGCTCCGGGAAGATCGACCAAAAAGCGCTAAAGCTCATTGCGATGGAAAAATTTGCGCTCGAGGTCGAAGGGGGAATGGCGAGCCCCGACAGTCCCGCGCACATTCCATATGCGGTCGGAAAACCCGAATCTGACACAAAAAGAGGTAAATATCTATGAACATTCTCGTCTGTGTGAAACAAGTTCCTGACACCACAGAGATCAAAATCAATCCGGAGACCAACACTCTGATCCGTGACGGGGTGCCCTCCATCGTGAACCCGTTTGACGGCTACGCTCTGGAGGCTGCCGCCCGGATCAAGGACGCCGATCCTGACACCAAGATCGTGGTCGTGTCCATGGGCCCCGAGCAGGCAAAGTCCGCTCTAAAGGAGTGTTTGGCCATTGCCGCAGACAAGGCTTATCTGGTCACTGACCGGGCTTTCGGCGGGTCTGATACCCTAGCCACCAGCTACATCCTCTGCAATGCAGTGAAGAAGCTGGAGGAACTGGAGGGTCCGTTCGATGCCATCTTCTGCGGCAAACAGGCCATCGACGGTGACACCGCTCAGGTGGGCCCCGAGATGGCAGAGCACATGGGACTTCCCCAGGTGACCTACGGCCTGGAGGCCGTTGTGGACGGAGGCATTCTGAAGGTAACCAAGGAGATGGAGGACGGGAAGTCCGTCATCGGCGTGAAGATGCCCTGCGTGGTCACCTTCACCAAGCCGGCCTGGGACCCCCGCTATCCCACCATCAAGCGGAAGATGGCCGCCAACCGGGCCGAGATCCCCAATATCACCGCCGCAGAGCTGACCACCATTGATCTGGCCCAGGCCGGACTGAAGGGCTCTCCCACCAAGGTGAAGAAGACCTTCGTACCCCAGAAGAAGACCGGGGGCGTGAAGATCCAGGAAGAGACCAACGAGGATTCCGCCAAGAAACTGTTCGCCACATTGAGCGCGGCCAGCATCATCTAAGGGAGGCAACGGAAATATGGAAGCAAAGACGAAAGACCTCTGGGTATTTATAGAGACCAACGAAGACGGCTCCGCCAAGAATGTGGGTCTGGAGCTGCTGACCCCCGGCCGGATGATGGCTGATAAGCAGGGGGGCAAGCTGGTGGCGGTAATCATCGGCAGCGGTGTAGACCCTGCCGTGGGCGCGGCCAACAGCCACGGTGCCGACCAGCTCCTGGTGGTGGACAGCGCCGAGTACGCCTCCTACACCACCGACGCCTACACCAGCGCCCTGTGCGCCCTGGTGGAGAAATACGGCCCCACCACCATCCTTATTGGGGCCACCAACAACGGCCGGGACCTGGGCCCCCGAGTGAGCTGCCGTCTGAAGACCGGCTTGACCGCGGACTGTACCGCGTTGGATATTGACGAGGAGAGCGGAAACGTGGCCTGGACCCGTCCTGCCTTCGGCGGCAACCTGATGGCCACCATCCTCTGCCCGGACCACCGCCCCCAGATGGGCACGGTGCGTCCCGGCGTATTCAAGAAAGGCAACATTGCCCCCGGAAAGGCCGAAATCATCAAGGAATGCATCCATGTGGACGCCAAGGACATCCGCACCCAGGTGTTGGAAATAATTCGGGACATGGACAGCGAAAAGGTGGACCTGGAGGGCGCGGAGATCATCGTCTCCGGCGGCCGTGGCGTGGGCGGCCCCGAGGGGTTCGAAACCCACATCAAGCCTTTGGCCGCCGCCCTGGGGGCCACTGTGGGTGCCTCCCGCGCCGCTGTGGACTCCCGCTGGATCGCCCACAGCCATCAGGTGGGCCAGACAGGCAAGACCGTGGCTCCTAAGGTATACATCGCCTGCGGCATCTCCGGCGCCATCCAGCACTTGGCCGGCATGTCCGGCTCTGACTGCATCGTAGCCATCAACAAGGACCCTGACGCCCCCATCTTCGATGTGGCGGATTACGGCGTGGTAGGAAACCTGTTTGAGGTGCTGCCGGTGCTCACCGAGGAGATCAAGAAATCTCGCGCCTGAGGGGTCTTCTCCTGACATATGTTTGAAACGGTCAAAGATCGAGAATCCAGATTGATGCCTTCCTCCTGCAGGTGTCTGTGGGCCGTTTCACCTTTCTTCAGACTTTGGACTGCCTCTTGCCGGGCAGTCCAAAGTCGTATCAGGGCATTGTTACAAAATTCACAACAAGCTTTCTATAAAATCAAACACAGAAAAGGAGAGACAACTATGGACTTTTTCCAGGATGAAATGCATGAGGAACTGCAAAAGATGTACCGTGAGTTTGCCCAGGGCGAGGTGAAGGCCCTGGCGGCGGAGATCGACAAAGACGAGCGCTTCCCCGAGGAAACCGTGGCCAAGATGGCTGGGATGAATTTGCTGGGCATCCCCTTCCCCGAAGAGTACGGCGGGGCCGGGATGGATAATCTCTCCTATGCCCAGTGTGTGGAGGAGCTGAGCAAGGTCTGCGCCTCCACCGGCGTCATTGTGTCTGCCCATACCTCACTGAGTGCTTGGCCCATCTACAACTTTGGCACCGACGAGCAGAAGAAGAAATACCTGACCTCCCTGGCCTCCGGGCAGAAGCTTGGAGCTTTCGGCCTCACCGAGCCAGGGGCCGGCACCGACTCAGCCATGCAGAAGACGGTGGCTGAGGACAAGGGAGATCACTGGCTGCTCAACGGCTCCAAAGTGTTTATCACCAACGCCGGCCCGGCGGACATCTACGTGGTC
>Ga0129310_1002771_pt1 | contig 12340 bp, 9 predicted proteins | sample Go1ome_2_FD_94433 | JGI IMG/M metagenome (GOLD analysis project Ga0129310, IMG submission 94433) | Western lowland gorrila individual fecal microbial communities from Wisconsin, USA - Go1022A metagenome | ecosystem: Host-associated > Mammals > Digestive system > Large intestine > Fecal | place...
CGCCGGCTCTTCCGTCACGGTCATGGTCATCCCCACCGACGAGGAATACATGATCGCCCACGACGTCGAGCGCCTGACCAGCAACAACTAACGCATTCATCTGCAATTGAGAGAAAGGCCTCCAGAGCAACAGCTCCGGAGGCCTTTTTGCTACCGGGTGGAAATCTCAATCCCAAAGTTATCATCACTAGCAACGCTCGCGCTTCCAGCAGTGGCACCCGATCATTCAGATTCTCTGCCCCAGCTCGTAGCCAAGCCGCTGTCCACCCCAGATCCCCTGAGCACCACGTAGCGGCAGGGTCCCTACAGGGTAAAGCTCTGAAAACATCCCGCAGGACGGAGGAAGCCCCCGCCGCACGTAGTGCGCAGAGGGGGCTTCCGACATGTCCGAGGACGTTTTCAGAGCTTTACCCTGTAGGGACCCGAGGGGATACGTCCGCTACTCAGCCATCTGAGCCTGGACGGCGGTGATGGCCACGACACCCACGATGTCGTCGGCAGAGCAGCCGCGCGACAGGTCGTTGACCGGCTTGGCGATGCCCTGCAGGATGGGGCCGTAGGCGTCGGCACCGGCGAAGCGCTGGACCAGCTTGTAGCCGATGTTGCCGGCCTCGAGGTCGGGGAACACGAGCACGTTGGCCTTACCGGCGACGGAGGAGCCAGGAGCCTTGAGCTGGGCGACGGTGGGGACGATGGCGGCGTCGAGCTGCAGGTCGCCGTCGATGGCGAGCTCGGGAGCCTTCTCCTTGCAGAACTTCACGGCCTCCTGGACCTTCTTGGCGACCTCGCCGCCGGCGGAGCCCATGGTGGAGTAGGAGAGCATGGCCACGTGCGGCTCGACGTTGCCCATGAAGGTGGACCAGGAGTGAGCCGAGGCGATGGCGATCTCGGAGAGCTCGTCAGAGGACGGGTTGATGTTGAGGCCGCAGTCGGCGAAGATCAGCGTGCCGTCGGTGCCAAACTGCGGGGTGTCGGTGCACATCACGAAGAAGGCCGAGACCAGCTTGGTACCCGGGGCGGTCTTGAGGATCTGCAGCGCGGGGCGCAGGGTGTCGGCGGTGGAGTGGCAAGCGCCGGAGACCAGGCCGTCAGCATCGCCCATCTTGACCATCATGGTGCCAAAGTAGGTGGCATCCATCACCTGGGCGCGAGCCTGCTCGATGGTGACGCCCTTCTTGGCGCGGAGCTCGGCAAACTTCTGTGCGTACTCCTCGTGCTTCTCGGCGTTGCGCGGGTCGATGACGGTGGCGCCGGGAACGTCGATCTCGTCGGGGTTGCCCAGGATGACGATCTTGGCCAGACCCTCCTCGATGATCTTAGTAGCCGCGACGATGGTGCGCGGATCCTCGCCCTCGGGCAGGACGATGGTCTTAAGGTCGGCCTTGGCGGCAGACTTCATACGGTTTAGGAAATCGCTCATGTTACTCCTTACAAGCGTTTCGCTAAGCTCCAGGCACCCGGCTGTTCACGAATAAACCCGCTGCTAGCGGGTTTACCTTTCAATTATGTTCGCCGCGGTGCTTGAGCTTTCCTTGTGTGGCAAGCTCATTATAGGACGCATTAGCGCTATAATCGCTCTGATAAATATGTCTCGACGTATGTTCGAGAAAAAGCCCAGTTAAAAAGCGTGTGGCTTTTGACAAGGAGTATCGATGCAGATTACCTCAGGCCTGCCTGAAGGCTTTAATGCCGGTGCGTACGACATGATCGTTGTCGGTGCCGGGTACGCTGGTGCCGTTTGTGCCCGCCGTCTTGCCGAGACTATCGGCTATCGCGTTGCCGTTCTGGAGCGTCGTGGCCACATTGCAGGCAATGCCTACGACTGCGCTGACGAGGCTGGAATTCTGATCCACGAGTACGGTCCGCACATTTACCACACCTTTAACGAGCGCGTGCACAATTTCCTGTCGCGCTTTACCAAGTGGACGGACTATCAGCACAAGGTGCTTGCCAACATTAACGGCACCCTTATGCCCGTGCCCTTCAACCACGCGAGCCTCAAGCTTGCTTTTGGCGATGAGCGCGGCGAGGAGCTGTATCAAAAGCTCGTGGAGACCTTTGGCAAGGATGTCAAGGTGCCCATCATGGAGCTGCGCAAGAAGAATGACCCGGATCTTGCCGAGGTCGCCGACTACGTCTATGAGAACGTCTTTTTGCATTACACCATGAAGCAGTGGGGTCAGACGCCCGACCAGATCGATCCCTCGATCACTGGTCGCGTTCCCGTCTTTGTGGGCGATGACGATCGCTACTTCCCGCAGGCCCCCTTCCAGGGTATGCCGCAGGACGGCTACACTGCGCTGTTCGAGCATATGCTCGATCACGACCTGATCGATGTATTCTGCGACGTGGACGCTCGCGATCTCTTTGAGATCGATGAGACCACCGTCAAGGTCGACGGTAAGGTCTATGGCGGCGAGATCGTCTACACCGGTCCGCTCGATGAGCTGTTCAACCTCGACCTGGGTGCCCTGCCGTACCGCACGCTCGATATGAAGTTCGAGACGCTCGATATGGATCAGTTCCAACCCGTGGGTACCGTCAACTACACCACGAGCGAGGACTACACGCGCATTACCGAGTTCAAGAACATGACCGGTCAGGTCCTGCCCGGCAAGACCACCATCATGAAGGAATACTCCAAGGCCTATACGCCCGGCTCGGGCGAGACGCCGTACTACGCCATTCTTGAGCCCGAGAACCGCGAGCTCTATGAGTGCTATCTTGAGCGCGTTCAGAACCTGACGAACTTTCACCCGGTGGGTCGCTTGGCCGAGTATCGCTACTACGATATGGACGCCGTGACCAATTCCGCCCTCGATCTTTCGGATGAGATTATCGCCTGCCATGCATAAAGTCATAACATTCGGTATTCCCTCGTATAACGCCGCCAAGGACATGGACCATTGCATCGCCTCCATCCTGGAGGGAAGCAATTACGCCACCGATGTCGAGATTATTGTCGTTGACGACGGCTCCAAGGACGAGACTGCCGCCAAGGCCGATGAGTGGGAGGCGCGTTACCCCGGTATCATCCGCGCGGTGCACCAGGAAAATGGCGGCCACGGTATCGCCGTTCTTTCGGGCCTGCGAGAGGCGCAGGGCACGTACTACAAGGTCGTAGACTCTGACGACTGGCTTGACGGTGCAGCGCTTTCGACCATGCTGTCGATCCTGCGCGGCTTCGAGGAGCGCGACCAGCGCGTCGACCTGTTTATCTCCAACTACGTGTACGAGAAGGTCTACGAGGGCACGCATACCGCTATTGGCTACAAGTTTGCCCTGCCGCGTAAAAAGATTTTCACCTGGGATCAGATCGGGCACTTCCGTCTGGACCAGAATCTGCTTATGCACAGTCTGTGCTATCGCACGGATGTGCTGCGCGAGTCTAACCTGCCCATGCCGCCGCACACCTTCTACGTGGACAACATCTACGCATACGTGCCGCTGCCGCGCTGCAAGACCATGTACTACGCCGATATCGACCTCTACCGTTACTTCATTGGCCGCGAGGGCCAGAGTGTCAACGAGGCTACGATGGTCAAGCGTCTGGACCAGCAGTTCCGCGTTACGCGCATTATGATGGAGTCGTTCCATCTGTACGGCGATGTTGAGTCTTCGCGCCTGCGCTCGTACATGATGGGCTACTTCACCATGATGATGGCGATCTGCTCGGTGCTCACCAAGCTTTCCGAGGAAGAATGCGCCGATGAGCGCCTGAAGACGCTGTGGAATGATCTGAAGGCTTACGACGAGCGCATGTATCGTCGCGCACGTTATGGTGTGGTGGGCTTCTTTACCAATCTGCACGGACGGGCCGGAGACAAAACCACACTCGGCCTATACCGTCTTGCCTCAAAGATCTTCAAATTCAACTAGCACGGAAACGCTCGGGTAACGGGGACCCCTGGTCCTTAACTTGCTACTTCGAACAGTCCTGCGCAAGACGGAGGCGCCACTGGCGCCTCCTTTGCGTGCGGAACTCGTATCAAGTTAAGGACCAGGGGTCCTCTGCTATGTCCGGCTTAATGTCAGGCTACTGAATTTGAAGATCTTCGACGCGCGGTACACAGGGGCCTGGGCAGAAAAGAAGCTGGTTGGTAGGTTGCCCGGTGGGGCTTGGTTATGTTTGTCGCGAGTTCCGCACGAGCCGAAGAGCACTTAATGTGCTCTTCGTGCGAGCCAGGACTGTAGAGCAGCAAACATAACCAAGCCCCACCGGGCAACCGGACGATCTAGTTTACTTTGCGGCGCCGGGGATGCCGTGGGAGGTTTTGGCGGTTTTGGCTCCGTTTACGATGGCGGTCTGTAGGGCCCTTACGGCGAGCATGCCCAGCAGGTCGAGGGGTACGGCGGCGCTTGCCTGGGTGCCCAGTTTGCCGCTGGCGAGGGTGTAGATGGTGTCGCCGTCGTTGGTGGTGTGCGTGGGACGGATGGCGTGTGCATAGGCGTCTGCGGCCATCTGAGAGACCTTGGTGGCCTGGGCTTTGGTGAGCTCCACGTTGGTGACGATGCAGCTGATGGTGGTGTTGGTGCGGTCGAGCGGCATTTGCATGGAGCCGGCGGCGGCAAATGCTGCGAGCTCCATGTCGACGATCTGGTCGCTATCGGCTGCGGCTCGCATGCCGGCGACCCACTCGCCGGTGAGGGGGTCAACGACGTTGCCGCAGGCGTTGACCGAGACCACGGCGCCCACCTTGACGGGGCCGAGTGCCACGGCGGCGGCGCCAAGACCGGCCTTCATGCAGGTGGCAGGACCCATGAGCTTGCCCACCGTGGCACCGGTGCCGGCGCCTACGTTGCCCTGCTCAAGGGTGGTGGGGGTGTTATCGAGCGCCTCGCGTACGGCGGCGATGCCGGCATCGATGTCGGGACGAATCGTGGGGTCGCCGTAGGCAAGGTCGAAGATGCAGCTGGAGCATACGATGGGCACCTGCGTGGGGCCGACGGGCAGGCCGATGCCGCGGCTCTCGAGCTCGCGGGCAACACCGCTTGCAGCCTCGAGGCCAAAGGCCGATCCGCCCGAGAGGCAGACGGCGTGAACCTTGTCGACGGTGTTCTCGGGGCGCAGCAGGTCGGTTTCGCGCGATGCCGGGGCACCGCCGCGAACGTCGACACCGCCGGTGGCGCCTTCGGCTGCCACGATTACGGTGCAACCGGTGCCGGCCTCCTCGTCCGTATAGTTGCCAAAGCAAAAGCCATCGACATCGCAAACGTCAATGGCCTCAAGCAGTGTATCCATGTTTTACTCCTATCGGTTTTCCGCCGGGCCTTATGCCCGGTCGGGATCCGTACGGTACGCCAAAATTGTAGGCGCTGGGGGATACCCAGCGCCAGATGCAATTACGAGAGTTTTTGAATCGCGCGTGCGACGCGTGCGATGGGTAGACCCACCACGTTGTAGAAGTCGCCCGAAATATCGTGCACGAGCATGCGTCCGCCGACACCCTGAATACCGTAGGCGCCGGCCTTATCCATGGGTTCGCCCGAGGCGACGTAGCGCTCAATCTGCTCGTCAGTGAGCTCATAGAACGTCACGTCGGTCACATCGACAAAGGATAGGCTCTCGGCGGCATGCGGGGCGGCCGTGTCGCCTGCCTTAACGATGCAGACGCCGGTCGCGACCTGGTGCGTGCGGCCCGAAAGCTCACGGAGCATAGTGCGTGCTTCGTCCTCGTTTGCCGGCTTACCCAAGATCTTGCCGTCGAAGGTGACGATCGTGTCGGCGGCGACGGTCAGCTCGTTGGGCTCGGCGTGCTCGGCGGCAACGGCAGCGGCCTTAGCGCGTGCCAGGCGCTCGACAAGCGTAAGCGGCGCCTCGCCGTCAAACGGCGTTTCATCGATATCGGCAGGGATGATGCGGATGTCATAGCCCGCCTCGCGCATAAGCTCGATGCGGCGCGGCGATTGCGAAGCCAAAATCATAGCTGGATGCCCTCGGCAACCTTCTCGACAGCCTTGTCGCCGGCGAGCGTGCGAAGCAGCTCAAGCGCAAAGGGGAGTGACTGGGCCATGCCACTGGCGGTGATGATGTTGCCGTCCTGCGTAACCTTCTCACCGGTATAGGTGCCCTCGGGGAAGCTCTTCTCAAAGCCGGGGAAGCACGTGGCATGGCGCCCCTCGAGCAGGTCGAGCTCGCCCAAGATAAACGGGGCGGCGCAGATGGCGGCAACGTGCTTGGTCGCGGCGAACTCGCAGACAACGTCGCAGACGCGCTGATCAGCGCGCAAATTGGTAGCGCCGGGCAGACCGCCGGGCAGCACGACGCAGTCGTACTCGTCAAAGTTAATCTCATCAAAGAGCACATCGCAGGTCACGGGGATCTGCAGCGAGCTCACGACCTCGCGCGTGGGCATGATAGAGACGAGCGTGGCGCGCACGCCGCCGCGACGCATGACATCGACCATGGTCAAGCATTCAATAGTTTCAAAGCCATCGGCGGCGAGAACGGCAACGCTGGGCATGAGGATTCCTTTCGTAAGGCGGCATACAATTAGCCGTCTTATACCCCGAACGCGCCCGCTTGCCACGCTCAATCGCCGAATGATTTTTCCGGGCAATGGTTAAGTGGCTAGTTGCGCTTGAGGTGGACGACGGTTTCGCAGTGGAAGGTCTGCGGGAACAGGTCGACCGGCGTGATCTTGACGGGGGAGAAGGCGCCTTCTTCGACAAAGCGTTTGAGATCGCGCGCCAGGGTGGCCGGGTCGCAGCTCACGTAGGCGACATCGCGGGCGCTCGTGCTGGCGATAAGGTCGATGGCCTCGGGCGCCAGGCCTGCGCGCGGCGGGTCGACCACCAGGACATCGGCATCCTGATCGGGGAACTCGCGCACGGCGTCGCCGCCGATGACGTCGACGTTATCGAGCTTGTTGATCTCCAAGTTGCGGCGCAGGTCGCGCACTGCCGGGCCATAGGCCTCGACGGCGGCGACAAAATCGCAGCGGCGGGCGAGCGGCAGGGTAAAGGTGCCGGCGCCGCAGTACAGGTCCACGGCCAGTTCGTCTTCCTGCGGGTCGAGCGCTTCCATGACAAGCTCGATTAAAATCTCGGCGCCCTTGGTGTTGACCTGGAAGAATGACGGGGCAGACAAGCGCATCTGACCCTCGGCGATATTCTCGGTCCATGAACCCTCGCCGGCGAGCATCTCGACCTTGGAGACGCGGCGCGCCTTCTTCTCGCCCTTGCTCATCACGCGTACCACGCTGGTGGGGTGCGCGGCGTCTGCCAGCACGCGGGAGACCTGCGACCGCGGGAAAGAGCCCGTGGGCGTCCATAGCGCCACCTCGAGCGCCTTGGTGCGGCGCGAGGCGCGAATGCCCACGCGCTCAAGGCCCAAGTCATGGCTGCCGCTCAGATAATTGAGTGCGCCGACGACCGATTTGAGTGCCTTGGGGAAGCGTTCGTCGAACAACGGGCACGAATCAACGGTCACGATCTTGCTGGGGTCGACGCCGTGCATGCCAAGACGCACGCGGCCGTTGACAACGGTCGGCTCGAGCTCGATTTTATTACGGTAGCCCCAGTCGTCCTTGGTACGACGGATAGGCTGCACCAGCTCATCGACCTGATCGGGGCTGAACTTGCCGATGCGCTCGAGCGTGGAGTGCAGGTTTTGCTCCTTGGCGGCAAGCTGCGCGGTGCGCGAGAGATTGCCCCACGAGCAGCCACCGCAAATACCCACGAAGGGGCAGGGAGGCTGGATGCGATCGGGGCTCGGCTCCAGAATCTCGGTGGTGCGGGCGCGCATAAACGACTTGCCGTCCTGCACGATCTCGGCCTCGACGGTGTCGCCTGCCACGGCGCCCTGGACAAAGACGGCCTTGCCGTTGTCGGCGTGCGCCAGCCCGTCGGCGCCGTACGTCATCGATTCTATGGTGAGCTTCATATTCCTGCCTGTCATTCGCGTTGTTGTCCGCAACCATGGTAGCAGGGAAAAGCGCCCCGCATCCGAGGCTTTCCTCAAATGCGGGGCGCTTCTACAAACGTCTATTTGGTCTTGCCGGTAATAAGCGTCTTAAGGCCTAGCCCGATTAGGCCCAGCCCCATGCGCACGCGACCGGGGCGATGGCGCTCAATGGCCTTGGTCTTGCCAGCGGGCTTCTCGCGACGGGCATTCGTCTCGGACGCGGGATTAGCCGCCTTCGGCTCGGGCTGAGGTGCGGGCTCGGGCTCAATGACGGTCGCCTGGACCTTCTGGACCTCGGGCGCTGCTGGCTGCGGCTCGGGGGCAGGAGCGGGTTCGGGCTCCGGCGCAGCTTCCACCGTAGTCTGCGGCTCAGCAATGGGCTCGGGCTCTGCCGCGGGGGAAGCGACGGCAGCTTCCGGCTCGGTAGCAGGCTCGACAGTTGCTTCGCGCTCAAGCTCGGTCTGAATAGCCTCCTCGGCCACACGTTCCTTCTCCTGCGCACGCTGCTGCGCGGCGGCCTCGGCGTTGCGATAGGCGCGCTCCAGCAGGGCCTCTTGCGAGTTGAAGGGCTTCTCACCTTCCTTGCGCTCCACGGGAACCCAGGTGCCGTCGCTCGTCAGGCTGCGGGCCTTCACGTTGTCGCGCAGCTGCATGCCCATGTACTCGTGTACCAGGGCGCGGCAGGTGGGGTCGAGCACGGGGAAGGCGATCTCCACGCGGTGCTCGGTGTTGCGCGTCATCATGTCGGCCGAGCTCAGGTAGATCATGTCCGAGTCCACGCCAAAGGCGTACACGCGGGCGTGCTCCAAAAAGCGTCCGACAATGGAGCGGACATGCACGTTCTCGGTCTTGCCCGGAACTCCGGGCTTGAGGCACGAGATGCCGCGGATGATCATGTCCACTCGGACTCCAGCGCACGATGCCTCGGCAATCTTGTCGATGACCTCGCGGTCGGTGAGCGAGTTGAGTTTAAAGAACACACGGGCGGGCTCGCCGGCAAGGGCGCGCTGAATCTCGCGGTCCAGACCACGCATGATGAGCGGCTTAAGGCCGACGGGCGCCACGCCCAGGAAGCGGTAATCGCCGCGCAGGTTGCCCAGTGACAGGTTGCGGAAGAACAGGTTGGCGTCCTCACCGATGCCGGGATGGGCGGTCATGAGCATAAAGTCGCTGTAGAGCTTGGCCGTCTTCTCGTTAAAGTTGCCGGTGCCCAAAAGCGTCAGGCGCGTAAGCGCCATGCCCTCGCGATAGGTGAGCTGGCAGATCTTGGAGTGGCACTTAAAGCCCTCAGAGCCGTAGATGACGGTGCAGCCGGCCTCTTCCAGGCGCTCGGCCCACTCGATGTTGTTCTGCTCGTCAAAGCGGGCGCGGAGCTCCATAAGCACCGTGACCTCTTTGCCGTTCTCGGCGGCGTCGATCAGCGACTCGCACAGGCGGCTCTGCTTAGCCACGCGGTAGAGCGTGATGCGCAGCGAGATGCACTCGGGGTCGTAGGCCGCCTCGTGAACCAGGTCCAAGAACGGATTCATGGCCTCATAGGGGTAAAAGAGCAGCTTGTCGTGCTGCAGAACCTGTTCGCGGATGGAGCGGTTCATGTCGATGGTGGGGTTGGGCTGCGGCTTAAACGGCGTAAAGAGCAGCTCGTTGCGCAGGTGCTCGGGAATCTTGCCCTCAATGCCAAAGACATAGCCCAGGTTGAGTGGAATATCGCAGGTAAAGACCGAGCGGCGCGAAAGCTCGAGTGCCTTGCGGATGGTCTTGAGCGTTTGCTTCTCGAGCGAACCCGAGACGGCGAGCACTACCGGCTGCAGGCGCAGGCGCTTCTTGAGGATGCGCTTCATGTGCTGGCGGTAGTCCTCTTCCTCCTCGACGCCCTCGCCGTCCGGATCGATGTCGGCGTTGCGGGTGACGCGGATGAGCGCGCGGTCGAGCGGCTTATAGGAGCCAAAGCAACTGTCCAGGCAGGCGAGGATGACGTCCTCGAGCAGGATGTAGGAGTAGGTGCCGGTGGGCGAGGGGATTTCGACCACACGGTTCATCGAGGCGGGAATCTCGATGAGGCCCAGCAGACTTTCCTCGTCGGTGACGCCGTCCAGGCCGCAAGCCAGGTAGAGTGCACTGTTGCGCAGGTTGGGGAAGGGGTGGCGCGGGTCGATGACCAACGGCGAGATGACCGGCGACACGTAGGCCTGGAAGTAGCGGGTGACAAAGGTGCGCTCCTCGGGCGTAAGCGAATCGACGCGCGCGCGGTGGACACCCAGGGCGTCGAGCTTGCCCTCGATGCTCTTGAAGATGGACTCCCAGCGGTCGAGGAGCTCAGGCAGCTCCGCCACGACGGCTTCGACCTGCTCGGAGGCGGTCATATTGCTCTTGTTGTCCACGGGTTGCTTTTTGAGCTCGGCCAGGTCGGACAGGCCGCCCACGCGCACCATAAGGAACTCGTCGAGGTTGGACTCGAAGATCGAGACGAACTTTAGGCGCTCGAACAGCGGCACGGACTCATCGAAAGCCTCATCGAGCACGCGGTTGTCAAAGCGTAGCCAGCTGAGCTCTCGGTTCTGCGTGTACGAGAAGTCGCGCGGCGGCTTGCGCAGCTTTGCGGCGGCTTGCTTCTTTTCGATTTTGCTCGGCATATGCATCTGTCCGTTCAGTCCCCACAGGGGACGGTAGCCTAACACTAATCACTATTGTCTCAATTTAGTCGACTTGTGGCACGGACGTATCGCGTGAACGGTTTCTTTACCTACTTCTTACGCTGTCAAGGCGTACAACTAACCGCCCGTCTCGGTTTGCTAGCGATCTGTATCCTCACTCAATTGGTGAGAATCTATGAATAAGAATGATTGCAAGCTGAATATAATCGAATCCAAATCGAATCGTGGACAAGCGTTATATATATGCAGAAAACCGTTTTCGCTATGCAGTTCGTAAACGCGAAGTTATTTATGCAATCTGGCTTGATTCTTCAGAAAAAAGAACGTTTACCTTTGAAAACCTACTTTAGAGAACCGAAGTGCATCATGGGGGAATCATATGCGATATACCGTTCATCGCACTTTGTTGACCGTTCGGGGGCGAGGTGGAATTGCAGGTGGTTTTTGGATACAACTAGAGCTGTCAGCAAGCAGCGTCCCAAACGGAGGGGCGCTGATACATTCGGCCAGTAAGGCCCGAAAGAAAGGTAGGAGGCCATGACGAAAGGTCTGCACGTGCCTTCCGAGATCGGCAAGCTCAGGAAGGTCTGCCTGCACCGTCCCGGCGACGAGCTCCTCAACCTGCCGCCCGACGAGCTCGAACGACTCCTGTTCGACGACGTCCCGTTCCTGGAGGTCGCACAGCAGGAGCACGACACCTTCGCCCAGATCCTGAGGGACCAGGGCGTGGAGGTCCTCTATCTCGAGAACCTCGTGGCCGAGGTGTTCGACCAGGTCCCCGGCGCCCGCGCCGAGTTCACCGACCAGTACATCGCCGAGGCAGGCATCCGCGGCCAGCACATGCCGCAGATCGTCCGCGAGAAGCTGGACTCCATCGAGGACAACCTCGAGTTCGTCAAGAAGACCATGGCCGGCATGACCAAGTCCGAGATCGAGATGCCCCTCACGGCCTCCACGACCCTCGACTCCCTGGTCAACTCCGAGTCCGAGTCCGACCTGATCATCGACCCGATGCCCAACCTCTACTTCACCCGCGACCCGTTCGCGGTCGTCGGCGAGGGCGTCAACCTCAACCGCATGTACTCGGTCACCCGCAACCGCGAGACCCTGTACGGCAAGTACATCTTCAAGTACCACCCCGACTACAAGGACGTCTCGCTGTACTTCCGCCGCGACTGCCAGTTCCACACCGAGGGCGGCGACGTGCTGAACATCAACGAGAAGACCCTCGCCGTCGGCATCTCCCAGCGCACCCAGGCCGCCGCGATCGACGTCATGGCCCAGAACATCTTCTGGAACTCCGACTCCAAGGTCGAGCGCATCCTGGCCTTCGACATCCCGGTCTCCCGCGCCTTCATGCACCTCGACACGGTCTTCACCCAGATCGACGTCGATAAGTTCACGATCCACCCCGCCATCATGGGCACCCTGCGCGTCTACGAGCTGACCGCCGGCAAGAACCCGGGCGACGTGAACATCCGCCTGATCGAGGACACCCTCGAGCACGTCCTGGAGGACGCCACCGGCGTCGACCAGGTCAAGCTGATCCCCTGCGGCGGCGGCGACCCGATCGCGGCCTCCCGCGAGCAGTGGAACGACGGCTCCAACACCCTGTGCGTCGAGCCCGGCAAGATCTGCGTCTACGCCCGCAACACCGTCACCAACGACGTGCTGTACAAGGAGGGCCTGGACCTTCTCGTCGTGCCCTCCGCCGAGCTCTCCCGCGGCCGCGGCGGCCCGCGCTGCATGAGCATGCCCTTCTGGCGCGAGGACCTCTAAG
>Ga0129310_1002772_pt1 | contig 12334 bp, 13 predicted proteins | sample Go1ome_2_FD_94433 | JGI IMG/M metagenome (GOLD analysis project Ga0129310, IMG submission 94433) | Western lowland gorrila individual fecal microbial communities from Wisconsin, USA - Go1022A metagenome | ecosystem: Host-associated > Mammals > Digestive system > Large intestine > Fecal | place...
CCGCCGGCGTGAAGGATGGTATAGACCACCTCCAGGGCGGGCTTTCCGGTCTGGGCCTGGATATCCACGGGGATGCCCCGCCCGTCGTCTGTGACTTTGATGATGTCCCCGGGCAGAATGGTCACCGTGATGTGCCTGCAGTAGCCGGCCAGCGCCTCGTCGATGGCGTTGTCCACGATCTCATAGACGAGATGGTGAAGTCCGGAGGACGAGGTGGAGCCGATATACATGCCCGGTCTCTTCCGGACGGCCTCCAGGCCCTCCAGAACCTGGATCTCCGAGGCGTCATACTCGTGACTGGTCTGCGTCACGCTGTCTTCCCAATGTTCTTCTGTCATAGATTAACCTCCTGGTCGTTTGCGGAGTGCGGGAAACCGTTTTTTTTCAAAACGGTTTCCTCCACTCCGCAAATCGCTTGTCTTTCTGTTGTCGGGATCCCGGTCCGCTCACTCGAAGCCGCGGCCTTCCATCCGCCCTTTCAGGGTGGCGGAAGAGAGCTGGGAGAGGTACACCATAGGTTCCTCCCCCTTCTTTTTACACAGGGCAAAGGACTTGGGCAGCTCTCCGCTGACGCTCACCACCCGCCCCGCCTTCTCCGCCCGCTCCAAAAAAGAACGGGTAAGGTGAGAATAGGAGGAGTTATCCAGATCAAAGATGCCGATCACATCCCGATAGGGCACCACCACCGACTGTCCCAGATGGAGATACATAGCTTTCCTCCCATGTTACGTTTGCTTTTTCTTTCGGATCACACGGGGCTTCCAAAGCCTTTTCCAGATCCTCCAGCCCGCGAAAATCCCCACAAAAAGCCCCGCCGCGGGCAATCCGGGAAAAAAGAGCAAAGTCTCCAGAGGCGCGCCGCCGCCCTCCTCGCTCCAGCCGAAGTAACGAAACAGAGTCACCGCCGCTGCGCCCGCGGCCGCGATCGCGGGCGGCAGATACCGCCAGAACCGTTTTTTGGGAAACCGGCAGAGTGCGTATTCCAAAACCGCCCCCGCTGCCAGAGGGGCCAGAAAAAGCATGAGTAGGATGGGCATACAGGCTCCTTTATTCCGTTAACGTTCCGCCCCGCACCTGGAAGCGCTTGCCGTCCCGGGCGAGTTTTTTATCGTCTTCGCAGCAGGTGATGAATACCTGTCCGCCGGTGATCCGCTCCAACACAAAGGATTGCCGTCTTTGATCCAGTTCAGACAGCACATCATCCAGCAGCAGCACCGGCCATTCCCCGGTGTCCTCCCGAAAAAGCTCCCGGCAGGCCAGCTTCAGGGAGAGCGCCGCTGTACGTGTCTGTCCCTGAGAGGCAAACTGCCGGGCACTCTGCCCGTCAATCTCCACAGTCAGATCGTCCTTATGAGGTCCAGACAGGCACTGCCGGGCCTCCAGCTCGGCCCTCCGGTGGGACTGCTGATGTTCCATCAGCTCTTCCAGCAAGATCTTGGCGGGAGCCTCCGGGTCCGAGACGGTGGAGACCGTCTCATACCGCAGTTCCAGCTTTTCCCGCCCACCGGAAAAATTGCTTTGAATGGGTGGCGCCAGCGCGGATAGTCGCTTGATGAAATGGGCCCGGTAATGGATCAGCACCGCTCCCACCTGAGCCATCCGCAGATTGAAGTCGTCCAGGGTGTCCAGCAGGGAGGGCTTTTCCTCCCAGTCCCGCAGAATGCGGGTCTTTTGCTCATAGAGACGCCGGTATTCCGCCAGCGCCCCGGCGTACCGGGGCCGAAGCTGACAGATGCCGTCGTCCAGGAACCGCCGCCGCTCAGCCGCCCCCGCCCGGATCAGAGAGAGATCCTCCGGGCAGAAGAGAATGGTATTGAGCACCTGAGACAGCTCGGCGGCCGACTTGAGCTTGACCCCGTTGGAGAGCAGCTGCCGCCGCTCCCCCCGGTGGAGTTTGGCCTCCAGCGTGAATTCCCGGTCCCGGGCGGAAACCTCTCCCTTCAAAAAGGCATAATCCACCCCGAAGCGGATGAGTTCCCGGTCATACCGGGCCCGGTGGCTCCGGGCGGAAGAGAGATAGGCCACACCCTCCAGCAGATTGGTCTTGCCCTGGGCATTCTCCCCGCAGATCACATTGACTCCGGGGGAAAAATCGGCCGCGGCGTGGATATAATTGCGGAAAAAATCCAGTTCCAGGGTCTTGACGATCATTGGACGGTGAGCCTCACGCCCTCCAGCTCGGCCACGTCGCCCGGGCGCATTTTTTTGCCCCGCTGGGTACAGGTCTCTCCATTGACCTTGACCTCTCCGTTTTGAATGAGCTGCTTGGCCTCTCCGCCGGTTCCGGTCAGGGCGGCAAACTTCAAAAGTCCCTCCAGCTTGATATACTCCGTGGAGATCTTAACGGTCTCTTCCCGCATAGCTCCGCTCCTTTCTTTTGTCCTCAGGGCGATGGGTTCAGCCCGCGCTCAGCCGCACGGGAAGTACCATGAACAGATAGGGCTCTGCCCCCTCCTCGGCGTCCACGGGGACAATGACACAGGGGGAGGAGCTGGTGCCCAGTTTCAGCAGGGCCCTGTCGGTGGGCACCGCCTTCAACGCGTCCATCAGCAGGCGGTTATTGAAGCCGATCTTCAGATCCCCGCCGCTCCCCTCCACGGGGCAGCGGTCGGAGGCGTCTCCGATGGCGGTGCGGGTGGTAAGAAAAATGGAGCCGTCCTCCATGGTGCAGCGCAGGGGACTCTTGAATTTCTCGCTGATGATCAGGCTCACCCGGTCGATGGAGGCCATGAGCTGCCGCACGTCAGCGGTGAGCAAAACCGTACTCTTCCGGGAGATGGCCTGGCGGTAATCCAGGAACTCTCCCTCCAGACGCCGGGTCACCAGCAGGGTGGAACCCACCTTGAAGAGCACATGCCGGGCGCCGGTAGTCACCAGCGCAGTCTCCTCGGTGTCGGAGCAGATCCCCTTCACCTCGTTGAGCGCCGCGCCTGGGACCACAAAGGAAAAGTCCATCCCGGGCTTATTTTCCAGTTTTTCCCTTCTGATAGCCAGCCGCTGGCCGTCCACCGACACCACTGCCAGGGTGTCCCCGATGACCTCAAAGAGGGAGCCGGTGAGGATGGGGCGGCTTTCGTTGTCGCTGACGGCAAACAGGGTCCGTCCGATCATGTCGGCCAGGGTGGACTGGGGGAGCTCCAGGGCGTTCTGCCGTTCCACGGCCGGGAGCTCCGGAAATTCCTCCGGGTCGATGCCCTGGATGTTGAATTCACTCATTCCACACTGGATGTGGACGGTGAGGTCTTCCGAGGAGAAGGTGACCATATCATCGGGAAGCCGGCGGACGATCTCGCCGAACAGGCGGGAGGAGAGGACCAGGGATCCTCCTTCGCTCACCTGGGCGGGGACCACGGTACGGATCCCGGTCTCCAGATTATAGCCGGTGAGCCGCAGCTCGCTGTCGGCTTCCAGCAGGATCCCTTCCAGGGCGGGGATAGAGCTTTTGGACGCGGCCGCCCGGGCGGAGACGGCGATCGCCGCCTGGAGCAGGGCTTTTTCACAAGAGAATTTCATGCTTCGGTACCTCCGTTCGTCTCTCTCTCCGCAAGGAGAGGAGAGGATTTTTGTCGTAATAGTAAGCCGTAGGGAAAATTATTGTGGAAAACCGTAAATTCTCCTTTTCCCGCAAGGGTTTGACCGTCCACAGCCCGTGTGGAGAAAAACAGAAGGGTTTCCACAGCCAAGAGAAAAGAAAAAAGATTTCCACATGGGAATGTCCACATTTCCACAAAATACGGTGTGTTTGTGGAAAAAAGTATTTTCTTGTCTGTCCGCCGTGGAGAGACAGATCACTCGTACCGGGCGTTGATGTTGGCGTTGATGTCCTTGATGACTTCCGCCATTTCCGGGGACTGCTTGGTCAGCCGTTCGATGCGCTCGATGGAGTGCATGACAGTGGTGTGGTCTCTTCCGTCAAATTCCCGGCCCACTTCCTTCAAAGAGAGGTTGGTCATGCGGCGGATCTCATACATGGCGATCTGGCGGGCCAGGACGGTGTCTTTGTTTCGGGCCTGCCCCCGGATGTCCTGGGCCTCGATATTGTAGAATTTGCCCACCTCTTCGATGATGACATCGGCCGAGGGCAAAAATTCCGTCTTGTCCTTGAACATGTCCCGTACGGCCCGGGTGACGGTGTCCACATCCACCTGCTCCCCCATGAGCTCCTGAAAGGCGAGGATCTTGTTGACGGTGCCCTCGATCTGCCGGACATTGGCGGTAATGTTGTCCGCAATGTAGCGGAGCACCGGGTCGGGGAGGTTCATGCCCCGGCGGATGGCCTTGTTTTTGATGATGGCCACCCGGGTCTCATAGTCGGGGGGCTGCACATCCACGGGCAGGCCCCACTCGAACCGGGTCTTGAGCCGGTCGTCCAGCCGGAGCATCTCCTTCGGGGGGCGGTCTGCGGTAAAGACGATCTGCCGCCCGGCCTCGTAGAGGGTGTTGAAGGTGTGGAACATCTCTTCCTGGGTGGATTCCCGCCCGGCGATGAACTGTACGTCGTCCATGAGGAAGATGTCGGCGGAGCGGAATTTTTCACGAAACTCCTGGTTCCGGCCCTCCCGGATGGCGGCGATGAGCTCGTTGGTGAAGGAGTCTCCCTTGATGTAGACGATGCGGTAATCCGGGTATTTTTCATGGATGGAGTGGGCGATGGCGTAGAGCAGATGGGTCTTGCCCAGGCCGGATTCGCCGTAGATGAAGAGGGGATTGTAGCTCTTGGCCGGCTCGTCGGCCACGCTCCTGGCTGCGGCGTAGGCAAACTTGTTGGAGGAGCCCACCACAAATTTGTCAAAGGTGTACTCCTCCGTCCCGGGAAGGAAAACGTTGTCCTTGGGCTTGGAGAGAGATTCCTTTTCCCCCTCGCCCAGAACCTTCACGTCAAAATCCGCGGAAAAAAGCTCCCGCAGCGCCTTTTGAATGGCGGAGCGGTAGCGGGAGATGATGATATCCCGTTTGAAGTTGGAGGGGGTATACAAAACAAAGCTGTCCTCATCCAGAGAGAGGGCCTCGGCGTCGTCGAACCAGGTGCTCAGAGTGGTGGCGGTCAGGTCGCCTTCCATCAGCTTTAAAACCCTTGTCCAAATTTCGGCGGCGGAATTCATGTTATGGCTCACCCGTTTCTGTTTTCAAAATATACTTTATTATTATACCAAACACACGCACACTTGGCAACGAAAAACCGGGGCTTCCGGTTGAAAATTTTTCACGCTTTTCAGGAAAGTTGTGGGTCATTTTTGTAAAAACACAAGATATTGGGGACCATAGAAAAATAAGAACAAAAAAAACCGGAAAAGGAGGTTGACAGGGGATTTATTTATCAAGTATAATACCATTTGCGCCTTCATCAGCGCATGATAACTTTGACGACCGCGTCCGGCGCAGGCCGGGCGTTGTGGTAAGGGGGAGCTTTGCTCCGCCAGAATGAGTACAGGAGGTGTACCAAAATGGTTCGTACCTATCAGCCCAAAAAGCGTCAGCGCAGCAAGGTCCACGGATTCCGCAAGCGCATGGCGACTGCGAATGGCCGCAAGGTGCTGTCCCGGCGCCGCCGCGAAGGCCGTGTCCGTCTGACTCACTGAGATGGCAACCAAATAGGGCATTTTATGCGGGGCGGTGGAACTTTTTCTACCGCCCCTGCGGTGCATGGAGAGAAGTAGAAGGGGAGACGAGGGATGCTGCACACCAGGTCCATGAAGGAAAATCATCTGTTTCGCCGCCTCTACGCCAAGGGGAAAAGCGCGGTCAGCCCCTGTCTGGCCGTCTATGTGCGGAAAAATAACCTGGGTGTGACCCGGCTGGGGTTCACCGTAGGGACCAAGGTGGGGAAGGCCGTGCGCCGGAACAAGGTGCGCCGCCGGATCCGGGAGGCCTATCGGATCCACGAAGGCCGGATGGCCCCCGGCTGGGACATTGTCGTGGTGGCCCGGGTCAAGGCCGCATTTGTGCCTTATTCCGAATTGGAGCGGGAGCTGCTCCGCCTGCTGGACAGGCTGGGTGTTTACCGAAAGGGCGAGACCACTTGAAGCGTATTTTTCTGTGGCTGATCCGATTTTATCAGCGCAATATTTCTCCCGCCCGACCCTCCTGCTGCCGGTTTATCCCCACTTGCTCGGCCTATGCTCTGGAGGCGGTGGAGAAATACGGCGCGTGGAAGGGCGGTCTTTTGGCCGTGCGCCGCGTTCTGAAGTGCCAGCCGTTTCACCGGCAGGAGAGCATCGAGTATGATCCTGTTCCATAAGGAGCCGCCGGATTGCCTTTGCGGTTCCGACATGCAAATGAAAAGATTGTGGAGGCCATGTCTATGGATTTCGCCTATTATGCCCTGACCCCCTTCACCTGGCTGCTGATGTTTTTTTATCAGTTCTTCAACAGCTACGGTGTCGCGCTGATCCTATTTGCCCTGGCGGTGAAGCTGATCCTTTACCCGCTCTCCCTCAAGGGAAAGCGGAGCATGATCCAGATGAACATGCTCTCGGGCAAGCTCCAGAAGCTGCAAAAGCAGTACGGCAAGGATCAGGCCCGCTACAATGAAGAGGTGCAGAAGCTCTACGCCAAGGAGAAGGTCAACCCCATGGGGGGCTGTCTTTGGTCCATGCTCCCCCTGGCGATCCTGCTCCCCCTGTACGCCATTATCCGCCAGCCCCTGAAGTACATGATGGGACTCTCTGTGGATCAGATCACCACCATTGCCAACACGGTGGACTGGAACACGGTGGCGGTGAATATGGGCTGGACCACCCAGCAGCTGGTGGAGAAGGCCGGAAATGTGTTCTCCAATACCGGCTACAACCAGCTTTATCTGGCATCCCTCATCACCCCTGAAAACCTGGCCTCCATCCAGGCCGCCGTGGGAGAGACCGCCAAGGAGATTTTCTCCATCAACTTCAATTTCTTCGGGATCGAGCTCTCTCAGGTGCCTCAGCTGAAGTTCTGGGCCCACGGGATGAGCTGGGCCGCCGTCGGCCTGTTCCTGATCCCCGTGATCTCCGGCGTGACCAGCCTTGTTTTCTCTCTCATCTCCACCAAGACCAACAACATGAATCAGCAGCAGCCCCAAAACGCCCAGGCGGCAACGACCACCCGCACCATGATGATCATTTCCCCCATCATCTCTTTGTGGATCGGCTTTTCCATGCCGGCCGCTCTGAGCGTTTACTGGGTGGCCAATAACCTTTTGGGCATGCTCCAAGAGCTCATCTGCGCCAAGGTTTTGAAGAAGGACTATGAGAAGGCCGCGCAGATGCAGCGGGAACGGGAGCTGGAGGAAAAGGAAGAGGAGAAACGTCTGCGCCGGGAGAGGGCCGAGGAACGCGCCCGCCAGGCGGAAGAGGCCCGGAAGAACAAAAACAGGAAGAAGGAAAAGGAAGAGAGTGAGGACAAGGTCCCCGCTTCTGTCCGTGAGGCCAGTCGGGTGGGCATCCGTCAGTATGCCCGCGGCCGTGCCTATGATCCCAACCGCTACGGCACTGTGACTCCGTATCATGAAGACGTGGCTGCCGGTATTTTGAAAAAGATCGAGGAACTGCCCGAGGAGGAGGCTCCCGCGGAGATCCCCGCGCCGGAAGAGGAAGCTGTTGTGGAGGCTCCGGTGGAAGAGACCGTCATCTCCACCGGGGAGGCTTCTGAGGAACCGGAGACCGGCACCCCCAAGGAAGATTGAGTGATCCCTACGGGAAGGAGATAAAAACCATGCAGAAATCAATCGAGTGCACTGGTAAAACCGAGGAGGCGGCCATCGCCGCCGGCCTGAAGCAGTTGGGTCTCGCCCGGGAAGAGGTATCCGTGGAGGTTCTGGAGCTGGCCAAGTCCGGCTTTCTGGGGATCGGCGGAAATCCCGCCAAGGTGAAGGTGACCTATGAAGTTCCCGATGAACCGGAAGCACCCGCAGCACCTGCGGCGGTGGCGGAGGCTCCGAAGGGTGAGCCTGCGGACGTCCCGGCTCCCGCGCCGGAGAAAGTCGAGTTTGCGGCAGCGCCGTGCGGGGAGGACCCCCAGGCGGAGAAGATCGCAGCCTTCCTCAGCGGGCTTCTGGAGCGGATGGAGATCCAGGCCGAGCCCCAGGTCACGAGGAACGACGAAGGGGATTATCTGGTGGATCTGGTGGGTAAGGACCTGGGCGGCGTCATCGGCCGCCGGGGCGAGACGCTGGACGCCATCCAGCAGCTCACCGGCTACGCTGTCAATCACGGCCAGGCCAAGCGAATCCGCGTTCGTGTGGACGCGGAGCACTACCGCGCCAAGCGGGAGGAGTCCCTGGAGCGGATGGCCCACCGGGTGGCCGACAAGGTGGTGCGCTACCGCCGGAACGTGACTTTGGAGCCCATGAATGCCTACGAGCGCCATGTGGTCCATACCGCGCTTCAGGAGCGGGCCGATGTGACCACTTACTCCATCGGCACCGAGCCCAACCGCCGCACCGTGGTGGCTTACAGCCAGGGCGAGCACCGGAACTGAGTGAAATGGAAAAGAGGACTTCCGCCCGGGATGGGTGAACCCGTCCCGCCGGAAGGCCTCTTTTTGCGGAAAACGAAAAAATGATCCACAAAGAAACGAAAAATGAGGAAAGATCCCCGCTGTTTTGGGCGACAGCGGGGATCTTCACGCTTTTTTACAGGGTTTTTACCACATTTTCCAGGTAGTTTGGGGAAAACTCCTCGGCCCTGCCCGCATCGCAGGCGGCCGCCAGGGCCGGGTCGATGGGGAGACGGGCCAGCACCTCCAGGGCGTGGAGCTCGGCGATGTCGTCGATATGGCTCTCACCGAAGATGGCGTGGCGCTTGCCGCAGTCGGGACACTGAAAGTAGCTGTAATTCTCCACCAGGCCCAGGATGGGGATGTTCATCATCTCGGCCATCTTGACGGCCTTTTCCACGATCATGCTCACCAGCTCCTGGGGGGAGGTCACGATAATGATGCCGTCCACCGGCAGGGACTGAAAGACGGTGAGGGGCACGTCGCCCGTCCCGGGAGGCATGTCTACGAACATATAGTCCACATCGCCCCACTGCACGTCGGTCCAGAACTGCTTGACGGTGCCGGCGATGAGGGAACCCCGCCAGACTACGGGATCGCTCTCGTTTTCCACCAGCAGGTTGAGGCTCATGAGCTTGATGCCGGTCCTGGTGGAGACGGGGAAGATGCCCTCGTCGTTGCCCATGGCCCGATCATGGATGCCGAAGGCCTTGGGGATGGAAGGGCCGGTGATGTCGGCGTCCAAAATGGCGGCCTGTTTGCCCTGCTTCTGACAGGCGGCAGCCAGGGAGGCGGTGACCAGGCTCTTGCCGACGCCGCCCTTGCCGCTCATGACGGCGATCACCTTTTTTACGTGGGAGCGGGGGTTGGCCGCGGCCTTGAAGTCAAAGTCCGCGCTCCGCTCAGAGCAGCTCTCCCCGCAGGAAGAGCAGTCGTGGGTACATTCTGCCATGCTGATCGGTCTCCTTTGTATTTGTGATATGGGTTATTTGTAGTGATAGCTTCCCCCGCCGATGAACTCCCGGAGGATGGAATTTTTGGCCACCAGGGCCGGATCCACCGCCTCAAACCAGTCAAAGGCGGCGATGAGATCCAGCAGCTCGGCCCGCCGCTGGTTTTCCTGGGGGACCGCCTTCAGGATGGGGAGGGCGTAGTTCTTCATCACGGAAACCTCGTAGGGCAGAGAGGAATCCACAATGACGTCGGCGGTATTTTTATAGGGAGAGATATAGAGCTTTTCTCCCCGGCGGACGTTGGCCCACATGGCCAGGGTGGTGGAGACCTCGGTGCCCCGGAAGTTATAGTCCCGCACCGCCCGCCGGGTCAGCCGCATCCAGGTGCCCTTGAAGCGGAGCGTCCCCTCTTCCATGACATTGGAGCGGGCGGAGATATAGAGCTTGGTGGCCTCCGGATGGGGCCCGGCAATGCCCGGGCCCAGGGCGTGGATCCCCTCGAAAATGGCGATCTCGTTTTTTTCCAGCCGCAGGGGACGGCCCCGGTCGTCGTTGCGCATCTGCCGGGAAAACTCAAATTTGGGGACTATGACCTCTTCGCCCCGGGACAGGCGGGTAAAGCTCTCGTCCAGCAGCTCCATGTCCAGGCACAGGGGGGATTCAAAATCCAGGTCGCCCTCCGGCGTCCGGGGGGCTGTTTTGGGATCGGGGGTCATGAAGTAGTTGTCCAGAGAGACGGTGTGGGTGTTGACTCCCCGGCGCTCCAGCTCCTCTTCGATTTTCAGAGCCGTGGTGGTCTTGCCGGAGCCGGAGGGGCCGGAGAGAAGAACGATGGGGGAGATCTCCATCCGGCTGAGGATGGTGTCGGCGGCCGCCTCCACCCGCTTTTGGTAAGCCTCGTCGCACTCCGCCAGAAAAGCGGGGGCGTCCGCGCGGATGCGCTCGTTGATCTCATTGAGCTGATAAGCCATTACTGCACTCCCTTTGTCTCCCGGAGAAAGGGGGCCAGAGCACCCTTTTCCCGGCATATTTTTTCCACATCCCGCAGGTATTCCTGGGGATATTTCGGATTGGCAACGCGTTTGATCTTTCCGCTTTCCGGCCACACCAGCTTGGTCACACCTCCGCCCCCCAACGCCAGAATGGTGTGTAATTCCTCCATCATGGCGATGTTGTAGAGACTGGCACAGCCGCTTTTTGCCCAGCCCACATTTTCAAAGGAGCCGGACATATATTTCTGCCGGTAGAGGTAGTAGGGGGCGTAGCCCGCCTCCCGCAGGACGTCCCAGGCCCGGTCCAGCATCTGCTCCACCTGCTCCGCAGAGGGGAGAGAGCTCCCCTCCTCGGTCAGCCGGGAACCCTTTTTCAGGGCCAGGGTGTGAACGGTGACGTTTTCCGGCCCCATGGACAGCACTTCGCTCAAAGAACGGGCAAAGCCCTCCGGAGTGTCTCCGGGCAGGCCCGCGATGAGGTCCATGTTCACCGCGAAGGCCCCCGCCCGGCGGACTTCCCCATAGGCCCGGCGGATGTCCGCCCCGGTGTGGGGACGGCCCATCCGCTCCAGCACCCCGTCTTCCATGGACTGGGGGTTCACCGAGACCCGGTCCACCCGGTGCTTGGACAGAACAGCCAGCTTTTCCGGAGTGATGGTGTCGGGCCGCCCGGCCTCCACCGTGAACTCCGAGCAGCCCTCCATGGGCAGACAGCGCTCCAGCGCCGAGAGCACCCGCTCCAGCTGGGGGGCGGAGAGGGTGGTGGGGGTGCCGCCGCCCACGTAGAGGGTACGGACTGTTCGGCCGGTCTCCCGGAGAAGGGCCCCGGTGGCCTCGATCTCCCGCTCCAAAGCCGTCACAAAGGGCTCCACCAGGGGAAGGCACCGCTCCACGGCGGCGGAGATGAAGGAGCAGTAGACACACCGGCTGGGGCAGAAGGGGATGCCCACATAGAGGGAGACCTCGTCTCCCCGGAGGGAGCGCCGGGCGGCCACGCTCTCCCCGGCGCAGTCCATGGCCAGCCTCCGGCGGATGGGGGAGACCCGGTAAATGTCCCGCAGGAGCCGTTCGGCCCGGAGAGGGGAGAGACCCTGCTCCATGGCCTTGGCGGGGATTTTGACGGGACGCACTCCGGTGAGGGCTCCCCAGGGGGGCTCTTTTCCCAAAGCCCGGGTGCCCGCGTCGTAAAAAGCCAGCTTTAAAATCCGCTGACACACCCGGTCGTCTGTCAGACCGCCGGTGAGCTCACCGACCCTTGCCCGCCGGACGGCGGAGAAGGAAACACCCTCCCAGATCAGCTCGGCCCGGGCGGTAAGCCAGGACTCCCCCCGGAAAAGGGAGAGGGTCAGCGCGTTCTCCCCCGCGCCGGGCCGCTCCCCGGGAAAGAGGGTGAGCATCATCTGCTCGGCGGCGTATCGATAGTCATGTCCCTTCAGCGTCAGTTTCATGTCTGCTCCTTACCCGTCCCCGGACGGTCACGCCGGTCTATTCGCCCAGAGCCTGGCGCATATAGTAGTTTCCACGCCGCTCCTGCTCCAATGTGGAAAAACTTTCGTGGCCGGGGAGCACCTGATAGTCCCCCTCCAGCTCTCCCAGACGCTTGAGGGAGGCCATGATCTCCTCGTAACTCCCGCCGGGCAGGTCGGTGCGGCCCATGCTCCCGGCAAACAGGGTGTCGCCGGTAAAGAGGACGTTCTGACAGCGGAGGGTCACCGATCCACCGGAATGCCCCGGGGTGTGGAAAACTTCCGCCTTGAGCCCGCCCACGCAGACCACGTCCCCATCCCGCCAGAGGGTCACATCTCCCAGGGCGGCGGTGGGGAAGAGCTGGTCGTTTTTCCCCGCGTCCGCCGGGTGGAGGTAGACGGGGAGCCCGGCCAGACGCTCACGCAGCGCGGCCACGCCGCCGGTGTGGTC
>Ga0129310_1002778_pt1 | contig 12320 bp, 11 predicted proteins | sample Go1ome_2_FD_94433 | JGI IMG/M metagenome (GOLD analysis project Ga0129310, IMG submission 94433) | Western lowland gorrila individual fecal microbial communities from Wisconsin, USA - Go1022A metagenome | ecosystem: Host-associated > Mammals > Digestive system > Large intestine > Fecal | place...
AGTTCCGCTGGCTCATGGAGGGGCTGTCCATTACGCAGACGAAAGCGTTTGTTCCGGGAAAGCCCGGAACCGTCTGCTGAAAAACAGTCAGTGTTTCTCTGAAAAAAGTGAGGAAAACCAAAAGAATTTTGTACCCTGCATGTCGAATCAATCAGGCATGAAGGGTGGTGAAAGCGGCATGGAGCAAACGGAAATCCTTCTTGCAATTCAGCAGCAGCTGACCATGCTGCAAAGCACCATTGATACGCTCAGGGAACAGAGCCGGCAAAAGGATGAGGAGATTGAGAGGCTCCGGCAGATCATCCTGAGTCTGCAGCATGCCCAATTTGGACAGCGCAGCGAGAAGAGGACGTACGTCCTGGACAACGGGAATCAGCAGCTCAGCCTGTTCGATACGCCGGAGAAACCGGAGGAGACGCTAGCGCCGAATCCTTCGCAGAATCCAGAAGAGGAAATCCGCGTCTCCGGTCACAGCCGGAAGAAAAAGCGCACGCCGGAAGAGCTCTGTGCATCGCTGCCTGTGGAAGAGAGAATCGTGGATCTGCCGGATGACGAAAAGGTGAACTCCAACGGACATGCACCGGTCTGCATCGGGCAGGAGTATATCCGTACAGAGCTGGTGCTGGAACGCGCCAAAGCAAAGGTTGTCGAGCATTACCGTAAGGTCTATGCAGACCGCGAGCTTGAACAGGAGACTGGATATTCTGAGGTATTCAAGCCGGTCATGCCACCGCCCCTGCTGGCACACAGCTATGCCTCTGCTTCCGTTGTCGCCGATGTGCTGATGAAGAAGTATGTGGACGCCATGCCCCTATACCGGCAGGAGCAGATGTGGAAACGCATGGGTGTGGAGCTGAAGCGCGGCACCATGGCCAATTGGGTCATACAGATGGCTGACCTCTATCTTCGTCCCTTCTGGAAGCGAATCCGGAGCGAGCTGCTGACCCAGAGCACAATTCACGCCGATGAAACGGTGATGCAGGTACACAAGGAGAAGGGCAGGCCTGACGCCTTGGAATCGCGCATGTGGGTCTATTCCTCCGCCAAACGAGCGGACATTCAGCTGCGCTGCTTTGAATACCGGGAGAGTCGAAGCGGGAAATGGGCAAAGACCTTCCTTGAGGGCTTCAAAGGCGTCCTGATCACAGATGGATATGGCGGCTACAATAAGGTTCAGGACGCAGAGCATGCGGGATGCTGGGCGCACATGCGCAGGAAGTGGCTGGATGCGATGCCTGAAGGCGCCGACGCAAAGACCTGCAAGGCTGCACAGGGTTATGAGTTCTGCAACCGGTTGTTTGAGCTGGAACGCCAGTTTGAAGAACTGACCGCAGAAGAACGCCTTATGCAGCGCAAGGAGAAGTCCGGCCCGGTTCTCGAAGCGTACTGGACATGGCTGAATACGATTCCCCGTCCGACAGGCAAACTGAAGGACGCTGTTACCTGTGCTCAAAACCAGAAGGCACACCTCTGTGCGTTTCTTGAGCATGGCGAGATTGAAATCAGCAACAACCAGGTTGAAAACGCCATCCGCCCCTTTGTTATTGGCCGGAAGGGGTGGCTCTTTGCCGATACGTCCCAGGGTGCGGAGGCGAGTGCGATTATCTATTCGCTCATGGAAACGGCAAAAGCCAACAGCCTGCGGCTGGACGACTATCTGCTCCATCTGCTCAGCGTGCTGCCTGAACGCGCAGAGCAGCGCAAGGACTTTGAGATTGATGATCTACTCCCCTGGTCAGAAGAAATGAAGTCGTGGTTCTCGGCAGTGTGAGTGCCGGGAATCACGACTGTTCTGTACCGGGGGATTATTGAGCGGTTACTCTGCTCCTGCCTGTACAGGGGCATGGCGTCCACATACTTCATCAGCAGCACGTTGGTGACGACTGAGGCGGAAGCATAGCTGTGCGCCAGCAGGAGACGGGGCATCACCGCCTTGAACACCTCGGCATAAGCAGATCCTCATAAACTGGATTTGTTGACTTGCGAACAGTGAGTAATTCTGTTGAGAGTTTGGTTTATAGATTGATGTAGAGAGGCGTGTACAAAAATTAGGGTTGTATCACCGCTTCACATTTAGACGAGATAGTATAGCTTGTAGGCGGGAGACTGCAGAAAGCAGGAAAGCTGAGGATACAATGGAAGCTGGAATCCAATTAAGGGTAAGAAGTACAGAGCAGAGGCAAGTAATGAAAACTGTTGTGAGCATAGAACGGCGGATGAGTCTATTGCTATCAGCTTTTAGGTAAGATTTGTTTGGGTGTAGAGTTAAGGGGAAGATCAGTAGAAGCAGGATGGAAGATGCTCCGATTGCGAGGAACAGCCAATCAGGAAAGGGGATATACTGGAAGGCCAACCCGAAAAGAAGTCCTGTACACATTGTCAGAAAACATCGAAGATGGGTGGAAGCGTGGTATCCACCTCCGGAAGACTGACAAGAATAGAAGACAAAGACAAGAAGTATAGTATTCGCTAATTGGTGAAAGAGAAGGCCTATGAGCAAGAGACCAAGAGTGCTAAGTATGGTGTAAAGTGTTATATCGAACCTGATTGGGATAGAAGTATAATTACCTTGTTAGGGATAATATTATGGCTACTTGCTTTTCTGAAAGACAATTTGGAGATACCGAGATTAGCGTGGGGCCTTAATTATCGGTATTAGGAATGCTATGATAGTTTATGTATCTGTATTCGTCGTTTGTGATATTTAGTGTATATGATCGGATAGACAGATAATATGAAGATGCAATACATTTGTATTGATATGATCAGAGCCTGTGTCGTCTACCATAATGACCGGACGGTTCCGACAATACGCTAACATGTTAACTCCATTGGGCCGGTTCATCCCATCAAAGATGCTATCCGCGCAAATGAACTTCCCGATGCTTGAATTGTAATAGCGGCTTTGCAACGCATACAATCCACTCTCCGCATCGTATCGATACCCACGGTACCGATACGGGTTCTTCTCGCCCACCGTACCAGCCAGGATACCGGTTGTGGTCAACGGTTTTCACCAAGCACCTTAGGGGTGCTCTACCACAACCTTATCACTCGCGCCGTACGTGCTAATAACAGCCCTTTCCGTGACGCTGTAGACAAGTGTACAACTCTATACCCGTTTACAGCGTTTGACGTCCTGCTCGGCGGCATGCCTCATTTGTGTTTTCCAATCGTCATCATCGTCGGTCGAAAATCAGCACGCACATGCTCGATTTCATATGGTTCTTCGGCTAGCCAAGCTGCTTCGTCCGGAAGTATATCGTCATAATAATGGATGCAGTGATATCCAGAAAAGTATCCCTCCTCATCATGGGTGAATATGAATTTCTTCTTTGTCCATGGATATTTCGTTGCCGGAACCCGGTACAGCTCTTCGGGATGCTCAGCATAATCTGCGTTTAGTAACTCAATTTTATACATTATATCCAAGTAACCATTTTCATCATAGTGGTAATCTTCCAAAGCAAATTCACTGGGCTCTTCGCCAATGAGATAAAGGTATTTATATTGTACAATTTGTCGTTTATCATTAAAGCAACATTCAACATATCTCCTAACTTCATCTGGCAAAAAACTATGATAAGTAATTCCTGTCACGCATCCATTCTTATGTATCAAATATTCATTTTCATATGCCTTTTTCGTGCACTTTCTCTTTATGAAAATAAGGTCATCATCACCATTGATGCCGTATTGATACCAATATTTGCTATCAAAAACATTGTTTTTGATCAATCTTCCCCGGAGTTCATTTCCAACGACCAGGGGTTCAATAAAATCCGGATCATAATACCCCCACAATCTTGTACTGTTTGTCCCGGCATGCCATTTTTTCACATTCGGCAGACACGCAGCAGCCACCTCATTCTGTTTTCCAAAGTACGAATATGCTTTATCCCGAAGCCCCAGAAAAATTGTGGTAACGTCATTTTGGCTAAACCCACCTTCAAAAAACGGACATGGAATCAACGAGTTAACAGACATGGTACTCCCCTCCTTGGCGAATGATTCTGTATAATTGTTTTAATTGTACGTAATGTATTCGTCACTGTCTTTTCTTCAGTGCCTGTTACTTTCCCTCTAACATAAGATGATGCAAACATAATCGTTACTGCAGTATGGTAGGTCGTTGTATGGATAACTTGGTGGTATCGTTTATCGATATTAACAAGGTTATCCCGAGAATTCGTATCTATACCGACTGAATTAATAATAGCCCTACTGACCGCTGCACGAGGATCGCTTTTTGCAACAATATGATGCCTGTCTCCTTCCCCGTTCTTATTTCGCACCTCCTCTTTTGCGCTGGCTTTTGCACAAGCAATATCAAGTTCTGCCTCCAGATAGGTCTGTGCCCGCTGCTCTGCCAAAGTGGTTGTGTATACAATCGCGGTTTCTACAACAGCTTTGATTGCTGGGGCATATGCCTTAACCTCTTGACAGATCTGATAAATCGCAATACCTAGAATAATTGCTGCCGCAACAACCTCAACCGCAGTCAAACTTACACCGATTATAACTGATGCCGTTACTGCAAAATTACCATCGGCGTCGCTATAACCAACTGGCGAATTTTTGCAATACGCAAACAGATTGCATTGAAACAGACCGTTTTGCTCATGAAATGCGCCATCGGCATTGAGAAACCTTCCGATTTGTGGATCATAATAGCGACTACCAAGATAATAGAACTGTGTATCTGCATCGTAATAGTAGCTCCGGTAGCGATACGGGTTCTTCTCCCCCACTGTGCTGGCTAAGGATCCGGTCGTGGTCAGCGGCCTTCCCCAGGCGTCGTAGGTATACTCGACGACAACATTGCCGTTGGCGTCGTACAGTCCAATGATGTCTCGCTGGCCGTTGTACAGGTAGTAGTACTCTGCGCCATTCAGGTTCATGGACAGCAGCGTGCCGTTGGTGTCGTAGCGGTAGTGAAGGGTATCCGTGCCGTTTGTTTCGTGCGTGGCCCTGCCGTCAACGTAGGTGTAGCTCGTGGTCACGCCGTTTACAGTTTTCGAGGTGCGATTGCCGTCCGCGTCGTAGGTGAAGGTCAGCGTGCTGCCCGGCTTGCTCATGCTCACCAGTTGGCGGCTCTTTGCCCAAGTATACGTCCACTCGCCGTCCGTGAGCAGGTTGTCCTGGCTATATCAGTGAAATAACATTCTCCTCACATTCTAACCGCCTGTATCTTCCGGTTAAGAAACGCATCTAGGTAAGGGGTGTACCTCAGGACACTTAGATTTGGGGTGACCCCATAATCAGTATCTAACTCTACACACAAAACACGAATGCTCTGTTGATCTTCAGTTTTCAGCAGAAATCGCACCTCCGGACTTCGAGCATGGTACGCGGTCACCCCCTCAACATATAATGCAAGCTGTGATGGCTCTTCCTGTACAACTCAATAGACCAGCTCATCATGAATATTTTTCATTTCTAATTCTTTCCTAACATCCAGTTCAATTGGAATAGAATACAGACGTGGCAAGGATGGCGGCTTCTTATTTGCAGAAACGATTTTCTGCGCAACTCGCACAGTTTGTACAACCACATAGAATAGCATTGCAAAAAAACATGCAAACAAAACTAATTCCATCACGTCTTATCCTCCGTTTATTTTGTAACACGTATCATTTTTCCCTTTGATACGCCTCCTTTTCTGATCGTTCCCTCTTTCTTCCTTATCAATGTATGCGCTGCTGCACCCACATTTGCAATCGTCTTAGTTTGTGATATATGCACATCAAAAGATCAATAAGGTAGAACACGCGGTTACCCTTTCTTTCGGTCGTCTTGCTGCTGCGTCTCCTGCTCGTACTTCTCATCGAACGCGGCGCGGAGCATTGCGCGGCCCTCGGGCGGCAGCACCTTCAGCAGCTTTTCATAGGTCTTTCGGCGGTACTCGATGGGGATGACCTCGCTGGTGTTGGGCACATTGTTGATGTGCGTAAGTTCGTAATTTGACATGATCTTAGTGGAGAACACGATGTATGGTACCTCCACACAGACATGGATGTACGAGGCCGGATAGATGTGGATGCGCTTATAGGGGATCAGCGTGGTCTTGCGGAAGGGTGCGCGGAAGATCAGTCCTTCCTGCGTAAACTCAATGTTGGCATACCATTTGGGGGCGCAAAGCAGCCAGCCAGCCATAACACCGCCATCGAGCCACAACAAATAAGTCCACCTATTCCTCCTCCACCATATTGATACAGGTATATAATAATAACAATGAGTAAAACCATTAGGATAGTTCCACCTATACCTAGGCCGCTGTTTGTATACAGCCTAAAATTGCCATTCTCCGTGTTTTTCATTTCAGCTCCCTCCTAATTTTTCCAGCGGCTTTGGAATACAGGTATCCAAATCCCGAGCCCACAGTGGAGGCAATCGCTTCCCTGGTCACACTCTTTGCCGCACGTATTATCATAGGTTTTTTCAAAACGGACTTCGGATTAGAACGCACAGATCCGGTTTTGACTCCATAAATTGACGTCAATGAATTTTTTTGCACCTGTTTGCATATTCCCTGCACAGTTCTATCGGTCGCTTTGGATCCCGGTCCCGCGCCCATTCCCATGGTTAGGACATTTGAAGCTGCGCCGATTACAGCTGAGACAGCAAAATCTCCCCAATCAAATTCTTGGCCATTTATGCCTTGCGTACCCGCATAATTGACCCCACCGGCAACCGCACCTCCTATAGCAGCTATAGCAACACCACCTACACCGCCCGTTGCGATTGCAAAGTCTGCGCAAATACCCGCGAGGGCCCCTGTTGCAGCACCAAGCGCCGCAGTAGCAAAGATCTTTTCCAGTTTATTCGGATCGTTCGGATCACTATCCAGCCAAGCGGATATTCCTCCGGTAATTGCACCGGCTATTGCTCCTGTAATTGCACAAATGAATTTTCCTTCTGAATCCACATACTTTACAGGATTATTCTCACAGTACGAGAACATACTGTAGCCAGTTACCGTTCCGCTTACTCCAAGGTTATCTATGCTATCCCCGTTGAGAAACCTCTCGACTTCTGGCGAATAATAACGGCTTCTGAGATGATACAGACCGTTCTCCGTGTCATAAGGATAGCTCCGATAGCGATACGGATTCTTCGCTCCCACGGTGCTTGCGAGTGAACCGGTTGTCGTCAGCGGCCTACCCCAAGCGTCGTAGGTGTACTCCACCACAACCTTACCGCTCGCGTCGTACAGCCCAATGGCGTCCCGCTGGCCGTTGTACAGGTAGTAGTACTCCGTGCCGTTCAGGTTCATGGACAGCAGCGTGCCGTTGGTGTCGTAGCGGTAGTGAAGGGTATCCGTGCCGTTTATTTCGTGCGTGACCCTGCCGTCGGCGTAGGTATAGGTCGTGGTCACGCCGTTTACAGTTTTCGAGGTGCGATTGCCGTCGGCGTCGTAGGTGAAGGTCAGCGCGCTGCCCGGCTTGCTCATGCTCGCCAGCTGGCGATAATGCGGCGCCCTTATCCCCCAATCAATGATGATATATACGTAGTTTACGTATACGTATATTTGTTTCCAAGGCATGGACAATCTGATTCGCAAAATTTTTTACCGAATTACGGTAAAACAAGCCAAACAACATCACAATGGCACTAATTGCAGCAGATGGAATGAGCAATTGCCATATAGATAGAGACAAATCGCCACGTAAACACAACCAGATGAAGAATAACTGTATCATCAAGACATCCATGCAAAATTTCACAATAAAGGCTTGCACAAAAGGGGATAAGGATATTGTCACCTTTACTCTCATAGGAGGTCCTGATTCATCTTCTATGTTGAGTTCAGCCTGAGGCGCAAATGAGTTTCGCATCATACTGAATTCTGCTTTCGGACGAATATCCCATTTCTTACCATGTGTAATTGCGATTTCTTCAATTAAGTATTCTGTACCAAACACCTCAATTCTCTCTCTTATCAATCTAGGAGTTATTTCTTTCAAGTTAAAGCTGACAGTAATGACGAAACTAAATTGTGGAAAGGGCCCATATATTCTCATTTCGTTGCCTCCATGTTTCTATACCTTGAATAAGTTTTTGTCTTACCTGTCTTCTTTTTTATCTGTGTTTTATTTATAATAGATGGTTTGGAAGATACACTGTGTTTATTATGCTCTGCACTAGGAAATACCGGAATCGTCTTTATATCAGCGATATGCACATCCACACCGACTCCAATTCCCTTATACACTTGGAATCCATCAATTGTTTCAGCATCCTCTCCCGTCTCAGGGAAAGCAATGGCATCTGCCCCAACATGCCACCAAACACCGCCCCCGGAAGCTCCAACGTATTCAGCAAGTCCATGTAAATCATAAACTGTATCTGCCTTCGTATACTGAAAATAATCATCAATTCCGCATGTAAACAGGCCAACTATCCCGGTATCGTCTACTGTAGGCAGTGCATAACTAAATTGTATCTCAAAATTCAGGTTATCATCAATCGCCACTCCAATACTAGCCGAAGCCCCTAAAAGCATTAACCCGCTCACTCCTCGTGAGATACTGATGGTCCACATGCCATTTTGATCCATACAGTTCACAGGATTATTATTGCAGTACGCAAACATATTAGCGCCAACTATTCCTATGCCTGTGCACACATATTGATCCGAGAATGTAAATCTAATCAGCACAGGATCATACAGCCTGTTTCTTAAGCAATATCGCTCATTTTCCATATCGTAGCGATATCCTCTGTACCGATACGGGTTCTTCGCCCCCACGGTGCTTGCAAGAGAACCAGTCGTCGTCAGCGGCTTTCCCCAGGCGTCGTAGGTGTACTCCACGACGACATTGCCGTTCGCATCGTACAGTCCAATGACGTCCCGCTGGCCGTTGTACAGGTAGTAGTACTCCGTGCCATTCAGGTTCATGGACAGCAGCGTGCCGTTGGTGTCGTAGCGGTAGTGGATGGTATCCGTACCGTTTGTTTCGTGCGTGACCCTGCCATCGACGTAGGTGTAGCTCGTGGTCACGCCGTTTACAGTTTTCGAGGTGCGGTTGCCGTCCGCGTCGTAGGTGAATGTCAGCGTGCTGCCCGGCTTGCTCATGCTCGCCAGCTGGCGGCCCTTCGACCAGGTATACGTCCACTCGCCGTCCGAGAGCAGGTTGCCGATCTCATCGTACTGGAAGCTGCGGCCGTCGTAGCTGGTCAGCAGGTCGCCCCAGCCGCGGCTGTCCGCATAACCATAGGTTATCGTATCCAGCGCCGTGCCGAGACCGCCCGTTGTATAGGCATATTCGCTCTTGCTGAGTATGTTTCCTGCCGTGTCATACGTCCACGTCCAGGTCTTTCCGGCGGCCTGATTGTTTTCGCGGGTCAGCTGACCCAGGTTGTCGTAGGCATAGGTCGTCGTACCGCCGTTTGCCGTGACCGACGTGATATTCCCACGGTCGTCATATGTATATGCCGTTGTCTTGTCAAACTGCGTTCCCTGATTCCGCACCGTGGACAGCAGCGTCGTCGTGTGCGCACTGTCCGGGTTGAGGTACCCATAGGTTGTCGTCATGCGCGTGCTGCCGCTCACCGTATGCGTGCGCTGCGTCTGACGGCCAAGGGGATCAAACGCGTTGGCGAACGCATTGGTCCCGTAGGTGGTCTGCGTGAGGATGTCGTCTGCATTATACGCAAAGGCGATCTCCCAGCTTGCACCATTCAATGTTTCCGTAATAGACGCTACATTGTCACGCTGATCATACGTCCACTCGTAAGCATGATCCAGCGCATTGCTGCCCATGCCCTTTTCCTCAATGCGGCACAGCCGGTCGGCGAAGTCATACAACTGCTTGGTCTGTACCTGCGTGATGTTGTCCTTGCGCAGCGTGGCGCTGCCCATATTGTCATACAGGTATTCCACGCCGGGGTTCGTCTCCCCGTCGTAGCGCACCGCAAGGATGCGGTCCAAATCATCGTATTCATAGGCCACGCTGTTGCCGTTGCCGTAGCTCAGCTGTGTGAGAAGGAAGCTCTTTCCCGCTACATCGTATGTATAACCGGCAAGTGTATGGATGTTTCCAATAAGGCCTGTACCAGACAATGATGTAAAGAAACCACAAATGTTTGTGTTTAAGGACATGGATGACTACGAAAATCGTGGCGAGAATGTCGATGTTGAGTATACAAAAATGATGGCTGCTGCTAAGAAAAAAAGCGCAAAGAAGCCCGTATTTGCTACTCAGATTGTTCTGAAACCAGAGCCTCAGATAGAAATACCCAAAGATATTGTCGGGAAGCAGGTGAAACATAAGGTATTTGGTCTTGGTGAGATTACAGCTATTGAAGGTACTTCGATAACTGTTCGGTTTGAAAAGGTTGGAATAAAGAAGATGGGATATGAATTTTGCATGGAAAAGAAGTTGCTGGAACTCATATAAGGAAGATATGGAGACGATTAGAGTTTTTGCCACCATAAGAGAATATAACAATATTAATGAAAAAACTTGTAAGCCTCCAAGAAAGAATTGACGGACGGCAAAACAAAGTGTCGGTTTATTATTCTAGGGATGGCCTTTTTCAGAAAGAGTGTAGTCCACGCGCGGGGGAATTTCGTTGTAGGATTTGCGCAGGACGATGCCGTTGGCGATGAGGAATTTCAGCGTTGAGGTGAGAACCGCGTCGGTGATGTTGCCCATCTGCGTGCGCAGTTCGCTGTAACGCGGCATGTCCAGCGCGGCGAGCATGCAGATGATGCGGGAGCTCCATTTGCCGCCGAAGAGCTCCATGCCGTATTCCGGGGGGCAGAAAATGTCCTTTTCCTGTTTGCGCTGATACATATCTGAGCCTCCATCTTTTCTAACATTCTTTATAGATGAGGATGCGGACAGGAACAAGTTACTACGAAAAGAATGAGCGGCTAATGCGACGCAGAGCTGTTCAGAGCTTTGCGGCGGGCACGGCGCTCGCGGTTGATGTGGCGCTCGAAATCGCCGCTGTTGAGCAGCTCAGTCAGCACAAGCTGCTCGAAGGTGGGGACGGAACAGGAGTAAAAGCCCAGCTTTTGCTGAAAAAGTGTGACCAAACGACGGGGGAGCACCATGTAGCCCGCGCGCATGGAGGGGGAGATGGTCTTGGAAAAGGTGTTGAGATAGATCACGCGGTCCTGATGCGAGAGGGCGAAAAGCGTTTCCATCGGCTGAGAGGAGACGGAGAATTCGGAGCCGTAGTCCGATTCGATGATGAAACGATCCGCTTTTTCCGACCAGCGGATGTATTCGTGACGCTTGGAGGCGGTGGCGGTGACGCCGCTGGGAAAGCTGCGGTAGGGCGTGGTATGCAGAATGTCCGCGCGAGAACGGGCGAGCGCATCGCTGTCAATGCCGTCACGAACCAACGGCAATTCTTCGTAAGATACGCCTTCTGCGTGATAGATTTGCCCCAGCTTGTCGTAAGCGGGCGATTCGATGGCGTAGATTTTGTCCCGGCCGAACAGATCGACGATGAGGCGATAGAGATATTCCGCACCGGAGCCGACGACAATCTGTTCCGCGTCCACCTGAATGCTGCGGTTGCGCGCAAGGTATTGCCGGATTGCGTCGCGCAGCTCGATCAGCCCCGCGTTGGGGGAGCGCTCCAGCAGGATATCGTGAGAATCCGCCAGCACCTTGCGTATCGTTCGGCTGAGAATCGAAACGGAAAAGCTGGGATAGGTCGATGCGGAAGAATGTGCCGGAAGAGCGGGCGCGGCAGACACGGCTCCCGCAAAGCCGTCCGCCGGGCGAAAAATCACGATGTAGCCGCTGCGCTCGCGGGATTCCGCATAGCCTTCGTCGCACAGAAGCGCATAGGCGTGCTCAACGGTAACGATACTGACATGCAATTCCGCAGCCAGCAGGCGCTTGGAGGGCAGCTTGCTGCCGAAGGGAAAAATGCCGTCGAGAATGTTATTCCGTATTTGTTTGTAGATTTGCAAATAGACCGGGCGTTCTTCTTTGCGAATGGTGATGTTCATCTGGTATGATTATTTGCTCCTTTTCTGGCTATTCAATAGCACCAGAAAGCAGTATATACTATCGCTACATTCATCGCAAGGAGGAAGCGGAAATGGAGAAAAAGAATAATAAAAAGAAAACGGTGCTGTGGCTGTGTACCACGGCCATGCTGATGGCGTTGAACGTGGCGATGAGTTCGTTCGGCGTGCCCGTGCCGGGCGGCCATCTCTATATGAACGATATTGTGATCTGCACGGCGGCGATTCTGCTCGACCCGCTGGGCGCTTTCCTGGTCGGCGGCGTGGGCGCGTTCCTGGGCGATCTGCTCTTCTACCCGACGCCGATGTTCGTCTCCCTCGTCAC
>Ga0129310_1002781_pt1 | contig 12317 bp, 10 predicted proteins | sample Go1ome_2_FD_94433 | JGI IMG/M metagenome (GOLD analysis project Ga0129310, IMG submission 94433) | Western lowland gorrila individual fecal microbial communities from Wisconsin, USA - Go1022A metagenome | ecosystem: Host-associated > Mammals > Digestive system > Large intestine > Fecal | place...
CGGCCAGCATCCCGGAGCTGTTGAGATTGGCGGAGACCAGCGGCCCATCGGAGGTCAGCTCCAGCCGGGGCCCGGTCTCGTCCAGCACGTAGAGGGCCGTGCCGCCGATGTCATAGGCCACGGCCAGACCGCCCCCCTGTCCCAGCGCCGGGGCGTTCATCTTCACGTTGACGCTCCACACCTCGCTGCCGTCCGGTCCCAGCAGCCGCAGGGACGTATCCGACAGGATGACCAGTGAACCGGTCCCCACCCGGGCGAAGCGGTTGGTATTGTCCGTATCGTAGCGGTAGACGGTCTTTTCCCCGCCCACCGCCTCCGTGCCATAGGCAAAATATCGGCGGAGCGCGTCGAACCCGGTACCGTCCCGCCACGCCGCTACAAGCACGAGGCCCAGCACAGCGATGAGCACCAGCAGAAAAATCAGGAACTTCCGCAGCATACGCCGCTTTTTCGGCGGTTCCTTGGCTCCGTCATCGTCATTCCAAATGTCTTTTGTTGTATTTTCAGCCATTGAGCCGTTCATCCTCATACCAAAGTCTTGTCAGGTACAGTCCCCCCGGCGGCACCGTTGGCCCCGCCAGCGTCCGGTCCCGGCTTTCCAGAATGGCCGGAATGTCCTCCGGCAGGAACTTCCCCTCGGCGGCGTAGAGCACCGTGCCGGTGATGGCCCGCACCATGTTATAGAGGAAGCCGTCGGCGCAGACCTTCAGCTCCAGCAGTTCCCCGCTGCGGGTCACGTCGCACCAGTAGATCGTGCGGACGGTGGTCTTTGTCTCCGTGCCCACGCTGCGGACTGCCGCAAAATCGTGAGTCCCTACGAACTGATGGGCCGCCCGGTTCAGAAATTCCTCGTCCAAACGCTTGGGGTAGAAATACGCCCGGTTGACATAAAACGGATTCTTCACCCGGGAATTGTAAATGCGGTAAGTATACTCTTTTTTCAGACAGGAGCCGATGGCGTTGAAATCCTCCGCCACCTCCAGCGCCTCGCTGACGGCAATGTCCTCCGGCGTGTGGGTGTTGATGGCAAAGGGCAGCCGCTCCAGGGGGATACGGCTCTCCGTGCGGAAATTGGCGATGTACCGCTCCGCGTGAACGCCGGCGTCCGTGCGGCCGCAGCCGGTGAGGTGCACCGGCGCGCCGGTGATCTTCTCCAGCGCCTTTTGCAGCGTCTCACAGACGGTGACGGCGTTTTTCTGCACCTGCCAGCCGTGGTAGGCCGTTCCATTATACATCAGTTTCAGTGCGATATTACGCATATTGGCTCCTTTAACATCATCAGCCGTGTTATTTTTCCCAGAAAACGCGCACGTTGTAATCCGTGTCCGATTCGATCCTCGCTATGTCCCCATTCCCTCCGATCGCGTAGGTGCAGACGGTAAAATCATAGGAAAGGCCGAAGCTATCCCGGCAGAGCAGGTGAATCTCAACGGTATTGGAGGGCTGGCAGGAGACCGCGAAGCCGCCCTCCTCCGAAGCCGGGGTATAGTAGACCACATCGGGATCGCTGCTGACGGTAGACTCCGAAATCTTTACCGGAAGGGTCTGGACGGTCTCTCCGTTTTTCAGCACCTGAAAAACAGGGTCGATCACTTCTGTACCGTACTGCTTTCTGATGCCCAGATCATATCGAAGCTGCAAGCTCCCTCCCCGATAGGTGAGATCACCATAACTGCTGCCGTCATTCGTCAGGGGCAGCAGCATGGCAAGGTCACTGTAACTGGTGACTTCCTCCCGGCTGGTCTGACCGCCGGCGGTGATATTCGCCGCAAAGGACACTTCGCCGGTATCCTCCACCGGCAGGCTCACCGGGGCGGTGAACACGCCGCCGCTCCCGGACATAGGCTGCTCCGTTGTCTGGCCGTTCCGGGTCACCAGCAGCGTCACCGCCGTGTCCGCCGTCCAGCGGCGGAGGGTGATGCTCATGTCGGCTTGCAGCATATGGCTTTCCGGGTCAAGGCCGGTGGGTTCCAAGGAAAAATCCGACAGATCCTCCGTCTGCTCCCGCTGCTTTGCGGACAGGTCCGTGATCTGATCCTGCATATCCCTCAGCCGCACAGAAACATTGCCCAGTTGACTCTGCAATGCGTTTCCGGTGCTCACCAGCTCCGCCCGGGTCACAAGCAGGGCGATCAAAAGCGCCACATTCAGCGACAGAGAGAGGATCTGAAACCAGTTTTTCTTCATAAGACCGCTCCTTTCACGCAAAGCGTTTTTCCTTTACAGAGTTTGTGTTACAACGTCTTTTTAGTTTTAGGTGCCCAGTCTCCGCAGGACCACCACCAGCGCCAGAATGACCGTGCCGCCCGTCAGCGCGACGTAGTCCCGCCGCTGGTATTTCAGAACGTGGAGCTTGGTGCGGCCCTCGCCGCCGTGGTAGCAGCGGCACTCCATCGCCGTCGCCAGCTCGTCCGCCCGGCGGAAGGCACTGATAAACAGGGGCACCAAAATGGGCACCAGCGCCTTGGCCTTCTGGAAGATGTTTCCGCTGTCAAAGTCCGCGCCACGGGCCTTCTGGGCGGACATGATCTTGTCCGTTTCCTCGATCAGCGTGGGGATGAACCGCAGGGCAATGGCCATCATCATGGCCAGCTCGTGAACGGGAACATGGATCTTTTTCAGGGGGTTCAGCAGGGATTCCAGTCCGTCCGTCAGGCGGATGGGGCTGGTGGTGTAGGTCATCAGGAACGTCCCCATCACCAGCAGCATGATACGGATGACCATGAACAGTGCGTTTTCAATACCCTTCACGGAGACCCGGAGGATGCCCCACTCCCAGAGGTAGTGGGTGTCCGGCGTGAAGAACATATTGAGGATGCCGGTGAACGCGATGATGAACACCAGCGGCTTCAGGCCCCGCACCAGCGCCCGCAGGCCCACATGGGACACCTTCACGCACGCAGCCAGCGTCACCGCCATGACGGCGTAGCCCATCCAGCCCTTGGCGCTGAACAGCGCGATGATGTACAGCGTCACCAACAAGATTTTCGTCCGGGGGTCCAGCTTATGCGCAATGGAATTTCCCGGGAAATACTGGCCTAAGGTAATGTCCTTCAGCATCCCGCTCCCCCCTTCCGCAGGGCAAGGAGCTGACGCTCCAGCGCCTCCACCGTATAAACAGCCGGGTCGATGTCCACGCCCCGGCGCTTTAATTCCATAGCGATCCGGGTGATCTGCGGCACATCCAGGCCGGCGGAGAGCAGTTCCTCGCCCCGGGCGAACACCTCCGCGGGCGTTCCCTGCATCAGCACATGGGCGTTTTTCAGCACTAAAATGCGATCCACGTTCCGGGCGATCTCGTCCATGCTGTGGCTCACCAAAATAATGGTTTTCCCCTTGTTGCGGTGATAGTCCCGGATGTTGGCCATGAGGTTTTCCCGGCCCGCCGGGTCAAGGCCCGCCGTGGGCTCGTCCAACACCAGCACCTCCGGCTCCATGGCCAGTACGCCCGCCAGCGCCACCCGGCGCTTTTGTCCGCCGGACAGCTCAAAGGGGGATTTTTCCAGCTGATCGTCCCGGATGCCCACCAGCTTCGCGGCCTCCCGGACGGCGTGGTCCAGTTCGTCCCCGGTCTTGCCCTGGTTGGCGGGACCGAAGGCGATGTCTTTATAGACCGTCTCTTCAAAGAGCTGGTATTCCGGATATTGGAACACCAGACCCACCTTGAAGCGAACCTCCCGGATCTTTTTCGGCTCCGCCCAGATATTCTTCCCCCGCAGCAGGATCTCTCCTGCCGTTGGCTGGAGCAGACCGTTCAGATGCTGGATCAGGGTGGATTTGCCGGAGCCGGTATGACCGATGATCCCTAAGAATTCTCCCTCGTTCACATCAAAGCTCATGTGCTCCACGGCACTGCGCTGAAACGGCGTTCCGGCGCCATAGGTATGTGTCAGGTCTTTTACCTGTAGAATCGGTTCCAATCCTTCTGTCCTCCGTCAATTCTTCGCCAGAGCCGCGGTAACGGCAGCCGCGCATTCGTCCACCGTTAAAGCGTCCAACGGCACGTCCAGTCCGTCCTTCCGCAGACGGTCCAGCAGGTCCACCGTGTCCGGCACCGTCAGGCCCATGGTCCGCAGCGGCTCTACCTGGGTAAAGACCTCCTTGGGAGTGCCGTCCAGTGCGATCCGGCCGTCATCCATGACGATGACCCGGTCCGCCTCCTCTGCCTCGTTCATGTGGTGGGTGATGAGCACCACGGTGATGCCCTTCTCCCGGTTCAGCTTATGAACGGCGGAAAGCACCTCCTGCCGCCCGATGGGGTCCAGCATGGCGGTGGCCTCGTCCAGTACGATGCACTCCGGCTCCATGGCGATGACGCCGGCGATGGCGACCCGCTGCTTCTGACCGCCGGACAGCAGATGGGGCGCATGGGTCATAAAGGCGGTCATATCCACGGCGGCCAGGGCGTCATCCACCCGGCGGCGGATCTCCTCTGAGGCCACGCCTAAATTCTCCGGGGCAAAGGCCACATCCTCCTCCACCACGTTGGCGACGATCTGGTTGTCCGGGTTCTGGAACACCATGCCCACCCGGCGGCGGATCTCCAGCAGACACGCCTCGTCCTGCGTATCCATACCCTCCACATACACCTTGCCGCCGCAGGGCAGCAAAATGGCGTTCAGGCATTTGGCAAAGGTGGATTTGCCGGAGCCGTTATGCCCCAGCACCACCACAAAGCTGCCCTTTTCAATGGCCGTGTCCACGCCCCGCAGGGCCAGGACCGGCTTCTCCCCTTCCTCCGCCGGATAGGCGAATTCCAGAGCCTTTGTTTCGATCATATCCATGGATCGGTTCCCTCATTTAACTTGATATTCAATCCAACGGGGCCCGGTAAAAGCCGCCGTAGAAGTTTTCCGTGCGGAGCACGTTGATGATCGCATGAGGGTCCACCTGCAAGATCAGGTGCACGATGTCACTCTCCTCATAGCTGGAGATCACAGTGTGCAGGACGCTCATATCCTTGTGGCTGTATCCGCCCACCGCCTTCACGCAGGACATCCCGTGCCGGCACCCGCTCACATAGGCCGCCATGATCTCCTCCGCCTTTTGGGTGGTGATCTGGAGCGTCAGCCGCTCGTAGCGGTGATGGAAGGTCTCCACCGTCTTTGTGGAGATAAACTGAAACAGGATGGAGTAGCCCGCGTACAGCCAGCCGAACAGGTAGCCAAAGATGCACAAAATGCAGGCGTTGAACACGAAAACATAGGACCAGATGGATTTTCCGGTCTTATTGGAGACATACAGCGCGATAAAGTCCGTGCCGCCGGTGGAGGCGTTTCCCTTCAGGGCCAGCACGATGCTGATGCCCATGAGGAAGCCGCCGAATACCGCGCTGAGCAGAATATCGTCGAAAATCGGCGGCAGAGAGAAGTATTTCAGGAATAAGCTGGTCATGCCTACTTGCAGAAGGGAAAAAAGCGTGAATCTCGGGCTGATGCTGCGGTAGCAGAGGACCGCCACCGGCAGATTCAGCGCCACCAGTGCGAGAGAAGTGGAGATGGACCCGCCGTAAAGCGATGCCGCCCGGTCGATCAAAATGGCAACGCCCGTAAAGCCGCCGGAAAGCAGTCCGGCAGAATGGACAAAGCTTTCGATCACAAACGTCTGCAGCAGCGAAGAACACAGGACCGCAAAAAATGTGACCACATACCGCAGACGCTTATTCTTCGTTTTTAACATAGCCGCTCCTTGTTGAACTGTTTATTACTCAGAAAACCATCGTCCGGTGGCGCCGCAGGGCAGCGCCATGCCGGTAGCCGTCACCGGCAGACCCAGTTCGTCCCAACTCACGGTACCGCCGTACTTCTCCGCCGCGAGCAAATTCAGCAGATACCCCAGCACACTGGGGGCCAGACCTGTGGTGTAGGAGTTGATGAGCACGAACAACGGCTTGTCCGACAGAACCCCGGCGCAGAGCTTCACAAAGGGGTACAGGCTCTCTTCCAGCTTCCACACCTCGCCGCCGGGCCCCCGACCGTAGCTGGGCGGGTCCATGATGATCGCGTCATAGGTCTTGCCACGGCGGATCTCCCGCTCCACGAACTTGGCGCAGTCATCCACGATCCAACGGATGGGTGCGTCGGAGAGGCCGGAGAGCCGGGCGTTGTCCTTGGCCCAAGCCACCATGCCCTTGGCCGCGTCCACATGGCAGACGGCAGCGCCGGCCTTGGCACAGGCCACCGTAGCGCCGCCGGTATAGGCGAACAGGTTCAGCACCCGGATGGGACGGTCAGCCTTGCGGATCTTGTCCATGACAAAATCCCAGTTCACCGCCTGCTCCGGGAACAGGCCCGTGTGCTTGAAGTTCATGGGCTTGACCTGGAAGGTCAGATCCTTATAATGCACCTGCCAGCTTTCCGGCAGAGCCTTTTTCTCCCAGTGTCCGCCGCCGGTCTGACTGCGGAGATACCGTGCGTTGGCCCGTTTCCACTCCGGCAGACGCCGGGGCGTTTCCCAGATGGCCTGGGGGTCCGGACGCACCAGATACTGCTTGTCCCAGCGCTCCAGCTTTTCACCGCCGCCGCAGTCCAGCAGCTCATAATCCTGCCATTGATCCGCGATCCACATAGATGGTTCCTCCTCCATGTCCCCGCAGAGCACCGAGGGACATACTTTCTCATAATAAATCATTTTATTATACCTTTTTTATCTTGCCCGGTCAACCAAATTCCATCAATTTTGTCTGTCCGGCCCCTTGTGAGCAGCAAAAAAGAGAGCCGCCGAAGCGACTCTCTTCAAAATCAGATGTTTGCGCACAGGGACTTGGGTTTGGTAAGCTTGGCAGATACAGACGTCCGGACCTTCGGCAGGTCGGCAGGCGGTTCCCGCCGCTCCGACAGGCGTTCTCTTGCCACCGCCAGCATCAGCTTGATCCGATTCTCCTGATTGACCCGGGTGGCGCTGGGATCGTAGTCGATGGGGGTGATGTTAGCTTCCGGGTACAGTTCCCGGATCTTATTGACCATGCCCTTGCCGCAGATGTGGTTGGGCAGGCAGCCGAAGGGCTGGGCGCAGACGATGTTCTCATACCCGGAGCGCACCAGCTCCAGCATTTCCGCCGTCAGCAGCCACCCCTCGCCCATCTTGCAGCCCATGCCGATGGTGTGGCTCTGCTCCGGCAGCTTGATCAGCTCGCTGAAGGGCATGGGGGCGTGGTAGCCCGCGTCCTTGAGAGTCTTGATGATGACTTTCTCCATGCCCGCGATGAGGGCCAGTGCCGCCTCCGCGGCGGTTTTCTCCACCAGAGAGCCTCCGTAGAGCCGCACGGTCTCCGCCATGTTGTAGGCGCAGTACTGCACGAAGCCCATCAGCCCCGGCAGGTTCACTTCGCAGTCCTGAGAGGCCAGGAACTTTTCCAGTTCGTTATTGCCTAAGGGGGAATATTTGACGTAGATCTCCCCCACTACGCCCACCTTGACCTTGGGCACCCGCCGCACCGGGATGGCGGCAAACTCCGCCGCGATCTTCGGCATGAAAGCCTTCATCTCCCGGCCGGAATAGCCCTTATCGTGGCGGACTTCATCGCAGAGAATGTCCAGCCACTTGTTTTGCAGCCGCTCCGCCGCCCCAGCTTCCAGCTCATAGGGCTGGGTCTGGGCCCGGAGGGTCATCAGCAGGTCGCCGTAGTAGATGGCAGCCAGAGCCTGCCGCATGAATTTCAGATCCATGGGCATACTGCTGTCCTTTTCCAGACCGGAGAAGTTCAGGCTCAGCACGGGGATATTGCCGTAGCCCGCCTTTTCCAGAGCCTTCCGCAGCAGGAAAATGTAGTTGGACGCCCGGCAGCCGCCGCCGGTCTGGGTGATGATGAGAGCAGTGTGGTCCAGATCATACTTGCCGGAATCCAGTGCGTCCAAAAACTGGCCGATGACCAACAGCGCCGGATAGCAGGTGTCATTATGGACGTATTTCAGTCCCAGCTCCGCCACCCGCTCGCCGCAGTTGCCCAGCAACTCCACCTGATAGCCATGGTTCTCCATGCTGGCTGCCAGAATGCGGAACTGCACCGGTGCCATATTGGGAATGAGAATTTTATGGGTCTTTTTCATGTCCGGTGTAAACTGGGGATAGGTCTGTTCCATATCAGGTCTCCTCCTGTTCCTCCAACGCCGCAAACAGGCTCCGCAAACGGATGCGTACCGCGCCCAGATTGGTGATCTCATCGATTTTCAGCTGGGTATACAGCTTGCCGCCCTCCCGCAGAATTTCCCGGGTCTCGTCGGTGGTGATGGCGTCCACGCCGCAGCCAAAGCTCACAAGCTGCACCAGATCCATATCCGGCTGGGAGCAGCAGTACTTCGCCGCCGCGTAGAGTCGGGCGTGATACGTCCACTGGTTCAGCACCGTGGTCTTGAACGGATCTGCCAGCTGAGAAACGGAATCCTCCGTGATGACTGCCGCGCCGAATTGGGTGATGAGGGTGTCGATGCCGTGATTGACCTCCGGGTCCACATGGTAGGGCCGGCCTGCCAGAACGATGATCCGGCGCCCCTCCTTCCGGGCGGCGGCCATGATCTCCGCGCCCTTCTCCCGGATCTGCTTCATGTGACGCTCATATTCTCCGTAGGCCGCCTCCACCGCCGCCTTGATCTCTCCGTGGGGAATGGGGCCGAACTCCCGCTCCATCACGGCGGTCATCTTCTTCGTGAAGTCATGGGGCCGGTGGATACCCACATAGTCATAAATGAATTTCGTGTTCTTCAGACAGTCGCAGTTGCCCGCCAGCACCTCCGGGTAGTAGGCCACCACCGGGCAGTTGTAGTGGTTCTGGCCCAGACCCTCGTCGATGTTGTAGGTCATGCAGGGGTAGAAAATGGCGTCCACTCCCAGCTTGGCCAGAAATTCAATGTGGCCGTGGGCCAGCTTCGCCGGGAAGCAGGCGGTGTCGCTGGGGATGCTCCCCTGCCCCTCCAGATACAGCTTTCGACTGGACATAGGGCTGTGGACCACCTGAAAGCCAAGTTTCGTGAAAAATGTGTGCCAGAAGGGATACAGTTCCCAGAAGTTCAGACACAGGGGCAGCCCGACCCGCCCCCGCCGGTTCTCCCCCGGCTTGTAGCCTAAAAGCAGCTGCCGCTTATATTCATACAGATTCCAGCGATCATCGTCCTTTTTGCCGGTGATGGGCCGCTCACAGCGGTTGCCGCTGATGAGCCGCCCGCCATCGGAGAAGGTGTTGACGGTAAGCTGGCAGTTGTTTCCGCACTGGCCGCAGCTACGGCTCTCCGTTTCCCGATGGAACGCCCGCAGCTCCGGCTCTGTCAGGAGTGTACTGTGGTTTCCCTTGACAGCCTTTTTCATGCCGTACAGGGCCGCGCCGTAGGCTCCCATGAGGCCCGCGATGTTGGGGCGGATCACCTCAAGGCCCATTTCCTTCTCGAAGGCCCGGAGAACGGCCTCGTTATAAAACGTGCCTCCCTGAACCACCACATGACGGCCCAGCTCCTCCGGCGAGGAGGCCCGGATCACCTTGTAGATGGCGTTTTTCACCACGGAAATAGACAGTCCCGCGGAGATGTTTTCCACGGAGGCGCCGTCCTTCTGGGCCTGCTTCACACTGGAGTTCATAAACACCGTGCACCGGCTGCCCAGATCCACGGGCCGGTCCGCAAACAGGCCCAGTTTCGTAAAGTCCTTCACATCGTAGCCCAACGCCTGAGCGAAGGTCTGCAAAAAGCTGCCGCAGCCGGAAGAACAGGCTTCGTTGAGGAAAATGTCGCTGATGACGCCGTTTTCGATCTTGAAGCACTTCATGTCCTGACCGCCGATGTCGATGATGAAGTCCACATCCGGCATAAAATGCTTGGCGGCGGTAAAGTGGGCCACCGTCTCCACCACGCCAAAGTCCGCGTGGAAGGCAGCCTTGGCCAAATCCTCGCCGTAGCCGGTGGTGGTGACGGACGCCACATTCAGCTTGGGATGGCTCTCATATAACCCCAGCAGCACGCTTTTCAGCAGGGCGATGGGGTCCCCCTGATTGGGCCGGTAGTCGGTGAACAGCAGCTCCGCGTTCTCGTCGATGACCGTCACCTTCACCGTGGTGGAGCCTGAATCGATGCCGATGTGGACGGGCTTGGCGTAGTCCGTCGGGAAGTCCGCCTGCGGCACCGCCGCCTTGGCGTGACGGGCTTTGAACGTGTCATATTCCGCCTGATTTTCAAAGAGGGGCGGCTGGGAGCGGTAGGTCTCCGACATGCCGCGCTGCTCCAACAGTTCCGCCGTTTTCAGCAGGTCCCACGATTCCTCGGCGTAAAACGCCGCGCCCAGAGCCACAAACAGCAAGCTATTCTCCGGACAAGTTCCGGTGACGCCCAAAGTCTCGTCGAAGCTCTGCCGCAGACACTTGGAAAAGGTCAGCGGCCCGCCCAGATACAGAACGTGGCCCTTGATAGGCCGTCCCTGCGCCAGACCCGCGATGGTCTGATTCACCACCGCCTGATAGATGCTCTTGGCGATGTCGGCGGATTTGGCCCCCTGATTGATGAGGGGCTGGATGTCGCTCTTGGCAAACACGCCGCAGCGGGCGGCAATGGTGTAGGTCTTTTCCGCCGTCTGAGCGGCTTTGTCCATCTCTTCCGCGCTCATTTTCAACAGCGTGGCCATCTGGTCAATGAAGGCTCCGGTGCCGCCGGCGCAGGAGCCGTTCATCCGGACCTCCATACCGTTGGTCAGAAAGAGGATCTTGGCGTCCTCGCCGCCCAGTTCGATGATGACGTCCGTCCCCGGTGCCAGACGGTTGGCCGCCACACGGGTGGCGAACACCTCCTGCACGAAGGGAGCCTTCACGCTCTCCGCCATGCCCATGCCGGCGGAGCCGGAGATGGCAAACACCGCCTCCCGGCCGCAGCGCTCCGCTACCCGCCGCAGAAGCTCTGCGGATTTCTCTACAATATGGCTGTAATGCCGCTCGTATGTATGGTATATCAAGTTGTTCCGGTCATCCAGCACCACGCATTTGATGGTGGTGGAGCCTACGTCAAGTCCGACCCGCAAGGGGAGTTCCTCCTTTAGGGGCCATTCAGCCCCACATTAGCTTATTACCAATATTTTACGTTTCTCCGCCGTAATTCTCAATGTAAAAAACATGGAATTTTCGTGAATATTCCGTTAAGAAATCGGTTACGCCCTCGAACTTTCTTCATTTGACAGCCTATGTTATACTATAGAAAACATGCTTTTTCAGAAGGGAAGTTCCTGCTATGACATCTGTTTTGATGCACACCTGCTGCGCCCCCTGCTCCCTCAGCTGTATCGATCCGCTCCGGGCCGAAGGGATCGAACCGGTAGCCTTTTGGTACAACCCAAACATTCATCCGTGGAAGGAATACGAAGCCCGGCGGGACTGTCTGCTGGCCTATGCCCCCACCATTGAAATGCAGGTCATTGTAGACGAGGACTACGGTCTTAGAACGTTTGTCGAGCACGTTGCAAGCGATATTGACCACCGTTGTACCTACTGTTATCAGCACCGGCTGGAGGAAACGGCCCGGTACGCGGCGGAGCACGGCTATGAGGCCTTTACCTCCACCCTGCTGGCCAGTCTCTATCAGGATCACGAGGCTATCCGTGCCGCGGCGGAGAAATACGCCCGGCAGTACGGCGTGGAATTTCTCTACCGGGATTTCCGCCCCAATTTCCGGGCGGGGAATCAGCGGGCCAGAGAGCTTGGCTTTTATATGCAGAAGTACTGCGGCTGTGTCTTTTCCGAACAGGACCGCTACCAGAAGCAGATCGACCGGGACAAGAAAAAATTCGCGGAGCAGGCATAAGCCCGCCCCGCTTTGTAGCAGAAAGGAGTTTAATTTAAAAAATCCGCTGCGGGGGATCGCGCTGATCCTGTTTGTCGGTATGCTGTATGCGCCGCTCTCTCCCTGGCTCCCCATCCTCGGCAGTCTCCCCTCTGATCTTATCAGCCTTGTGGGACTGGCGTTCGCCATTGCGGGACTGGTACGGTGTTTCAAAAAGGAAGACTGACCGGTTTCAATTCCCATTTCCAGAGCGTTTTTGTTCCGCAAACCGCTGATTTTTGCCAAAAACCCCCGCCGTATGACTACGGCGGGGGTTTGCTGTTCAACTATTCAAATCAGTTCCGCAGGCTGTGGAGCGGGGCCGGGATGCGGCCGCCCCGCTGGATGAAGTCAGCACTGGATTCCTTGTGCACCGGCATCACCGGAGCGCTGCCCAGCAGACCGCCCATTTCCACCGTGTCGCCCACGTTCTTGCCGGGGGTGGGCAGCAGGCGGACGGCGGTGGTCTTGTTGTTCACCATGCCGATGGCCGCCTCGTCCGCGATGATGGCGGAGATGGTCTCCGCCGAG
>Ga0129310_1002782_pt1 | contig 12316 bp, 16 predicted proteins | sample Go1ome_2_FD_94433 | JGI IMG/M metagenome (GOLD analysis project Ga0129310, IMG submission 94433) | Western lowland gorrila individual fecal microbial communities from Wisconsin, USA - Go1022A metagenome | ecosystem: Host-associated > Mammals > Digestive system > Large intestine > Fecal | place...
AGTCCGCTCTCCCTGCACACCTTGTAGAGAAAATCTACTCGCCTGCGGTATTCCTCGTAGTTCGGAGCGTCTATCCTGACGATAGCGTGGACGCTCTTTCCGCCGCTGTATACAAGCACGGCGATAGGAAGTTCAAGCTCTCGCATTACAGCGTTCTGCTGTTCTATCGGCATACTGTCCGATTCCACAAGTGCATAGCGGAAGTCGGTCACGTTCTCGTTCTTTACCCCTTTGCCGTCAAGAGGATTGAAGCGTATCCACGCTCCGGCTTCCTCCTTGTAATCACCAAGGACAGCGCCTATATCGCCCTTGCAGCTGTTCAGCTGAGCGATAAGTTCCCCTGCGGTGCGGTCACAGGCTCCCTTTGTGGGAAGATATTTTCTCTTGCCGTCCTTTTCGGTCTCCCACGTTTCTGTAACGTAGCCGACATTCTCGCCTGCCTCGAAAAGCGTTTCAAGATATGTGACTATCTCCTTGACAGGATCCCAGTCGGCAGGCTCGATGATAGGTATGCCCTCACCGCCGTTTACAAGCGGGCTGCTTTCCTCTGCGACTATCTCGCCGTCCCAGTCGTATGCCTGAAACTCATGGGGGCTGTATCCTCTTTCCTTTGCCATTTGCACGATAGTCCCTGCGGTCACGGGCTGAGCATTGCCGTTAAAGCCTTGCCACTTGTGTTCGCACTCACCGCTGTGATAACGACTGTCTGATCTTGACCAGCTGTCCCAGTCATTGACGGAATATCCCTCATATTTGAGAGCCATTCCCACATTGACCCATTCCTGATAATCACAGCTTGCAGGGTCTATGTATGAAAGTATTTTCAAAAGATCTGTGTTGTCCATTTTGTTCACTCCTTAATTTTATTGTCACAGGCGAAATTTTATTGTCACGGGCGACCACAGGTCGCCCCTACGCAAACCTTGTCTTATGAAAAGTCATATCTCCGTTTCTTCCGAGTGCAAAAGTAAAAGCCCCGACAGCAGACAGCGAGCTTGCGAGTGTCCCGAATTACCCCGTCCGGTGAGGACCGAGCGTCACGAACCGAGCCGCCCGCCCGAGGGCTAAAAGGGTGTGTATGTTTTCGGGTCGATATCTCTCGGCACTCTCCAGCTGTTGGCAGAGATACGGGCTATCATATTGCTTGCTGCGTCAAAGCTCCAAGAGCCAACGTGAGAAAAGCCTTTGCTTTCAAGCAGCCTTATCTGCTTAGGTGTGGTAAGTCCTGCACTGCGGCGCTTTTCAAGTCGGTCAAGGATAAGCTTTGCCTTGCCTGCGTTGTCTATCTCGTCGGGGAAAATGCCCAGCTTTTCAAGCTTTGCTTTCTGCTTGTCGGTAGCAGGCGCACACTCCCAGCCGAAGGCAGGAACGTAAGAGGATAAGTCCTCAGCCTGTATGGACATCTCGTACTGCAAAGGATCGACAAGCTTTCGCCTGCGTGTTTTCATCTCTTTGAGCTGCTTTGCGAGAGCCTCCTCACGCTGTGCCACAACGTCCTCGCTCGCCTGTTTTTCTGCCTCTTCGATATCCACCGCACAGCCTGCCTCATTGGCAAGGTTCTCTGTCATCTTCTCGGCGACCTCTTCGTTCTGACAGATAAGGTGCGCAGGTCTGCAAAGCTCGTGACGCTCTGTATGCCACAAAAAGTCCAGCAGCAAAAGCTCCGTCTTTCCCTCACAGAGCCTTGTACCTCTGCCGACCATTTGACAGTAAAGACCTCTTACCTTTGTTGGTCTTAGCACGATAACGCAGTCCACAGACGGGCAGTCCCACCCCTCCGTCAGCAGCATTGAGTTGCAAAGCACGTTGTATTCGCCCTTGTCGAAAGCCTCCAGTATCTCTGCTCTGTCGGCGCTTTCTCCGTTGACCTCAGCGGCATTGAAACCTTTGCTGATAAGGATATCACGGAACTTCTGAGATGTCTTGACCAGCGGCAGGAACACAACGGTCTTGCGTTCCTTGCAGTATTTGAGCATCTCGTCCGCTATCTGATAAAGATACGGGTCAAGTGCCGTGTCGATGTCGCTTGCCTTGAAATCGCCCGCCTGCGTCGATACTCCCGAAAGGTCAAGCTTCAGCGGTATGGTGATAGCCTTGATAGGTGAGAGATAGCCCTCTTTGATAGCCTGCGGCAGAGTGTATTCATATGCAAGGCTGTCAAATACCGAGCCTAAGTTCTTCATATCCCCCCTGTCAGGGGTAGCCGTCACCCCAAGCACCTGAGCCTTAGGGAAATGGTCAAGCACCCTCTGATAGCTGTCGGAGATAGCGTGATGAGCCTCGTCGATGATAATGGTGTTGAAGTAATTCTCCGAAAAGCCTCTGAGCCTTTTCTCACGCATAAGTGTCTGAACAGAGCCGACCACCACACGATACCAAGAGCCTAAACAGCTCTGCTCTGCTTTTTCGGTGGCACAGCCAAGCCCCGTTGACTTCATAAGCTTGTCCGCCGCCTGGTCGAGCAGCTCGCCCCTGTGGGCAAGGATAAGCACACGCTTACCCTGCCGCACACATTCCTCCGTAACAGCCGAGAAAAGTATTGTCTTTCCCGTACCTGTGGGGAGAACTGTAAGGACCTTATTTATTCCCTCAGACCACTGTTCAAGCACAGCCTGTTTTGCCTCATTCTGATATGGTCTTAAAGTCATCATCAGAACGCACCCGCTTTCCAGCCGCCTGTCTGAGCAGGCTGACTATACTGCTGCGGTGCAGGCTGTGTCTGTTTTGCAGGCTGAACGGTAGTTACGTTCTCGTCATAGGCATAGAGCTTTTTTATCTTGTTGGACTGCCTGTCCTCGCCGTTTTTGTTCTTGTAATTGTCAACATAAACGTGGCACTTTCCTTTCTTGCCCATAACAGCGCCCCAGTTCATTCTCAGCGGCTCGCCGTGCTTTTTAAGTCCTACCGCAAGGAAAAGCTGCGAGAGCTTCCATTCAAACTTATTGCAGAGGAAGAAGTTTTCCGTTATCTCCACGCTGTCCTCTGCGCCCCATATGGTGAATGTGACCTTTGCCATATTGCAGGGCGGAACTTTTTCAGAGCCGTTGTGCCTTGCTCTTTCGACCTTTGTTACGGTGAAATCATAGTCCCCCTCAGGGAGCAAGACAAAGTCACCGCCCTCATTGACTATCTCATCTTCCCAGCCGTATTCAATAAAATTATCCATGATCCTTCTCTCCTTTTCTTTATTTATCCTGTTAAAAAATCGTATGTATCAAAGCTTTTCGTCTAAGTTCGCAGCGGCATAAGCCAGTGCAGTCAAAGCACAGCCAGAGTACAGTCAAAGTACGGAATATGCAGGCGACCACAGGTCGCCCCTACGCAAACTTTCTAAAGCCATTACAAGACCTTATCAAAGTGGGTTTTATTAAAAGCCATATCTCCGTTTCTTCCGAGCGCAAAAGTAAAAGACCGAATAGCAGACAGCGAGTTTACGAGTGTCCCGAATTACCCCGTCCGGGAGGACTAAAAGGGGACTTTTTGATTTTCTTTTATCATTGAATATACTGTTTCCCATGCGCCTATCAGACAGCCCTGTACGAAGTCGTCAGGATAGTTTGTAATAGGGGTATCATAAGGAAAATAGTTTCTCTGAGATACCACAAGACGTATATCCGATTCGCTTACGTTGTTGGCTCTCATAAGGTCCGCAAGTGCTTTCGGTATACCCTCAGGGATAACTATCGGCGGCGGTGTAACGTCCTCAAAACCGCTGAGATCTGTAAGCGACTCCGTCGCTTTCGGCTCTGTCGCTTTCGGCTCAGTCGCTTTTGGCTCTGTCGCTTTTGGTTCAGCCGCTTTCGGTGCTGTCTGAACTTTCGTGGTATCTTCAACAGCTACTGCGGCAGCAACTGTAACGGAACTGTTGCTGTGTTGCCCACTGAAAGTGAACAGGTGAGCTATGCCGCTGTATTCAAAGGGCATTTCGGGCGGAAGTCCGTCACGGTTCTTAGCGTCCCAGCAAGGGTGATGTGTGGTGTACATAACACGGTCGCCGCCCTGAGCCTTGAACTTCTTGCCGTCCTTATCCACAGCAACGGCATAGGTCTTGTAATTTGCAAAAAGCACCATATCTGCCCACTCTTTCACAAGAGGTGATATCTGAGAAGAAGTTTTCTTGCCGAGCTTTAACTCCCAACGGTCATAAGCGCCCAGCTCGTCAGGCTGTTCAAACTTTCTCATCTGAGCGTGAGCCGTAAGCACAACGTTGATACCGCTGTCAACTGCCTCCTGCAAGAGATTAAGGAACTTGCCTATTTCCTCTTTCTCGTAAACATAGCCGTTGCCGTAGCCGAAATCTTCAATGCCTTTCTTCTGATGTGCCGAGCAGATAGCGTCTATGCAAAGCTGCTCCGCCCAGTCAAATGTATCAATGACAAGGGTCTTGCATAGCCTGCCGCTCATAGCCTCCTTTACCTCGTTTTTGAGCATTTCCCAGCTTGTCGGCTTAGGAAAACGTCTTATACTCAGCTTGTTTGTGCTGCCCTCAGTGTCGATGAAAAGAGGGTCGGGAAACTGAGCCGCAAAGGTAGATTTTCCTATGCCCTCAGGTCCGTATATCACGACTTTCTGTGCGGAGTTTACTACTCCCGATATTATCTCGTATGCCATTAAAATGCACCTGCTTTCCAAGTCTTAGATTCTGTATGTATATGTTCTTCTGCGACGGCTGTGCCGTCCTCGATTATGATACTGCATTCGTCACCTGTGGAAACTCTTGTGGCTATCGCCTGCAAGCCCTGTATTTCAAGCCATTTGCCGAAATCATTAAGCGTGTCGCTGTCCATCTGCTCCAGCTTGTCCAGCAGCACAAAACCGCAGTTCGGGTTAAGCTTTCTCACGATAGAGGTCGCAACGATAAGCTGTTCTGCGCCGCTCATGCTGTCCCACTTGTGACCGTTATACAGCAGTTCGCCCTCTTCAACGGAGAGTCCCTCAAGGGGCAGGTCGGCATTTTTGAGCAGATCTGTTTTAGCCTGTCTTATGTCCTCTATCTGCTCGGTAAGATATGTATACTGTGAGCGGTAGTCCTCAGCGTCTATCTCCGCTTTTTCCCTGTCGAGGTTCGCTCTTATCTTCTTGTTAAGTTCCTCTATCTCTGCGATATTCTTTTCAAGCTCCGCTGTGCTTTCGTCCAAGAGGTCATCAGCGTCTATGCTTGCAAGCTTAAAGTTGTTTTCTGCGGCTTCAAACCTCGCCTTAGCCTGTTCGTATGCGGTCTTTGCAAGGTCAAGCTGCTGCTTGTAATAGTCCCTCTGCTCACGCTTGCGCCTGTTTTCGCCGTTTCGTGCAAGTATATCCTGCTGCTGTCTGATAAGCTCCGAGGCTGAAACAGGCTCGGCAGGAACATTTGCATACACAGGCATTTCCTTAGCGAACTTCGATTTTTGGTCTGCTATCCTGCCCACAGCTGTGCGCTGATCGTAAAGAGTATGCTCCTTATTTTCAAGCTGATAGAGGGTATCGCCCACGCCTATTATTTTTAGCAGCGTGGCAGCCTTTTCCTTGCTTGACTGGTTCATAAATTTAGGCAGGTCGAGAGCGAACTGTTCCACAAAGCTGTTGAGGAGCTGCTGACCGCCTTTCTTGCCTGTGCTGTCCGTGACTTTGAGTGAGCTGTTCTTTCCTGAACGCTCCGCCACGATACCATTGTCGAGGGTGATCTTCAAATGCGGCTCGACAACTGACCCCTCACGCTGAGGAGAGGACGGCTTGTACTTATCTCCGCCCAGCGCCCATGCGATAGAATCCAGCACAGAGGTCTTGCCCTGTCTGTTCTTTCCGCCGATAACAGTAAGCCCATTCTTTGCAGGCTCCAGCTGCACGGCTTTTATCTTCTTTACGTTTTCAAATTCAAGTGAGTTTATTTTTACTGACATTTCAGTTCGCTCCTCTCAGCTCTTCGAGTTTATTCCTTGTACTGAATATTTTTCCGTACACCTCGCCAATATCAAAGGCTCTCTGCTCTTGTGGTGACATTCCTTCATAGATAGTAAGTATATCTGTGCAGGCTTCGTCAGCGGTATCATACGCTTGACAAATCTGCTCTTTTGTGCTATCATCAATGTGTGTTAAATTATGTGTATCGTTAGTCGATACCTCCGAGCTTGTGCCTGTTGCAGCAGGTGCAGGCTCATTTTTTGTGTTGTTTGCTATGTATTCTGAAAATTTTATGACACATTCTTTAAATCCTGCTCCTAGTTCTCTAAGTGGACAGGTTTCGCAACTCTTTACTGTGCAGCAAAGTGCCGCCTCTACGATTTCCTCGTCCGTGAATTTCTTATCCATCTTTATCCTCCTTGTCATTGTCATCATCATCGTCAGCGTGTGCGCCGACAAACATCACTATTACTGCCGCTGCTGCGACTATTGCTATTCCTGTGAGTACAAGCATTTTTTATCCTCCCTTTTATGATGTCCTTGATAACGTTGTACGCAAGGCTTGTCACAACAACTGTTATTATCGTTGCTGTCATTCCTTATACATCTTTCCTCTGACCATACACGTCACCTCTCCGTATGAATGTGACAGCTTGTCCGTCAGTCGGTCACGCTCCTGTTTTAGCTGCTCATTTTCCGCCGCAAGCCGCTTGCGCTCGTTTTGCTCTGCCTCGTATTTAGCCCAGTCATAGACCCAGCATACCCACAGCAAAAGCACTGATATTATCAGCATTGCCAGGAAAAATGCGCTGTCGCTCAGTATCATGGGGTTTGGCTCCTTTCATTTTAACGTCCTTTGTTTTGGTGTTCCGTGTTCTAGGCTGTGGTGTTGTCAAGCTTACTGCAGAGTATCTCAAACTCGTCGGGGTGCTGAGTGTAATAATCCGAAAGGAACTTGCTCACCTTTTCGCTCATTTTTGAGCGGAAGTATTTAAGCTCTTCATCGGTCAGCTCCTCCAGCGGTCTATATTCGCCGTCGGGTCCGTTGAGGGACACCATATTCACCACTTTTATAGGTCTGCCTCTTCCCATATTCTCACCTCCTGTTTATTTTTATGGGCGGTCGGGGTTGTACTATGTGCTTTTTGATCTTGCACTTATTGAAAATTATTTCTTCTTGTGGTATAATGTAGAAAATTATACGAAAGGAAGTTTTTACTCATGGAAAATTTTCATAACTTTATTACTATCATTTGTCCGATTCTCACTATAATCATTTCATTCTGGTATTATAGATGTGTGGTTCAGAAAAAGGACATATCAAAAGACAGATTACTCATTGTTTATGAACCACTGCTTAAACTTTTGAAAAACCGCTTGTATTCTTATCAAGACACAGAGGATTTTCATCTTATTATAAAGCAGGCTGCCAAAATAATTGAAAACAACCGTGCATTTGTTGGCAACGATGTTTATGGTGATTTTGAACTTTTCCTTAACTGCAGTGAGCAAAAAAAGAAAAAATATTATGAAATATTTTGTAACAGGTTCTTATCTTCTTACAATAAGCTTTGCAAATATGTCGGTATTCCGAAGATCGATATATACTATCGTTATCAGCATAATTGGTACGATAGACATGGTAAAATATCTTTCATATTAAAATCAACGGGCATCGCATTATTACAATCCGTCCTAGCTTTTGTAATACTGATTATACTTATCACAACATTAATATTGATACTAGGTTTATTTGGCATAATACCAATGACAAAATGAACATTATGTAGTCCGCAGCACTGTCAAAATCACAATCTGATAGGATACCTACGGCTAATAAACCAAACACAACAACATACACTGCATTAGCTGCCACATTTTCTCACCCTCTCTCCTTCCTGTCCGTTTAATTGTACTGTTAGCTATTGACATTATAGTAATAACAGCCTGAACGTTTCTTTTCCTTTAGGAGTAATAAACACCTGCGTGCTTGAAAAACCTGTTTTCTCATTAGAAAACTCCTTGACTTCAAACAAGCCGTTCTCCATAGGCTTTGCATACGGCATAAGCTTGCCCTTTTTATCTCTGTAAAGATACTTTTTATCAAGCAGGAAATTTACAAATGTATTTTGCTTGACTTTAAGTTCCTTAGCTGTTTCTCTGATTCCCGTCAGCAGTTTTCTATCCACTAGTTCATCAAAGTAATCCGCTTTTGGCTGCATTACCTGTTTATCAACAGTGAGCTGTGAAACACTCACCTGCAAAGCTTTCACCTTTTCATTAGCAATTTCCAAAGCCCTTTTCATGATCATTTCAGGACTGTTCCACGCTTCTTCAACTCTTATGAAGTACTGACGGAACTGCTTTCCTTTTTCACTTCTCTGCAACATACAGATCTCTTTTGCCATTGGGATTGTAAGCTGATGGTCGGTGAGTTCACGACTTACTTGCCTGTTACCCTCAGTACGAACCTGCTCATTTTTGAGCGGGTTGAAGTCCTCACCCTCTGTAAATCCGTATTCACACATTCTTGGAAACCAGTCTTTATAAGCGGTCTTGACTTCAAGTGCCTCGTGTAGTTCCCTGCCCGATACTGTTGGGCGTTCTGCGTTTTCATAGCTGATTTTAATTAGTTCATTCATTAGTCATCTGTCCTTTCGTTATGTTTCCTATTTGCCAACATTGTTTGCAAAAAAAAATAGCCTTTTCGTCCTCAAAATTAAGATTAAGCAGTTTTCTGAGTTTTTGGATCTCTGATTGCTTAAATTCAGAACGATTATGTATCTTCTTCCAAAGCCCCTGCCTTGACAGCCCCAAAAGCTGTGCTATTCTCGCTTTTGTGTAACCGCAATTTGCAATATGATCTTCAAGAAGCTTACTATCAGTCATAAAATACACCTCCTCTCTCATTGTTGTTGACTATCAGTCAACGTAATTATCATAGCATAAGTGTGACTTTTTGTCAACACATAATATATGGATTTTTTCTATTTCTGCGTTTTGCACAAAATATAGCGGTATTTTTTGTTGACTTTTTGTCACGAATGCAAAGCAACTATTGTTGACAATATGGATACAAAGTGTTATAATGAACATAATAAACACGGAGGTGCTTTTTAATATGACTTTTGGAGAACGAATTTATAGAATAAGAACGGAAAAAGGTATGACGCAAGAAGAACTTGCAAAAAAAGCAGGTTATAAATCACGCTCAACAATAGCAAAAATAGAAGCCGGTGAGAGGGACGCTCCACAAACAATGATCGTTGCATTAGCTAATGCACTTGACACAACACCAGCACATCTTATGGGCTGGGATGAACCACAGTATGGTCATCGAATAAAAGAAGTACGTGAATCTAAAGGATATGACATAGAAACGTTGTCAAAAAAAACCAATATATCAGTTTCTGATTTAAAAAGCTATGAAAACGACGAGCAACAACCACCGCTCGAAGATCTTAACAAAATTGCAAAAGCATTTAATCTTTCTCTTGGAGAATTCTATTGGAAACAATTTCGTTCAAAAGTTGAACAAATGACTCAATTCTCAAATGAGCATAATGCCTCTCTTGCATATTTATTTAGCAGTAAAGAACAAGACGAATATGTAATTAATAAATTAATGGTTTACTTCTACAAACAAAATATATCAGATAAGACAATTGCTAATTATTTAGGCATAAATGAAAGCGAAGTAACGGCTTGGAAAGAGGGGAAAAGCTCATCCTATTTCAATTATATTGAACAATTAGCGAATTTGGTCGGTGCAGATATGACTGAATTTATGGTAGACGGATTAAGCTATGACGGCAGAGCATCTGAAGAAATTACTATCGAAATTGTAGAAAAATATCTATTTAATGAAACAAATATTGATAAATCAGTTTTAAAAGATGTAAAACATTATGCTAAAATAGCTTTACAGATGTGGAAAGATAAACACCCAAAGAAATAACAAAAAATCCCCCTGCCGGTACTGCGAATACCGACAAGGGGTAAGCACACAAGATCTCTCCTGCGTGGGTGTAAATACATTATAGCACTAACTCCCGACTATGTAAAGTTTTGTAATAAAAAGTTTATATTTGTCGAAGTTGTGGCTTTTAGGAGGAAAATAATGAATTATTATTGTGATGAATCGTGTCATTTACTTAATGATGATAGTAATTTTATGGTTTTAGGAACGCTATATTGCCAAAAAGAAAAAGTAAAATACATCTCAAAACAAATAAAGGCAATAAAGCAAAAGCATAAAATTCCTACTTCTACAGAAATTAAATCAACAAAAGTCTCTAAAGGGAAACTTGACTTCTATATGGATCTGATTAATTTTTTTATTAACTGTAACGAACTAAATTTTAGAGCTATTGTAATTGATAAAACCCAATTACAGCATGCAGAGTTTAATCAAACTCATGATACGTTTTACTATAAGATGATTTATTTACTGTTTAAACATGGTATATTACTGGATAATACAAATAATATATATCTGGATTTTAAGGATAAGGACAGTTATCATCGTTCTCAAAAAGTTAAGAAATACTTAAACCTCACAAAACTGTATCATAATAGTGATACACGTTTTAATTCACAACCGATAAATTCTAAGGAAAGTTTTATAATGCAACTTTCTGACTTATTAATAGGCTTAGTAACTTATGCAAATCGTGGTTTAAACACTAATACGGCAAAGTTAGCATTGATCTCAAAACTTGAAAACGAATTAAATATAAAACTTACTAATACAAATTACACGTTAAAATTCAATATACTTAAATGGAAGGGACGTAGCTTTGATGTATAAGGAATGCGATAAATTATCTCCGTTGCTACAGTTAGAATATCCAGTTTTCACCGCCGAATGCGAAAATGAACTTTATAACATATTCTGTATGGAATATAAAAACGCAAAAATTACATATGAAGGATTGCCTGTTTTTACAAGAAAAGATCCTTTATATAATGGCAAGGAAGAAACATTTTGGCACTTTATTTCAGATACACACCAAAAAGGACACATTGGCGAATATGTAATAGATGAAATCCGTGCACGAAGATTACTGTGGGGGAAAGACTTATTACTTAATAGTCCATGCCACACAATTCCACATAAGCCTGACTGCAAAGGAATATATATTTGGGATTATCCATATAAGAAAACTTACAGAAGAAAGTTTCTCCATGTAAAATATTCTCAGCTTTTAATTATAGAAAAAAGGAAGAATTACTGGCTTTTTATTACTAATCATAAATTAGATAGATTGCATAAAAATTTTGAAATAAATGATTATAAAAGCAAAAAACAAAAAACGCCTTACTGTTTGAGGTAAGACGTAATCAGTTTCTCTTTCTACACATGGTAGATGAGCTATCACATATGAATATGCGACCCTGACCAGCAGGTGGGGATCTATCTCCTTAACTATATTATATACAAAAGCCAACGAATTGTCAACAAAAAATATCACATTGAAAAGAAAGTTTACAAAATGAAAAGGTGGGAAAACCATATGAATTTCAATGAAAGATTAAAAGAAATACGATTAAAAAGAGAATTGACACAAGAGGAATTGGCGCAAAAGATTAACATTTCTTCAAGTTCTATCAGTTTGTACGAACGAGGAGATAGAGAACCCAACTTAAACACTTTGATTAACATTTCAAAAACTCTTAACGTTTCAACCGATTATTTACTCGGACTTACTGATATTGAAAGCACATCTACGCTTAATATAACGAAAGATGGCATTAAAGAATTAGTAGAAATGTTTGTAAAGGCGATAAATAACAATAAATAAATGCCCTCTGCGGAGCGGCAACTCCACAGAGGGCATCGAACCGACCCCAACAACCACGCAAGGGCGAATTCTGCCCTTTTATTATACCGCATATTATAATATATGTCAAGAACAGGAGGTCAAATCATGAAGATCGCTGCAGCTTATATCCGTGTGTCTACTGAGGAGCAGACCGAACTTTCACCCGATTCGCAGGTCAGACTTATCCGTGAGTACGCTAAGAAAAACGGCTATATCCTCCCCGATGAGTTCATTTTTCACGACGACGGCATTTCTGGCAGGACTACTGCAAAGCGCCCAGGCTTTAATCAGATGATAGGTACGGCAAAGCTCAAACCTAAGCCTTTCGACGCTATCCTGCTGTGGAAATTCTCCCGTTTCGCCCGAAACCGTGAGGACAGTATCGTTTACAAATCCATGCTCCGCAAGCTGGGTATCGACGTTATTTCTATCTCCGAGAACGTCGGCGACGATAAAATGTCTGTGCTTATCGAGGCTATGATAGAGGCTATGGACGAGTATTACAGCATAAATCTTGCCGAAGAGGTCAAGCGTGGTATGCTGGAAAAACTCAGCCGTGGAAAGGCTGTGAATGCTCCGCCCATCGGGTACACCATTAAAAACGGCACATA
>Ga0129310_1002783_pt1 | contig 12314 bp, 12 predicted proteins | sample Go1ome_2_FD_94433 | JGI IMG/M metagenome (GOLD analysis project Ga0129310, IMG submission 94433) | Western lowland gorrila individual fecal microbial communities from Wisconsin, USA - Go1022A metagenome | ecosystem: Host-associated > Mammals > Digestive system > Large intestine > Fecal | place...
GAAAACTCAATGCCTGCATTGGAAAGCGCCGCCATAACAGAGACCGCCTGAGCTTCGGTCATACTTTCAACGTGGCGGTCATTTCTCGGGAGATTTTTATAATAGTCCGAATTGACGTTGAAAGCTCCGTCCTCAGCGATCTCCGCTTTTCCGTCAGCGACCATATCAAGAAGCCAGTCCTGCACCTCAGATACTTCTTCCTCGTAGGTGCGTTCTTCATTGACCTGCTTGATAAACTTCGGAGCTTCCATTTCAGGCTCAAAGTATAAAAGTGCATTTTCCACAGCTTTCAGCTCACCTTGAAGCCTTGCAATATCCTGCACAGCCATTTCACGCATTTCTGCTCTCATATGCGGATTATCTGCAACAGCCTGCGCCGCTTCAATGGACTCTGTTAAATCAGCCCTTGTCTTTTCAAGGTCAGCCTTAGAGCCGTTGTTGAGAACACCGTCGATCATATTGTAGTCATCTTCAAGCTGTTCCTCGGCTGATGCCATAAAGTTGAACTTATCTGCAAGTGCCGCCACCTGTGACTTGTCAAGTTCCTCTGTCTCCAAAGCATAGAAAAGCGTATCCTCCGCAAGCCCTGAAGTAGTCTCAATACCGTTTTCAGCCACATCAGCCAGCTTGTCGCTTGTCAGCTTCATCTGAGCGTCAAGGGTGTCATTGTCCTGCATGGAGTAGAACTCATCGGGCTGATGAACCTTGTCAATACGCTCATCTATCGACTGAATACGCTCCGAAAGCGTATTTATCTGCTGTTGGAGCTTGTACTTGTCAACAACGCTGGTTTCGGGAGAATTGTATTTCTCCACGATACCGTCCTTTTTAGCGGTAAGAGCCTTCTTCTTATCAATAAGACAGTTGAATGTTGCTTCATTGAGCCTGTCCATAGCATCGGAAAAGGCTTCACGGCGGTGCTTGTTAAAGCCGATAGAAAAACTCTTGATAGCATCGCTGAGGGCAACAACCCTGTCCAGCTTGTGGGAGATAGTGTCACGCTTTGCGGTCATGGCATCTATCTTCTTCCAGCCGTTTTCTATCTTCTGCTCACGCTTTGGAATTTTTTCCTCACGGATAGCCGTGATACGCTCCTCATTACGGCGGATCATGCTTTGCACAAGGGGAACACCGCCGAGAGTTGCCGAAAGCATACGGTTGGTATCTTCCAGCTTGTCAGCCTTAGCGGACAGTGCTTCGATCTTCGCCTTGTTACGGTCTATCTTGTCCGTCTGATTGGCGATCTTCTCGTCAAGTGAGTCGATACGGCTCTGGTGATGTTCCGCTTTGGCATTCAGAAAAGGAAGAAGTTTTCCCGACTTCTGAATATTGTTCTCATTGCTATGCTCCTGAGCCTGCGCCTGTTTTCTTCTCAGTCCTTCCTCTGCGTCTGCAACGGGCTGGTCATTGGTGCGCTTGTCATCATTATCCTGTACGGGCATTGGCTACCTCACTTTCTTCTCTTAACGAAAACGATGATACCTGCGGTCACTGCTGTAACAACAGCACTTGTGATGATAATAAACTTCTTCATTGTCCGAATTTCCTTTCTCTTTCAGTTTTCTCAGCGGTCAGCTTGTCCTTGACCACCTGCCTGCGTCTTATCATTTCAGCCTGACGGCGAATGACTTCTCTTGAAATAAGCCCTGCGCGGACTTCCTCTTTGTCCGCAAGGTCAGCCTTGTCCCGATGATCTTCATCACCCTTGAGAACGTTCTGTCTGTGCTGAGTATCTGCAAAATACACAGTCTCACGCTTTTCGGGAGTGTTGTTCTGCTGTACTTCACGTTCCTTTGCTTCGTCAAGGTCACGCTCCGTCTGCCTGTTGGCAGTATACGCTCTTATCAGCTCACGCTGAATGGTGGGAGTGTCACAGTACCAAAGCCTTGTGAACATACGGCACAGCTGGACTTGCAGTTCGTTCGGTCTGTTTCTCAGTGTGCCTTCCGTTACATTGAGATAGTGCGCCACCGAGGGGAGAAGCACAAGATAACTGCTGTCATCTTTATGTGTTTTGATCTCACGGAGCATTTCTTCATATTCGTCAGTGCTTGCTTTCTTCACGATCTCATCAACCGTGTCCTTATAGTCGGCATCATAGGAAAAACGCATCTGCTTGTCCGTAAAAGTGCCGATATGCGGTACACCGCTTGTTTTAAGGGCGATTGCTAACAGCTTGCCCTTGTCGGTATCAAGCGTGATGTACTCTCTGCTGTCTTTTGGAAAGTTATCCTCACCAAAGGAAAAAATATGGTCACTCACTGCTGCATCATTCCTCTCAGTTCACCGACAAGCTCCGCATTGGTGCTGTCCTTGTCAAATTCCATTGCATACGCTCCGCACATCTGCTCCTGAATACGGCGAGGGAGCTTTCTAAGCTCTCTGACAGGCACTGCAATCAGCTTTGCGATCTTGTCAAGCTCGATCACCGCCAGCGCCGAATTTGTGAGCATATAGATCTGCTTTGTGTTACCACTGTTGGCAAGGTACTCAAACACAATGACCTGCTGTGTCTCAAAATCAAGGTTAGACAACGTGACCATAGGAATACCCGTTGCCTTAGATACCTTTTCAAGTGTCAGAAGCACCGAGCCTTTCTGCCACAGCAGATCAAGGGCATTGTAAAGCTCTTTTCTGTCCTCGTCAGTCCTCACCACGATAGTTTCAAGGACGGTTTTCATCTTCGTCCTGATCTCCTCGGGCATTTCGGCAATGCTTGACGGCTCAACACCGAGCGCCTTTTCGATAGCCGAATAGTCTAAATCGTTCATTTCTTTTCACCCTCCGTTTTCCAGTTATAGTATGTCTTGCCCTGATATTCGTTTGGAACGACTTCGGGCAAAACGATAGTCTTTCTGCCGTTTTTCATGTAACTTGTGCTTTTACCGTTCAGAAGCCCCTTGACCTGTGCATCGGACAGCGTTACACCAAAGACCTTAGCAACATTCATTCCGCACTTGCCCTTGCAGTACCACCCGAACTTGCCGTTAATGACCTCAGCACCGCATTTCGGGCATCTGCCCGCCGATTCAAACTTGCCGTCTGAAAAAGAAACAGAATTATCGGACTTGCCGTATTTACCGCACATATCACGGACATTCTGCTCGATCTCCGACATAAAGCTGTCAGCGGAATACTGTCCGTGTTCAATCTGTTGGAGTTTCATTTCCCACTCAGCCGTCAGCTTTGCGGACTTCACTTCATCGGGAACAACGCTCACAAGGTCAATGCCCCTGTCGGTAGGAATGATCTGCTTTCCCTTACGCTCCGCATAGCCGTTCTTTACAAGACTTTCAATTACAGCGGCTCTTGTTGCAGGAGTGCCTAAGCCCTTTTTCTCGGAATCCTCATCGTACTCATCTTGTCCAGCGTGTTCCATAGCGGATAACAGAGTATCTTCGGTGTAAGGCTTCGGCGGACTTGTGAAGTCTTCACCCTTGCTTAATCTGCCGGTCAGGACTTGCCCCTCAGTCAAGACAGGGAGCGACTTGTCATCGTCCTTATCATCGGCGGACTTCACCGCATAGCGTTTCCAGCCCATATCAAGGACAGTTTTACCGCTTGCCGTGAACTCCGTACCACCGCACTCAGCGGTCACTTTTACCGCTTCATACTTATGTGCAGGAGCAGAAGCACACATCAGTTTCCTTGCCACAAGAACGAGGATATTCTTTTCTCCTGCCGGAAGTCCGTTAAGGTCAGCCGTGGCGATACCGCTTGTGGGGATAATAGCGTGGTGTCCCGTGACTTTCTTGTTGTTGATAACTTTACGCAGATCGGGAGTATGCACCATATTGAAGCCGAGGTATGTATTGCAGAGCCTCAGCACATCAAGCGTCGTCTGCTCCATATCGTCCGAAAGATACTGGCTGTCCGTTCGGGGATATGTGACCAGCTTCTTTTCATACAGATTTTGCGTGTAGTCAAGTGTCTGCTGTGCGGTATAGCCGTAGGTTTTGTTGGCTTCACGCTGTAAGGTGGTAAGGTCATACAGCTTCGGAGCATTGACCGTTTTGACTTCCTTTTTGACCGACTTCACCGTAACAGGCTTGCCGGCACAGGAAGAAATAAGGGAATTGACCGCAGTTTCATCGTTGATTCGTGCCGAGGACATGGTAAAGCCGTCAAAGGCAATATCCGCAGTAAAATACTTCTGCTTTACAAAATGCTTGACATCATATTCACGCTTGACGAGCATTGACAAAGTTGGTGTCTGCACTCTGCCAATATTCAGCTTACCGCCGTACCGACAGGAGAACAGCCGAGAGCCGTTCATGCCAACGATCCAGTCCGCCTTTGCCCGTGAAAAGCCCGCATAGAACAGGTTATCGTATGCGGACATTGGCTTCATAGAATTGAGCGCCTGCCTGATAGCCGACTCTTCCAGAGATGATACCCACAAACGCTTGACGGGCTTTCTGCACCGAGCCATATTGTACACATATCTGAAAATGCACTCGCCCTCACGATCAGCGTCCGTTGCGCAGATGATCTCGGTCACATCATCACGCCCCATAAGCGACTTGACAATGCCGAACTGTTCCTTAGTGCTTTCCGTGACCTTGAACTGCCATGAATCGGGGATCATTGGGAGCTGAGAAAAGCTCCATTTCTGCTCCCAGCCACAGCCGTATTCGTTGGGATTTTTAAGCCCGACCAAGTGACCGACACACCATGACACGATGTAGCCGCCGCCCTCAATGCAGCCCTTGTTGGTCTTGTTCGCCCCCACCACCGAGGACAAGGCTCTCCCGACCGAGGGTTTCTCGGCAAGAATAAGAATCATTATTTATCACGACCTTTCTGTAAGTTGTTCCAATATGCCGTAAATAACCGAATTTACCGCATTTGGCTATTGATTTTTTGATTTCGATGTGGTATAATATAAATGACAAAGAAACTATTGAAAGCTGGTGCAGCCTTGCTCGTTAAAAAGAAAACCGAAAGCCAGTGGCACGAAGATGATCTTCGCACGATTGAAAACTACCGTCCTCTTGATGATGATTTTATGCGTGAGCTTTTTCGTAACGATCTTCCTCTTGCACAGCTTGTGCTGAGAATTATCACAGGTATTGAAGATTTGGAGCTTACAAAGGAAGAAACGCAGTACGACCTGAAAAGACTTCTCGGTTCTCGTTCTATCTGTCTTGATGTGTTCGGAACAGACAGCAAGGGAAGAAAATTCGACCTTGAAATACAGCGAGCCGACCGTGGAGCAACACCTCAGAGAGCAAGATACCATTCAAGTGCGATTGACGTGGAGTTCTTGAAAGCCAAAGAAAAATTTGAAGAACTTCCTGTTTCATACGTTATTTTCATAACCGAAAATGATGTAAGGGGTGAAAACAAACTCATCTATAATTTTGAATGGACAGACACAGCTAACGGAACACCGCTGAATGACGGCGCACACATAATTTTTGTCAATGGGGCATATAATAATGCCGAGGATACATCTGATCTTGCAAAGCTCGTTCATGACTTCCGCTGCAAAAGAGCAGAGGACATGAAGATAAAGGAGCTTGCAGATAAAACACGTTATTTCAAAGAAACACCGGAAGGAGTGAGCATTATGTGCAAAGCGATAGAAGAAATGCGTAATGAAGCCGCAAAGGAAGCCGCCATGCTTGAGAAAGTTCAGATGGTCATGAATTTCCTGTCATTGGGTACAGTGTCTAAAACCGATATTGCCAAAGCATCCGGCTTAACTCTTGATGAGATCAACGAGATCGAACAGCAGATGTCAACAATGCCGGCATGATGAATGGTAATGTATCTCACTGCAAAATCATCGAAGATATGCTTGATGAAGCATCAAAGCAAATAGGTTATCAAGTTGCTCACAGATTGATTTGCAGAGGCAAGGATTCCTATGAGGAAATTGCAGAAATAGTTGATATTTCTCTTGATGAAGTTATTGATATTTCAAAGCACCCGGAATATTTTGAAGATTAGCTTTTCCCAGGCACATTCCCCGCATCGGGGAGTGTGCTTTTATTTTTCCGGAATAGGATACGGCTTAACGCACCCGTCATCAGGCTCGTCATACTTATGCTCAAAGCAAGTGCCGTAGTAGTTGTCTATGTCATCATTGTCCTCATCGAAATCGTCGAGGTCATCGCCGTACTTGTCACGGAACTTCGCATTTGCTTCTCCGTTGCACTCACCGAACTTGTACGCTGAATAAGCGATACCGCTCACAGTGCCGAGACCTGCCACACACTTGATGATCTTCTTGATATTCATAAATAAACCCTCCGTTTAATACTCTACGGGATCGCCGTAGTTGATCTTCTTTATACTCTTTATATTGGAACTCAGGTCAAGCCCGTTCCAGTTATAGAAGCCCCAGCTTCCGCTGAAAGCTACACAGGACGGCAGACTGCTATCATCATAGATAAACTCAACGATACATTTGCCGTCACCGCCGAAGTTATGATATTTTCCCTCACCGTCATCAGCCCAGCCCTTGCTGTCGCATTGCTTGACGGTAAACTGTGTTCCGTTTTCAAGTTCCACTAAGTACCTGTCCCAATCATAGCCGTAAAACAAGCCTAATGCGGCGCAGTAATCACCGTATTCATCACGGCGAATGCCCGTGCTTGTGATCGGATCGACCACAGAACCATATATCGCACCCGAAGCAGGCTGTGCTTTCAAGCCCGAAGCCCTCTCACCGGCAAAGCAGTTAGTCCACCCGTCCTCATGGGGAAAATCCCAAATGACCTCAACCGTTTCCGTCTTGCCGTTCTCCGACACAGGCACAGCTTCGGTGTTTTCTTCCTCAGAAAGAATAATCGGCTCTACCGTCACCGTGTACTCAGTACCCTCACGCAGACCCGTGATGTAGCACAGGCTGTCCGATTTGAACTCAAAGTACATATTGTCATAGTAGGCATAATCGGGCGAGAATGTTTCACAAGTGACAGTGTAATCCCTGTCAGACTCGGACTCCCATTCGACTTTTAAGCAGGAAACGGAGATCGTTGATACTTCCAAACCCTTGACAGTAACTTCTGTGATCTCAGACGGAACATCTGCATTATGTACGATGAACCCCATGACAAGAGCAAGTATTCTTCTTTGAAAATCAGGCTCAAACATTATATTTCTTCACCGCCTTCCGCTTTGATAAGTGCCTTTTCAAGCTGATACGGCACTCCTATCAGAAGCGACAGGATCATCGACAGTATCAGCACTGTCGGCAGATAACTTAGCACGTTTCTTTTCCTCTCTTTCCTTAGCCTTCATCTCTTTTGCAAAGGCTCTGTATTTCGCCGTGTATTCGTATGATTTTCCGAACAAGTGCATTGCCGCCTTGTATAAATTAGGCTCATATTTCTCGATAACAGCAAGTTCTTCGTTGATATGCTTGCTGAACGGACACCCGACACAGCCCGTTCTCCGCAGTCCATACTCGGTATAGCAACGAGAGTGTGTCACACCAAACATTTTCTCATAGTCATGCTTGTCCTTGTCGGTGTACCAGAATATCGGACGAAAGGTATCACAGCCTTTTGACTTGCACTCTGAATAGCAAGTCTTAAATGCCGCCGAACGGATACCACCCTCAGCCTTGCGAATGCCCGTCATATCAAGGTCAGCATCAAGCTCCTTGATGATACGCTTTGCAGGCTTTTTCTTCGCAAATTCACAGCATTTGTTTGAAATCGGAAAGTCGGGAGGATTTGCAAGTATAAACTCTTTCAGCCACTTGTTACGATAAATCGAAAAACGGCTCATCTTTTGCACACCGTTTTCATCGGAGTAACGCTCACCGCACCACCATTGAAGTGCGACCTTGCACTTAGGGTATTTCTTCAAAAGCACCTCTAACGGCTCGTCCTCCCACTGGAAATGGTGTGCTTGCAGTCTCATCATCTGTTCGGAAACGTACTTCGATAAGAACGGCACACCGTACTCCTTGATACAAGTCGGAATAGGCTTGTCGGGCTTGATGTGAATGATCTCTATGCCGTATTTCTGTTCAAGTTCAGATAAATGCTCCTTAGTAGCGGTATATTCAAGCCCTGTGTCAATCCAAAAATAGGTCACTTTTCCTTCCTCATCAACTTTATGTATCATATCAAGCATGATGTCACTGTCCGAACCTCCGCTGATACTGCATACAGGCGAATATGACCGCATCATAATGCGTTGTGCCTTGCAAAATGCAGTATAAATGGTGTAGTTATTGTTATTGGCACAGGTTTTCAGGATTTCTTCATTCATCACGAAGTCCTCCCATGATATGAGCGATAACGTCCACAGTCCAGCCGTTGCCGATACACTTGTAACGCTGTGAGTTGCTGATACCTGCCGTATAGTTGTCGGGGAGAGTCTGCAAGCGTTCCGCTTCAACAGGAGTGAGCTTGCGAATAATATAATCACCGTCGGGAAGGTCAATTCTATACAGACCTGTCTTTGCACCCTGACCACCACCATTTGCGGAGAGAGTTACCGATTTTCCACGAACGGAATAAATACGCTGTCCCTGACCGCCTTTTCCGTACTGCCCAACACGAACAGGAGTGCATACAAGACTGTCTTTCTGAACAGTTGTCAGACAGTTTGATTTGCCGTCAGGTCTGACTTCAATATGCTGTTCGGTTTTATTGCCGTCAACGTATCTGCCACGCTGGGCGGCACCCACAGGCTCGGCAACCGCAGTTGCACCGCCTTTGAAGCCTTTGTTTTTGATAAGCGTTGCTTCACCGTACTTATAGTATCCAGCCATTACAGTACGGCTTTTTTCTCCCTCATCGTTGTAAGTGTTAATGGGGATAGCTACACGCTGTTTAGCCATTTCACTTCCATATGGGCTGAAAGGCTTTTCTCCGGCTTTATAATATGTAGCAGGGATAGTATGCGACTTGCCGCCCACAGTATTGATCGGAATAGCCACCATTGTCCGCTGTTTTCTTTCAAGAGTATTGTAAAGTACAGCACCGTTATAGGAAGAAGTCATACAGTAGGACTTGTCCTGCCACGGCACAGCGTTTTCAAGCACATCGGCAAGCATAATGCCCAGGTCATCGGGCTGGGTGACATTCGGGATATTAGTCCAATAGCATCTTTTTCGATTCTGACCGCTTACAAGTGCAGAATTTATCATGATAGGCTGTACACCTAAATGCTTGCTGATCTCGTCCTTTATATTCTGGTGAATGGAATAGTTATTCTCATAAAGAAAATACTTGCACTCACTCTCACGGAGCGCACGGACATACTCCATAAACAGCCTGAATCCCATGCCGTCAGAGGTGGTCTCTCTGCCTTTCTTAGCAATAGACCAATATGTACACGGACTTCCGCCGAGCAAAAGGTCATACCCCTTGAACTTCGTAAAATCGCCGTCAAATACGTCCCCGTGGTGAACAATATCGGGGTAATTGCGCTTTGAGACCGTGACAGCGTACTTGTCGATCTCAAAGGCATCATAACACTCCACGGGAATGCCTGCCCTTTGCAGAGCAAGCATACCGCAGGAAATGCCGTCAAATAGGCTTAAAACTTTCATTAGACAAATTCTCTCTCTTTTCTCATTGTCTGTGTTGTTTCTCTATATCTGTTTTGTTGTCAGAACCTTGAATCCAATGGGTTCAAGGTCGTTCAGGCTTCGTAATACTCGTCACAAAGCTCCTTGTACTCACGCTCCAGTTCGTCATAATCCTCGCAGAGCTGGTTATACTTTTCTGCAAGGACGGAGTGATTTCTGCCAAGCTCAGAAGCCGACTTCACAACATTATCGTACTTCTTCGCCATAGCAATACCGCCGTCCATAAAGCCGACCAGGTGACCTGCATCATATCCCTGTGAAAACCACTTGCGCTTGATACAGTCAGCCACCTTTGCGGTAACTCCTGCCGCACAAGCCGCCCCTGCAAGGAAAGCGATACCTACGATCATCTTTTTTCTGTTATTCATTTGCTGTTCCTCTCTTTCTCTCATTCGTCATCATAACTGTCATTGCCGTCAAAAATCTCCAGGTCATCATCATCGTCCGACTTGTAGTCATCGGGATCAAACTCAGGCTTTCTTACACCGTTATCGTCCTTTTTCTTCTTGAAAAGGAAGAAACCGCCTGCACCGAATCCGATAAGTGCGGTGATACCTACAAGGTAGATACTGCTCATATTGGCAGGGGCTTTCTTGACAGGAGCATTTTCTCCGTCCTCGGCACTTTCACCGTCAGCGGTTGTTTCGGAAGTCTCAGCCGTGTCCGAGGAATTATCACCGCTGTTCACTCTGCCGTTGGCTTTCTCAGCCGCCTGAGCCGCTTCTTCGGGAGTGTACTTCGGATTTCCGTCCTTATCTTCTTCACCTGCATAAAGCAGAGCATACAGATCGTAATCGTCCACACGGTTCAGGAAATATACGTTATCCTCGCCGCTTTCAGCAGAGTAATTGATAAGAACGTAAAAAACGTGACCGTCCTTAGTAGTGACAGCGATAAACTGCATTTCCTCGCTGTTATACACGATTTTCTCAGACTTGATAAGCGTTGCATTGCCGTCTGTATCGTAATAAGGATTGCCGTAGTAGTCAGGCTCAACTTCCGTTTTGCCATTCTCGGCAAGCTCACTCATGACCTCTCTGAACTTCTCCATATCTTCTTCTGAAACAGAAGAAGCAGTAGTTTCAGCCGCTGAACTGCTGTTCTCAGCTGAGGTCTCTGTTGCTTTTGCCGTTGTTCCCTCAGTTTCAGAGCCGTCCTCCGAACTGTCATTGTCAGCGGCAGTTGTTGCCTGTTCAGACACTTCAACCGCTGAATCCGTTGTTTCTGCCGCCGAAGCAGAAACCGCACCGACACTTGCAAGGGAAAGCATCATTGCTGCCATTACAGCACTAAAAAATCTTTTTCTCATTGTTGTCCTCCTGTAAAAGTGTTCCTGTGTATTCATCACCGTCAGCCAGCTCGTCAATGTCATCGTCGGTAAGCCCACGGCTCTTGAATTTCAGGTTTTGCTGATATGAACGAATAAGTGTCTCGGGATCGGTCTCCTCTGTATTAGCCACCTGTTCGAGCTTTTCATATTTCAGCACTTTTATCTCCATAAGGAGATTTTTGAGCTGTCCGCTTGCTGTTTCTATCTGCCTGCGGAGTGAATCAGCCCTTTTCTCTTTCTTTTCGATCATCTGATCTATATTAGCCATCACATCACCTCCGTCAATAAAGCACAAGCCGAGGGTCAATGTAGTCCCAGCCGTAGCCGTCCGTGTCGATGTAAATATGAAAATTCACGTTGCCGGCTGTCGTTTTGGCAAATTCCTTGCCCTCCTTGATACTGTCGCCTTCCTCATAGTCGTTTATCAGCACCGCATTTGCGATAGTGACCTCCGTATCACGTTTCGTACCGCCATTTCCGTCATACCAATATTTCACATCATCTTTGCGGATCGTGATCTTATTGTCATCTGTATCCACATCGGTTATCTTTCCGCTGAAAGGCATTTTGAGCTTTGTTCCGCTGTCCGCATAGACCTTGATACCCTGATACAGCCCGTCACTTGCTTCATTCCAGCCCGTCATTTCGTAGCCAAACTCTCTTTTGAGGGAGTAGTCACGGATAGACGGCTCGGGCAGAAGATTATACAAGGTTTGATGATTGCCGTAAAGCGTGTTGCCGTCCTCATTGCCGACAAGCAGATTGTAATACTGCCAGCGTTCTGTGCTGTGAGATTCAGCTTTCAGAATATCCTCAATTGCCTTATCAAAGGTCTTTTTCTGCTCGACATTATAATAAAGGTCACATTCCGTTTTCCAGTAATACTTTTCATAATAAGCGTACATACAAGTGTCGCTGATACTGTCATTCCAGATATGGGTATCTGTCGGAGAAATCAAAAACCACGCATCAGTGCCGTCCCAGCCCCAGAAACTGCGGTCATGCCGTTCTGAGCCATGCTTGAAGAAAAAAGTCCCCGTACTGTTATCAATGTAGTAAAACGGCTCACTGTCACCGGCGTAATACCTGTGGTCACGAACGTAAAAGCCCGTCAGAGCGTAATCGTTATTCGGATCAAGCACACGATAGTTATCCGTAATGCAAATATATCCATCGCTGTCACGATACTGTCCGATCTCGGAAGTGTATGCAATGGGCTTGAAACGGTACTTATAAGGCTGACCGTCATAGATATATGCGTCCTTTTCGGCTCGGTAATATGTTCCCGATGAAGCATTTCCACCGCCCCAATAGTTGTAGGGGTCAAGTTCCTCCCAGCGTGATTTGTTGTCATACCAGCTGACAAAATTGTACTCTGCATCAAACAGATCTTCTATCAAGTCCTCAGTATCACTGTCAAACTCC
>Ga0129310_1002784_pt1 | contig 12312 bp, 10 predicted proteins | sample Go1ome_2_FD_94433 | JGI IMG/M metagenome (GOLD analysis project Ga0129310, IMG submission 94433) | Western lowland gorrila individual fecal microbial communities from Wisconsin, USA - Go1022A metagenome | ecosystem: Host-associated > Mammals > Digestive system > Large intestine > Fecal | place...
GCGCCGTCGCTGAGCTGCTCGTCCTCCAGCCGCGCGGCCAGGGAATCGAGCGTGCTCTGCGTGTCGAGCACCAGCGCCGAGGCCGGCATCAGCCAGAGCGCCGTATCGCTGTCGCCGCCCGCCAGCTGCACCGGGATGTCGAGCAGCACCGCGCCCTTTTGCTGCGCCGTGCGCGCCCACTGCGTCAGGCCGAAGCTGCCGTCCTCCGCAATCTCGGTGATCTCCGGGTCGTCCTCGCCGGTGATGTAATACACCGGCTTGCCCTGCGTGGCGAAATAGTCCAGCGCCTGATAAAAGCCCGTCGCATCATTGTCCGACGCGACGAGATCGCCCGTCATCACCACCACATCGTAGGACGTATTTTTCAGCACCTCGTCCAGCGCCGCGCCGTCCTGGCCGAACTGTTTGGAGCGGATGTCGGAAATCTGCAAAATCGAATAGCCGTCCAAGGCCTTGGGGAGCGTGGGCATCGAGAAGGTCTGCTCGTCGAGCCGGATGCGGGAGTTGTCGTAAACCACGCTGCACACCGCCAGCAGCACCAGCAGCAAAGGAAGAATCACCGCCAGCGGGCTGAGCTTTCGCTTGACCTTGAAAAGCCGCTTCGTCTCCCGCGTCATACGGATCTTCATTCCCCGCACGATTTACTTCCTCCCGAAAAAACAGATTTGATGTTTCATTATATCATGTTTGGCGCGCGCAATTCAAGTCTGCGGCAGAAAGCCGTTCTTCCAGGCTGTAATCATCGCGCTGGCGATGGAGATGCCGGAGGCGGTTTCGGGCAGCTCGCCCACGCGGAACCAGCGCGCGTCGGCCAGCTCCTCCTCCTGCAGCACGATCGGCTCGTCCGGGTCGCCCTCGGCGAAAAAGCCCACCATCTGCGTATCGGTAAACGGCCAGGGCTGGTTGCCGAAATAGCGAAGATCGTGGACGTGCACGCCCGCTTCCTCCAGCGCCTCGCGGCAGACCGCCTGCTCCAGGCTCTCACCGATCTCTAGATACCCCGCGATGAGGGAATAGAAGCTGCCCGCATAGTGCTTTCCCTGCGCCAGCAGAATCCGGTCGCCGGAGTGGATTAGCACGATCACCGCGGGCGAAATGCGGGGATAGACCGTATTGCCGCACTGCGGACAGACCATCGCGCGTTCGATTTTGCTGTGCTCCATCCGCGACCCGCAGCAGCCGCAGTACTTCGTCTTGCGGTACCAGTCCCAAAGGTGCTGCGCGGTGCCGCCCAGGAAAGCATCGGGCTGCGCCATCGAGCGAATCGCGCGGAAGGGGCGCTTTTCCGCGCCCTCCGGCGGCTGGTCGGAAAGATGCACCGCCGCGCCGTCGTAATCGAAAAGATAGGTCGTGCCGCACTCGGCCGGATAGTCCGAACGACGGGGAAATTCTCCGTTTTTGAGGTAAACGCCGTCCTCGCAGAAGCACAGCGTCACATCCCCCGGCTGCGATGCGCGGGGGTGGAAGGCGTTGGAATAGACATGGGGTTCAATATCGTGAAGCATTGCGGAAAGATAAGTCCTTTCTAAACGGAAAACTCAGTGCAGGAAGAAGCGCACCAGCTTGTCCTTTTTGTCGGTGTAGGGATGATAGCGCATGGGCAGATCCATCCAGGTGGATTTCCACACCACGCTGCGGAAATGCGTAAAGGTTTCAAAGCTCTTTTTGCCATGATAGGCGCCCATGCCCGACGCGCCCACGCCGCCGAAGCCCATGTGCGGCGTGGCAAGGTGGATGATGGTATCGTTGACGCAGCCCCCGCCGAAGGACAGCGTGTCAAACACCCGACGCTCTGTCGCCTTGGACGAGGTGAACAGATACAGCGCCAGCGGCTTTTCGTCCCCGCGCACAAAGGCGATCATGTCGGAAAGTGAATCCATCGTGAGGATGGGCAGGATGGGGCCAAAGATTTCCTCCTGCATCACGGGTTCATCCCGCCCGGAGCAGGTGACCAGCGTCGGCTCCAATTTCAGACCGTCGCCCCTGCCGCCAAAGAGAATGTCCGCGTGCTCCAGCAGGCCGTGCAGGCGCTGCACGTGCTTTTCGTTGACGATATGGGGATATTCCGGATTGGCGAGGGGATCGCCGCCCAAAGCTGCGCGGATTTCCTGCTTCATGGCCTCGATCAGCCGCTCCCGCGCGCCGGGCTGCACCAGCACATAATCGGGCGCAACGCAGGTCTGCCCGCAGTTGAGGAGCTTGCCGAACACGATGCGCCTGGCCGCAAGGGGGATGTCCGCATCGTCCAGCACGAGCACGGGGCTTTTGCCGCCCAATTCCAACGACACGGGCGTGAGATGCTGCGCGGCCTTTTTCATCACGAGCCTGCCGACGGTGCGCCCGCCGGTGAAGAAGATATAGTCGAAACGGCAGTCGAGCAGCGCTTCGTTTTCCTGCCGGCCGCCCAGCACCACGCGCGCCCAGCCCGCAGGGAGAGCCTCCTCGATCAGGCTTTGGAGCGCCTGCGCGGTATGGGGCGCATAGTTGGAGGGCTTGAGCACCACGCAGTTGCCCGCGGCAATCGCTCCGACCAGCGGCTCCAGCGAGAGCTGCACGGGGTAGTTCCACGGCGCCATCACCAGCGCAAGGCCATAGGGCTCCGGCACCTCGCGGGAGACGGCGTGGAACTGCGTCAGCGGCGTGGGAACGTGGCGGGGATGCATCCATTTTTTCAAATGCTTCAACTGGAAGCGAATCTCGTCGCGCACCAGGCCGACTTCCGTCATATACCCTTCAAAACGCGATTTGCCAAGATCCTCCTCCATGGCGCGCAGCAGTGCTTCCTCGTGGCGGATCACACCGGACAGCAGACCTTCCAGCGCCGCTTTGCGCGCAAAAAAGCTGCGGGTCGCACCGCTGTCGTAAAAAGCGCTAAGGTCTGAAAAATCCATCTTCCCGCTCCCCCTTTTCCCTTCTTTTTCTCCCATTATAACGGCTTTGCGTGGGAAATCAAGAGCGGTTCCGCTCTTGCCAGCGTCGAAATTTAGGCGTATAATGACCCTTGTATACATGAACATTTCAAAGAAAGGAGGTAAAACACCCTTGCGCACCAAGATCTTTACCGACACCACCTGCGATCTTTCGCCGGAGCGCCGCGCCGCGCATGACATCACTGCACTGCCGCTGCACGTCTTCTTAGGCGAAACCGACTACCTGGACGGCGTGGACGTGACTCCCCAGCAGCTCTTTGACTACGCGCTGCAAAACAAGCAGCTGCCCAAGACCGCCGCTGTGGGCGAATACGACTTTGAAAACGCCTTCCGCGAGGCGCTGGACAACGGATACGACGAGCTAGTCTACACCGGGCTTTCCTCCAAGCTGTCCTCCACCTATCAGAATGCCTGCCTGGCGCGGGATTCCCTGGTTGAAAAGGGATATGACGCCAAGCGTTTCCATCTGGTGGACTCGCTTCAGCTCTCCTCCGGCACGGCACATCTGCTGCTGCGCGCAGCGGGCATCGTGGAAAACGGCGGATCGGCCCAGCAGGCCGAGGACGACATGCGCGCCACGCTGCCGCGCCTTTCCACCCACTTCATCGTGGATACGCTGCAATATCTGCACATGGGCGGGCGCTGTTCTTCCATCGCGTTCCTGGCGGGCTCCATGCTCAAGCTGCACCCGCAGATCAACATGATCGACGGCGCGATGATCGCGGGCGAAAAGTTCCGCGGCAAGCTCGACCGCTGCATCGCGCAATACGAAAAAAAGACGGTCTTCGACATTCTCGATCAGATCGAGCCGGAGCGCATCTTCCTGACCCACACGCTGCCGGACGAGCCGGTGGAAGCGCTGGCCGAGGAGATCCGCAAGCTGGGCTACTTCAAGGAAGTGCTCTGCGAGCGCGCGGGCGCGACCATCGCCAGCCACTGCGGCCCCGGAACCATCGGCTTTCTCACCATCCACAAGGCGTAAGGCAGCGCCCAACCTCTTATTCATTCGCCATCATTTTCTCATCGCCGCGAGCCTCCGTCCCGGAGGCCCGCGGCTTTGTCGTTTCCCGCCCCGCCGTCACAGGCCGGGGGCGGCTGCGGCCTCCCCCGGACCCCCTCCCTTTGCGCGGAAACCGTTTTGCCAAACGCTTTCCGCGCAAAGCCGAACCCCTCTATCCTTCCCTTGCCGACCCCGCACAGGGAGCCGCGCGCCCGGCTTCGCCGTGCCGGCGTCTGCGGCGCATCCGCCAAAGCGCCGCCCGCGGCGGCGCGCGCGTCTCTCTCCCCCGGCCGGGTTGCCCGCTCACAGCCAGTTTTCTTCGGATTTTCATAAAAATTCATCAATCTTTTTTAGAAAAAAGCCCCATGCCCCATGGGCAAGCGCCGTTTGGTCTGGTATAATAGAGAATCGGAGGGATGCAGATATGTATTTTGAGAAGCAGATTTTAGGCGTTCTTCGGAACGAGGTCGGCCCTGACGCCTGCGATAACGTGGTGCTGGTCGGCGATATGAACAACGATGGCTGGAACGATATCGTCCTTTGCGGACACAACGGAACCCTTGCGATCCTGCGCAACGGCGAGCGCTATCGCCGCTGGGATCGCATCGTGATCGACGAAAACGTATCCGGCGTGAGCACCGCCGCCGCGCTGTGCGACCTGACGGGCAACGGTCTGCCCGACATCCTCCTTTCGGGGGACAGCACGTCCGACGAAGTGGTCTGGTATGAAAACCCCGGCGACCTGGAAGGTCAGTGGACCCGCCATGTCGCCTTTGCAACCGGCAACCCCGGTTTTTCCGATATGGTGCTGGCCGATAACCTGCTGGGCGACGGCCGCCGCTGCCTGCTCGTCGTCAATCAGACCGAAAACGGCAGCCGCGTGCTCTGCGCGCCCCTGCCCGCCGACGCCGCTTCCCCCTGGGCCGATCCCATGGTGCTGGCCGACGGCCTGATGGACGAAAACGCGGAATGCGGCATCAGCGCGCCTTCCACCGGCCTTGCGGTGGGCGATCTAGACGGCGACGGCCATCTCGAATTCGTCTGCGGCAACTACTGGTTCAAGCGCGAGGGCAGCGCCTTTGCGCAGTACCGCTACTGCACCGGCAAGGTCTCCTGCCGCATCGCCCTGGGCGACGTGGACGGCAAGGACGATCTGGAAATCGTGGTGTGCGAAAGCGCGGCCATCTCCGAATACGAGCTTTCCGGCGCGACGCTCTCCGTGTACCGTCAGGGCGTGGACATCACCCAGCCCTGGGAGGAGCAGGTGCTCTCCGATTCCATCAACGACTGCGGCGCGCTGCTCGTCGGCTCCTTCACCGGCAATCGCCTGCCCGATATCATCGTGGGCGAAATCGGTCAGGAAGGTCTGACCCGCGGCCTTTGCACCTTCAAAAAGCCCGCGCACCTGGGCGGCTTCGCCTTCAGCGCCGATAAGACCCGCTATCTCAGCCAGGGCGACGCGCCCGTGATCCGCCTGTTCACCACCGAAAACGGCGCGGACTTCCGGGAGCAGCTGCTCAGCGCGGATACCGGCATGTTCGTCGGCACGCTGGCAGACGTGCTGCACACGCACACCGGCCGCCTTTCCCTGATCGGCATGCCCAAGATCGGCGCCGAGCGCTGGGGTCTGCACTGCTTTACCGCGCTGGACCGCTGAGAAAATCAGGCGTTCCCTGCGCTGTCTGTATACAAATAAAAAATGACAGGGGGTAATTTCATGAAAAAGAACGCAATTGTGCTGCTGGGTGACTATTGGCACCCGGCCGAGACCATCGAGCCGCTGCTGCCGATGATTTTCGACGAGAAGGAATGGAACGTCAAGGTGACGGACGATCCCAACTACATCGGCGCGACGATGGTGGCGCCCGACCTCATCATGAACTTCAAGGACGGCATCGCCAACACCTCAATCCCCACCACCAACTGGTACACCAACGATACCTGGCATCCGTTCACCTGCAAGATGCTGATCGAAGGCGGCGGAGCGGGCTACATCGCGGTGCACTGCGGTCTGGCCAACATCCCGGCGGACAACCCGGTCTACACCGAGGTGCTGCACGGCCGTTTCCTGAACCACCCGCCCAAGTGCCCCGTCAAGGTGCATATCACCGCCCAGCACCCCGTGACCGAGGGCGTGACCGATTTTGAAATCGAGGACGAGCACTACCAGATGGAAGGCGAGTGGGACAAGACCAACGTCCTTGCCATGACCCAGTCCGAACACGGCCAGCAGGTCGGCGTCTGGGCGCACGAGTGCGGCAACGCGCGCGTCGTGGGCATCACCCCCGGCCATACCACCGAGGTGCTGACCGGCGAGGGCATGCTCAAGCTCCTGCGCAACGCCGTGAACTGGGCTGCCAGAAAGTAATTTCCTCAAAAAACACATCCTGCCCTCCCGAAAGCACTTTCCGGGAGGGATTTTTCTTCACAAGGAGGCTTTTGATGCGCATCACCCGCTGCACGCCGGACGATTTGGACGATCTTGTGTGGATCGCCCGCAAAACCTTTTGCGAAACCTTTGCCGGACAGAACACTGCAAAGGACATGGCCGCCTATCTCGCCTCCGCCTTTTCCCCGGAAAAGCTGGCCGCCGAACTGCGCTGTCCGGACAGCGCCCTGTTCCTCGCACGGGAGCTGGGCGCGCCGGTCGGCTATCTCCAGCTCAACCGCGGCAGGGCGCAGATCGAGCATCCGCCGGAAAACGCCGCGGAGATTCAGCGCATCTATGTGCTCTCCGGGGCAAAAGGCCGCGGCGTCGGCTCTCAACTGATGCGCCTGGCGGAGAAAACCGCGCGCGAATGGGGCTGCGGCATGCTCTGGCTGGGCGTCTGGGAACACAACCTGCCCGCGCAGCGCTTTTACCGCAGCCACGGCTTTGAGCGCTTCTCGCAGCACATCTTTCAGCTGGGCAGCGATGCGCAGACCGATTTTTTGCTGAAAAAGGAACTGCCGCCGCTTCCCGCCCGTCAGGAGATCCGCATCCGCCCCGCTGCGGAATCCGATTATCCCGCCGCTGAACGGATCATGCAGCAGGTACAGGCGCTGCATGTCAGCCTGCGCCCGGATATTTACAAGCCCTATAAGATCGCACTGCCGCGCGAGGAATTCGACCGCGCCGTGCGCGAAAACCGATTCTTTGCGGCGGTTTGCGGCGGAGAGGTTGTCGGCATCCTCCATCTCCAACTTCGTTCTGTCGGCAGCAGCACGCAGGTTTCCCGCCGCGTGCTCTTTGTGGACACGCTGGCTGTGGACGAGTCCCTGCGCAGCAAGGGCGTTGGACAGGCGCTGCTGAATCATGCCCGCTCGCTGCGGGACGAGCTGAAGCTGGACGGCCTCGAGCTGCAAGTCAACGCCCGCAACCGCGCCGCCCGCGCCTTCTACGCCCGCTGCGGTTTCACGGAAAAGTCCATCAATCTGGAGCTGCGTTGAATTGCCGGAAGGGAGGACGCTCTTCATGCACATCTCCGAGCTGTCGCTTTTCCATTACTACGAACGCGCCGCGGGGCCGTTCCGCAGCCTGACATCGCTGCCCGAAGCGGAAGCGCAGGCGGTACAGGCTTCCCTGACCGGTTTTGCAGCGCAGCGAAGTGCCGACTATCTGTCCCGCCGCCGCACGTTGGAAGCCGAAATGCGGATTCTCTTTCTCCAAGCGGGCGGCCAACCGCAGCGCACGGCCCCGCATTACCTCGTCATCGGGGAATGCCCCTTTCTGGCAAGCTGGTATCACGATCCCGCGGTTTTCCGCCTGCCGCTGAATTCCGTCGATCCATCCGTGATCTCCTTTACCTACGGCGACTCCTTTCCCACCTTCAGCGACCGGGTGCAGGATCGCCGCGAATACCGCCGCCGAATCTATACGCTGCCGGAAATCCTCCACCTGATCGAACAATACGGCCTTCCGCAGGAAATCTGGCCGCAGGAGCCGCATTTTTTCGGTCAGCCCGCCTATGTGGAAGCCCAGCTCTGGTCGGACGATCCGCTGCGTGCGCTTCCTGCAACCCTTCAGTCGTAAATTGCAAATCCCGTTTGCTGCCGGCGGGCGGCCGCCGTGTGCATTTTTGCGCAGAGCGCAAAAATGCACACGGGGCGCGGGGGGCGGGGGAGGCCAAAGGCCTCCCCCGCCCCCCGCGCCCCCCTCCCGGACACAGAAAGCCCGTGCAGCAAAGCTGCACGGGCTTTCTGTGTCCGGGTTCTTTACGCCTTGCGCACCTTTGCGCCCTGGGGCGTATCCTCCAGAATGTATCCCATGGAGGTGATCAGGTCGCGGATGCGGTCCGCTTCCTTCCAGTTTTTGGCCTTACGGGCTTCCTGACGCTGCTGCACCAGCGCCTCCACGTCGTCCTGTGTCTCGTTCTTCTTGTGATAGAGCAGGCCGAGCACGCCGGTCAACTCGTTGAGCGCCTCCAGCGCGGCCTTGACCGCCTTGGTGGATGCGCCGCTGACGGCGACGATGTTGCCCTCCTTGACCAGATCGAAAATCGCGCCGAGCGCGCCCGCGGTGTTCATGTCGTCGTCCATGCAGGCGATGAAGCGCTCGCGGATGGCGGGAATGGCGTCGATAAACTTCTGCTCCGCCTCGTTCGGCTCGCGGTCGACGGTGCCGCCCTTTTCCAGCAGGAATTCGTAGTTGGCCTGCGCGGTGTAAAGACGGTCGAGCGCGCTCTTGCTCTGCTCGATCAGCTCCTGCGAGAAGTTGAGCGGGCTGCGGTAGTGCGCCGCCAGCATGAAGTAACGCACCGCTTCCAGATCGTACTTTTCGCCGATTTCACGGACGGTGAAGAAGTTTCCCGCGGATTTGGACATCTTCTCGTTGTTGATGTTGATGAAGCCGTTGTGCATCCAGTAGCGCGCAAAGGTCTTGCCCGTCGCGCCCTCGGACTGCGCAATTTCGTTTTCGTGGTGCGGGAAGATCAGGTCCTGACCGCCGCAGTGAATATCGAGCGTCTCGCCCAGGTATTTCATGCTCATGGCCGAGCACTCGATGTGCCAGCCGGGGCGGCCTGCGCCGAAAGGCGCTTCCCAATAGGGCTCGCCCTCCTTGCGCGCCTTCCAGATGGCAAAGTCCATCGGGTGGCGCTTGTTTTCGTCCACCTGAATGCGCGCGCCGCTCTCCAGATCCTCCAGGTTCTGACCGCTGAGCTTGCCGTAGCCGGGGAACTTCTCGGTATCAAAGTACACGCCGTCCCGGCTGACGTAGGCCAGACCCTTGTCGATCAGCTTCTGCACCAGCGCGATGATCTCCGGGATGTGTTCGGTCGCCTTGGGGTGAACGGTCGCGGGGCGCACGCCCAGCGCTTTGGCGTCCTTGAGGTATTCCGCGATGAAGCGCTCGCCCAGTTCCTTGACGGTCGTGCCCTCTTCGTTGGCGCGGCGGATCATCTTGTCGTCAATATCGGTAAAGTTCTGCACAAAGGTCACGTCGTAACCGCGCCATTCCAGATAGCGGCGCAGCACATCGAACATGATGATGGGGCGCGCGTTGCCGATGTGAATATAGTTATAGACCGTCGGGCCGCAGGCGTAAATGCCCAGCTTTCCCTCGTGCAGCGGGACCAGTTCTTCCTTTTTGCGGGACATCGTGTTATAGATCCACATATGTTTTCTCCTTCTCCCTCGCGTGCTGAGGGCAATCCTGTGTATTTCTCTGTTCGCAGTCTTCGCATTTTTCGCCGCGGTTTTTGCGTTCCAGGCAGATTTCCAGCTGGTCGATGCGGCGCTGGAGCGCTTCCAAACGCTCCTTGACCGGGTCGGGCAGATGGATCTGATCCAGATCCGGGCCCACGCACTTGACGCTGCCCTTGCGCACCACGCGGCCGGGGTTGCCCACCACGGTGCATTCCGGCGGCACCTCCTTGAGCACGATCGCGCCCGCGCCCACCTTGCTGCCGCGGCCCACGGTAAACGGCCCCAACACCTTTGCGCCCGCGCCCACCACCACATCGTCCTCAATGGTGGGATGGCGCTTGCCGGTATCCTTGCCCGTGCCGCCCAGCGTCACGCCCTGATAGAGGGTGACGTTGTTGCCGATGACGGTGGTTTCACCGATCACCACGCCGTCGCCGTGGTCGATAAACAGCCCCTCGCCGATCACTGCGCCGGGATGGATCTCGATGCCGGTCTTTCTCACGGTGCGCTGGCTGACCATGCGCGCCAGGAGCTTAAAATGATGCGTCCAGAGCCAGTGGGCGCGCCGATGGCGACGCACCGCCTTGTAGCCGGGGTAACAGATCACGACCTCGATCGCCGATCTTGCGGCGGGGTCGCGGCGCAACACGGACTCAATGTCCCGCCGCCGTTGTTCCCAATACGATCCTTTGGCCATAAAACCCTTCTTTCCGGGCGTGCGGAAAAGAAAAACGCCTCTTTGCGATCCAAATCCGATCGTAAAGAGGCGCATCACTTCAATGCACGGTTCCACTCTTTTTTCACGGGATGTTCTCCACGGCAGACAGCCGGTTCCCATCCGATGACTTTTTTGCCTTAACGCGGCGCGCACGTCCCGCTTAACCGACGAAAAAACTTCGTCCTTGGGCAGGAAGGCTCCCGAGCGCACTTCGCGCCGCGCCGTGTGAAGCGGACTTTCAGCCGGTGATCCGCTCTCTCTTGCGCAGGACTTGCGCCGCTACTCTGCTCGTTCTTCACCTACCATCATTCTATGCAATTCCCGCCGTTTTGTCAACCCTTTCCGGCACGCAGCTCCTGCTTTTAACGCAGTGCGCACGGAAACGTATTTACGACCCGCCGCGTTCATGTTATAGTGGTAGATAGAGGAAAAACCCGAAAACCATACGGAAAGGGGAGCTTTGGAACATGAAACGCAGGATCGCGCTGCTCGCCGCGCTCGTCCTTGTGCTGACGCTGTGCCCCGCGCTCAGCGCCGCCTCCACCAAGCAGGAGATCAGCGGCAAAAGCTATAACATCGAGGTGCGCAGCATCGATCAGGTCACGAGCCTGAACGGCAAATACACCGCGCTGGAAACCTTCAAGACCACGGAGCGCAAAAAGAACGTCCGCAAAATTCGCTTCGCCTATGACGAAACTGAGGAAAAAGCGGATATAACAGGCCGCTTTACGACGGATGCGAAGATCGCGCTGGTGCGCGTGGACGGCTTCGATTCGCGCCTTGCCGCCATCACCGACCCGGAGCAGGTGGTTGTGACCGTCAACGGTCAGCCGATCTCCGTTGATTCCGGCGCGTCCTACTTCGACGACGTCGGCTGGCAGAATGTCCACAGCGGCAGCTACGGCGTGGTGTTTCCCGTCGAGCTGACCCGCGAGGGCGGCAAGGCCACCTATGAAATCCAGGTCACGGCGGAGTCCACGCTGGACAAAATGCCCTGCCTGCTGACCGAGACGGCGAAGATCGAGGTGGATCTTTCCAACAGCCACGTCTACAAAACCGAGCGCAGCGCGCTCATTGCAAACATTCAAGGCAAAAATGTGGACGTTTCCATCGTCAACGACCGCATCTATCTGGACTACCCGTCGCAGCTCTACTACCAGCTCTACAAGGACGCGGAACCGGAGGTCGTCATCACCTTCTCCGACGCGGACGGCAAGGCGCTCTCCGGAGTGACGCGGGTCAATGTGCCTACCTGTGAGGACGAGACCGCCGGGGCAATTCTCGTCCCCGCCAAGAACGCGAAGCTGAACAAGTCCTCCGCCGCCACCTTCTCCATTGCGGAAAACACGACGGACAAGCAGCGGCGCGGCATCTCCTTCGTGCTGGAAACAGGCAGCTCGATCTACCGCACGCAGGAATACACCGTGGTGGAGCGCAGAGATATCGCCACGGACGACCCCAAGGGCATCGTGTTTGCCGAGACCGAAAAGGTGCTGCGTGTGGGTGAGCGCTACACGCCGGATGTGCTTCAGGTCTGCGACGGCGCGCGCCTTTACACGACGAGCACGCGCAAGCTGACCCTGCTGCCCGGCAAGGACACCGACGCGCGCGTGATTGACGTGGAAGAAAACACCGTCATCGGCGTCAAGCCCGGCGTGGCCTACATCACGGCGCGGTATGTAACCGATCTTCCGCAGCCGGGTGGCTTCGTGACCTACGACACGCCCTCCATGAAGATCATCGTCCGCAATGAGAGCAGCGACGTGCGCACGGTGCTGTGCCGCCGCCTGAACCTTCGCGCAGCGCCCTCTTCCTCCGCTGCCCGCGTGGGCAAGCTGTCGCGCGGCCAGCAGGTGCTGGTGATTTCCGAATCCAACGGTTGGGCGCAGCTTTCCGACGGCAGCTACGCTTACGCCAAATACCTCCGATAAAACGATTAGAACGTTGGGGGGTGCGGGGGGGGGTTGCCCCCCCCCCCCCCCCCTCCTTTCCCTTTCCCCCCCGCCCTCCCCCCGCCCGAACACAACACCAAGACGCCA
>Ga0129310_1002786_pt1 | contig 12307 bp, 13 predicted proteins | sample Go1ome_2_FD_94433 | JGI IMG/M metagenome (GOLD analysis project Ga0129310, IMG submission 94433) | Western lowland gorrila individual fecal microbial communities from Wisconsin, USA - Go1022A metagenome | ecosystem: Host-associated > Mammals > Digestive system > Large intestine > Fecal | place...
GCTGGTTAAGGCACTTGAGGAAGAGTTCGGCGTTTCCGCTGCTGCTGTTGCTGCTGCTCCTGCTGCAGGCGCTGGCGCTGCTGCTGCTGAAGAGAAGACCGAGTTCGACGTTGTACTCGCTTCCTTCGGTGACGCTAAGATGGGCGTTATCAAGGCTGTTAAGGACGTTCTGGGTCTTGGCCTTAAGGAGGCTAAGGAGCTCGTTGAGGCTGCTCCTAAGGCTCTCAAGGAGGGCGTTTCCAAGGCAGAGGCTGAGGAGATCAAGGCTAAGCTCGAAGAGGCTGGCGCTAAGGTTGAGCTCAAGTAATTCTGGCTTGATCGCTAGTTTATCTTACTGATAACAAAAGTCCTGACATCGGTTCGCTGGTGTCAGGATTTTTTTTGCGCTCTGCTCTGTTTGGTTTCAGTACCCGGGGATTTTCTGAAAAGCTCGCGCAGACCGAACGCAAGCAGGAACAGCGCGTACAGCTTACGCAGCAGGTCATTGCCTATAGCCTGGGAACCCAGTGTGCCGAGTACGACGCCCAGTATCCCGCCGGGGATAAGGCTCCAGACAAGCTTCTTATCTATAAGCCCGGCACGGGCGTGCATAATAACTGATATCAGCGCTATCGGCAGGAAGAACATCAGATTTACGCCCTGCGCTTCACGCTGGGGCATGTTCTGAAATAAGGTCAGCCATATGAGCAGGACAAATCCCCCGCCAAGTCCCATCGAAGCTATCACGCCGGAGAGCACTCCGACTACCGCCTGTATCATGAAAAAAGCCCCCTTACCGCCGCGGCGCATATCAGCGCCCCGAATAATCGCTGGAGCCATGCCGCGCGTATCTTACGCAGGAAAAGCGCACCAATAACCGCGCCCGCCGCGCCGTAGGGCATGTAACTCCACGCGGACGCCATGTCTATCCCGCCGCCAAAAAGGTACGAAACGGCGGCGGTAATGCTGAGCACGAAAATCACCGCCACGGAATTCGCATGGGCGCGTCTGACTTTCTCCGTCTGCGGTACATCGCCGCCTAATTCATGTTCAATTATCGGTACCGCGGCAACTCCCCCGCCGCTGCCGAAAAATCCGTTTAGGATACCGCAGACAAATCCCTCAAAAAATCTTTTCATCACATCACCCCGGATTATTCTTTGCAGGAATTCCCGGGATTATCGCTGCGGACACATGGCAAGTTACGGAAAAAACAGCCCGGTTTACGCCAGGCTGTACTAAATCAATAATATTTTATTTCAAATGCCGCCGGATACTCGCGCGCAAGCGACGGGTATTTTCCGACGACCTCGCTGTCATCAGTGAAGCCGATCATCGCAAGAGTTATGTCGCTGAGGTACTGCGGGATATTGTCGTAATCGTAGCTTCCGTCCTCGTTGTATGTGTTATACATCAGCGCCATATCATAATACGGGTCATTACGTACATCGTCGTATATCTCCTGGGTAACGCCGTCTATCCCGGACACTCTGTACAGGTCTACCGCGCCGAACAAGTGAAGTATCTCATGCGCCACACACGCGAGATTTTCATAACGCGTGCCGTACTTATCGTACTGGAAAAGCGCCGTCCACTCATAATACGTATCGTCATGGCCCGGGTAATACACCTGCGAATAGGAGCTTGCCGCCGCGTCATAGACTACCATGAATCCAACGCTGTCCGTGCCGTACTTTTCGTAGATGCTGTCAAGCGGTATCTGCTCGCTTAGAAGCGCTTGAATGCGCTTGATATAGCCACTGGAATACGCCAGCTTGCTGTCCGCGGCGATCGAAGCGTCCTCGTCGTACGAAATGCGGTACATCAAATCCGGATACTCGTCGGAATAGTTATACAGCGTCACGCTCTTTCCGTACAGCTCGCCCTGCTCTTCAAGATACCTGCACGACTTGTCGATGGAGCTGTGCGTGAATTCCAGCTCCTCGTCTGTAAACGTCGCGTCCGATGTGTCAAGGACAACCGTCAGAATAACCGACTTGCCCTCCAGGGATTTCGCGCTCCCCTGCGGTCGGAGCGTCTGCTGCTCATCGGCTTCGTATGTGCTCACGGAGATTTCCTCAGTATCCGGCGAACTTACGTCCAGCCAGTCATACGCAGCATCGCCAGTCGTTATATCCCAGAAATCGTCATCGTCAGAGCATGCGGTCAGAACAAGCGTCGCTGCGATCATCACCGCAGCAGGTGCTGTATGTTTATAATTCATATATAATTTCTCCTTTATTTGTAAGAATTATAACATATTTCTCGACTGCTGTCAAGCAGTAACGCTTAGAATTTCATAACGCCCCACTTCTTGACTAATCCCGCGCAAAGTAGTATAATAGAAGTTATCCGGACATCAACAAACTGAAAAGGAAACATTATAAATATGGAAAGAATTTACCCGAAAGCCACAGTGACCGAGAAGGGCGAAAAGGCTCTGCGCGGCGGTCACCCGTGGGTCTATGCCGAAGAGATCACCGCACTTGACGGAGAGTACGAAAACGGCGGACTTGCCGACGTTTACAGCCGCAAGGGACGTTATCTCGGCACAGGATACATCAACGACAACTCAAAGATACGCATTCGTATAATTTCGCGCAATGCAAACGACAAGTTCGACCGGGATTTCTACGCGCGCCGTATCCGCTATGCGCTGGACTACCGCCGCACCGTAATGGGAGCGGAGGATTTCCGCTGCTGCCGTCTGATATTCGGCGAAGCGGACAGCTTCCCGGGATTCACCGTTGACCGCTTCGGCGACGTTCTGGTGACCCAGGTGCTTTCCCTCGGAACCGAGCGCGTCAAGGAAACCCTGTATGAGCTGCTAGTACAGACCCTCGCGGAGATGGGCGAGAAAATTACCGCGCTCTATGAGCGTAACGACGTGAAGATACGCGAGCTTGAGGGAATGGAGGAGTACAAGGGCTTCTGGCACGGCGCGGGACTGCGCACAGATCTCTCCGGGATCACTGAAATCGTTGAGAACGGCATAAAGTACACCGTGGACTACATCAACGGTCAGAAAACCGGGTTCTTCCTCGACCAGAAGTACAACCGCCAGGCTATCCGCCGTATAGCCGAGGGACGTACAGTACTTGACTGCTTCACGCATACCGGCGCGTTTGCGCTCAATGCGGCAGCGGCAGGAGCAAAGCTCGTCAATGCCGTGGATATCTCTGCGGACGCTGTTGAAATGACCCGCCGTAACGCTGAACTCAACGGACTTTCCGGAAACATGGAATTCACAAAGGCGGACGTATTCGACCTGCTCACCGAGCTTTACCGCAAGGGCGGCCACCCTTATGATTTCATAATCCTCGACCCTCCGGCGTTCACAAAGAGCAGCAGCACCGTGAGATCCGCAGAACGCGGCTACAAGGAAATAAACCTCAAGGCAATGCGGCTTCTGCCCCGCGGCGGATACCTCGCGACCTGCTCCTGCTCGCACTTCATGACCGAAACACTGTTCCGCCATATGCTCCACGACGCAGCGGCTGACGCCGGCGTTTCCCTGCGGCAGATAGAAGCCCGCAGGCAGTCCCCGGATCACCCGATACTCTGGAACGTTCCGGAAACAGATTACCTGAAGTTCTACATATTCCAGGTGGTGTGACATGACCGAAAAAGAACTGATACCCGGCACCGTCGTACAGCACTTCAAGCGCAGAATGCTCACCGAAGCGGAGCGCGCGGATTCCACGCAGTATCTGTATGAGATACTCGGAGTAGCGCACCATACCGAAACCGGCGAAAGACTGGTGGTATACCGCGCCCTTTACGGCGAGGGAAAGATATGCGCCCGGCCGCTGGAGATGTTCCTGTCCGAAACAGACCGCGAAAAATACCCGCAGGCGGAGCAGAAGTTCCGCTTTGAACCCGTGAAATAGTTTCAACATTTAACCCCAGAAAGAAGCGACCAATGAAACCAGCAAAATATGTCGATATGTGCAGCGGCCCGATACTGCGCAAAATGATAGTCTTTACCCTGCCGATAATGTTTTCGGGACTTTTCCAGCTGCTGTTCAACGCAACGGATATAATCGTCGTCGGCAGATTCGCCGGAGATAACGCGCTCGCAGCGGTAGGCTCCAACACGGCGCTGATAAACCTAATGACTAACCTGTTCATCGGGCTTTCCATCGGTGCAAACGTAGTTGCCGCGCGCTACTGCGGCGCAAAGAACATCACCGAGCTGAAAAAGACAGTACACACCGCAATGACCCTCAGCGTCATCAGCGGAGTGATACTCATGGCGGCGGGACTGCTCTTCGCCGAGCAGATACTGCGGCTTATGTCCACACCGGAAAGCATTCTTCCGCTGGCGGCAAGCTACCTGCGAATTTACTTCTGCGGCATGCCGTTCATGATGATATACAACTTCGGAAACGCGCTGCTGCGTGCCGCCGGCGATACCCGCAGACCGCTTATATACCTCATCTGCGCCGGAGTTATCAACGTTATCCTTGACCTTATATTCGTCATTCTGTTCAACATGAGCGCCGCAGGCGTAGGACTTGCGACCGCGCTCTCCCAGGGCGTTTCCGCATTCCTTATGGTGCGCTGCCTTATGCGCGAGAAAGAGGAAAACGGACTGAAGCTTGACCTGCGTCAGCTCCGTATCCACCGCGACAAGCTCGGCATGATAATGAAGATAGGACTTCCCGCCGGATTCCAGGGAACTGTATTCTCGCTCTCCAACGTCGTCATACAGTCCTCCATCAACCTGTTCGGTGAGGCGGTTATCGCGGGAAACTCCGCGGCTGCAAGCATCGAGGGCTTCGTCTATATGGCGATGAACTCCTGCTATCAGTCCACGCTTTCATTCACCAGCCAGAACCTCGGCGCCGGGAAATACGAGCGTATCAACAAAATACTTATCTGCGGACTGACCTGCGTTGTCGCAGTCTGGGCGATACTTGGACTTGGCGTCACGATGACCTTCGGCCGTCAGCTGCTCGGCATCTACACCTCCGGCGACGAAGCAATAAACGCCGGTCTGCGCCGTATGATGTACGTCTGCGGCACCTACTTCCTCTGCGGTATCATGGACGTTATGGTCGGATCCCTGCGCGGCATGGGATATTCCGTAACTCCGATGATCGTATCGCTGCTCGGCGCATGCGGACTTCGTCTTGTATGGCTCGGCACGGTGTTCCAGATTGAGCAGTTCCATACGCCGGATACGGTGTATCTGTCATACCCGGTGTCCTGGGTGATAACCGTAGCGGCACATGTTATATGCTTCTTTATCTGCCGCCGCAGGCTGAACAAAAAAGTTAAACTCCAGAAAGAAAAAACTGCATGACAGGAGGTATTCCCGATGAAAAACGCTGAACAGAACGCCGACAGATTTATCGGATTCGCTGATGTATACGACAACGCACGCCCATCGCTTCCGCCGCATTTTATGGAGCTGATCCGGCTGTACCTCGGACACGATATCGGAAACGTCGTTGACCTCGGCTGCGGCACCGGGCTTTCCACCGCCGCATGGGAAGGGAACTGCACTCACGTAACTGGAATAGAACCGAGCGCCGATATGCTAGCAGTTGCGCAGAAAAAAGCAAGCGTCGCTGTGTCGTTCAGGCAGGGGTACTCACATGACACCGGACTGCCGGACGGCTCAGCGGACGCAGTTGTGTGCTCGCAGTCTTTCCACTGGATGGAGCCGGTTTCCACACTCAAAGAAGCCGCCAGGCTCCTGGCGCCCGGCGGAGTTTTCGCTGCTGTGGACTGCGACTGGCCTGCGGTATGCGGCACAGAGCCGGAAATAGCATACGCCGAGCTTTTCAGCAAGGTAAACCGCATGGAAGTGGAGCTTCCCGACGTAAACAGCACGTTCAGCCGTTGGGAAAAATCCGGGCATCTGGCTAACATAAAAAACAGCGGTCATTTCCGGTATGTTCGGGAACTTGTATTCGCAAATACCGAGCCGTGTACTGCGCAGCGCTTCATCGGGCTTGCCCAGAGCCAGGGCGGATTGCAGACGCTCATGAAGCTCCACCCGGAGCTTATCGAAAGCGACTGGCAGAAATTCCGCAGCCGCATTGAGGAATGCTTCGGCGAACCGCGTATGGTGGAATTCTGCTACAGGGTGCGCATAGGAGTTAAGTAACATATTTCGGGAGGTTATATCTCCCGATTTTTATTTTCCTGTTTGCTTGAAAATCGGTCAAAAGGGCTTGCAATGCCGTGCGAGTTATGCTATAATAATATTGTATGTGTTACGCTATAAACGAACGATAAAGGAGAAAACGAATTGATTACAGTATCTGATGTAAGCGTCAGCTTCGGCGGACAGCTTCTTTTCAAGGACGTAGACCTGAAATTCACCGCCGGCAACTGCTACGGCGTTATCGGCGCAAACGGCGCCGGCAAGTCCACATTTTTAAAGGTGCTCTGCGGAGACCTCGAGCCGACAAAGGGCAGTGTTTCCAAGCCTGCGGAGCTGCGTATGTCCGTTCTGCGCCAGGATCACTATGCGTTTGACGACTACACCGTACAGGACACCGTAATTCTCGGAAACAAGCGTCTTTACGACATCATGCAGGAAAAGGACGCGCTCTATGCCAAGGAGGATTTCTCCGAGGAGGACGGCACCCGCGCTTCCGAACTGGAAGCGGAATTCGCAGAGCTTAACGGCTGGGAAGCAGAGTCTGACGCTTCCAAGCTTATCCAGGGTCTGGGACTCCCCGAGGAGATACTCTATCAGAAGATGGACTCCCTTACCGGTAACGAAAAGGTAAAGGTGCTGCTCGCACAGTGCCTGTTCGGAAATCCCGACATTATCCTCATGGACGAGCCTACCAACCACCTCGACGTTGAAGCAGTTTCCTGGCTGGAGGACTTTCTCGCGGAATACTTCGGTACCGTTATCGTCGTATCCCACGACCGTCACTTCCTCAATAATGTCTGCACGCACATCGTCGATATCGACTACGGAAAGATCAAGATGTACGTCGGCAACTACGAATTCTGGTACGAATCCTCCCAGCTCATTCAGCGCATGATAAAGCAGCAGAACAAGCGCGCCGAGGAAAAGATAAAGGAACTCCAGAACTTCATCGCGCGGTTCTCCGCGAATAAATCCAAGTCAAAGCAGGCTACATCGCGCCGCAAGCTTATCGACAAGCTGACCGTCGAGGAACTCCCCGCTTCCTCCAGAAAGTATCCCTATATCGCGTTCGACATGGAGCGCGAAGTAGGTAAGGATATTCTCCAGGTCACCGGGCTTTCCAAGACCGTTGACGGCGTAAAGGTGCTCAATAACGTAAGCTTTACCGTCGGCAAGGGCGACAAGATCGCATTCGTCGGAAATAACGAGATCGCAGTCACCACGCTGTTCAAGATACTCATGGAAGAAATGGAGCCGGACGAGGGTACGTTCAAGTGGGGTTCCACGACTTCCGTAAGCTACTTCCCGAACGACAACAGTGCGTTCTTCGACAACTGCCAGCTTTCCATCATCGATTGGATGCGCCAGTACTCCAAGGACGAGACCGAGAGCTATCTGCGCGGCTTCCTGGGCAGAATGCTGTTCAGCGGCGACGATGTGTTCAAGCCCGTAAACGTGCTCTCCGGCGGTGAGAAGGTACGCTGCATGTTCTCCAGAATGATGCTGTTCCAGAGCAATGTACTGATACTCGACCGTCCGACGAACCACCTCGACCTTGAGAGCATCACCGCAGTAAACAACGGTCTGTCCGAGTTCAAGGGCAACCTGCTGTTCGCTTCCCACGACCACGAGATACTTGAAACCGCTGCAAACCGCATTATCGAGATAACCGAAAACGGCTGTCTTGACCGCCAGGGCAATTACGACGACTTCGTTGCATGGCGTCATGAGAATGTCGGCGGAAAGCTCATGCTTTAAGGGAGCGCGCAACAGATGTACTATATTATCCTTGATATGGAATGGAACCAGGCAATGGATCGTGCGCATACAGTCCAGGAGCCTGTGCTCCTGCGCGGGGAAATAATCCAGATAGGCGCGGTCAAGTGCGATGAAAACTTCAACCTCGTTGATAAGCTGAAAATAAACGTCGCTCCGAAATATTACCGCAAGATGAACCGCCATGTTGAAAAGATCACCGGAATAACCAGCGCTATGCTGGCAAAGGGACTTCCGTTCCCGGAGGCGTTCGCAAAGCTGAAGGAATGGTGCTCCCCGGAGTTCCGCTTCATCACCTGGGGATTTGACGACATCGCCATGCTGGCGGATAACCTGGAGCTTCACGGCTTTGACCCGAAATACGGCAGCGACTACGTGAATTTACAGCTTATATACAAGAGCCAGATCGACAACGAACGCGTTCAGTGGTCGCTTTCAGACGCCGTTGAGAAGCTCGGTATCCCGCTTGATGCCCAGGCGCACGACGCAATGAACGACGCATGGTTCACCTATGAAGTGTGCAGGAAGCTTGATATGCAGCGCGGACTGGCTGAATACGCCGGAATGTCGCCGGGACAGCGCCCGGTTATTTCCCGGGAAATATTCCGCGATATTCACGATATCCGCCGGATAACTTCCGACGAAAAAATCACCGCTGTTCCCTGCCCTGAGTGTGGCAGAATGCTGAACAACGGCGAGTGGCTCTCACTGGGAGTCGTCCGCAAGAATGATATCTGCACCTGCCCCGAGCACGGCGATTTCCTTGTAAAGGTAGTATGCAAGCGCGCCTCCGCCGACAGATGGACAGTAACTCGCTCAGTATACAAATCGGACGACGAAGCGCTTGAATCCTACCAGAAGAAGATAGAGAAGCAGCACGCCGCCATCGAACGGCGCAAGGGTGCCGCCGCAAAGGAGAACGCTGATGATAACGACCGTACTGTTTGACCTTGATGGAACGCTCCTGCCCTTTGAGCAGGAGGATTTCATAAAAATTTACTTCGGGGAGCTATGCAAGCGGCTTGCGCCCCTGGGCTACGAGCCGCAGCAGACCGTGAAGTCCGTCTGGGCGGGAACCAAGTCCATGATAATGAACGACGGAACGCGGCTCAATTCAGAAGCGTTCTGGGAAACGTTCAACGCGCTCAATCCCGGACTTCCCGACGCACGCAAGCAGTGCGACGAGTTCTACACGCACGAATTCGACAAGGCAAAGGCTAGCCTGAAATACATTCCGGACAGGAAGCCGCTCATTGAGCGGCTGAAAGCCGCCGGATTCCGCGTAGCCCTCGCGACTAATCCGATTTTCCCGCTGGACGGCGTTATAACCCGCATGGGCTGGGTGAACCTGGCGCCGGAGGATTTCGAGCTTATAACCTACTACGATAACAGTACGTACTGCAAGCCGAATCCGAAGTACTACCAGGAAATCTTCGGAAAGCTCCGCGTAAAGCCGCAGGAGTGCGTAATGGTCGGAAACAGCGTTCCGGAGGATATGATCGCGGAGTCATTGGGAGTCACGGTGTTCCTCGCGAACGAATTCGTTGAAAATCCGGACAAGCTGGATCACAGCAAATACCCGCAGGGAACACTTGACGAAGCCGCTGACTACATAATTTCACTGAACAGATAATACGACCGGCGTACAGAAATGTGCGCCGTTTTTCTGCGTTAGTAATACTGCCTGCTCCGCAGGACACCTATTCCCCGTGCTCTTTACAAATCGGAAAATATATGCTAGAATATAGTAAGTAAATTACCCGGAAAAGAGGTGAACTGATGAACAGATTCCGGGAATTCCTGCGCAGGGCCGTTCCGGCAGTAAAGCGGGCTTTTACGCTGCCGCCGGGCGTTATCCTTATTCTCACGCCCACGACGATGGTACTGTGCATAATCGCGCTGAACAACCGCGGTCTTTTCCCCGCGCTGGAGTACATAATATACGCGGTCTCCGCATACGCGCTGGCGGCGCTGATAATCGGTCTGGGCGATGTTTCGCGGTATGTCATGAGAATGCTCCACGGAAGCCGCGTCTGGCACTGGGCGCACAGCAATACGATCGCAAATCTGTTCATCAGTGACTTCCGTTTCCGCGGGGAGCTGTCGCTGTATCAGGGTCTGCTGATGAGCACGCTGTTCGCCGTATTCAAGGGAGCCGCCGCGGTGTTCTACCAGTCGCCATGGTTCGCGGCGGTCGCGGGATATTACGTGACTTTCGGAGCGGCAAGGCTTATGCTCGTGCGCAGCTGGCGCAAGGCTGAAAAGCTCGACGGAAACGCGCGGCGCCGCCGGGAGTTACGCGGGTATCAGCAGTGCGCGTGCCTTATGTTCCTGCTGAACGTCGGTATCGCGATAATGGCTGTACAGCTTATCCGTGAAGAACATACGATTGCTTACCCGGGTTCCGTCATTTACATCACCGCAGCATATACGTTCTATATCCTTACGCTTTCCGTTGTGAACATCGTAAAATTCCGTAAGCTCAACAGTCCGGTGCTGTCGGCTTCAAAGGCGCTGAACCTAGCCGGCGCGCTCACATCGCTGTTCACGCTGCAAAACGCACTGACCTCCCGGTTCAGCGGCGGCGGAAGTTTCCGTCTGGTGATGAACGTAGTGGTAGGACTGCTTGTCTGCTCCTCAGTACTTGCGATTGCTGTATTTATGCTGGTACACTCGACCCGGGAGATAAAAAATACTCCCGTCCCGCAGATGTGACTTGACAAACCAGGTAAAATGTGTTATATTGTAAGTGCAAGCTTATGCGTTGCAGAAGGAGGTTTGTTTCATGGAAATGGAAATCGCTGCTTTATCAATGAACATGGCGGCCTCAAACCTACAGAATGGTATATCCATAGGCATGATGAAAAAGACTATGGAAGCCACACAGCAGAGCATGGAGACTATTACTGACATGCTCAGCAATATGCCCTCCCCCGACGGAAAGGGTACCGTGCTGAACGTCAAGGTCTGAAATAACTCTGCCAGCCGCTCAGAGATGGGCGGCTTTTTTGTTTAAATACGGAGGTGTAACAAATGGACTGGCTCACTGCCCTTGATTTTAATATACTGCACTTTATTCACAACAATATGTCCTGCGGATTTATGGACTTCCTTATGCCAAAGGTGACGTTTCTCGGCGAGATGGCAATAGTCTGGTTGGCTGCCGCAGCAGTTATGCTTTTCTTCAGGCGCTACCGCCGAGGAAGTATTGCGATTGCAGGCGGCATACTGGGCTGTCTGCTTCTCGGAAACCTGGCGCTGAAACACTTTGTAGCCCGCGCGCGTCCCTGCTGGATAGAAACTGACTTCCCGATGCTTATTGCAATTCCAAAGGACTTTTCGTTCCCGTCCGGGCATTCGATGGTTTCGTTCGCGGCGGCGGTCGTGATTTTTCACTATAACAGGAAGCTCGGTATCGCGGCGCTTGCTCTGGCGGCTCTTATCGCATTTTCAAGGCTGTATCTGTTCGTGCACTTCCCGTCAGACGTTCTGGCAGGCACAGTTATTGGCATCGGGCTTGGAATTGCGGCGTTTGTTATCACCGACAGGGTCGCAGACCATATAAAGAAGAAAAAATCCGGCGCAAACACATAACTACATAATACCTCCCGAATTCGGAGGTTTCAGTTTGTCGAAAAAGTCATAAAGACAGTAAAATTCAAAGAAACTGTGGGGGAAAACTCTTCGTTTCCCAGACACGCTTCGCTTAGTCTGCCCCAGCCCTCCCTTTAGCGCCTTGTTGTCGTAAAAGCCGCACTACCGTGCGGAGTCGCGGGGCAGAGCCCCGCCCCCCAGCCTTTTGAAGCGTTCACGCCGGAAGCGAAGCGATTTCAAGGCGTAGATGAGAGGCTGGACCGAAAACTTTAATAGCGCTTCGCGCGATAAATAGTAATTTTTCGACAGCCTGCCTATTGACAAAATGCTCTGATGGTGCTATAATCTCATTAAGATATCATTTTGATATCACATATGGTAATTGAGAAAGGTAGGTCACACCATGAAAGAGAGCGAAAAAATCAACTACGAGGAAAAGGAGCTTCACGCTCCCAGCGGCTGGGCAGTGCTCTTCATCACCATTATCCTTTATATCGCAGCAATAGGACTTGTGATATTCTGCGCCGGAAGCATCGATGAATATTCGTTCGGCGCGTATGATATCGGACTTATCATCGGCATCGTCTGGCTTTGCATCGGGTGGTTTCCGTTTATCGGTCTTCGTGTTATAAAGCCTAACGAGGCGCTTGTACTGACGCTGTTCGGAAAATATATCGGCACGCTGAAGCACGAAGGCTTCTACTTCGTGAACGTGTTCAGCGTTCCCGTAACGCCGAAATCTGCGGGCGGCTCCAAGCCCGGGATCCCGCACACAAAAATATCCCTCAAGACGATGACCCACGACAACCGCAAGCAGAAGATAAACGACCAGATGGGCAA
>Ga0129310_1002787_pt1 | contig 12298 bp, 12 predicted proteins | sample Go1ome_2_FD_94433 | JGI IMG/M metagenome (GOLD analysis project Ga0129310, IMG submission 94433) | Western lowland gorrila individual fecal microbial communities from Wisconsin, USA - Go1022A metagenome | ecosystem: Host-associated > Mammals > Digestive system > Large intestine > Fecal | place...
TCTTTGATTTTACGGATAGCATACCGGGCAATTTTGAAGATTTCATAAAGATTCCCGAAAACAGAATATGAACAATACACCGTAACCGTGGAGCATATCGCAACAAAGCACCAACCTACGCATATAGGGCCTTAAAAAGCCCTATATTTCAAGGTTTTTCCCTCATAGTCGCGGGGTATGTGAGCGTTTTATCCTATCCCCGCCATAGTGCCGCTCTAAATGCGTAGAATTTACCAGCAGAAAATCGCCGGTTTCTCTGGCTCCATTTATACCATATTTTCTTCTCTTTTACGAGAAAAAGGCCACCCGTAGGTGACCTTTTTCGACAGGCTGAAGCTGCTATGAATTTCCATAGCAACTTGTTTTTGCTGTGTTTTTCTATATAATAAAACCAGCACCCCAACAAAAAAAGGAGGCCGAGCGTATGTATCAGCACAAACTGGAACGCGATATCCGCTGCCCGCTGGAATATGGGTTAGAGGTATTCGGCGGCAAATGGAAATCGCGCATCATCTGTGTTCTGGCTGCCAAACAGGTGCTGCGCTACAGTGAGCTGCGCAGCGAAATGGGCAATATCACCGATGCCGTGCTGGCGTCCGCTTTAAAAGAGCTGATCCGCGATCAGATCGTGATCCGCCGTTCCTACGATGAAGTGCCCCCGCGTGTGGAATATCAGCTGAGTGAAAAAGGCGTGTCGGTGGTGCCGATTTTGCAAAGCATCTGCCGCTGGGCCGGGCTGTATCAGCGGCAGGACTACACCAACACCATGGCGCATTGCCGCCAGTGCGATTACAAGGGAGTATGAGAATGGATCTTGTTTATACCGAGGAAAAAAAGTTCACCGCTGAGCAGGTCAAAGCGTTGTTTTGCTCTGTGGGCTGGATCTCCGGCCAATACCCCACCCGCCTGTACAAAGCACTGATGCACTCGCAAACGGTTTTCACCGCATGGGACGGCGAAAAGCTGGTGGGGCTTGCGCGCGTGCTGGACGACAGCGAGCTGGTTGCCTATATGCACTATGTTTTGGTGGACCCGGCCTATCACGGGCAGGGCATTGCCGGACATCTGGTAGAATTGGTGAAGGAAAAGTACCGGGATTATCTGTACATTGAAGCCATGCCCGAAGAAAGCAAAAACATCGCCTTTTATGAAAAGCATGGATTTCGGCAAATGCCGGATGCCGGGGCGATTCAGATCTGCAATTTTTCCAACAAAATCTGAGATTACAAAAAAAGCTTGCTGCACCATGCAAAATGCAGCAAGCCTTTTTCTTTTATTCGGTTGGGGCTGTGGTGCCTTCGGCATCCTCGGTGTTTTCTTCGCCCTCCTGTGTTTGAGAGTCGGCGCTGATGGCGGCCGTAATGTCAATATCGTTTTCCGAACGGAAAACCGGCTCGATGGTGCCGTCCTTCTTTACATAGCTCACATCCAGCGTGCCGCGGTCACTGTCGCTCAGGCAGTTGCCGTCGTCATTTCGCACGATCACGCCCGTAAGCTGCAGTTTATAAGGCAGGTTGTTGCCGGTGCCCAGCTTGATCACCAGCCGGTTTTGATACGACAGCGTGATCTCCTGCAGGTTTTCCATGTCGATGCAGTTGATGCCGTCCAGCAGGCTTTCTTTGTCCAGCAGGGCGATCAGCTCATCAAAGGTTTCCTGCATATTCTGCGTGGCATCCTCCAGCGCCTGCTGGGCATCCGCATCGGTTGCGGCAGAGCTTGCCGAATCGGCATTTTCAGCCTCGCTGGCGGCAAAGGCTTCTCCCAGCACCGCCGAGGGAACTTCATTGATCTGCAGGCGCTGCCCGGCCACCGGCGTGTTCACCGGCAGCTTGATCTCGGTAAGCTCTTCATCAAACGGGTCAGCCTGCACCGCCATCACCTTCAGGCGGCTGCTCAGCATTGCCCAGCCAAAGTCACCCTGGATTGTGTATTTGGGCACAGCGGCCTGCACCTGCACCACAACGGTTCCGGGCAGGCGGCGGTGAACCTGCACGCTTTCCAGATACGGCATGGCCTGCTCCATGGTTTCCGCTTTTTGTGCGGGGTCAAACCCATAGATATTATCGCCCAAATGCACATTCAGTGCCGCCAGGATCGCATCCTCGGAATAGATGCCCAGGTTCGGCGGGTCGCCGCCTTCTGTATCCACCACTTTATAGCCGTCCACCTTAAACAGCACATTGCTGCTCAGCACCACGCCCGCCGTTATGATCAGCAGCATCAGTGCCGCAAAAAAGAAACGGCGGCGCTTTTTGCGGCGGCGCTGCTCCTTGCGGGCGTTTTTGCGCCTTGCCTCGCGGCGGCGCTGTTCGTTTTCGCTGGGGTAGCCAGCGCGGTCGGCCGGGATGCCCATGGGCAGAATGATCTGCTGCATTCCGTCACTGCGAACGCTGCGCTGCCGTTCCACCGGGGCGGATTGCTGGTCAAACATCGGGCGCTGTGCCTGCGGGCGCTTTCGGTTTTTCTGTGCGCTGTGCTTACCGCCTGCGCGCTGTTTTTGTATTTTGCTTTTATCCACCTGCCGCATACGGTCCGCCATGCACAGCACCCCCTTTTTTTCTTGGTTTACAGGATCTTAAGGCCGCTTACCCTGCAATTTCCAGCAGCTTTTCGGTGATCTTGTCCAAGCTGTGTGGCTCGGCCAGCCTTTTTGCCATCTGCCCCATCACGCGCAGCTTGCCCGGCTCGGCGCAAAGGCCGTCGATCAGTTCGATCAGGCGGGCCGCCGTAAGATCCTTTTCTTCCAGCACAATAGCGGCACCGGCTTTTTGCAGTTCCAGCGCATTGTAATATTGATGGTTTTCCGCCACATAGGGGCTGGGGATCAAAATGGATGCCCGGCCCACGGCCTCCAGCTCGGCCAGCGTAAGGGCGCCGGAGCGGCTGATCACCAGATCGGCAGCGGCCAGCAAGGCGGGCATATCCTCGATATACTCCCGCACTTCAAAGTTTTCATCCGGCTGCACATGCTGCTCCTGCAGCATGCGGGCAAACGGTGCCGCGCCTGCCTTGCCCGTGGCGTGAATGTGACGGATCCTGCGGCCGGGGTTTTCTTTTTCCCAGGCAGCCAGCTGCGCCACCACCTCGTTGATGGGGCGGGCACCCAAGCTGCCGCCAAAGCTTACAATGAGTGTTTCATCGCCAAGGCCCATGGCGGCACGCACCGCCTCACGGTCTTGCTCAAACAGGCTGGGGCGAACCGGATTGCCCACCACCAGAGTTTTTTCGGGTGCGCCCAGCTTTTCCACCGCAGCCTGCACCGCGGCAAACACCACCGTGACCTCTTTGGCCAGCAGCTTGTTGGTCACCCCCGGAAAAGCATTTTGCTCGTGAATGGCCGTGGGAATGCCCATGCGCGCCGCACATCGCACCACCGGGCCGCTCACATAGCCGCCGCAGCCGATCACAAGATCCGGCTTTACCTGCCGGATGATCGCCTTGGCGCGGGGCATGGAGAGCGCCAGATGATACACCGCCCTGACATTGCGCACAATGTTTTTGGGCGTTAAACGGCGCTGAATGCCATTCACCTCAATGTGGTGAAACGGATACCCCGCCTTGGTGACAAGGCCGTACTCCATGCCTTCTTTTCGGCCTGCAAAGTGAATTTCGGCATCGGGGCGTGCTTTGCCCAAAGCCTGTGCAATGGCCAGGGCCGGGTTGATGTGCCCGGCGGTGCCGCCTGCCGCAATAAGAACACGCATAGCTTTCTTCCTCCTGCCGCAGGCTTATCCTGTGCCTGCGGGCTGTTTATCCATTGTATGTATATTGATTATGACCTTGCTCGCGGGGGTCCGGAAACGGGATCTGCTGCGCTGTGGTTTTTTCGGCTTCCGCTTCGTTTTGAATATGCACGATATCGCTGGCCCGCGATATACTGAGCATCACGCCCATTTCGGCCAGCAGCATCACAAGGCTTGTGCCGCCCGACGAAAAGAACGGCAGGCCGATGCCCGTGTTGGGCACCGAATCGGTAACCACCGCAATGTTGTAGATTACCTGAAAGGCGATCTGCGCTGTAATGCCAACACACATCAGCGACGAAAAGCGGTCGGGCGCTTTGGCTGCGATATACAGCCCCTGCAGGATCAGCAGCATAAACAGCACCACGCACAGCATTGCCCCCACAAAGCCCAGCTCTTCGCACAAAACGGCAAAGATGAAATCGTTGGTGGCTTCGGGCAGCCACAAATGCTTTTGCCGCCCTGCGCCAAAGCCCAGGCCGAACAAACCGCCGCTGGAAATAGAATACAGGCTCTGCTGGGTTTGGTATTGGATCTTGGTGGGGTCCAGCCATGTGGAAAGGCGTTTTTCAATGTAGCCGGACTGTGTGAACAGAAACACCAGCGTCAGGGCAGCACCTGCGCCGCCAGCAATGCCGATCCACGCCCAGGAAATGCCGCTGCAGAACATCATGGCTGCCAAAATGGAAAGCATGAGGATCATGGCCGAATAGTGGGGCTCAAACTTGAGCAGCACCAGAATGGGCAGAATGCCGAAAACCGGGATCAAAATGCCGTATTTCAGTGTTTTTACACGCTTTCGGTGCAGTGTCATCAAATGTGCTTCCAGCAATATCAGGCCGAATTTTGCCATTTCGCTCACCTGCAGCGTGGGCAAATGCTTAATGTTGATCCACCGGCGGCAGTTGCTGATGGGCTCCATAAACAGCACCACCACCAGCAAAAGAAGGCATAGATAATAAAATGGCCACGCCCACTTGCGGATCCACCGGTAATCTATGCAGGACACTACCAGCGCCACCACCAAGCCCGCTATGGCATACAGCGTTTGGGGCAGAATGAATGCATAGCTGGAGCCCTTGCGGAAAAATCCCGTTGCATAGCTGGCGCTGAACAGCATCAGCAGGCCGAAGATCATCAAGATCACCAGATTGGCAAAATAGGAGATCATAAATTTGCCGCCTGTTTTCATGGGATAAAATATTCTGGGGCGCGATTCGATCCAGTGCCCGGTTTTGGCTCTTTTTTCGGTCATTTCACTCTCCCCCTTTCCTGTTTATTCTGCGTTTTTGCAAATGCTTTTGGCCTTAAATCATGCGGATATACACAAACCCCATGGCCACAAAGGCAAGCGCCACCAGGCTGAACACCGAAACGATCTTTACTTCGCTCCAGCCGCTTTTTTCAAAGCTGTGGTGGATGGGAGTCATTTTAAAAATGCGTTTGCCGTGGGTAATCTTAAAATAGGTCACCTGGATCACCACACTGCCGGCTTCCCAGATATACACTGCGCCCATAAACAGCAGCAGCTCCGGCCAGCCCATGCAGTAGGCCATGCCCACCACGGCACCGCCCAAAAACATACTGCCGGTATCGCCCATAAAGGTTTTGGCGGGGTAGAAATTCCACACCAAAAAGCCTGCCAGCGCGCCTGCCAGCGCAGCGGCATAAATGGAAAGATGATAATAGCCCATCAGGCTGGCAACCACCAAAAAGCCCAGCATCACCACAAAGGTAACGCTGCTGGCCAGGCCGTCGATGCCGTCGGTAAGGTTGACCGCATTGACCATAAAAATGATCAGCAGCATGGACAGCGGGTAAAACAGAAAGCCGAATTCCACCGTGCCGAAAATCGGCAGGCGCACCAGCGTGCTGATGCTGCCGTTTTTGTAAAGGCCCAGCAGCAGCGCCATGCAGATGGCCACCTGCAAAACGATTTTTTGCCATGCACGCAGGCCCAGATTGCGCTTTAAGATCACCTTGATAAAGTCATCCACAAAGCCCACAGCGCCAAAGGCCGCCGCCGAGAAAATGCACAGGATCAAATTCCTATCCTGATTGGTGCCAAACAGCTCGGGCATATGCAGGATCAGCGTGGTGAACACGATGCCCAGCGATACCAGACTGCCCACGATAAAGCACACGCCGCCCATGGTGGGTGTGCCGTTTTTCTTGGCGTGCCAGCTGGGGCCATCCTTGGTTTTAATGGTTTGCCCGCAGTGCAGCCTGCGCATAAGCGGAACCCAGAAGCAGCCTGTCACTGCGGAGATCAGAAAGCCCAGCACCGATGCCAGCGCCAACATTGTTTTTGCCATAATTTCTCCTCACCTTTTTCAAAAGTGTTTGCAGCAGCACTGTTTTTGCCGTTTGCCCCTGTTTGGCCCGCCGGGCGCACAGGGCTTTGGCCGCTGCCTTTCGCGTTGCCCGGCATCCGGGCAGCACAAGGCTTTCCGGAGCACGGCACACAACACTGATTGTATCATACACCCGCCGGGGCCGTATGTCAAAAGCTGATTATTCCTGCTGCTCCGCTTGTTCTTCGTTCGACGATTCTGTTTCCGGCTCAGGCTCGGGCTCAGGGTCAGCCGTTTGCAGCTCCACCACCGTGCCCAGCGTTACCTGCTGTTCAGCCGAAATGCTCTGCGCCGTTACCACGCTGCCGCCGGTGGGCACCGAAGCATTCAGATTGGCCGCCTTCAGCATCTGCTTTGCCTGCTCGGTGTTTTTGCCTATCACATTCGGCACCGTGGTCACCGTGCCCTCGGCGGATTCGGTGTACAGATAGATGGTGCTGCCTGCCGGCACCTCACTGTATGCCAGCGGATACTGATAGGTCACGCTGCCGCTGTGGCCGATCAATCGGTGGCTCAGGCCCAGCTTGTTCAGCTCCACCTGTGCCAGCGCCCAGTCCTGCCCTACCGAATTGGGCACCTTAACGGTGCCGCTCTGAGAGGTTCCATCGGTGCTAAGGCCCAGATACGGCGCAGCCTCGCTGATGATGTTGCTCACAATGGGGGCCGCAATGCGCGAAGCATAGTCATTTTCACCCTGCGGGTCATCCAGCATGGCAAACACCACGATCTGCGGGTCATCAATGGGCAGCACCGCCAGAAAGCTGGAGACCTTGTGGTAGTCGCCGTCGTAGCTGCGCAGTTCCATATCCAGCTGTTCACTGGTACCGGATTTGCCGCCGATGCGATAGCCCGCCACATAGGCATTTCGGCCCGAGTGGCCGGATTGGCCGCCGCCCACCACATATTCCATCATCGTGCGCATTTGCTCGCTCACCTGCTCGCTGATCACCTGACGCTTGATCTTGGTTTCAACGGTTTTCACGGTGTTGCCGTTTGCATCCACAATATGATCCACCACATGAGGCGTGACCAGATAGCCGCCGTTTACCACCGCCGAAGCGGCTGTGATCATTTGCAGCGGCGTGATTTTTTGTGCCTGACCAAAGGACGAGCTGGCCAGCTCAACCTCGCCCATTTTGCTGTGCGTGCCCTCTTTTTCGGGGGTGTAATACAAAAGATAGGGCGTTTCGCTGGGCAGATCGACGCCGGTGGTTTCAGTAAAGCCAAAGGCATTGAAATAATCGTAAAAGCGCGATACTCCCAGTGCCTGACCGGTTTGGATGAAATACACATTGCACGAATTGTTCAGTGCCTGTTCCATCTGCTGCATTCCGTGCACCGTGGTGGTGCCGCCCTCGGTGGAAGCCGCGCAGGAGTAGCTGATGTTGCTCACCTGCAAATGGCCGCCGCAGTAAAACGAGCTGTTGGGGGTCATCACGCCGCTGTCCAGTGCAGCGGCTGCTGTGACCAGCTTGAACACCGAGCCGGGATAATACAGCTCAGTGATGGTTTTGTTTTTCCACTGTGTTTCACGGAAGGATTTGCTGAGCTGGTTATACTCTTCGTCGCTCTCGGCGGCTTCCAGCTGCGCCTGATAGCCTGCATCATAAATGGTGTAGGGATCGTTGGGGTCAAAATCCGGCTTGCTGGACATGGCCAAAATCGCGCCGGTATTCACATCCATGATCATGGCGCAGCCGCGATTTTGCACATTGTTGCTTTCAATGGCCGCCGAAAGATAGCGCTCCACGATCTCCTGCAGGTTCACGTCAATGGTCAGCACAAGGCTTTGGCCATCCTGTGCGGCATGGTATTGCTCGTTTTGCTCACTGAGCTCGTATTTATGCGCGTTGGTCAGGCTGATGGAACGGCCATCCTGCCCGGCCAATACCGAATTATATGATTTTTCCAGCCCGTAAAATCCCTCGCCGTCATCGTTGCAAAAGCCCAGAACGCTGGCCAAAAACGCGCCGTAGGGATATTCGCGGCTGTCCACGGTTTCCAGCGCCAGACTCACCTTGATTTTTTGGGCTTTGGAATTTTTCACATTCGGGTCGGCCTCGATCACCGGGGCATAGTTTTTGATCTGGTCGGCCACACGCTTGTCCACACGGCGAGCCAGCACCTTGTAGCGCGAATCCGACTGGCTGAGTTTTTCGTAAATTTCTTCCTGATCCACCCCTAAGATCTCGGCCAGCTCCCGGCTGATACGGTCGATCTGTGTTTGGTCGCAGTTTTGCGGGTCCACCGTTACATTATAAAGGGTGGTGCTGCGCGCCAGCTCCTTGCCGGTGGCATCATAGATCGAGCCGCGCGAAGCCTGAATTACATTATCGGAATACTGCTGCTGTGCAGCGGAGGCACGGTTATCCTGATAGTGAAACAGCTGAAAATAAGCCAAACGCCCCAGCAGCGCCACACCGCACAGGCTGAAGGCGCCGCCCACGATCATCAGGCGACTCAGCGGAATCCTTTGTTTTTTGCGTACTATTTTTTTTGCCATAATGCGTGCGTACTCCCCATGATTGCCCCCGCCGTTGCGCGGGATAAAAAAAGCGTGCAGCACCTGCACGCTTCCGCTTGTAAAAAGAATGTCCTTGTCACAAAGAGGCCATTGCACAAACCTTGTAGACAGCTTGCAAGGGCACAGCCCTGCCGGGCCCCTGCAAGCCTTGCGATTAAACGATGCTTTTACAGAAACAAAAAGCTTTTTTCTGCCCTTGGCAGCCGCTGCCCTGCGCGGCATTGTGCTGTGCCGGCATTTTTATGTTTTGGCTGCTTTGGTGCGCTTTACGGATCCAGCGCCTGCAGGATATCCGAGCCCAGACAGTGCAGATAGTTCACCAGCTTTTCGGTGCCGGTTTCGGGCGAGGAGATCATGCTTTCTTTTTCCATGGTGATATAAGTAACCTGGCTTTCATCGCGCTTCATCAGCCCCAACTCGGTGCCGGCCACTTCCTCCACGGTTTTCAGGTTGGTTTTGCTGCTCAAAACGCTGGAAAGATAGTCATATTCACTTTTGGCCGTGGCCAGTTCGTTTTGCGTGTACTGCACGCTCATGTTCAATTCATTCAGCTTGGCATAGCTTTGCAGCAGGCTGCAGGCAAGACCCAGCAGCAGCGCCGTCATAATGGCTGTGTTCAAGCTGCGCAGGCGCTCTAACCGCTTGCGGTTCGGCTTGCCTCCTTGGGCGACCCGAATGCCGCTGTAGTTGCTTTTCGGGCGGTTGGCAAATGCATCCAGATCGTAGGCTCCCTGCGGCATATCGGTTCCCCCTTTCTATCGTAGTCGGTTTACGGTTTTGGCGTTACAGCTTTTCCAGCACACGAAGCTTGGCGCTGCGCGAGCGGCGGTTGCTTTCCAGCTCGGTGCTGTCGGCCTCAATGGGCTTGCGGGTGATCAGCTTTGCCTTGGGCTTTCCGCCGCACAGGCACACGGGATATTCCGGCGGGCAGGTACAGGCTGTGGCCCAGCGGCGGAATTTGTTTTTCACCAAACGATCTTCCAGGCTGTGGAAGGTGATGATGCAAAACCGCCCGCCCGGGGCCAGACAATCGAAGATGCCGTCCATACCCTCGTTTAAGGCGTCCAGCTCGCTGTTTACGGCAATGCGCAGCGCCTGAAATGTGCGCCGGGCCGGGTTTTTGCTTTTGCGGCGTTCGGCGGGCGGCACAGCAGAGGCCACCAGCTCGGCCAGCTGCAGTGTGGTTAAGATCGGCTTTTGCTCGCGCTCCTTCACAATGCGCCCTGCGATCTGCCATGCATAAGGCTCTTCGCCGTAGTCGCGCAGAATGCGGGCCAGCTCTTCCCGCGAAAGCACCGCCACCAGATCCGCCGCCGTTTGGCCGCTCTGGCTCATGCGCATATCCAGCGGTGCATCCATGTGATACGAAAATCCGCGGTCGCCATCGTCCAGCTGGTGGCTGGAAACCCCCAAATCCAGCAGCGCGCCGTTGATCTGCTGGATCCCCAGCCGTGCCAGAGCCTGCTTGGCCTGGCGAAAGTTCACCTGCACCACCTGCGCAGGCAGGCCCTGCAGGCGTTCGGTGGCGGTTTGTATAGCATCGGGATCCTGATCGAGTGAGATCAAGCGCCCTGTGGTAAGGCGTTTTGCGATTTCGCGGGAATGCCCTGCCCCGCCTGCCGTGCCGTCAAGATAAGTGCCCGCCGGGTCGATCGCAAGGCCCTCGATGCATTGCTCCAACAGCACCGGCACATGGCTGAATTCCAGCATTGGTGCTTCCCCTTTCTATGCCGCACAGATCACAGCCGGTTTTCGGCATACAGCGGCCTGTTAAATATCCAACTCTTCCATGGCAGCCTGAATATCTGCCTGATCGAAAGCGGCTTCGTGGGCATCCCACAAAGCGGTATCCCAAATTTCTGCATGGTTGCGGCTGCCGATGATCGTGACATCTTTTTCCAGATGTGCGTGGCGGCGCAAATTGGCGGGCAGCAGAATGCGCCCGTGCGAATCCGGCTGCACCTCGGCTGCGGCGCTGAACAGAAACCGCTGAATGTCGCGGCTTTTCACCATGCTTTTCTCGGCAAAGGTTTGGGCCACACGCTCAAACTCGCTTTGCGGAAACGCCACAAGGCAATCGTCCAGCCAACGGGTGACCACAAAGGTTTCTCCCATTTCCTGCCGAAAACGGGCCGGAAAGTTTAAGCGCCCCTTGGCATCGATGCTGTAGTCATATCGGCCCATCAGCATTGCCCTGCGCCCCCTTTCCAACTCCTTTGCCCACTTTTGAACACTTTTGCCCATTTCTTTATTACATCATAGCAATTTACAGCGTAAAAAACAAGCCCATTCCTGCCGAAGCGGGAATGGGCTTATAGTGCAATTCTATTATATTTTTCCTGTTATCGTGTATTTAAGGCAGTGTTCCCGCCTTGTCATTTTGTTACAATTTGGTTACATTTTGGATACGATCCGCTGTGGGCCAAATGCGGCAAAAAGTGCTTTATTTTTTGGCCGCCTGGCGCAGATTGGCGCGGGTGGTCTTTACTTCGCCAAGGCTCTGGCTCAGCTGCTCCTCGGTATTGCGCAGCATATTTTCGCAATAACCGGCCACCTTGTTGCTCAGCTCACGGCTCTGGCTTTGGGCCGCAGTCAAAATTTCGGCGGCGCGGCGCTGCGATTCCTTTACGATCTCCTGCTCGCTCACAATGGCGCGGGCGCGGGATTCGGCCTTGCTCACAATGGCCTCGGCTTCGCGCTTGGCATCGCTCAGGATCTGGGCACGGTCATTCACAATGCCCTTTGCCTGGCGGATCTCATCGGGCAGGTTTGCGCGGATCTCATCCACCAAGTCATGCACCTTATCCACATCCACCAGTCTTTTGCCGCCGGAAAGAGGCACATTCATGCCGTTTTCAAGCTGTTCCTCGATCATGTACAGGATCTCATCCACATTCATTGTGTATTCTCCTTTTCATATTTCGTTACGAGAATTTTCCCGTATTTATGCTGCTTTTTCATAACAAGTTCTCCCTCGCGCTCGGGCAGAGCTGCCTCGCGCTCGGTTTCACAGATCACCACACCGCCCGGCGCTGTGATCTTATCCACCAGCGGCAGCAGCCGCTGCACCGTGCCGTTGTGATATGGCGGGTCCATAAGCACAAGGTCATACTGCACGCCGCAGCCCGCCAGAAAGGCATCGGCCTCGCCCCGGCGAATATCGCATTGTGCAGCCAGATTTGCCGCACGGCAGTTGGCGGCGATCACACGGATGGCTGCATCGCTGCGGTCCACGATGGTGGCGCTCAGCGCACCGCGCGAAACCGCTTCAATGCCCAGCTGCCCGCTGCCGCCAAACAGATCCAGCACTTTTGCGCCCGGCAAAAGAAACTGTACGCTGCTGAACATGGCCTCCTTCACCCGGTCCACGGTGGGGCGGGTCACATCTTCTCCCGGCAAAGCCTGTAATTTGGTTCCGCGGGCGGTTCCGGCTATCACGCGCATGGCAGCGCCTCCTTTGCTGCAGTTTTAGTGGGCATCTGATTTTTTTCGCTCTGCCTTTCGGCAGGCAGCCCCTTAGGGCAATACCGCATAATTCTAAGTGCCGATACGGTGAGCGAGGTGCGGCAGATGCTAAGCCAAAAGCGCAGGCAATACTTTGTGTATTGGCGAGCATTTTGGCAACGCAGATGCCGTGCCGCAGCCGCCGGAGCGGTGCTTAAGCCGTAAGGCGGGAA
>Ga0129310_1002788_pt1 | contig 12296 bp, 13 predicted proteins | sample Go1ome_2_FD_94433 | JGI IMG/M metagenome (GOLD analysis project Ga0129310, IMG submission 94433) | Western lowland gorrila individual fecal microbial communities from Wisconsin, USA - Go1022A metagenome | ecosystem: Host-associated > Mammals > Digestive system > Large intestine > Fecal | place...
CATAATCCATAATTTCTTTATTGTTCATGATAATACCTGCTTTCTTCACTGCCTAAAATTGCAGTACCAATACCTTTGTTTGTAAAGATCTCCAAAAGGAGGCAATGCGGAATACGGCCATCCAGAATATGTACGCGGGAAACACCATTTTCAATTGCCTCGATACAGTTGTTGAGCTTCGGCAGCATACCGCCTCCGATAAACCCTTCTTCAATCAGTGCATGGGCTTCTTCACATGTCAGCTCTGAAATCAGTGTATCCGGATCCTTTGGATCTTTGTAAACACCTTCAATATCGGTGAGGAAAGCCAGTTTTTCTGCATTCACAGCCTTTGCAATCTCACATGCAGCATCATCCGCATTGATATTGTATGTATTATAATCTTCATCCATACCGATCGGGCATACGATCGGAAGGAAATCCTTCTCCAGTAAATCATAGAGAATCTTCGGTGTAACTTCTGTAATTTCACCTACAAAACCGATATCTTCTCCATTGGAGTATTTCTTCTTTACCTTCAGAAGACCGCCGTCCTTGCCGCTGATACCAACTGCTTTGACACCCAGCTCCTGAACCATCTGGACAAGGCTCTTATTCACCTTATTCAGAACCATTTCTGCGATTTCCATAGTTGGTGCATCCGTCACGCGAAGACCGTTGACAAAACGTGCTTCCATACCTACTTTGTTCACCCAACGGCTGATTTCTTTGCCGCCGCCGTGAACGATAATCGGCTTGAATCCGACAAGTTTTAATAAAACAGCATCGGCGATGACATTCTTCTTCAGTTCGTCATTCATCATCGCACTGCCGCCGTATTTGATCACGATAATCTTACGGTTGAATCGCTGAATATAAGGCAAAGCCTCAATCAGTACTTCAGCCTTTGAAAGATACTGATTCATATCCTTTTCCATTTTTCTATTTCTCCTTTTCCCCGTTAATTATGAACGGTAATCCGCATTAATCTTAATATAATCATACGTCAGATCGCAGCCCCAGGCTGTGGCTTCCTGATCGCCCATCTTGATATCTGCAATAGCAGTTACCTCAGGCTCGGAAAGGATCTTTGTTGCTTCTTCTTCACTGTAATCTGCAGCTACGCCGTCCTTCATAATCTGAATCCTGCCGGCTGCACTTTCAAAGAACAGATCCACTTTTTCAGGATCAAACTGTGCGCCTGAATAACCCATAGCACAAAGAATACGGCCCCAGTTGGCATCATGCCCGCAGATGGCTGTCTTAACAAGACTGGATGTCACAACAGACTTGCTCAATGTTACCGCCTGTTCCTTTGTTTCGGCACCGATGATCTTCACTTCAAAAAGTGCAGATGCACCCTCGCCGTCTCCTGCAATCTTTCTGCACAGACATGCATTCACTGCATGAAGTGCTTCACAGAAAGCTTTGTAATCTTCATTCTTTGTATCGATCACAGGATTGCCTGCCTGACCATTCGCCAGAAGCAGCACCGTATCATTAGTAGATGTATCCCCGTCAACAGAGACCATATTGTAAGTATCCTTGATATCTTCACTGAGTGCTTCCTGAAGCAGTGTTTTGGAAATGTTGGCATCTGTTGTGATAAAACCAAGCATGGTGCACATATTCGGATGAATCATTCCGGAGCCTTTGCACATGCCGCCCATGGTCACTTTCTTACCGCCGATCTCAAATGTCACAGCGACTTCCTTCGGAACAGTATCTGTGGTCATAATGGCTTTTGCTGCCAGATGACCGGCTTCGATACTTCCGTCAAGGGCAGGTGCCAGCATATCAATACCTGCTTCAATTCTGTCCATTTTCAGCTGCATACCGATAACTCCTGTGGATGCCACCAATACAGCATCTTTCTGAATACCAAGTACTTCCGCAGCCTTCACTGCTGTAGCTTCGCAGTAAGCCATTCCCTGTACACCTGTACAGGCATTGGCAATACCACTGTTGCAAATGACCGCCTGCGCATGTTCGGATTCATATACAACCCGTCTGTCCCATTTCACCGGAGCAGCCTTTACAATGTTGGTTGTAAAAGTGCCTGCAGCCACACATGGTACATCACTGTAGATCATGGCCATATCTGTACGTCCCTGGTACTTGATGCCTGCAGCTGCACTGGAAGCCTTAAATCCCTTTGCTGCTGTCACGCCGCCTTCAATATATTCCATTTCCTGCCACCTCTTTTATTCATTAAACACAGTCATATTGGCCTCGTTCAGGTTCAGATCATAATAATTCCGATCATCCTGACACTGCCAGCCGACCTTTTTCCAGAAGGCATTGCCTCCTTCATTTCTTGTAAATGCGATCAGATAAACCTTATTGATCTGCTCTGCCTTCAATGCTTCAATCGCTTTGGCTACAAGCTTACGGCCAATGCCGTGCTGTCTGTATGAAGCATCCACGCAGACATGATACAGACAGCCCTGACGGCCATCATGGCCGCAGAGAATAGAACCGACAACCTTGCCGTCCATCTCCGCCACCACACTGGTGTTGGGATTTCTGCGAAGAAACCGCTCAATGCCCTCTCTGGAATCATCAATGCTTCGGATACCAAAGCCCTTAATGCCGGCCCAGAGGGCTGCCACATCATCATAGTCATCAATCGTCATTGTTCTTATTATAATATCATTCATTCTAATATTCTACCTTCGTTTTCTTATGGGAACATAGGCACAAGATTCAGACCTGTGCTCTCATCCAGACCAAAGGCAAGATTCATGTTCTGAACTGCCTGTCCGGCTGCGCCTTTGACAAGGTTATCAATGGCTCCCATCATAATGACACGATGTGTTCTCGGATCCACTTTGAAGTTGACATCCACATAATTGCTGCCTTCTACCCAGCGTGTCTCAGGGCATACACCCGGTTTCAATACACGGACAAACTTCTCATTGGCATAATATTTGTCATAAGCCGCTCTGATCTGCTCTTCTGTCACGCCCTCTTTCAGAGAAGCATACGCTGTAGCCAGAATGCCTCTGTTCATCGGTACAAGATGCGGTGTAAAGTTGATGGCGATCGGATAACCGGCTGCATAACCGAGCTGTTCTTCAATCTCAGGTGTATGTCTGTGTGTTGCAACACCATAAGCCTTCATATTCTCATTCACTTCACAGAAAAGGTTAGCCGTCTTGGCACCGCGGCCTGCACCGGATGTACCGGACTTGGCATCAACGATAATGGTATTCGGGTCAATGAGGCCTTCCTTTACTAATGGATAGCATGTCAGAATAGAACATGTTGTATAACATCCCGGATTAGCGATCAGTCTTGCACCCTTGATGTCTTCACGATTGATCTCACAGAGTCCGTATACAGCCTCTTTAATATAGGAAGGACTCTTGTGTTTAATGCCGTACCATTTCTCATAAACTTCTACATCTTTAATACGGAAATCTGCGCTGAGATCAATAATCTTTACCTTATTTAAAACATCCTCATTCACAAGAGAGGCACATAAACCCTGTGGTGTTGCTGTAAAGATAACATCTGCCGCATCTGCCAGTGCATCCATGTTGTCATCCATACACTTGGCATCTACAATCTGAAACATATTCTGAAAAACATCTGCATACTGCTGATCAATATAACTTCTTGAGCCATACCAGACAATCTCAACATCCGGATGCTGCATCAAAAGACGAACCAGTTCCTGACCGGCATAACCAGTGGAACCGATAATTCCTGCTTTAATCATTTTCATAACTCCTTTATCTTAAACCGCTAAAAGGCAGTTTATTCATTTTTCGTTCAACACCTATCTATATTAATACATATCTTCAATTAAGTAAAGTACAAAAATCAAAAAAATATTCATAATTATGCATGCAAAATTAATAAAAATACATTTTTTATAAAAAAACTATTGCATTATTCATACTTCTGGTGTATATTAATTGAGTGCTCGCAAGAAATATTCACTTTTGCGAATGCATCATCACAAATGAATGAACATGTTTTTTAATATAGGAGGATTTTACAAATGAAAGAGAAAGTTGTTTTAGCATATTCAGGCGGTCTTGACACTACAGCCATTATCCCATGGTTAAAGGAAACATTTGATTATGAAGTTATCTGCTGCTGTATCAATGTTGGTCAGGGTGAAGAATTAAACGGTCTTGAAGAAAGAGCTAAGATGAGCGGCGCTTCCAAATTATACATCGAAGATATCGTTGATGAATTCTGTGAAGACTATATCGTTCCTTGTGTTCAGGCCAACGCAATTTATGAGAACAAATATTTACTTGGTACTTCCATGGCTCGTCCTGGTATCGCCAAGAAGCTTGTTGAAATTGCAAGAAAAGAAAATGCTGTTGCGATCTGCCATGGTGCAACAGGTAAAGGTAATGACCAGATTCGTTTCGAACTTGGTATCAAAGCACTGGCTCCTGACATCAAGATTATCGCTCCATGGCGTATGACAGATGTATGGAAAATGCAGTCCCGTCAGGATGAAATCGATTTCTGTAAAGCACACGGCATCGACCTTCCATTCTCCGCAGACAGCAGCTACAGCCGTGACCGTAACTTATGGCACATCAGCCATGAAGGTCTTGAACTGGAAGACCCATCTCTTGAGCCAAACTACAATCATGTACTTGTACTCACAACACCACCGGAAAAGGCACCGGACAAACCAGAATATGTGACAATGACATTTGAAAAAGGTGTGCCTACTTCTGTCAACGGCAAAGAAATGAAAGTAGCTGATATCATCCGTACACTGAATGAACTTGGCGGCAAACATGGTATCGGTATCGTTGATATCGTTGAAAACCGTGTTGTAGGTATGAAATCCCGTGGCGTTTATGAAACACCGGGCGGTACTATCCTGATGGAAGCACATCAGCAGTTGGAAGAACTGGTTCTTGACCGTGCAACAGCTGAAGTTAAGAAAGAAATGGGCAACAAACTGGCTCAGGTATGCTACGAAGGTAAATGGTTCACACCATTACGTGAAGCTATCCAGGCATTTGTTGAATCCACTCAGGAATATGTGACAGGTGAAGTTAAATTCAAACTGTACAAAGGCAACATCATCAAAGCCGGTACAACTTCCCCATATTCACTGTACAGTGAATCTCTCGCATCCTTCACAACAGGTGATCTCTATGACCACCACGATGCAGATGGATTCATCACACTGTTCGGTCTGCCATTAAAAGTTCGTGCTATGAAAATGGCTGAAGTAGCAAATAAGAATGCTGATAAATAAATAGGTAAAAATGCCTCAGTAATACTCTGACGGCTGAACAAAACAAAACCTCTGTGAAACAGGCTCATCGCCAAACGTTTCACAGAGGTTTTGTTTTGTTCAGCCTGTTCATGTATTATTGAGGCATTTTTTCTATGTATATTTGTATATTGATACTCTCCAATCAACTGAATCGCCGTTTCATCCCGAAAAAGATTCGGAAACAGCATTGAACACATCTTACGCCCATAAACAGGAATAATCAGAGTCTCCTGTACTGAATTTTTTTTAATCTGATATTTCATAGCCTCACTCCTTTGGTTAGATATTTCTAACCAAAGTATACCATTGAACTTCGTTACTGACCAGCATAAATATTTTTTCCAAATTGATAAGCTTCCTCTAAATGGTTTGTCTTATCAATTTGCGGTTTGCCGTTGGTATCTCCGCAGCCTCCGGCTAAAAGCATGCCCTTGTCATTGAAACCAATATAATTAATAATGGCGAATTTATAATAGGATACTGCTTGTTCATAAGTCCAGAAGAAATCATCCGCCGATGTCATCAGCAGTGCCGCATCCTTCACCGGATATCTCTCATATCTTCCATACGGCGGATTCTCATCTTCTTCTGCAATGCAATAAAAACGTTCTATAAATGCTTTCAATTTGGATGAGATTGTCCAGAAAAGCAATGGCGACGCGAATACAATTAAATCTGCGGATTTGATTGCCGGAATCAGTTCATTAAATCCGTCTTTCTGTACGCAGGATTTGCCATAACGACAGGCATTGCATCCTAAACATCCTTTAACTTCTACTTTGTTCAACGAAACTATTTCTACATTATGTCCGGCATCCATAGCACCTTTCGCAAAAGCATCTACTAACTGCTTTGTGTTCCCATTTGGCCTGCCGCCGCCAAGAACGATTAAAATCTTTTTCGTATTTTTATCACTGTGTACCTCTTCACCAGCGCTCTCCCTATACGAAAGAAATTCACGAACAGCTTCTGCACCTGTCAATACTGAAATTGTTGATTCAGAAGGCTTACGTTTCGGGTCTCGGCTAGATGTCTCCAAAGCATTTGCAAGCGCTTCTGCCTTTTTAGGGTCTCTTATTACTATATTGTGCAAAATACTTGATGCAGCCATAACATTACCTCCTTTTTTATCATCCCTTTTGATGCTTATCAAAATATTCTCTCAGAATTTCAAGACTTTCCTCACGCAAAATACCCGCTGTCACCTGAGGATGCCAGAAAGAATTGTCAAACACCATCTTTGAGCAATTACATCCCTCATTACCAAGAATATGCTCCAAATCAATATTGCTTGCACCATAAACAAGTCTTCCGAGTTTCACCCATACCATAGCGCCACTGCACATATAACATGGTTCACAACTGGAATAAAGTGTATACTCATGCAGGTCTGTGATAGCCGTCTGTGCACAAAATTCACGGATAAGACCGGCTTCTCCATGAAATGTCGGGTCGTGTCTTGTATATATCTGATTCTCATTTGAAAACACAATTTTGCCATCTTTTACCAATACTGCCCCAAACGGTTCATTGCCATGCTCCACGGCAAGTCTTGAAAGCCGAATAGCCTCACGCATAAAAATTTCATCTTCTGTCATTGTATTTATATTCATCCTAAAGTCCCCTTTCTATGATTAAAACTCATATGTCTTTGTTGTTTCATAAATGTAAAAAAACTATATTTTCATATACGACCAAAAAATGTGCACAATCCATGAAAAATTCATTATCACACTTAAATAAGCTAAAATGTTAAAAGGATAATATATAAGCATGCCACGCAATCCACTTTGTGTATATTTTCGCACCTATTATATCGTATTTTATTCACCTGTAAAATAGAATTTTTGCTTTATACTGCGTTTCTCGCCACTCAAAAAAACAGTGTTATGTATTCCCTCAAAATATACTAATTATAGCTGTATATTCCTGCAGAATCTATAATGCCCTGCCGTATTATATTTTTCTTTTCAATTTTAGTTCCCATTTATCCCCCTATACACAAAGAAGAGTGTGATACATGAACCACACTCTTCTCAAAAACCTTAAAATAATAAAGAGTTTTCTGCTGGTTGTCAGCCTCGGTATCCAGTTAAAATACCCATAATGACGTGGAAATCAACTATACCCCATTAATTTCCCAGTAAATTTTCTTATATCCACCTTCAATTCAATTTGTTCCATTCATATAAACGAAAATAATTTTCAACACTTAAAGCTTATCTCCACCCTTGCTCCGCCGGTTACTTCTGAATTACTCAGTTTTATATCACCGCCATGCTTCCTGGCAACAATTTTGGCCGAGAATAGTCCAATGCCATAATGGTTTCCGCCGGTTCTGCTTGTATCATCCATGAAAAACTGCTCTGTTCCATACTTCAATGCTTCTCGAGTGAAACCGGAACCGGTATCTTCTATTATAAATACCAATTTATCATCCTGTTCGTGTACGGCAACATCTATTCTGCCTCCCGCAGGTGTATGTTCTGCCGCATTTTTGATAATGTTCATGACAGCTCTTACTGCCTGATCACGACATAAACAAATTGTTGTTATGCCTGACTGCACATTCCAATCTATATCCAAATGATAGACCTCGGCCAGCCCCATCGTCTGTTTTTTTATTTCGTACAACAGAGACTTTATTTTCACGGTTTCAAATTTAGATGCATCTCCCTCTGCGGATTTCGTTACTTCAATCAGTGTCTGTACATAATTCTGTATTTGAAGGGCACTGTTTTGTATATAACCGATATATCGGCTTTGTTCTTCTGTCAATGCTGTTTCTGTGAGAAGTTCTGCGTTGCCTCTTACAATGGTCAGAGGTGTCTTGATATCATGAGCCAGTGCCGACATCTGTCTGTTTTTGTCCTGTTCTGTTTTCCACTGCCGTTCTAATGACTCCTTCAATGCTGCCCGCATATCATCAATGGACGCAAGACAATCATCTATTTCTTTTACACCACAATGAGCCACCTCATAATCAAGATTCTGCGCTTTAATCTCCTCAGCCGCCTGCATGACAGATTGTATTTTTTCTTTCATCATTTTCCCAAAGCGAAGCGAAGGCAGCAAAATCATCAGTATAGCACCGGCCACTGCAATAACACCCAGCAACGTCTGAGGATCAGGCAGATGCTCCCTCAGCCAGACAGACTGATACTGAGGCTTTAAGCTGTACTGCAAAACTACATATTCGTTTGGCCGCTCAATAACTTTATAAAAATATTTTCCCGATGCTGTACCATCAATGGCTGCACTTCGGGCAATAGGAATCGTATCATCTGATATATTTCCGCTTAACAGATTTCCGTCCTGAGAAAAGACAGCATAATGACTCAGCGGCGGTATCATATCTTCCGTCACCTCATCTGCGTTCTGCAGTGTTTCGTAGGCCTCTTCTATTTTTCGTTCCGCATAATTGGCCGGATAAATACGATTTGTATTCACCAGAAGATGAAACACTATTACAATTCCTGCACCCAAAATCAGCAATCCAACCAGCATCACCAGCACATATTTCAGAAAAATCTGGCTCAATGTGGTATTGCTCTTCTTCTCTATTCTTCCCATTTATAGCCAATCCCCCAGACTGTTTTTATAGGCATATAATGATAATCCGACAGTTTTTTGCGGATATTTTTGATATGGGTTGTAATGGTATTATCATTGCTTTCACTATCATAGCCCAATACGTGTTCCAGAATCTGTTCTTTCGAATAAATCTGCCCATGGTTTCTGGCCAGAAATTCACAGATTTCATATTCTGCCTTTGTGAGTCCGATTTCTTCATCATCCATCAGCATCTTTTTGGATGACAATTGGAAACACACCCGACCCAGCACAAGTCTTGCCAGATGTTCCCGGCGCTCTCTTCTCAGATGCGCATTAATTCTTGCCCGAAGCTCCATGACACCAAAAGGTTTGCAGATATAATCATCCGCTCCCAAAGCAAGTCCATTGACAAGACTGCTTTCCTCCGTTTTGGCTGTCAAAAACAAAATCGGACAATCCACCTGTTTCCGGATTTTTGCACATAATTCAAATCCATCCATTCCCGGCATCATAATGTCCAGCAAAATCAAATCATAGTTATTTATTTTGTCCATATTCAAATCAAGGGGACGATTGATTTTCGCAACAACATGCCCATCTTTACCCAAAATAGTGCCGATCATATCAAGAATGGCCATGTCATCATCAACAACTAATATTTTTGCCATTATATTCCTCTATTCCGATAGTTTACTGCCTTCCCAGCAGGAAGCCCATATAACATAATATAACATACTGAAAACTGTAAATATACAGTAAATCGGCAGAACCTTCCGCATTTTATGTACGGCTGAAATTTCTCCAAACACAGCTCTTATGAATGTATCAGGAATTCTCCCTGTCCAGTCCACAGGCACATAGTGCCAGATATACAGTCCCATCCCCGTCAGCATCAGGGCGCTGATGAGTCCAAAAATAATACCTGCGCCAATAGAGACGCCTTTGCCGAAACGAAAAGCCAGATACATCAGCCAGATATAAATAGGAATACTGCTGACCCACATCAAAAACGCCGCCATCAGATAGATATTCAAACCGACTGCGCCTCCAAACATTTTCTGAAAACCTATCCCGAATAAAAGCGCTGCCATTATGACCGAAAACAGGCCCAGTATAAGATAAATCAATACTTTTACGATAAATATTTTTCTTTTATTTGGAAGTGACAACAAATTCTGATATTCCCCGGCGTTCTGTTCCTGCTCCGCCGTATTGGCCGCAAATATACCAATCAGAACCGGGAAACCAACACCAAGTGCCTGATAAAAGGCACTGATTTTTGACGGTTCACTCCAGGGTGAAATAGCATAATAAGCAAGAAATACAATACTGACTATCACAGGTATCAGAATATGCGCCAGCATCACCGGTGTTTTTCTGAGTTTAAGCCACTCTCCAGCCATCATTTTGAAAAACATGCCTACTTCACCTCCCTGTTTTCAAACCAGTTCAAAAACAGCACCGTCATGATTACAAACCAAATCAGTGACAGACAAACCCCCGGCAAAATAACATTTTCATTCAGGAAAGAATTCCCTGCCTCTGCCTTCAAGCCATTCGGCAATATATGCAGCAGCGGCGTCATCACTCGCATAGGAATGGCTGAAACAAGCAGATACCATTTCCCAGTCTGAGAAAAAATCGTACCACCTACAGTCATAAACAGGCATATCAGTAATTCCACTACCATACCAAAACGCTCACTCAGAAATAAAAAGACAGGTATCTCCCATAACTGTACAATCGTAAGCATCACTATCGCTGCTGCCGCACCACCAAGGGGAACCGAAGTTGTCAGCAGCATGCCGCCCAGAACTGCCCCGGCAAAAATCAATATATTCGCCGCCAGAATCAGACATCCCATATAAATAATTTTTCCAAGTATTAACTTTTTCTTTTCAGTTGGAAGTGTCATTAAGTGATAATACTTTGTTTTCCGTTCCTTTCCCATAGAAAGATAACAAAGAATCGCCAGCATCCCGGGAAGCAGCAATGTATACCACCAATTCCATACGCTTTCTGCGTAAGCATCCGACATGCCTGCAGTTAATAGGAAGGCCAGCACCAACGTCATAACCGGAAAGGCCCACACCAAAATTCTGTTCATGGAGTTTGCAGTTTTCCCATGTTCGGCCCTGATAATACTAAGCATACATCTCACCGGCCTTTCTGGTTTCTCTCACCACCTGCATGAACAATTCTTCCAGATTCTGCCCCGGTGTCAGCGGCCCTTCATACCCAAGAATACCATTTGAGATAATACCCACATCATCTGCGACAAGCTGAACCTCTGAAAGGATATGACTCGAAAGAATCACCGTCATTCCATGCTTAGGAAAAGACCGAATTAACTCCCGTAATTCTTCAATGCCAATGGGATCCAAGCCATTGGTCGGTTCATCCAGTATCAGCAGCTTCGGATTACCAAGCAGAGCCATGGCAATGCCAAGACGCTGCTTCATACCAAGAGAAAACTGCCCTGCCCTCTTTTTCCCTGTATTCGTAAGGGACACAATCTTTAATACCTCTGAAATTCTGCCATCCTCCACACCAAGCAGCAATGCTCTGACTTTCAGATTTTCCCATGCAGATAAATTATCATAAATCGGCGGATTCTCAATGAGCGCCCCGATTTCCGACAATATATTCCGGCTCCATGGTTTCCCATCAAAATAAATCTCACCTGAAGACGGTTTTAAAATACCTGTCAGCATTTTCAGAGTTGTTGATTTGCCGGCACCATTTGGTCCAAGCAGACCATAAACTTTCCCCTTTTCTACATTCAATGAAACATTATGAACCGCTTCCTGATGTTTGAAAGACTTACAGAGGTTCTTTGTCTGAAGCATCATTTCCATATTATTCTTTCCTTCTTTCTTTTTGATAAGAAAAGCATAACAGGAAAAAATGAAGAATTAATAAAGATGCTTAAAGGGTATGGAAAAATAATATCGCATTTTTCACATACCCTTATCTTTTATATTATTCTATTTCTTTTCAAATCAAAGCTTCTCTCTTTTTCTTCATATCAGCAACAATTTTTTCACCCAATGCTACAGGATCTGCATCTACGACCATTGATGAATGCAATTTTTCATCAATGGGAAAGATGCACATCCATTTGTAATAATCAGCACATTATTTTTCAGCAGCACATCACAGACATCGCAAAAGTTTTGCCCTTCATGTCCGCAGCATCCTGAATCGTGTCATTCACGATGATGACATTACCATCCCGATGACCAAGGGCTGCTGCTTTCAGATCCACACCCTTTTCCTTGGCACTCATGGCCAGCTCAATCAACTCCGATGCCCCATCAATCTTTCCCGCATGCAGCGCATCCGTCAGATCCGACCAGGAACTGAATTTTTGCAGCTGGATCTGAACATTTGAATCTTCCGCTTCCAGAAGCTCTTTTTCCTCGAAAACCGGCAGTGCATGTGTGATAAATTTTTTCATCTGTTTTTTTACAAATACAATAAAAAAAGAATCTTTCGG
>Ga0129310_1002789_pt1 | contig 12291 bp, 8 predicted proteins | sample Go1ome_2_FD_94433 | JGI IMG/M metagenome (GOLD analysis project Ga0129310, IMG submission 94433) | Western lowland gorrila individual fecal microbial communities from Wisconsin, USA - Go1022A metagenome | ecosystem: Host-associated > Mammals > Digestive system > Large intestine > Fecal | place...
AAAATACACTCAGATCAGTTATAGGTGATAGTAAAATCCACTCCTATAACAATAACTACATGACAGCTGAAACCCCTTGTTTTCGGGGCTTTATGATTATAGGTGATAATGAAATCCACCTAAATAACGGATAAAGTTCACTCAGCCAATTAACGGGTAAAATTCACCCAGATTAGTTATAGGTGATAGTAAAATCCACTCCTATAACAATAACTACATGACAGCTGAAATCCCTTGTTTTCGGGGTTTTATGATTATAGGTGATAATAAAATCCACCTAAATAACGGATAAAGTTCACTCAGCCAATTAACGGGTAAAATTCACCCAGATTAGTTATAGGTGATAGTAAAATCCACCCTCCTGATGATAGCTGCACAACAGCTAAAAGCCTTTGTTTTCGGGGTTTTATCAACAATGCGTGACAGTAAAATCCACCTAAATAACGAATAAAGTTCACTCGCCAATTAACGGACAAAATCCACTCAGAATAGTTATAGGTGATAGTAAAATCCACCCTCATGATAATAACTACATGACAGCTAAAAGCCTTTGTTTTCAGGGTTTTATCAACAATACGTGACAGTAAAATCCACCTAATTAACGGACAAAATCCACTCAGAATAGTTATAGGTGATAGTAAAATTCACCCCCTAATAATAAATTACATAACAGCTAAAAGCCTTTATTTTTGGAGCTTTTACAATCATAGGTGATGATAAAATCTATCTAATGAACGGACAAAAATCACTCAGCTAATTAACGGGTAAAGTTCAGTCAGAATGATTATAGGTGATAATAAAATCCACCCCTGATGATAACCACAAGACAGCTACATCAGAACAGGCAGTAAGCTTATGGCTAAGACCATCAGGAAAGACACCCCTGCTAAGGAACTTTCTCAGGCGCTTGCAGACCTGTTCTACATGATAAAGATAGCCGCTGACGCACTATGTCGGTGAGGGTCACAAGCTGAAATTCCTGCCGCCGAGAACAGACTTCTTCACAAGGCATGAGAGCCAGTTTGAGAGCAAAGAATGAACGGATACAGTTCACTCAGCCAAATAACGGATAAAATCCACTCAACGTTCCGAAATCAGTTTGTGTCACGTGTGACACAATAACGTTTATAGCACATCTAAATAACGCTTGTTATCCACTCTGCACAAAAAATCAGCACGACTTAAATTCGGTTAATTAATACCTAATAATAACTTTGTCTTTCTGATATAAATTAACTTTAAAACTCCTTCTGTCACAACATTTTTCTCATTAAATATAATATAGATTCTTCAAAATTCACTTAACGATATTTTATAAATAAACTTGTTATTAATTATAATTACTCCAAATTAACTTGATGCCAAAATAAAAAAGCCCATCTTCCGATGAGCTTTTCTCCCGAATTTTCAGTTATTTTCTTTTGCAAAAGCGGTTAAATTCTTCGTTTTCAAAATCGATTATCAGTCTGTTCAATCCAAACAGCTGAATAATTTCCGACATTTTCGTTTCTTTTCTCAGTGTGTATTTTCCTTCGGAGTACTGAGAAAATCCGTTCTGAGATAGTATTTTGTTTATTTCCTTATATTTTTCCCCGCTGCCATCATCAAGACATTCATTTTCAATGAAGTAATTAGCCTGTGTTACGACCAGTATTCTTTCTTCATCGGTATTTAAGATGCAGCCGTAGATAATATTATCCGCTACTTTTTCCTTTACTATTTCTTCTTTCTTCTGATGCTTCGGACCGATATTCATCAATAGAATAACTATCAGTATCAGTGATGAAACGCCTATAATTACAGGTATTCTGTTTTTTCTTATTATGTACTTTATTCTTTTCTTTTTGATCGTGTCCATATTCGTCACCTCAATAATCATTATTGTGGAGTTTTACTCGGGAAAACAACTCCAAATTATCAGTAATAGATACTGTAATAATTATATATGAAAATAATAGACAATAAAAAAGACCCGAATGAACGGGTCTTTCAAATCAAATGATCATCAGCTTCCCTGCAAGAGCCTTTTCCATACATTCGTTCTGTATTTCGACAGAAATGTACGCTCCGCTGGCATTGATGTGACCGCCGCCGCCAAGTGTTCTTGCTATCTTTTCGACATTGATCTCAGCTTTGATGGAGCGGAAAGATAACTTTGCACCTGTGTTTATGATAGCTATATCGCCATTTGGAAAAGAGGTCTTCATTTCTTCAAAGAGTTCTGAAAGGTGGTTGTCTGCATAACAATAGATGACATTGTACGAACCGTTTTCGAGCTGCAGCACAGCCCATCTGAACGATTCTTTTTTGCTGTCGATATACTGTTTTATACGGTTCTTTTCGAGCATGAGGGAAAATCTTTCCCTCTTATCTATTATCTCCGCATTTTCATCAGAAAGTTTCTGTGTGTAGATCTTGTCGAAGACTTCCGGCTGGTAGAGCCAGAAAATCGTGTTCAGATCCATAAATCTCTGTTTTTTTTCAAAAACATTGACCCAATCCCATGTGTCATAAGAGCTTACCATAAAAGCAAACTCTTCTGCAAGAGCCGGGTTTTTGATATATTTAGTGAAGCCGAACAGTTTAAGAAAGTCGTAGGTTATTGAGGTAGCAGATGATTTTCCGAGTTCGTTTCCATAGAATTTATCTAAGAAACTTCCTTTTATATGATCCGAGAATACGAATGCCCAATCGTACTCGTTGATCCATTCAGCACTTTTGTGGTGATCGAGCAGATAGATTATTTTCCTGTTATAGTGATTATTGATCGTTACTGCTGTTTCTTTTGAGCAAGAAATATCCGTTATAAACACCGCATCATATTTTCTTGCATTATAAAGTGCTTTCATTATTTCGTTGTCCATACTGCTGTTTGTACAGTGAATGATCTCTGTTTTGGGGAAAATGCTTTTAAAAAGGACAGAAGGTCCTGAACCATCCAGATCGTTATGTGTAACAAGCAAGATCTTGCTATCAGGTTTAAGATTTGCTCCGGTGATCTTTTCTCTGAATTTTTCCAGAGGTGAGAGCATATCCAGTTCATCAAAGTTCAGTTCTAACATTATTATCCTCCTTATATTACATCATCGAAATACTCTTCAAAATGTTTTTCAGAGTAATCCATCGCCGCTTTATACCTTTTTCTTCTGTATGTCAGCCCGCTGAAAGCGCACAAGGGGCAGCTGCAGTGGACTTTACCCTTGCTCAGCTTCCCTTCCGGCTCCGTGTAGTCAATGTGATGATATATGTTACTGTATATTTTCTTTTTGCGTTCGATATTTTTGCTTCTCACACGTCTGTAATAAGCTCTTGTATTGCGAGTGCTTTCCATTACTGTTTCCTCCTTGTTTAGTATCTTGAAGGTACTGATATGCCAAAATGTTCTTTACAGTATTTCTTTGCTAAATCGTATAATTCAAACCGTTCAAAGGATTTTAGTTCGACCTTTTCAAGTTTTCCTGATTTTCCGAATTTTTCACCATGAAGTTCCAGTGTTACAAGAACATCTCCTCTGCTGTCAACAGCAAAATGAACATCACATTCACTTGCATCCGTGATAGTCTTTTTGTTGGCAGAACTATTTGTCTTTTTGAGCAGCTTATTATATAACGTCATCTGTTCTGAGGATATTTTTGAAGTAAGACCTGATGCGAACTTAAAGGGTCCTTCCGATGGCTTACAAACATCGCAAAACTCAACTTCCTTAAGAATATCTATCTCAAAGGATTCGTCGATGAGTTCGTTTACCATTTCCGAAAACAGCTTGTTTATGTCTGTATTTTCATTACACCAGCGAGCTTCCCGCCTTATTATCCTTGCAGCTTTATCATCAGGGATCTTAGAAAGAAAATCGCTGTACACGATCCCTTTGTAGGATCTCTTTGATTTCAGATATTCTCCCCAAAGCATTGAGATCTTGAATACTGCTTCTTCCTGCGGCGTAGATTTCTTTTTGTAAAGCGACGAATAATCATCGTCAAGAAATTCAGACCATTCCGGATTTGTCATAAACTGAGCATTTTCTTCTATATAGTTCATGTTTTCTTCGCAGATCTTTTTATCTTCAGGGGTATAGTCTTCCATGTACTGATGTGCTGTCAGGCGGTCATTGCAGTTGTAATCAGTGAACGTATACTTAAGAGTGCCGTCATTCATTACGTACAGATAGAATTGACCGTCGTTGTTGTCCTGTCCGTAAAATACGTAATCATTGAACTTGCAGTCATCATCAGCTTCTTCCTTGTATTCTTCGATTATATCCTGACTTAAAACTATGTCTTGCATATCGAAGTTTACATCGAGCATTCTTCTGAGCTTTTTAATAGTGTTCTTGTCTTCATACCAAAAGTGGAAGTCATTTGTATTCTTGTAAAACCTATCATAAGCATCTTTTATGTACTCGATGACATGTTTTGCTCTTGAGATCATTCTCTCTCCGTAGTTCCACTGATAGTAGTTGGCTATAAGTATTTTTTCCTTTTCCGATTCAAACTTGATGTACATCTGTGATCTCTGTCCCATAGTTATTCCTCCTGATTTTCATTTAATTTGATTTGTAACTCCGGATATCAATAAAAATATCTGAATTAATTATAAGAGAAAATTCAGGGGGATAAAAAGAGGAGATGATTTTTTTAAAATGAATTATACTTGATTTTGAAAGGAAGATATGAGATAATACTATTATATAGTAAGTCCATCGATCAATACAAGGAGATGATATTATGGGAGCATACTCTATGCCCGGCGATAAGCCTTTCAGAACAGGAAGTAAGATAAAAAGAACTCGTATTAAAACAAGGCTTGACAGAAATGCTGCCATTCTGCGCGGCTCTAGAATGATACTTGATAAGAAGAACAATAAGATCACTATGGTAAAAAACGATGATTGAAACGTTTTATCATCAATAGGCGGCAGGATACCCCGACCTCTTAGGCCACTTGATCTTGAAGACTAATTGTAAAGGAATAACATAATAAGGTCCCCCGTACCGCAGGTCAGTGGTACGGGGGATTTTCAATTTGTACAGAACAAAGACAGCCGGGTTTGTTATTCCCGGCTGTCCTTGTTAAAAGGGTGTTTGTGTATTGAAAACAGACCTTTACAGATCAGTCTTCTCTCTTCTTCTTGCCCATTGCTACAAAGGTCACTGCTATGAGTCCTGCCAGTGCGCCTGTACCCGCTGCCATAGGAATTGCAGTGTTTACATTTACACCTGTCTGAGGAACCTTTTCATCCTTGAGTGTATCCTTGATGATCTGACCGCCCTCAGTGATCTCGAACCAGTGCTTCTCTTCGTTGATCAGATAGCCCTCGGGAGCATCGAACTCTTCAAAGTAGTACTTGCCGTAGCCGAGTTCTTCGATGTTTATCTCAAAAGTTACGGAGCCGTTTGAATCTGTACGCTTCTCTTCAATAACTGTACCATCTTCCTTGCAGAGTCTGATACCGGTGTTGGGAAGAGTTTCAGAACCGGAAATATCGGTCTTAGTGATGGTTATAGATGCAGGCTTAGGTCTGTTGGTCATCTCAGCCTTTATCACAACGCCGTCCTCACGGATCTCAAAGCTGTACAGAGATTCATCAATGATGTAGCCCTCGGGTGCATCGTACTCCTGATAGTAGTACTCACCATATTCAAGGCCCTTGAATACGATCTTACCGTTTTCATCGGTGTAATCTTCAAAGATAACGTTCTTATCCTTGTCGTAGATCCTGAATCCTGTGTTGGGCAGTGCTTCGGATGTTACGATGTCTGTCTTTGTTATCTCTATATCGCCACGCTTGATGTCGTTATAGAAACCGGAAGCAAAGTCACCGTCTTCGCCTCTGTTTGTTACAACAAAGATGTCTCCGTCCTTCTTGATAGTTGCTGTATAGTAACCATTGTCAAGGTTGAAGCCCTCGGGAGCCTCAGTTTCATGTACGAGATAATCGCCTACTCTGAGGTCTGCCATTTCATAGATGCCTGTTGTTATCTCAGTAAGATTACCAAGATACTCGTCAGTATCATCTACCTTGCCGTTGGAGTTTGTATCCTTCCATACATCGAACTTTGCACCGGACAGGACGTGGTCGGGATACCTGGAATCGTACTTTGTGAGGGTTATCTTACCCTTTGAAGGCGAGTTCTTGAAGCCCTTGTCAAAGCCTGTGTCAGAGTCGTTGGTAACGTTAACTATCTGACCGTCCTCAGAAAGAACTGCAACGTAGGTATCGGGATCAAGATTGAAGCCATCGGGTGCTATGGTTTCTTTTACAAGATAAGTACCCATCTTCAGACCGCCCATTGTGTAGTTGCCGCCACCGAGATCAGCCATTACGCCGAGATACTCGTCACCGTCATCAATGGTGTTGTTTGCGTTAGTATCCTTGTACACATCGAATTTAGCGCCTTCAAGTCCGTTGTCGGGGTATTCCTCGTCATACTTGTACAGGCTTATGGTCGCCTTCATCTCAGTTTCAAAGAAGCCTTCTGCGTTTTCTCTGTTGTTTATAGTTACTTCCTGACCGTTGGCAGCTATAACTGCTACATACTCATTGGGGTCAATGATGTAGTTTTCAGGAGCAATAGTCTCCTTAACGATGTACTGACCTGCTTTAAGCTCTCCGATACGGTAAGTACCTGTACCAACTATATCAGAGATAGTATTTGTTTCGCCGTCAGTTGTTTCTTCGTCAGTGTAAAATTCTTCAGTATCTTCGATGAGCTTGCCAATCTCTACATCGCCGTCATCGAGCTTGCCGTCCTTGTTTACATCCTGCCATATAGTGAACTCAGCACCGGAGATTGATTCATTTGTATCGGAGTCAACCTTGTTTACAACGATACTACCCTCGATCTCAGTTTCCTTGAACACTTTCTTGCCGTCAGCAGTTACATCATTACCGACTTCAACGACATCATTGTTCTTCTTGATGATGCCGACTACAACATCCTTGGACTTAACAAAGCCTGCGGGTGCAGTCTTCTCTCTTACGAGATACTGACCATATCTGAGCTTACCTGTCTCATATACACCGTCACCATTTTCGTCCTTAAGATCAGCTATGATCTTTTCATCGACATCGGTATTCAGTGCGCCGTCATTATCGGTATCCTTCCAAACTTCAAATACAGCACCTGAAACAGTCTGATTAAAGTCCTTAGCGTTTACCTTTGTCAGGGTTATCTTGCCCTGGATAGGCTTTTCCTTAAATACAGACTTGCCGCTTTCATCAGTATCATTACCGATAGTAACAGTCTGACCGTCCTTGCTTATATCGACAGGATATACATTTGTATCAGGTACATAGCCCACAGGAGCCTTAGTTTCCTTAACAAGATACTTGCCGTATTCAAGCTGACCGGATACATAAGTACCGTCGTTATCGCTGTCATCAAGAACGCCTATCTCTTTGTCTGTATCATCGAGCTTGCCGTCCTTGTTCACATCCTGCCAGAGCTTGAATGTTGCACCGGAAAGTGCATCGCCGGTAACAGAATCGATCTTAGTCAGAGTTACCTTACCCTGTACCCAGTTGTTTGTCATGGTATAGGAATAAGCTGTGGTATCATCTTCATACTCGGGAGCAGTGAACTTCTTGCCGCTGTTATTGAGTACCAGGTTCTTAGGAACATTTACCTCAGTTACAGTATACTCGAAACCGGGCCACAGGCAATCTTCAACGGTAGCTGTACCATTCTTGCCGGTCGTAAGAGTAGCTACTACTTCGCCCTTCTTCTGTACGGTCTTCTCGTTAGGAGTTCCCTCATAAAGTACTACATCAGCAACAGCCTTTACTTCAAACTCAGCGCCTTCAACTACATCACCATGATTATCCTTCTTGGTAACAGTTATGTCAACAGGCTTGAGATCTTCGTAGTTAACTATGACTTTCTGGTTAGTGATCTTACCGAGGTAAGCCTTTTCTACACCGGACTCGTCAATGTCCTTTCTGAAAGATACCTTATAAGAAGAAGTATCAATCAGATAACCCGAAGGAGCAGATATTTCCTTGTAGGTGTAGCCGTCGGATTCCTTTACAACCATAGGCATCTCATAAAGGTCGGATGTTACCTTTCCGGCAGCATCGACTGCATAGAAATCTACCTTACCCTTAGCATTGGAAGTACCCTGGGCTACTTTTTTGCCGTCCTTGTAAAGACCTATTACAGCACCTGCAAGAGCCTCGTTCTTTGAATCCTTCTTATCTACCTGAAGAGTAACATAGTAAGGTTTGTTGTACAGATGCATTCTTGTCTTGCTCAGTACACTAAGATCTGAAACATTAAGTGCCTGAACGCCGAAAACCACGGGATAATGTCTGCCATTGATAAGATAGTTTATACCGCTGGGAGCAAGTGCATCGTCACCATCCCAGGTGATGTATGCTGTCATTTCACCGTTCAGATTTTCACTGTCGTAAAGATCCTTAACAGTGTTCTTGAAGTCGCTCCAGTTCTGCTCACCTATCGATGTTTCGTTAGGATCAACATAACCCATCTCATTGAAGCCCATGATACCGCCGACAAGCTCTATATAGCCTACCTTAGTACCAACAGGCAGATAACCGCCGTTCATACCGCCTATATTAACGGTACTTACATTTTCAAAGACCATTGCCTCGCTTATATCGGTCGTGAAGCAGCTGGCATTCTTAACGAAGTTGCCGTTGTCATCAACACATTCCTTAGGAATCGTATAGTATGATCCGCTCTGTTTCAGACCCTTAAAGAACTTTACTTCGCCGTCGATTATTGCGAAAGCTGCGAAAGTACTTTCCTTGAGTTCATTGTAGTTTTCGCTGTTGTAGTCGCTATAATGCTTCAGCAGAGATACCTGACCGTAAGTGTTATTCTTAGAGTTAGTAAAAGTAACAGTTACAGTTTCGGGTTCGCTTGTAAGACTGTAAGCACTTACGTTTGCTATCTTAGGTTCTTCTGCCTTATAGCCGTCTTCGTATGCTCTGGAACCTTCTCTTACAGACTCGGTAACGATATACTCTGTACCGTCTTCATCCGATGGAAGATCTCTTATGAGGAGCTTATCATCACCGTCTGCACCTGCGGGGAATCTGAACTTAGTTGCCTCGCTTGCATTGGTGGTAGTACCCTCGAAGGTATACTTCGTATCTGTTGCGTTATTCCATTTTGCCTTTACATAATAATCCTTGCCGTCAGCACCGGTAGTAGATACTGTAAAGGAAACACTCGTCATGTAATCCTTTGCCTTTTCAGCATCGAGGATATTACTGTCAGCTTTCCAGTTCTTTTCGATCTCAAGATCGCCGTAGTTTGCTACTACGTAGTTTACTTCGCCTTCAACAGGGTCGATGACCTGAGCGTTAAAAGCAAGATCCTGACAGTCTTCGTCAGAGCTGTTTGCCTTTCTGGGGTCAAAGCTGTGATTGTAGATCACCCATGAATCTTCCGCATCATACTCATCAGTGTTTATGGGTGATATGGTGGTCTTCGCGGGCGATGAGGGCTTAGACTTTGAACTTACAGTGTAAACAGTTCCGCTGGAAGAAACATTATCCTTACCCCACTGAGCTTTAAGTGCTGAATCAGTAGCATTTGCCCAGTTGCCCTTTGCACCAGCTATGTCTACATTGCCGGTATATTTGTCAGAAGCGAAATCATACTGGAGAACAACTTTTGCTGCTGTCGATTTCAGGCTGTTAGGGAAATTGTTATGAGTGTCTGCCCAATTCTTCATGGACTTAGTGATCTTGTCGTACTCGTCACAGATTCCCTTGCAACTGCTGTTTTTTCTTATAACTTCGCCGCCGGCAGTAGGCTTGTAATAATCGAGCAGACTGGAACTTGTAGTGATGTTGTTTCCGTCAGCATCCTTAGTTACAAGTTCCATAGTTTTGGGATCTCTGTATCCGCATACAAGTTCCCAGACGATAAGCTGAGTTGCAATATATGTATCCGCAACACCTACTTCCTTACCCTGAACTCTTCCGCCGTAACCGTAGTACATTGCGGCTGCTATTGCCTTTCCGGTCTGAGTTTCTCTAACCTTATTCCAGTAACCGGTGTAGCCGTTAGTAGAATCATACTCTACCAGCTTACCATCAGAGTTGAAGAAACCTGCTGCAAAGCTGTGTGCTGTAGGTCTGAGGCAGATACCAAGATTGGGATTTGCTCCGTCGCCCTGCATCTCATACATTACCATCTGATGCTTACCGCCGCCTTCTTTAAGGTCAATGGATTCTGTTGTGGAACCTTCTGAATTGCGGAACTGTACTGCACCACCATATGTTGCATGGACGCTGGGTGAATCATAAGCCGTAAACGGCAGTTTAGAGGTGTAGTTGTAATATACACCGTTTGCCTGTTCAAGAGTAACGTTGCCGCCTTTGAACCAGAGTGTGCCTTCTGCTGTACCGAGCGTGGGCATTACGGAACTAATGCCCATGAGCACTGCCATAGTAGCAGCAGACATTCTTGATACGAGTTTTTTCTTGTGCATCGAAAAACCGTCCTTTCCTATGTAAATTTTAGATGCATGTTTTCCTTTTGAAAACACCTGTCTTTATTATAGTAGAAAATTTCTTAAAATTAAAAAAATAAATGACCCGTTTTAAAATTACGAATCATTTATAAAAAAATATATAAAAAAACAGAGGAGAAATTACTCCTCTGTAAAAAAAATCAATCATGCTGACAAATAAATACATTATCATGTCCCGGAGCATGATAATAATAATTGAAATGAATATATTGTACGTAATCATCACTTTCAGTATAATGATGACAATCTATACTTTCGTCTATTTCTTCATAAAAGTGTTCTTTTATTTCTATAAAGTCTTCATAATACCAGTCGATATTATTTTCATCGACACAAATATCTCCCTGGCTGTTTGTAAAAAAACTTGCGCTTCTAATTCCAAATCCGAAACTTCCTTTCCAATCAAGGCAATTTCCATTTTCATCAAAAGAAACAAAATACTCGCTATTATCTTCAAACTTGATATTAGAAAGATAACCATATTTATTATGGATGTGATTCCAACAGTCATCACAGATTATCTGCCAATCCTGATCAGTCATGCAGCCCATTTCAAAATTAAAATAAGCAAGCTCTATATCACTAAGGTCATTGACCCAGCTAAGATAATAATGTATATCATTAGCAAAACCATCATAAGGCTTATTTGTATGAACAAGAGCGCCGCCTCTCAGTCTTGCATATTCTCTCGGATCATATCCATCTTCAGTAAGCTGAACAGGCTCAGGTTCGGGTGCAGGCTGAGGTTCAGGTTCGGGCTGTGCAACAACAGGCGGATCGGTCACAACGGGAGCAGCAGGCTCAGGTGCGTTCGTAACAGCAGGCTTTGTTTCCTGCTGAACAGGCTGAACTGAAGAAGCCTGCTGAGTGTTCCCACTATTGCCGGAATTGCCTGTATTATTGCTGTTTCCGTTATTATTTCCGGTATTGGTCTTCTGTACGGTAGTTGTATTTCCGCTGCTGTTTCCGTTTGAAGAAGTGTTAGTCTTTGAAGAAACAGTTGTAGTCTTAGTTTCAGACTTAGAGGAAGAATCATTCTTCTTTCTTTCATTCTTCGATGAATCATCCTTCTTTGAACTGCTGTCAGATCTCGAACTGCTTTCGTTCTTAGAACTGCTGTCCATCTTTGAACTATCCTCAGGCTTAGACGAACTGCTTTCATCTACACGGGAAGAATTATCCGAAACATCAGAAGAAATATCCATAGAATCAGTTACTACTTCAGGCTCATCTTCCTTTATAACAGTAGTAGTGACAGTATTATTTCCGTCATTCTTCTTTACATCTTCCACTTCTGTATTTTCACAAGCGGTCATCATTATCATCATCGCACATATTATCGTGCATATCATCTTATTATTTTTCATCATAGTATTTGCCTCCTTTAGTACGGTTGACTTTTCTTTTATTCAGAAATTATTTTTTCTATATAGATTATATTATATTTTGAGGACTGAAAAAAATTATATATAGTTCAAACCTTATTTTTTTACATTCAAACTATATATGAAATTTTTTTGAGTGTTTTGAATTTTTAGTCAAACCATTCAGGAAAATTGTTATTGTTTTAATTATACCATATATGAAAAATTTCGTCAAATATTTTCCGGATTATATTTTTTCAGAATAGGTAACAATTCAAAAAAAGCACATCCCCCGATGTACTGAACCGCCCCAGTAAAAACGTACAATGACAAAAAGAGCCTCCTATGGTATAATAGAAACCATAGGAGGTTTTGTTATGGCAAGAAGTTACAGACACATACAGAAGTATGAAAAAGAGAT
>Ga0129310_1002791_pt1 | contig 12277 bp, 10 predicted proteins | sample Go1ome_2_FD_94433 | JGI IMG/M metagenome (GOLD analysis project Ga0129310, IMG submission 94433) | Western lowland gorrila individual fecal microbial communities from Wisconsin, USA - Go1022A metagenome | ecosystem: Host-associated > Mammals > Digestive system > Large intestine > Fecal | place...
AGCAACTGGGGATTTTTAAAGGAGCCTCTTTTTTATCTGGTGATCCTGACGCTGTTTTTCTATCTGTGTGCGGAACAGGGTGTCATCGGATGGATGATCACTTATTTTAAGGACACAGAGCTTTTGAGCCCTTCCGTGTCTACTATCACAGCCAGCGTACAGTGGCTGATGATCCTGCTGGGACGTCTGTCTGCGGCATTTTTGTCCTTAAAGATTGCCAAGGAAAAGCTGCTGCCGGTAATGGGCGTGGGACTGGTTGCCTTTTTCATTATTTTGATCTTCAGTAAAACGACTTTTTGGATTATGTTCGGAATCGTGGGATTCGGATACAGTATGGCGGGGATTTATCCCACTACAGTATCCTTTGCGGGGAAATTGCTTCAGAAATATTCCATGGCATGGAGTTTCATCCTGACCACAGCGAGCTTCGGCTCTATTCTGATGCCTTCCGTTATCGGAAAGATCGCAGCAGACGCCGGCATCGCTGTGGGGATGAGTTCAGTGGCAGTGGTACTTGTCATTGACTTTGTATGTATCATTGCCCTGTGTATGTATTCCGTCAGATCTCAGAAGGAACGTATTTCTTAAGTGTGGCAGTCACGGCTCCCACACCGGAGCTTAATTCTGCAAAATACTGTTTTACCAGAGTATCCATGCCGATGGCGTGGAGGTTCACACCGAATATTTTCTCATTGGCAAGTAATGCGTCCAGCTTTGACAGATCCTTGGGAGCGGAACTCAGTTCGTAAGTTACAACGTACTGACGGGCTTCCTCTAACAGGGGGTCGGAGCTGGGCGTAAATTCTTTGCCCTCATCATTGATTCCCATGAGATACCGGAGCCATCCGGCATAGACCAGAGGGATCAGCTTCAGGTCTTCCGTATGCAGGTCTGGAGAAGCTTCGTAAGCTTTGATGGTCTCGCCGAAGCGGATGGAAAGCTTCTGGGAGGTATCGGTAGCGATTCTCTGGGGAGAATCCGGCAGGAAGGGATTGGGGATCCTCACATTCACCACTTCGTCAATGAATTTCTTCGGATCCAGGATGCCGGGATTTACCACTACGGGAAGTCCTTCTTTGTAACCGATGACTTCCACCATATTTTTCAATAACGGGTTCTTCATCTCTTCGGAGATCAGGGTATATCCCAGAAGGCAGCCATAGATGGCCAGTGCGGTGTGCAGAGGATTCAGGCAGGTACATACCTTCATTTTCTCCACTTTGTCTACGGTCGCTCTGTCGGTGAAGATGATGCCGCCTTTGTCCAGTGCGGGCTTACCGTTCGGAAAAGCATCTTCAATGACCAGGTATTCGCATTCTTCTGCATTGACAAAGGGAGCGATATAGGTGTTTTTGGAAGTAACTACGGCATCCAGACCGCCGATATGATCCTCGGCCAGCATAGCTTCTACTTTGGCATCAGGTCTGGGGGTGATCTTGTCGATCATGCTCCAGGGGAAGGTGACTTTCGTCTGGTCATTGACGTAGCCTAAGAAGCCGGCTTCCACCAGTCCGTTGTCGGTCCATGCCTTGGCGAACGCATTGACAGCGGCATATAATTTGTCACCGTTATGGGAGCAGTTGTCCATGCTGACCATGGCAATGGGGAGCGCTCCGTGGGTGTATCTGGTATAAAGCAGGGAGACTACCTTGCCCAGGTAGCTTTCGGGGGCTTCGGGACCTTTTTCGAAGTCAGCGGCTACTGCGGGGAAGAATTCTCCTTTGGCATTGGCGGTAGCATAGCCTTTTTCAGTGATGGTAAAGCTGGCCATCTGGAGAGAAGGATTTTTAAAAATCTCCCGGAGACGTGCGTATTCTACTTCGTTTTTACTGTCCAGGATCAGAGACTCCATGATGCTGCCTACGATGGTCTTTTCCACAGTGTTGTCTGCCTTTAAGGTGGCGAGAATGCTTAAATTGTCGTGGGGACGGTAGCTTTTTTCAATGATCTCGTAGTCATAGCCTTCCGCTGCGATGAGACCGGTATCCAGAACGCCGCTGTTTAACAGATTCTGTGCTACGTTGGCCTGAAAGGCACGGAAGATATTGCCGGCACCGAAGTGGATCCAGTGGGGATGTTCAACGGTGTTTTTATGAACGGTATCGTAATCGAATTCCGGCAGATGATAACCGGCAGCGAGAAATGCGTCCCGGTCGTCATGCAGACTTTTTAAGGTAAGTTCCATAATGGTTTCCTCCAAACTGATTTATGAGTTTTCAGGTGCGATGGTTATTTCTGCTTATGGGACTTCTCGATAGCTTCCCACAGACCATTTAAATAGGTGGCGCCTAAAGCTCTGTCGTACAGTCCGTATCCGGGCATGGCCACTTCATCCCAGATCATACGTCCGTGATCGGGACGGATGGGACCGTCAAAACCAATATCATAAAGAGCCAGCATGATCTCGTACATATCGAAGGTTCCATCGCTGGACAGATGTGCAGCCTCCTCGAAATCAGTAGGAGAGTTGAACTTCAGGTTTCTGACATGGGCGAAATGAATGCGGCCTTTCAGGGAGCGGATCATATCCGGCAGATCATTTTCCAGGTTGGTGCCGTAGGAACCGGAACAGAAGGTAACGCCATTGTGAGGGTTATCCACCATCTTCATCATACGCAGGATATTCTGCTTGTTGATGATGATACGGGGCAGTCCGAAGACACTCCAGGCGGGATCGTCAGGGTGGATCGCCATGTTAATGTCGTATTTATCACAGGTGGGCATGATACGCTCCAGAAAATATTTCAGGTTGGCAAAGAGCTTTTTGTCATCCACATCCTTGTACATTTCAAATAATTCTTTGACATGAGCCATACGCTCAGGCTCCCAACCGGGCATTACAGTGCCGTTCATATCTCCGGCAATGGATTCGAACATTTTGGCCGGATCAATAGCGTCTACAGCAGCCTGATTGTAAGCAAGGACAGTGGAACCGTCGGGACGCATTCTGGCAAGCTCGGTGCGGGTCCAGTCAAAGACCGGCATGAAATTGTAGCATACCATGTGGATGCCTGCCTGACCGAGCCGTTCCAGGGTAGTGATGTAATTGTCAATATACTGTTCGCGGTCGGGAGAACCGATCTTGATGGCATCGTGAATGTTGACGCTCTCGATACCGGCCAGCTGTAGGCCTGCGGCCTCGATCTCAGCCTTCAGAGCAAGGATATCCTCCATTTCCCAGACTTCTCCGGGAGCGGTGCCATAGAGGGTGGAGATCACACCGGTGACGCCGGGGATCTGACGGATCTGTTTTAAGGTGACGGTGTCGTATTTGCTGCCATACCAGCGCAGTGTCATTTGCATGATAGAAATCCTCCTTGTAGAAAAAATGGTTTCGTTCTTTGTTATCTCTACTATAACAGATTGGTAAATGCAGTAAAATGGCATGAATTGCTTGAAATAGTGCAAAAGTTGCTCTATAGTTGGATATGAGGATTGAAGTCTGAAAAAAGGAAAAAGAATGACGGAACGAAGGGACAGGAGAGAAAACGGATGGGTGTGAATAGAAAAAACAGCCTGCGCTGCCGGGATGCAGCGGACGAACGGCAGTATATGCTGAGCGGCGACTATGAGGTCTATGAGAAGGTCGGGGAGCCTGTCGGAGCGGTGTCGTTCCATTATCATGATTTTTATGAGCTGATCTATATTATAGAGGGGGAATTTTCTTCCCTGATTGAGGACCGGGCTGTGCGGATGCGGAAGGGAGATTTTCTGCTGATCGATAAAAATGTCATGCACAAATATCACCCTACGGAGAAGAAAATGGATTCCTCCCGCCGGATCATTCTGTGGATCAGTGATCAGATGCTCATGGATCTGGCGGTAGGTGAGACGTTTCTTGCGGAGTGTTTCTGGGGAGCGGGGCCGAAGCTGTATCATTTCCCCATTTATTATGAAGAGATCCTGCGGGGCTTTCTGTTAAAACTTGCCATGTCGGAGATCTTAGAAGGGGCGGATACGCAAAGTACCGGGATCCGGAAAGTGATGGACAGAGGAAATTTAAGTCTGTTTTTCGGTTATCTGAATGTGCTGTGCAAGCGGGAGGAATATTTATCCTCTACCCAGGAGATCGTGGATCATCCGCTGGTGGAGCAGGTGACCGGCTACATCGAGACCCATCTCAGCCAGGAGATCACAGTGGAGGAAGTGGCGGAGGCCGTGCACATGAGTAAGTATCATTTTCTGCGGAAATTCAAGGAGATCACCGGTATGACGGTGCATAACTTTATTGTGAACAAGCGGATTATTTTCGCCTGCCAGGCCATGGCGGAGGGGAAGAACATTACTGAGAGCTGGCAGCAGACCGGCTTTGCGGATTACTCATCTTTCCTGCGGAATTTCCGGAAAATCTATGGCATTTCCCCCAGAGAGTATCGGGAAAATAACCGCAGCTTGATTATTTCCCAGTAAAGAGGTAAGATATCAAAGACGCTAAAAATAAGAACAAATGATCTGTTGATTGCAGGAGAAAAGAAATGAGTGAAAATAAAGAAAAGAAGATTCAAAATGGTTATTATACCGGAGAGAGACCATTGTTCCATGCAGAGCATTTGGAGATCGGGGATACGATCTTCGGAGAGGGAGAATCTCCGTTAAAGGAAAGCAGCGATATTACGTTAAAGAACAGTATGTTCCAGTGGAAATATCCGCTGTGGTACAGCAAAAATGTGGTGGCACAGGATTGTACCTGGGCAGAGATGGCGAGAGCCGGCGTATGGTATACGGACAATCTGCAGGTGACAAATGCCCTGATCGAGGCACCGAAGAATTTCCGCAGATGTAAGGAGCTTACGCTGGAGCATGTATTCCTCCCACATGCGGAGGAGACGCTGTGGAACTGTCAGAAGGTCACCATGAAGGATGTCAGCGCCAGAGGAGATTATTTTGCCATGAACTGCAGTGATATGCAGATTTCTGATTTTGAACTGGCAGGCAATTATTCCTTTGACGGGGTCAGAAATGTGGAGATCCATCATGCAAAGATGCTGTCCAAGGATGCCTTCTGGAATTCTGAGAATGTAACCGTGTATGATTCCTTTATTTCCGGGGAATATCTGGGATGGAATGCGAAGAATCTGACCCTGATCAACTGCACCATCGAGAGTTTGCAGGGCATGTGCTATATCGACAATCTGGTGATGAAGAATTGTAAGCTGTTAAATACGACGCTGGCCTTTGAATATTCCACGATAGATGTGGAGATCACGGACGGCATCACCAGTGTGCTGAATCCGGCTTCCGGAATGATACGGGCACAGAGCATCGATACCCTGATCCTGGATCCTGCGAAGATCGATCCGGCGGAGACACAGATCGTGTGTGATCATATTGGCTGCAGACTGGATAAGAACCCGGAGGAAAGTGTGGAAAATTAATATGAGCAGTATGTTTGACAAAGAGGTTAACCGCCGGGGTACCGGCAGTATGAAATGGAACGTAGGAGAGAACGAGCTTCCCATGTGGGTGGCGGATATGGATTTCGAGACGGCTCCTGCAGTGACGAAAGCCATCATGGACCGGGCTGCACAGGGCATCTATGGCTATACCGAGGTCTCTGAGGAGTGGTATCTGGCATATCAGAACTGGTGGCAGGACCGACATCATTTTCCTATTGAAAAAGACTGGCTGATCTTCTGTACCGGTGTGGTTCCGGCGATTTCCAGTATTGTGCGGAAAATGACCACCGTAGCGGAAAAGATTGTAGTCATGACACCCTGCTACAATATCTTTTTCAATTCTATTGTAAATAACGGACGGAATGTGCTGGAGAGCAGACTGCATTACGAAGATGGTGTGTACAGCATTGATCAAGAGGATCTGGAGGAGAAGCTTGCGGATCCCCAGACCAGCATGCTGATCCTCTGCAATCCGCACAACCCGGTGGGAAAGATCTGGGATCGTGAAACGTTAGAGCGCATTGGAGAACTGTGCTTCAAACATCATGTGCTGGTGCTGTCGGATGAGATCCATTGCGATATTACGAGACCCGGGATGGAGTATATCCCATTTGCGTCGGTATCGGAGCATTGTAAAAATAACAGCATCACCTGTGTGGCACCCACGAAGACCTTTAATCTGGCGGGTCTCCAGACGGCAGCAGTGATCGTACCGGATGCGGCGTTGCGGCACCGGGTGAACCGGGGGCTGAACACGGATGAAGTGGCAGAGCCCAATGTGTTCGCAGCCATTGCTCCTATTGCGGCATTTACGCAGGGTGGTGCATGGTTGGACGAATTGCGGGAATATCTGTGGGAGAACCGTAAAGCTGCGGAAGATTTTATCAGAGAAGAGATTCCGGAGCTTGGGACAGTATCTGCAGATGCCACGTATCTGTTGTGGATCGACTGCAATGCGCTGCCCGGAGATCTGTCGGAGCTTGCGGAGTTCATCCGTAAGGAGAGCGGTCTGTATGTCTGTGACGGCAGAGAGTACGGCAACGGTTATGGATTTTTACGTATGAATCTGGCATGCAGACGGGAATTGTTGAAAGAGGGACTGGAGCGCCTGAAGAGAAGCATTCACAGTTACCGGGAAGGTATCAGCAATGGTATCATATGATTGGCTTTATATTGACAGAAGAGGTGGTTTATGAAGAAGATAGTACATTATATAATGTGTTTTGTCATGGCAGCAGGGATATTTTTCAATGCAGGACTGACAAGCCGGGCTGCCGATGGAACGGAATCCGGAGGCAATTTTACCAATCTGATCGTATTTGCGAAATTTTCCGGAGAAGAGGAATTTGTAGATACGGTATATGGTGGAAGCAGTGTGCGTGAAATCACGGATAATTCTTTTAATACGGCAGAATACAGTGTCTCAGATTATTTTAAGATCGCATCAGCAGGAAAACTGTGTATCAATTATGTATATTTGTTTGATCAAGGCGGCTCCATAACGCTGAAGAAATCAAGGGGATATTATGCCGCATATAGTGAGAATAACCAGGAGGGCTATAAGACAGCACAGGAGCGTGATAGCCGTATGTATGAACTGAAGCTGGACTGGTCGGATGCAATTAATACGGCCATAGCTTCAGGGGCTGTGATCACAAATTATGATGGAAGTGTCACTTATAACAAGGCAGATTTAGATAAGAATCATGATGGCAAAATAGATGCCATAACAGTGATTTATAAAAATACGACCCAGAGTAATATTTCGGTATCACGGGGAGCACCATTATGGAATTACCGGGATTATGCTGATTATGTAAATATTACTACAGAGAACGGTGGTACATTGGTCAGCGGGGAATATGTACAGTTAACGACCTCTTATCAAAACAGCTTCGGAGGGCTGCAAGGATATCTGTATAAAGACCAGCAGAGGAAACTTACGACATCTCTGGGAACGGCCATCCATGAGACGGGGCATATCCTGGGATTAAAGGATCTGTATAATACGCAGGATGCACAGCCGGTATATTATATGTCCGTCATGGCAAAGCATCTTTCCCCTGTGCCGCAGTTTATTTCTGTGAAGGAGCAGGAGGCGTTGGGCTGGGCCGGAGCGGAGCAGCTGCCTGTGCTGACAGCAGATGGTACCTACAGCCTGTCGGCATCAGGGACACAGGATGCTGGTGCAGTGATCGGATACAAGATGAATATTCCGACAAAAAACAAGACACTTTACCTGGAATACAGAAATTTCGGAGAGTCTGGCAATAAATATGACTCTCAGATAAAAGAGTTTTATAAGGCAGATGGCAGCCGGGTGGATGCTATCAACCTGAAATCGGGACTGGTTTGCTATCTCGCAGAAAGTGACATTCGTTTTCCCAGTAATATTAATTGTGTTGCACCGAGGTGGAACTATGAGGTGCTGGGGGGAGGAAACACAAAAAATGATGCAGCACTGGCCCAAGGGGAGGAAAAGTACATTACGGATAAGGTCTGCATTCGGGTAACGGAAGTCACACCGGACAGACTGACATTTGAGATCAGTGGAATCGGTGAAGAGCATATCCATACCGGAGGGGAGGCAACCTGTGTCTCAGGACCGGTATGTGAAGTGTGCCAACAGGTATATGGAGAAATCAATGCGTCCAATCATAAGCACACGGAACTGCGGGGAGTAAAAGAACCTGACAGCACGCAGGAAGGGTATACCGGTGATCTCTATTGTATAGATTGTCAGCAGCTCATACAGCAAGGGACAGTAATCCCGAAAAAATGTCCCGATATTATTGAAGGACAGGATACTCAGATTGATGGAAATACTACGGAAGCGGCCACATTCCGGTCAAATGCGTTGTTTGATGATTTTATCCGTGTGGAATTAGATGGTGTGGTGCTTCAACGGGATGTTGACTATACGGTGGAGTCCGGAAGTATCATTGTGCGTCTGAAGCCGGAGCTTTTGCGGACATTAGCAGAAGGCAGACATAGTATCGGCATTGTTTCAGACGGTGGAACAGCGGTGACCACATTTAACATCAGCAGAGTAGTGACGCCGGAGACAACGCAGCCACCTGAGGCAACGCAGACGCCGGAGACAACGCAGCCCCCTGAGGCAACGCAGTCACCTGAGGCAACGCAGTCACCTGAGGCAACGCAGCCGCCTGAGACGACGCAGCCACCTGAGGCAGCGCAGCCACCTGAGGCAACGCAGACGCCTGAGACAACGCAGACACCTGAGTCAGCCAGAATCCAGGCGGTAAGTATGGAGCCGACAGCAACGCTAAAACCGACAGTAACACCAAAACCGACAGTAACACCAGAACCGACAGCAACACCGGAACCGAAGGCAACGCCAGAACCGGAGTCTCCCCAGATTCCGGCGGCAACGGTAACTCCGGCAGCAGAGTCTGCAGCGGCAGATCCGGAACAGGAAGTATCACAGGCAGGCGGACAGGCAATGGAGCAGCAGAGGGCTGGCAAGGCATGGCTGGTAACAGGAGGAATTATCCTGTGTATGGGAATTGCAGCAGGGGGCTTCTGGCTGCAACATCATATTGTGCAGGAAAAGAGAAAAAATGATGAAGGATAAGTGGTTACCGGAAGAAAAGTCATGAGAAAAGTCACAGGCAGTGGGGTGCAGAATTGTTACAAATATGTTATACTACGATGTAACGGTCATAATCCTTTTTGCTCCCGACATCATATGATAGTTATCGGTATGGAACAAGGGGATGACAAATCATAGAAACATATAGGGATGTTATCATGGAAAATTATCAGGAACAGTATAAACAGGAATTACATCAGCAGGAGATTAATTCCAACCTGCGGACGTTGAAGGGATTTTTATGGATTTTTGTGACAATTCTGATTCTCTGGCTGTTGACTTTAGTGGGAATCTTTATTGTGGATGCCAGAATCTTTACCATGGCAGTGGGGATGTCGGTGGTAATGGGGATCCCGGTTTTATACATATACAAAAAGGTGGATTTGTCAAGGGATTGGGTGAAATATGTGCTTCTGGCGCTGATCTGTGCAATATCGGCAGTCATGGCGGCATTTTTGTCTTTTCATGCTGTATTTATCTATGTATTGCCGCTTTTATCAGCGGTGCAGTACCGGGAAAGGATGACACTGTGGGTTACTTATGTCGTGAATGATGTGACTATGATACTGAGTATGCTGGCAGGATTTTATCATGGAATCTGTGATCTGAATCTTCTGCTTGGCAGTAATCATACCAGAGACTGGTATATGGAGCAGTGGGGGGCAGGAACACTGCAGTTTAGTCTGGAACCTGATCCTGTATTTACTATTTTGTTCTACGGAGCTTTGCCACGGGCAGTGATCCTTCTGGCATTCACCTTTATTTTGCGGTATATCAGCATTACCAGCCACGAGGATGCCCAGAGGATCGCCGACCTGACGTATCGTAAGGAGACTGATCTGGGAACCCATGTGTATAATAAGAACAAATATGAGGAAATGATTGCTGACTATTATCTGGGGGTTGACAGACTGGCTGCCATTTTCTGGGATGTGAATAATCTGAAATATGTTAACGACCAATATGGACATGCTGCAGGGGATGTGCTGATCCAGACGTTGTCTTCCGTATTATATGAATTATCCACTGACAGGAGGAAGGTTTATCGTGTGGGTGGAGATGAATTCGTCATGCTGATAGAGAATCCGGTAGAAACAGAGATTGAGTCAATGGTAGAGTCTGTCAGTGCTGCATTGCAGGAGAAAAACAGTCAGGGCGGGATGCCGGTCTCCAGTGCTGTGGGCTGGGCAGAAGGCTGTGGTGTGGATGTCCGTAAGATCATCAATGAAGCGGATACAAAGATGTATGAGAATAAGACGCGTGGAAAGGAATGCAGAAAATAGGATGGCAAACTGGGTAAGTGCAGGCTGCGGTGTCATTGCAAATGAGCTGGTGCAGGCTATGGAAAAAAGAGGACAGAAGCTGTATGGTGTCGTGAACCGGACACAGGAGAAGGCAGAGGCTTTTGCGGAAAAATACGGTGTACAGAAGGTGTTTGCAAGCTTTGAAGAGGTATGTGCGGATCCGGCGGTGGATATCGTCTATATATCCACACCTCATAATACGCATATTCAATTTTTACGAAAAGCACTGGCAGCAGGCAAGCATGTATTGTGTGAGAAATCCATCACGTTGAATTCCGAAGAACTGGAAGAGGCAGTGCAGCTGGCGGAGGAGCATGGTGTGGTGCTGGCAGAGGCCATGACCATTTACCATATGCCCATTTATAAAGAACTGAAAAAACGTGTGGACGCCGGTGACTTCGGAGAACTGCGAGTGATACAGATGAACTTCGGAAGCTATAAGGACTACGATATGAAGAACCGGTTCTTCAACAGGAATCTGGCAGGTGGTGCATTGTTGGACATCGGTGTGTATGCCCTTTCTTTCGTCAGAATGTTCTTAAGTTCCTGTCCGGATCAGATCACTTCCCAGGTGAAGCTGGCACCTACCGGTGTGGACGAGCAGGCGGGAATTCTTTTGATGAATCCGGAACAGGAGATGGCGACGGTGACATTATCCCTGCATGCCAAGCAGCCTAAGCGGGGCATGATCTCTTTTGACAAGGCTTATGTGGAGATGTACGAGTATCCCAGAGGACAGAAAGCAGTGATCACTTACACCGAAGATGGACATACCGAGGAGATCACGGCGGGAGCCACGGCAGATGCGCTGGTATACGAGGTGGAGGACATGGAACAGGCCATCGTCGGACATCCGGAATTGATGAAGCTGGAGTTTACCGAAGATGTCATGAAAATGATGACCCGGATCCGGAAGGACTGGGGACTGGCTTACCCGGAGGAATTGAATTAATATCATCCGGGTAATGTCAGAAGAAGCTTCTGCAAGGAGTAGGAATCTCCGTCCATCACGGTAAAGCGTGCTTCCTCCGGTGTATCGTTAGCGGAGCCGGACGAGGTGGCGGTGTGCAGATAGCAGCAGTCAATCCCGGCGGCCACAGCGCCAGCCAGGTCGCTGGTACGCTCGTTGCCGATCATCAGACAGTGGGCGGGATTCAAACCGTAGCGGTCAAACAGGATCCGAAAAAAGGCGGGATCCGGCTTGCAGCAGCCCTCATCCGAGGAGATAAGAATGCCGTCGAACAATTCCCAAAGCCCCAGGGAACGCAATTCGTATTCCGTAAAAATGCGTTGGGCGTTGGATAAGAGATAAACCCCACAGCCGTTTGCATGAAGCTTCTGCAATGTGTCGATGGAAGCGGGATAGCATTGTAAGGTATGCAGGGATTCGATCCGGAAGAACTGGCCGGTAGCGGTCAGAAGAGCTTCTGAGGGTTGGATCCCTTTTTCGGTGTACAGGATCCGGAAGATGTCTGCTGCGCAGATTTCCGGGTAAGCGTAGGGAGAGGGAGCCTTACGGGCAGCAGTCTCCAGCTGACGATATCTGCACCGCAGTTCCTTTCCTGTATAAGCAGCCCTCTGAAAAGAATAGAACAGGGCCATTTTTTTCCAGAGGGAGGGCTTGTGCTCATTGGTGTGGATGTCTACTAAAGTGCCGTAGAGATCAAAGATAAAATTCCGGTACATGGAAACCTCTTTTCTTGCGATGGAATAGCTTATGCACTTATGCAGCTTATGCATAGGAAATTTAACAGCAGGCTCTTTCTGTAACCATAGACAGAGCCGATAGATATAGTATAGCATTTCTTGCATTTTTCAACAATTAAAAATATAATGATGCTAGGGTCAAAAGGTCTAAGCCCACATGAGCTTGCTCATACGTGGGTGAAAGACCTTTTGACCCGCCCCGATATGAGCATAAAAGTGGGATGATAATCCCACGATATGCGAATAGAGGGTAGGAT
>Ga0129310_1002792_pt1 | contig 12275 bp, 12 predicted proteins | sample Go1ome_2_FD_94433 | JGI IMG/M metagenome (GOLD analysis project Ga0129310, IMG submission 94433) | Western lowland gorrila individual fecal microbial communities from Wisconsin, USA - Go1022A metagenome | ecosystem: Host-associated > Mammals > Digestive system > Large intestine > Fecal | place...
ATTATTGATGATGATATACAAGAGTATGATGGCACAGATGTTATTGTGACACTGTTAGGACAGCCACAGAAGAAAAAGAGAAAACCATCTGTTGATTGGGACAGTTTTGTGGTTCCCAGTGAAAGAGGATGCAATGTCGATGAGTACATGAAGGAGATGCGTGCAGATGACCGATTATAACAAGGTATTCTTGGATACGGCACCTTTTATCTATTTCATTGAAAAGGACAGCAACAATCCTCAATATTTCAACAATATGAAGCAGTTTTTTGAGGAAGGATATCGAGAAAACAAAGAGTTTTTGACTTCTGTAATTACAATGGCTGAGTACTTTGTGTTTCCATATCGCAATGAGAAGATGTCATATATAGACAGCTTCCATCGACTGGTTGATACGTTGGACATGGAAATAGCAGAAGTGGATCAGGAGATAGCGAAGAAGGCTGCGCAGATCCGGGCACAGTATAAGAACTTTAAAGCAATGGATGCTTTACAACTGGCAACAGCTTGTGTAACTGGGTGTGATCTTTTCCTTACGAACGATAAACAATTAAAACAGTTTGCGGAAATAAAATGCGTGACTGTGGATGATTTATGATATAAAAGGGTGTCGCAAAAAACGACACCTTTTTATATACATCAGCTCTATTTTGTACGGTACGATTTCGGTACGATTGGGGACGAAGCGCTGAAAACCTCCTATTTATCAGTGTTTTTCGGGTGAGTATAGAAAAACTCTTGATTTTTCAAGGGTTTTTATTTTTGAATAGAAATGGTGGTAAAGTAAAAGACACCCATACAATTACTTGTACGAGTGCCTTTCAACCGTAATCAATACGGTTCACTCTGTAAAAGTATACTACTATAAATAATAAATTATTACAACACTTAAAATATACTTTTTTGGCATTTTAATGAATATTTTTACTGCATTATTGATTATTTCATTATACACAGTCATAAATAATATTAGTGAATGCAAAAACTATTTATCATATTTATTGTATTCGATATCATCTTTCGGAAGAGAAACAAGTATGTCAAGGTCAGAAAGATCTCGAATTCCCATTTGTCCCCGAACATATTCAAAGGCATGCGGATGTATTTTGGCATCCAGACTGTTTAGCATATCCTTTAATTCCGCGATGAACTGTTTGAATTCATTTTTCGGGAGATAATATTTAAAATAAACAAATAAATCAAATAATTTTTGATCCAGATTTCTCGAATAACCAGGACTAAGTAATCGAAAGTATTTTTCCAAGATTCTTCCAGGTCCTTTATGGGGATCTGTACGTCTTTGTAAACAGTAAACTCTTTCATTGTGGGCACAGGAATTTCGTACCTTTCGCATCCAATGTAAACTGCCTATCAGTAGTTTGACATCGGGGCGTCCCAGGTCGTCTTCTATACCATAAAGATGGCACAATGCATGAGAAACATCGGTTTTCCCACAGTGAATAACATCTATAAATGTGGAAAAATTTACGATTTTCAGCATTATCCATGTTGGGATCTGTTTATGGTTATCCATATAAAAACGGACATAATCAAGCTGACTCTTACTAAGTTCGTTGTAAGCGTTGGATATGACAGACATTTTTTGCTGCATGGATTTCTTTGGATTATAAGCATCTGTATTATACCAAGGTATTTTTCCGTTATCATTGCATTCATCAAACTTGTAAGTGGTAAGAGTTCTGGTCTCTTCTTCGATCTGGGTAATATATTTTAATAAAAATAACCGTAGTTGATCATCAAACTGTTTTACTGCCTGTAACTGACTGATAGATGTGCCGGATATGTATATGTGGTTGCCTTTTGAATCCTTTCCGCTTACAAAAGAAGTTGCGGGTTAACAATCGAAGGTTTCTTTATTTTTTACAAAACACTTCCGATATACATTGTAGAACAGGTTGCCCCGGGAAGCAGGAAGGGAGGCGCTTATGCAGGTCGGAGGAGTTGGAAACGGACATGACACCTATTCTCATCAGGTGACATCGTGTCTTCATGAACATGGAGCAAATGCGGATACGGGCAGTATGGGGGCGAGGACCGGAGCCGAGCAGGTAGCACAGACGACTACGGAAGTGTTACAGGACAATTCCGCGGGAAATCTGCTGTCCTGGGTGCAGAATATCGGTAATAGCGGCAAAAAGCTCTTACAGAAGATCTGGGGTGACAGCAAGGAGGCCAATGATGCGGTCACTTCACAGAAAGACGGAAGCGGGGATCATATTGCGGGACAGGAGACGCTTGTTACCGGTAACACGGTAGGTGTGAAAGCGACGCTGAACAAAGCGGCAGTGGAGACCGCAGCAACGCATACCTATTTCCAACCGATAGAGACAAGGGATACCGTGCCGACGACACCGTTGCAGAAAGTACGCTACCAGATACAGAAGGTAGCCAGAAAGCTGATGGACCGGCTGCCGGGACGTTTTCTGGGATCCCACACCGGAGACTTCCTCCAGACGAAGCAACAGCATACGAAGGAAGATCTGCGAAAGAGAAGCCAGTACAAAGAGGATGATCAGGAGATCGAGTGCATTCTTACGGACGAAAGCTACCTGACGGATTCCTATAACCGTAAGGGCGAATACAGCCATCTGACCACGGATAAATAAGCTGTGATGGAATTTTACGAAAAATTTCAAAAATTTGCTTGACAGTTTGGCATTCATCATGTAATATAGTCTTTGCTGTGAGACACAGCAGACATTCATAAGATTGCGGATGAATGCCAACACAATTAATTTCATACCTTCAAGATACAGGTTTTGACCTGTACAATATGCGCGAGTGGCTCAGCGGTGGAGCACCTCCTTGCCAAGGAGGGGGTCGCGGGTTCGATCCCCGTCTCGCGCTTTTATGTTAATCTTTTTTGAGTGTTAATACTTTGGCATATCTTTATTAAATTTCCTGATACAATATATGTTAATAATGAATGAAGAATTTGTTTTGAGATTTTGAATTTAACGGAACTTTGATGGTATTATTGGCAATACCGGAGAAAGGAGAAGGGGCATGGTTTATTCAAATTCAAGAAAATTGCTCTTAAGTGGTTGGTTAAAGGAAAATGGAAGTACAGAATATAATTCTCCTTTAAAACTTCAGAAGTTTTTACTGTTTTATGAAGCATTTACAAAAATAAATGGCGATAAAGCGGACTTTAGTCATTTAAGAGGGTATAAGAGGGGGCCTGTGTTCAGCAATGTCTGGGGAGATTATACACATGAGAGATACGAATTCGATAATGCTGCGGAGAAAGAATATTTAAATCCGCAGGAACCAATCAACGAAGAAAGGGCTAAAAAAAGTAAGTTTATTGTGAGCATTTTGTCAGAAAAGGAATTGTCGGAACTGACTCATAAATTAAATATCTGGAAGGCAAAAGAATCGAGGATCATGGGGGGCGAAAGACAGGTGGATTTGTCCGAAAGTGATTTCGGCGATGCAGATGTCCGGATGATGGAAACATTGGATAAAATGTATCCGGCTTCATTGATAGACAGCTCTCATATTATTGAGATAGATAACCATTATTTCATTTTTAGCAGGCAGGATGCAGAACAGTTAACAGAACAACATTTCGATACATTAAGTGCTTTATCCGATAATGACCAGTTAATGAACCCTGTTTATGTTGAACTGGACGAAGAAGGAAGGCTTATTATTGATTAAAGAAAAAGATGTAATTCGTATGAAAGTTCCGTTTCCCAATATTAATGCAGGGTTAGCGTTGCAGGCTCATATGTATATATGTGGTAAGGACAAATCGCCGGATTATGGTTTTATTAAATGTCAGACCTTAAAACCACAAATGCTTGGGAGTAAAATATTTACGCATTATATTGATGAACCGGCTGATCCGGCCAGAAATCCGTTTGGTAGAACATCAAGAATTGATTGTGATAAATTTTTTGTGACAACATCTGTTGAATATGACGAGAAATTAAAGACAACATCTCGTCCGGATGTGTGTGATGAATTATATGTTCGTGTAAAAAGAGAACTTGCGGCGGATGGGTATAAAACGGTTTTTGTTAATGAGGATGAATTAGTTTTGCTCAATGCTCTTATAAAGAAGATTATATAAATAGTCACACCGGTAGAAATATCGGTGTGACTATTTATTATGCACATGTCCCCGGAACCAGACCTTGCTGGGCTGCGCTTTGTAGGTGGGGCGGCGGAAGAGGAGGCTTCGAAGTGCGGGGCCGTTGAAGGGGAAGAGAGGCCAGAAATAGCTGAAGCCTGCGAAGGTCGGTGTGGTAAAAATGGAGAATGACACAAGTGTCAGACCGATAACGAACCCAGGCAGTCCCCAGAGCCCTGTTGTGACTACCAGAAGAATGCGGTAGATCCGCAGGGCATCTGCAAATTCAATACTGGACAGGGAGAGGTTGGCCAGCATGGTGACAGCCGCATAGAAGAGGACTTCCGTGGAAGCCCAGTTGAGACTGACAGCGATGTCACCGATCAACAGACCGCCGACAATGGACAGAGCGCCGGAGACTCGACTGGAACTGAGGGCGGCCGAGTACTTGAAGAGATCCAGCAGAAATTCCACTGCCAATACATAGAAAAACAGCCGGAAGGGTGACAGATCACTGACCGGAGTAAGCTGTAACTGGGCTGTGAGTTCCGGATACCAGGCGGCGAGAAGCAGGAATCCCGGCAGAAGCAGGAGACTGACGGGGATACACAGGAAACGGATCATACGGAAGTAGGTTCCGGTCAGAGGATTGTTGTAATAGTCCTCCGGACTCTGGGTAAACTGAAAGATGGTGCCGGGAAGCAGCAGAACGGCGGGAGAGTTGTCCACAATGAGCAGAATATGCCCTTCGCACAGGTAGCTGCAGGCCACATCCGGCCGCTCCGTCAGCTGGATGCTGGGCAGAGGATTCCACCATCGTTTTTTGATCAGGAGTTCCTCCAGACTTTTACTTCCCATGGTCAGGGAAGTGATCTTAAGCTGTGAAAGCTTTTGCTTTAAGGTATCCAGCAATTCCACATTGACCTGATCCGCCAGATAGGCGATGGCCACATCCGTGCGGCTTTCCGTTCCCAGAGAGCAGATGGAGAACGTCAGCTTCGGGGAGCGTACCCGGCGGCGGATCAGGTTGGTATTGAACAGCAGTGTCTCTACGAAGCCGTCCCGGGCACCCCGGGTGATCCGCTCGGTGTCCGGTTCGGAGATACTGCGGACAGGATAAGTACGGACATCTATGATCACGGCCTGTGCAAACCCCTCCACCAGAAGGACGGAGGGGCCGCTTAAGATATTTTGCAGAAGCTCATCTATGGAGGAAGTTAAGGACACTTGGGCATAGCCGAGCTTACTCTGCACATAGCGGGGGAGATCACGGATCTCGGAATCCCGTGTATACAGAGGATCCTGCAGATCGGAAAAAATCTGCTGGAGGATCTCTGTCTTGCAGAAGCCGTTGACACCCAGCCAGAAAGCCGGGGTATTTCCCAGTTTCAGATCCCGGGTGATCAGGTCGAAGCTGTCATCCAGCGGCAGCAAAGTGTGGAGAAGTGCTACATTTTTAGATAGATTTGTGGATAAAGAACGGTGTGCCATAGTGGAGAATCCTTTCTGATAACCATTGCATAGACGACCAAACAGGTATATGGTATTATTCAGATAGATTCTCCAGGTTTCCCGGAACTATACAGATCAGAGATATAATTGGCACAGACCCAACAGGATCAGTAACAGTCCGGAAACGGGATCTGTATATTCTCCGATCTGTTGCAGGAAGACTGACCGGCCCAGCCGCCTTCCAAGAGCCAGGAATCCAAAGGAACAGAAAAAGGTGGATATCGAAGCCGGAAGAAAAGGAAGCCCCGTAATACTGGCAGAGAAACCGATGCCGATATTATTCATGGACAGGGCACAGCCCAGCGCAAGCGTCTGGAAGAGGGACAATTCCCGATGCCCGGCCCATTTTTTCTCCTCGCGACACAGAGGACCGGTGGGGGAAATGCGACATCGCCATTTGCAGAGCAGCCATTTTCCCAGAGAATAAAGTCCGAACAGGATCAGGACACTGCTTCCGATCCGGGTACCGATTCCGGTGGGAAAAAGAGGTAATAACAGGTTGCCGAGGCCTATTGAGATCACAGTCCCGATGAGGGTGACTGTGCTGATCAGCAGATTGTGTCCGGCAGGTAGCGGAACTTTCCGAAGCCCCAGTGCGGTACCTACCAGAAGGGCATCCAGACTGGCGGAGATGCCGAAGAGCAGAGAGGGCAGAAGAGACATAATGCACTCCGTGGAAATATTCTTAATTTTACTATATTCCCGTAAAAAGTTTTTGTGAGATACGGGGCAAAGGAACAAAAGAGTATGCAAATAAAGAGAAAATTGGTTGAATTTATAAAAAAAGAGACAGTTCTGACCGTGGCAATCCTGTTGGCAGTACTGTCCGCGGTGATGATACCGCCGGACGGAAACTATGTGGGATATATAGATTTCCGCACACTTTCCATTCTGTTCTGCCTGATGACGGTAATGGCAGGATTACAGAAACTGGGTGTTTTCCGCAGGATTGGAAAAATATTATTACAGCATACACAGAGTACCACGCAGCTGGTGGAAGTGCTGGTGCTCATGTGTTTCTTTTTCAGCATGATCATTACCAACGATGTGGCATTGATCACATTCGTACCGTTTACCTTTACGGTGCTCCGGTTATCGGGGGAAGATTCTGTGAAAAAACTGGCGGTGCCGGTGATTATCCTGCAGACCATCGCAGCAAATCTGGGAAGTATGCTGACGCCGATCGGAAATCCACAGAATCTGTATTTATATGGGAAAGCGCAGATGTCTGCGGGAGCATTTGTGGTTCTGATGCTGCCCTACTCGTTGGTGTCGCTGCTTTTACTGGTAGTCTGCGGAGTGGTTGTGGCCAAACGCAGCGGAATGGTAGTCCGTGGAGCGGATGTTTCCCTGCCGGAAGAGGAGAAAGAGGAACAAAAGAAGTATCTGCTTCCGGGATATTTACTGTTGTTTGTACTCTGCCTGCTGACCGTGGCTCATGTGATTTCTTATCCGGTGACATTGGGAATGGTGGCACTGGCGGTTCTCCTTCTGGATCGCGGAACTCTGGGAAAAGTGGATTATTCTCTTTTGTTGACATTTGTGGGGTTCTTTATTTTCATTGGAAATATGGGAAGAATGCCCGCGTTCTGTGATTTTCTGCAGAAATTTATCGGAGGGAGAGAAGTAATGACGGCGGTGACCGCCAGTCAGGTGATCAGTAATGTTCCGGCAGCCCTCTTGTTGTCCGGATTCACGGGAAATCTAACGGCGTTGATCATCGGTACGAATCTGGGTGGTCTCGGAACACTGATCGCATCCATGGCCAGCCTGATCTCCTACAAGCAGGTGGTCAGACAGATTCCGGAAGAGAAAGGGAAGTATTTTGGATGGTTTACCATAGTAAATATCATTTTCTTAGTGATATTGGTATGGGAAAACAGTCTGCTGTAACGATGCAAAGTAGTCCGCCTGCCGGAGAGCGGCAGAGAGGATGACAATAACTATAAAAGTGCTCAGGGAGGTATTCGTATGACAGAAGATATGACGATCATTGCAGAAGAGGCGTATCTGGCAGCCAAGGAGATTCTGGAGAAAGCAAAGCTGGAGCAGGGAGAACTGTTCGTGGTAGGCTGTTCCACCAGTGAGGTGGGCGGCGCGGCTATTGGCACCTATTCCAGCCCGGAGTTGGCGGAGATGGTCTTCGGAGGCATTTATCAGGCGACGCAGGAAGCCGGAGTGTATCTGGCGGCCCAATGCTGTGAGCATTTGAACCGCGCACTGATTCTGGAAAAAGAGGCGGCGGTAAAATACGGTTATCCTATGGTAAATGTGGTTCCTCAGCCCAAGGCAGGCGGATCCTTTGCGACAGCAGCGTATAAAGCATTCGAACATCCGGTGGCTGTGGAACATATTCAGGCGGCGGCAGGAATGGATATCGGGGATACGCTGATCGGAATGCATCTGAGAGATGTGGCAGTACCGGTGCGCCTCCGGTCCGGACAGATCGGAGACGCCCATGTGGTATGTGCCCGCACCAGACCGAAATTCATCGGCGGCGGCAGGGCTGTCTATGACGAAGAATTGTTGTAAAAAGATGTTAAGTGGCTATTTCTGCGGCATGCCGCGGAAGTAGTCACGGATCCAGCGGCCGGATTCATTGAAATCATCGTCGGTCCAGCCGGACAGCGCGGTGCTGGAAGCTTTGAAAACACTGCTGCTTTCGTCTTTGTTGGCGAGATTCCAGCAGCAGAAGCTGATCTGATATTTGTTCAGCAGATCCAGCCATTTGGTGGTGGAATCAAAATCATTGGCACCGTTGCCGGAGGCATCACACATGCCGAACTCGCTGACGAATACCGGAAGACCGTTCTGAACGCAGGTCTCCAGGCGGCTGCGCAGATCATCTTTATGGGTGCCTGCGTAGAAATGCAGGGTATACATTACATTGCTATCATCCAGCGGAGCCGCGGCAGCCTTGTCGATTTCCTGACTCCAGGTGGGTGTTCCCACGAGAATCACGGCATCCGGTTTCTGTGCCCGGATCACCGGGATGACTTCTTCTGCATAAGACTTGATGCTGTCCCAGGAAGTACCGCCGTTGGGTTCATTACAGATCTCATAGAGCACATTGTCATTGTCGGCAAAAGCTTCCGTCATTTCCCGGAAAAAGGCAATCGCCTCATCTTTGTTCTGGTTCGGATCACAATCGCTTAAAATATGCCAGTCCACGATCACATACATTCCCAGTTCCGTGGCGTAGGAAACGCCGTCCTTTACCAGCTGTTTCAGCTGTTCCTTATCTCCGCCGGCGCAATAGCCGCCATATTCCGCAGTATACATGGCCAGACGGATACAGTTGGTATTCCAGTCATCCCGCAGAGTGCGGAAGGAATCATAATTGATATACTGGGGGAACCAGGCGATTCCGTGGGTGGACATCCCGTAAAGCTGGACAGGGCTGCCGCTTTCGTCCGTCAGCTTACCGTTTTCCACATGCAGAGCACCATGCTGTCCGTAAGGCGTGGAGGCATCCGCAGAGAGTGCTTCGGAAGCTGCAGCTTCGGTCTCGGTGGTCGGGGCTTCGGAAATTTCGGGGACGGAGGTCTGTTCGGGAGCAGCCGTACTTTGGGAGTCAGTTTCCGTGATTGCCGCGGAAGGTGTCTCAGAAGAGGCTGTTTGGGTTTCCCCGGCCGCCTCCTGTTTGCCGCACCCGGCCAGCGCACAGGTACTCAAAGCCGCCAGAAGGGCACAACTTAGTGTTTTCTTGAAAATAGACATAGGAACCTCTTTTCTTAAGGAAAATAATGAAAAATACAAACGATGGGTTACTTTTTCAGAACTGCAACAAAACAAACACTTACAGGAAATATTATAGTGGCGGAAGTTCCGGTTGGCAAGAAATGATTGCCCCCAAATAGGAGCTGTGATACAGTTAATGGGAACAGATTACAGAAATGGAGGAAATCCATGCTTCCACAGGCGTTTTTAGAAAGAATGCAGGGACTTTTGGGATCGGAATACGAAGAGTTCCTGACAAGTTTTGACCATGAAAAATATCAGGCACTGCGTCTCAATCCCCTGAAACTACGGACGGAGTCCGGAAAAATAGATGACAGTGCTGTCATAGAAGAAAAAATACAGCAGACCTTTCATTTGCAGCAGGTTCCCTGGGCAAAGAACGGCTATTACTATACAAAAGAGGATCAGCCCGGAAAGCATCCCTGGCACGAAGCGGGTCTCTATTATATTCAGGAGCCCAGTGCAATGGCACCGGTGACACTACTGTCACCACTGCCCGGAGAGCGTATTCTGGACCTGTGTGCGGCTCCCGGGGGGAAAAGTACCCAGATCGCATCGGCGATGCAGGGAGAAGGACTGCTTGTCACTAACGAGATCCATCCCGCCAGAGCGAAGATCCTGTCGGAGAACGTGGAGCGTATGGGAATCCGGAATGCCTGTGTATTAAATGAGACACCGGAACATCTGGCGGACATTTTCGATGAATATTTTGACCGGATCCTGGTGGATGCTCCCTGCTCCGGAGAGGGAATGTTCCGCAAAAATGAAGTGGCCTGCGAGGAATGGAGCCCGGAGAATGTGCAGCTGTGTGCGGACCGGCAGGACGGCATTCTGGAATGTGCCGCGCGGATGCTGGTACCCGGTGGCAGACTGGTGTACTCTACCTGCACTTTCGCTCCGGCGGAAAACGAAGGCAGTATCAGCCGGTTCCTTGCAAGGCATGACGAGTTTGAAATCGTGCCCATAGATAAAAAGACACTGGGTATTCCGGAGGGGTGCGATGGCATTCCGGGCTGTGTAGAGAATCCTGCACCGGGAATCGAAGGCACCTTGCGGCTGTGGCCTCATAAGTTACGTGGAGAAGGACATTATGCCGCAGTACTGCAGAAGAAGGGGGAATTCCCGAAGGGATATCAGCCGGTGTGCGCCACCGGACTGGAAAAAGGAATTCCCGCCAAAAATCTGGCAAAGGACTGGGCGGAATACTTTGCTTTTGCAAAGGAGACTTTTTCGGAGAAGCACATCGCGGAATCGGGACTGTGTACGGCAGGGGAAGGATTCCTGGCGTTTGGAGACAATCTGTACCGCATGCCGGAGAGAATGTCCGGGGTGAAAGGGCTGAAAGTACTGCGTCCGGGCCTGCATCTGGGAACCCTGAAAAAGAACCGTTTTGAACCGGCTCATGCGCTGGCACTGGCGCTGTGCCCGGAGGATGTGAAGCATGTATGGAATCTGTCCGTGGAGGAGGCGGGTGCCTATCTGAAGGGACAGACCTTTTCCGCTGAGGGTGAGAAGGGCTGGTATCTGATCTGTGTGGACGGCATCAGCCTGGGCTGGGGGAAACTGGCCGGTGGCATTATGAAGAACCATTATCCCAAGGGGCTGCGAAAATGAGAACGGAGATATTATACGAAGACAACAGCATACTGGTGATCCGCAAACCGGCGGGGCTGGCGGTACAGTCTGCCCGGATCGGACAGGCGGATGTGGTCAGTGAATTAAAATCTTATCTGGCGAAAAAGGCAGGAGCCGGACGGGGAGAGCCGTATCTGGCGGTGATCCACAGGCTGGATCAGCCGGTGGAGGGAGTGCTGGTATTCGCCAAAGAGAAAAAGGCGGCAGCGGCGCTGACGAAACAACTGACGGAGGGTACGCTGAATAAACAATATTATGCGGTACTCTGTGGATATCCTGACGCTTCGGAAGGGGAACTTGTGGATTATCTGCGGAAAGAGGGCAATGTGGCGGTGGCAGTCACCGGCAGAGAACGGCAATTTCCGGATGCGAAGATCGCAAGACTGCATTATCGCATTTTGAAAAAGATGGAACTGCCTATGCCGCTGGCTCTGGCAGATATCTGTATCGAGACCGGACGGTTCCACCAGATCCGTGTACAGTTCACCCATGGGGGATGGCCGCTACTTGGGGATACCAAATACGGGAGTACGGCAGCCGGGGGAACAACGGGGAACACCCCGTATCGTGGAGTGGCGCTCTGCGCGTATTCCCTGGAATTTACACATCCCGGTTCCGGCAAAAAGATGTCATTCCGGGTAAAACCCCGGAATCTGGCATTTGAAAAATTTATGAATTTTATGTCTGAGGGATCTTCCGTCGGATAAAAAATGCAGTCCGGCACACACTAATCCTAAAAAGGGAGTGTGCGGAATGGACTGGGGAGAATTTGGTAAAAACATTATAGGAAAAAGGATGATAGTACTGCTTCTGGTAACGGGAGCAGTCTATTTTTTTCTGCAATATCTGACACCACTGTCGGCACCGGTGCTGCTGGCCATGCTGTTCGTGACGATCTTCGGTCCCCTGATGAAGCGGATGAACCAGAGGATGCATTTTCCCAGACCTCTTAGCGCCATAGTGCTTCTGATCGTGGCGACGGTATTTCTGGCGGGGTTAGTCTGGATCCTGACGTCCTGGGTGCTGGGCAGCCTGCCGGTGTGGATCGACAATCTGGAACTGCGGGAGCAGGAGTGGCTGGAAGCTGTCCGGGGGCTGTGCCGCAGTGTGGGGGAGATGATTGGTGTGGATACGGCCTATCTGGAAACTACTGTCAGCGGCAGATTGCAGGAAGGACTGGATTCCCTGGAGGAAAATATTCTGCCGGGAATGCTGTCACAATCCATGCAGTATGTGCAGTGGTTTGCGGAACTGGGAGGATTTCTGGTGACATTTCTGATCGCCTCTG
>Ga0129310_1002795_pt1 | contig 12267 bp, 10 predicted proteins | sample Go1ome_2_FD_94433 | JGI IMG/M metagenome (GOLD analysis project Ga0129310, IMG submission 94433) | Western lowland gorrila individual fecal microbial communities from Wisconsin, USA - Go1022A metagenome | ecosystem: Host-associated > Mammals > Digestive system > Large intestine > Fecal | place...
GCTTTCGCCCATGGTATCCCGGAACACCTTGCTGAAATAGCTGCGGTTCAGTCCGCAGAAGGAGGAGATGTCCTCGATGGAAATATCTTCGCTGTAATGCTGCTCGATGAAGGACAGAGCCTCTTTCATATAGAAGTCCCGCAGGCGGCGGGGACTTTGTGCCTGATGGGAGGCCGAGGACTGTACAAGCTGATCCAGAAACAGAAAGCCGTAGCCGATCTGACGCAGGGGGCTGTCCTGACTGTGATTTACAAGGAAGAGCAGTCCGATTTGCCAAGCACAAGGACGAGCTGGAATGGCTGTTTATGGAGCTGTACCACAACCGGGAAGGGCTGGAAGTTCTGGAGCGGGAGATGGCAGAAGCCTACAACGCCCGCAGCGCCGAGCTGAAAGCGCTGGACAAGGCACGCCTGCTTTGATCGAATGCCTGCGACGACTGGCATAAAGGATCCGGAAGGACTACCGGGATTGTCTGGGAAAATCAGAGAAACCTGGTAGATTTCCGCTGAAAAAATTTTTCCAGCATCTTTTTTACAGGCTGATTTTTTTGTCGGAAATGTAGAATATCGCTCTGGAAATTATGCATTCTCTCTAACAAAATCTACCCAAACGTGTTGATATTGAGAAAAACGCTTCATAAACGTTTACAAAATGGTAACAGGCTGGTATACTTTATAGCGGTAGATAACAGGAATTGCAGAAGCTGAAAGGAGAATCGACCGTGAATACCGCTGCATCGTCCCATTTCCGCAAAAAACTGCTGAGCCTTGTGCTGACGCTGGTGGTAATGCTCACCTGCCTGCCGGCTGCTCTGGCAGTGGATCTGAATGTGGACGCAGGCTTCTATTTCAAGCAGAGCCGCGGCGGCACCTGCACGCTGGCATCCGCAGCCATGATGCTGCGCCGCCGGGCATACCTTGATGGTCTGACGGATTGGACCGCTGTGACAGAAAACAGTGTACGCTCCACGGCATGGGCCAACGGTCTCTCTCACAGCTTTACATATAAGGAAATGCAGGTGGGCTACGGAACTCTGCCTTCCCGCAAACAGGAAAAGATCCAGACCCTCGTTACCCTGCTGTCGCAGCATCCGGAGGGCATCGTGCTGTATGACCGCAGCCAGCCCCATGCGCTGCTGCTGACCGATTACACCAATGGTACTTTCTACTGCTCCGACCCGGCAGGTAATATTTCTTCCGGCCGTATCCCGCTGGAAAATTCCAGTGTTTCGATCAACGGCTCTTCCTGCTATTGGTACGTGGCATCCGATCACAACGCGGTTGCGTCCTCGCCGGACAGCCTGCGGCTGGAGGGTATGAGTTATCCCATCAACATCCATGCAGGCAAGGGCATGGCTATGACCGGTACCGCGAACGCTGCACTGGGGATGACGCTGACCGATGTTCAGGTGGCCGTTCTGGATGAAAATGACCAGACTGTGGTCACGGCGCAGGCATCGCCCAATGCGGCGGGCTTCTCCTTCAAGACGCTGGACAGCGAGATCCGTTTTGGCGAACTGCCTGCAGGCAGCTACACTTACATGGTGATCGTGACGGACTCCAATGGCGATAACCTCTGCTTCACCAGCGACTTTACGGTTTCGGATGGTTCTGCAAGCACCGGAACCTACTGGTCGGTAAAAGATACCGAGGGTGCCAAGCTGCTGGACAGCATTCAGGAAGTTCAGGATTCGTTTACCAGTGCGACCGAGTCCACGCTGGGCTGGCTTGAAAGCCTGTTCCACTAAAACGCAAAACAAAAAGATGACCCGGGGCCTGCCGCTCCGGGTCATCTTTTTTGGTGCAAAGAGCTTATTTCAGCGTGCCGTCCAGCACCTGATTGTAATACCACGGTTTGGGGGCGTGGAAGGTCTTGCCGCTGAGGAAGGCAAAGTCCGGCTGGTTGAAGTGGGGCATGGTCAGTTCCCATGCGCACAGGGCCTGATACTTGAGTTTCAGCTCGCGGTTGGCGGTGTTGTTGCCGTATTTGCTGTCGCCCAGAATGGGACAGCCGATGCTGGCCATGTGGGCGCGGATCTGATGGGTGCGGCCGGTGATCAGCTGCACCTTCAGCAGGGCCAGACGACCGGAGACGGCGATGGTCTCGTACCGGGTCTCCACGTCCCTGGCACCGGGCTGCTTGTCCTCCACGATCTTTACGATGCCGCGGTCGGCGTCCTTGAGCAGATAGCCGCCCAGAGTGGCATCCGGCGGGGTCGGACGGCCGAAGGTGACGCAGAGGTAGGTCTTTTTCACGTCGCGGTTCTTGATGGCTGCAAGGAACAGCTCTTCGGCCTCCGGGGTCTTGGCAACGATGACAAGGCCGCTGGTGCCGGTGTCCAGCCGGTGGCACAGCGCCGGGGTGTACAGGTCGTTCTCCTTGTACTCGCCCTGCTGGTTCAGGTAGAGCAGGGTGCGGTTCAGCAGCGTGTCGTCCTCCGGGCCGTCCACGGCAAGACCGGCGGGCTTGTTCACAATGACGATCTGCGGGCAGTCGTAGACCACCTGTGCCGGGCCGCGGGCGTTCTTCCACGCCGGGCCTTCCACACGGCGGTCCGCATCCAGAACTTCATCCAGAATGAACAGCTTGATCTCGTCACCGGCCATCACGCGGGTGGAAAGCGGCTGTTTTTTGCCGTTCAGCTTGATCTTGTTCTCCCGCAGCGCCTTGTTCAGGCGGCCGGGGGTCAGGGCGGGGTACTGCTGGGTTAGATAATTGTCCAGCCGGGTAGGGGCAAGACATTTTACTTTTAAGATTTTCACGGAAATTTTCCTCTCTATCTTGAAATAGAATGCGTCTTCGAATCGTTTTTATTGTAGCGGAATAAATCTACCGCGTCAAGAAAGAAGGTGTTTTTATGAACTTGAAATGTAGGATTCTGGCTGTTCTGGCTGCTGGCATCGCATTGACGGCCTGCGGCGGCTCCGGTGCCCCCGCCAGCGCCCCCGCATCCAGTGTAGTGCCGGCCTTGTCCCATGTGGCAGAAGAAGGCGTTACGGAACCGATCAATCTGCGGACATGGACACTGGATGACCTTGATGACACGCAGACCACCACATTTGTTTCTGCCTCCATTACCTCCGGTGTGCAGAACGGTAAATTGACTGCAAAGGTGTTCGGCTACGACATTTATAAGAAAGAGGAGATTGAAAAGCTTGCTGTCGGCGATAAGATCGCCTTCCATGAAGAGGGTGCGGCGCAGGATCAATGTGTGACAACCGAGGTGAAAAGCATTGAGCGGAATGACCAGCACCATCTTGTAAGCATCAACGGCGGCATGGAGCAGCCCGGCGGGTTGGATCTGAAGCTGGAGGATGATGACACCTACCGGACGATGACCTTTGACGATTACCCGCTCTATTACGAGATGGGAGAAAAGACGATGCCGCTGGCAGAGAATGTAGTGCTGAAGGACAGTTCTGCCAACCCGCAGGCCGAAGCTGTGGAGACTACGGGCGCGGATGCGGTGGCAGCAGCGATCAATGCAGACCCCGATAACTGGACCACCTATAATACCACGCTGGTGGTGCAGGGCGGCAAGGTGCTGGAGGTGCGCCGCATCTGGGTGCCGTAAATTTTGCTCAAACCCGTTGACAAACGCCCGGCTCATGCTATAATTTAACTGTACGCGGAAAGAACTGTGTGCTTTCCGCATGTGCATGAATATTATGACAGATGGCAATGATGGGGTCAGAAATGTACACCGCCGTTCAGAGAGAGCGCTTCCAGCTGCAAGGCGTTCCGGTCGGTTCCATTTTGCGCCGCCCCGGAGCTTCCGGCGACACAAGTCGGACGCAGCGCAGCGTTAACGCGCCGAAAGCGGCAGGGGACACATTTTATCCTTTGCAATTTGGGTGGTACCACGGAGCAGTTTACAGGCAGCCTCGTCCCTTTTGGGATGGGGCTGTTTTTTGTTTTCTGCGCCCACCCGCCCCGTCTGCCATAATCATAAATCTGACGTGCAAACGCCAAGGACAATCGAGGAGAGAAAACCTATGCAATGGACCGGTTTGAATGAACTGCGTGAAAAGTACCTGAGCTTCTTTGAGAGCAAGGGCCACCTGCGTCTGGACAGCTTCCCGCTGGTGCCCAAGAACGACCCCAGCCTGCTGCTCATAAACAGCGGCATGGCACCTATGAAAAAGTGGTTTCTGGCTCAGGAAGAGCCGCCCCGTCACCGCGTGACCACCTGCCAGAAGTGTATCCGCACCCCGGATATCGAGCGTGTTGGCATCACTGCCCGCCACGGCACCTTCTTTGAAATGCTGGGCAACTTCTCCTTCCAGGATTACTTCAAAGAAGAGGTCATTCCCTGGGCATGGGAGTTCCTGACTTCTGACGAGTGGATGGCCATTCCGAAGGACCGCCTGCACATCTCTGTGTACGAAGAGGACGACGAGGCTTACGATATCTGGACCAAGAAGGTGGGCATCGCCCCCGACCACATGGTGCGTCTGGGCAAGGAAGATAACTTCTGGGAGCATGGCTCCGGCCCGTGCGGCCCCTGCTCTGAAATCTACTTTGACCGCGGCCCTGAGTATGGCTGCGGCAAGCCGACCTGCGGCGTGGGCTGCGACTGCGACCGCTATATGGAGATCTGGAATCTGGTGTTCAGCCAGTTCGACGCCGACGGCAAGGGCCACTACGAGCGTCTGGCACGCCCCAACATCGATACCGGCATGGGTCTGGAGCGTCTGGCCTGCGTGATGCAGGGCGTGGGCAACCTGTTTGAGGTAGATACCGTCCAGAGCGTGCTGCATCATGTGGAGCACATCGCAAACAAGACCTATGGCGAGAACGCCAAGGATGATATTTCCATCCGCGTCATCACCGACCACATCCGCAGCTGCACCTTCATGGTGTCCGACGGCATCCTGCCCTCCAACGAGGGCCGCGGCTATGTGCTGCGCCGCCTGCTGCGCCGTGCTGCCCGCCATGGCCGTATGCTGGGCATCACTCACCCGTTCCTGGTGGAGCTGGTGGAGACTGTCATCCAGTCCAGCGAGACTGCATACCCTGAGCTGCGCGAGCACGATGCTTATATCAAGAAGGTCATCGGCACCGAGGAGGCAAACTTTGCCCGCACCATTGATGCCGGCATGAACATCCTGAACAACATGATCGACGGTCTGGAAAAGGCACATGAGCATCTGCTGAAGGGTCTGGACGTGTTCAAGCTGAATGATACCTTCGGTTTCCCGCTGGATCTGACCAAGGAGATCGCTGCGGAGCAGGGCATTGAGATCGACGAGGAAGGTTTCCACGCCGAAATGACCAAGCAGAAGGAGCGTGCCCGTGCGGAGCGCCTGAAGAAGAACATCTCCGGCTGGAGCGAGGATCTGTTCGGTGCGCTGGATGCAGAGCCCACCGTCTTTACCGGCTACGAGACCCTGAACGACACCGGTGTCGTGGTCGCCCTGAGCGACGAGGAGACCCTGACCGACGCCATTGCTACTGATGAGGAAGCAAAGGATGGCGTGCTGGTGGTTCTGGATAAGACTCCCTTCTACGCTGAGATGGGCGGTCAGGCTGCGGATCACGGCGTGCTGAACAGCGCTGACTGCAGCCTGCGCGTGCTGGATGTGAAGAAGACCCCCAAGGGCTACTACGTCCACACCTGCGTGCTGGAGAGCGGCATCGTGAAGGTGGGCGACCATCTGAACGCTCAGGTGGACAAGGAATACCGCATGGCCATTGCCCGCAACCACACCGCCACCCATCTGCTGCAGGCAGCTCTGCGTGAAGTGCTGGGCGACCATGTGCATCAGGCAGGCTCTTATCAGGATGCAGAGATCACTCACTTCGACTTTACCCACTTCAGCGCGGTCACTCCCGAGGAGCTGGCCCGCGTGCAGAAGATCGTGAACGACAAGATCTACGAGTCCATGAACGTCACCGTCCGGGAAATGCCCATTGAGGAAGCCAAGAAGCTGGGTGCAATGGCTCTGTTCGGCGAAAAGTACGGCAAGGTCGTGCGTGTTGTGGACATTGAGGGCTGGTCTACCGAGTTCTGCGGCGGCACCCACGTGAAGAACACCGCCCAGATCGGCGGCTTCAAGATCGTGAGCGAGGCCTCCGTTGCTGCGGGCATCCGCCGCATCGAAGCTGTCACCGGCCGCAACCTGCTGATCCGTGCAAACCTGCAGGAGGCGATGCTGCATACCGTGGCAAACACCCTGAAGGCCAACAACGTGACCGCTCTGCCCGTCCGTGCCGAGGCCGTGATGGCTGAGAACAAGGCTCTGGCCAAGGAGCTGGAAGAGATCAAGGCACAGGTCGCCGCTTCCAAGGTGACCAGCCTGTTTGACAACGCCGAGGAGATCGGCGGCGTGAAGATCGCTTCTGCATACTTCACCGGCACCACCGGCGACACCCTGCGCGGCATGTGCGATACCATCCGCGACAAGGCTGTGAAGCCCGCTGTAGCGGTTCTGGTGGGTAAGGCAGAGGACAAGATCACCATGGCTGTTACTGTGACCAAGCAGGCACAGGAAAAGGGCCTGAAGGCCGGTGCACTGGTCAAGGAGATCGCTGCCATTGCCGGCGGCAAGGGCGGCGGCAAGCCGGACTTTGCAATGGCCGGCCTGAAGGACGAGACCAAGATCGATGAAGCTCTGGCTGCTGTCAGCGCCATCGTCAAGAAGGCTCTGGGCGAATAAGAAAACGAATCCGCCCTCTCCGTCAGCGCTGACGCGCTGCCACCTCTGGGAGAACTGGACGCAAAGCGGCCTGAGAGGGCGGGGACGTTTATAAAATATCAGGAAGGAGTTGTTCCCCATGGAAGATTGTCTGTTTTGCATGATCGCGGAGGGCAAGATCCCCTCCAAGAAGCTGTACGAGGACGAGCAGGTGGTGGCGTTCTACGACATCAACCCGCAGGCCAAGGTACACTTTCTGGTGGTGCCCAAAAAGCACATCACCTCTGCTGCTGCGCTGACCGAAGAGGACGGCGCACTGCTGGGCCATATCTTTGCAGTGATCGCAAAGCTGGCTGCGGAGCAGGGCCTGAACAACGGCTACCGTGTCATTTCCAATGTTGGCGAGGACGCAGGCCAGACCGTGAAGCATCTGCATTTCCATGTTCTGGGCGGCGAAAAGCTGCCCGTCTGATTCCAAAAAAGGGAGAGCGTTGAATTATGGCTGAGACTTATACCCTGCATGTTGCAGGCCTGACCCGTGAGCTGACCATCTGCAAGGTGAATGACCACATGGACATTGCGGCTTTTATCATGCTGGGTGACGCCGAGCTGACCGTGGCTGCTGCCGCCGAGCTGCTGAAGAAGTGCCCGGATTTTGATATCCTGCTGACCGCTGAGGCTAAGGGCATCCCCCTGGCCCACGAGATGAGCCGTCAGAGCGGCAAGCCCTACGTCTGTGCACGCAAGGGCGAAAAGCTGTATATGACCGACCCCGTGGTGGTGGAGGATCAGTCCATCACCACTGCCGGCAAGCAGAAGCTGGTCATCGACCGCAAGGAGCTGGACAAGATGAGCGGCAAGCGCGTTCTGGTGGTAGACGATGTCATCTCCACCGGTGGTTCCCTCAAGGCTCTGGACGCGCTGGCTGAGCAGACCCAGTGCACCATTGTGGGCCAGGCCGCTGTTCTGGCTGAGGGCGATGCAGCTGAGCGCAAGGATATCATCTTCCTGGAGCCGCTGCCCCTGTTCTTCCACTAAGCTGTCATGCGACGCCCGCTCTGCGTTTTCTGCGCTGGAATGCTGGGTGTTGAGTTCGTGTGTGCCTTTTTGCCGCAAACGGAGCTTTTTATGCCGTTTGCGGCATTTTTTGTTGCCATTTGTCTGGTGCTGTGCATCTTCGATGCTGCCCGCAAAGCGGCGCTCTGTATTCTGCTGGGTGCTGCAGTGGGCATGGCATCGGTGCTGTACACGGCAAACCGGATGGAGCGCATCCGCGTGCAATATGCCGCCCGCCCGCTGGTGCTGACGGCAGAGGTGGAAAGCGTTTCGGACTCCTACTATCCCGGCGCTGTGGACGCAGTTTTGCATGTAGAGAAAGTGAACGGCAGTGCGGCATCCTTCCGGGTGGAATGCGAGACTCTGCCGGAATGTGAGGCGGGACAGCGGGTGCAGGGCAGATTTGTGCTGTCCGTTCCGGCACAGCAGAGCCGGGTCGGCCTGTATGCGGACGGCATTGTGCTGTTGGCAGAACCGGACGAGGAAAAACCGGATTTCAAACAGCTGGGGCAGAGCAGCAGCTTCCGTGCCCGTACCCACCGGCTGCAGCAAAGGCTCAGCGCAGCCCTGCGCCGCCGCATGGATGGCAAGACCGGCGGCGTGCTGGCGGCCATGACCGTGGGCGACCGGACGCATCTTTCCTCTGCCATGCGCAATGCCTACCGGGGCGCGGGCCTTGCCCATGTGCTGGTGGTGAGTGGAATGCATGTATCCATCCTGTGCGGCGAGGTGTTCCGCTTGGATGCACGCAGGAAGAAAGAACGCTGCTATGCGGTGCTGCGCCTGAGAGCAGTGTGGAAGGCGCTGCTTGCGTTGCTGCTGGTGGGCGTGACCGGCTTTACACCCTCGGTGCTCCGTGCAGCGGCAGCGGTCTGGGTCAGTGCGCTGGGGGTGTGGCTGTACGCCCCGCCGGATACCCTTACCTCTCTGGCGGTGGCTGGCATCGCGATGACAGCAGGCAGCAGCTATGCCGTGTGTGATATTGGCTTTGAGCTTTCCTTTGCGGCGGTGCTGGGCACGGTGGCAGGCGGTGCGTGCATCCGCCGCACCCGGGATGCATGGTACCGCCAGTTCTGGAAAAACGCGAAAAATCCGGTGAAGCGCCCATGGAATTTTAAACTGCCGGAGCGCCTTTGGGGCCTTGCGGAAAGCGTCTGCATTTCGGTCTGTGCGTCTGCGGCGACCTTTCCGGTGCTGGTGCTGCGCGGGCTGAGCGTCAGCATCTGGGCAGTGATCTCCAGCGTGGCGGTCCTCTGGCTCATTCAGCCCATGATGCTGCTGGGCCTCGGTACGGCGTTCGCCGGGCTTGTGCCCGCCCTTGCGCCGCTGCATGGTGCGCTCTCCGTACTGTCCGCAGCCTTGACCGGTCTGCTCGACCGCTGGGCCGTCTGGATAGCGGCAAAACCGGGCGCGGGGCTCTACTTTGATACGGCCTATGCGGCCATTATCTGTCTGGTGCTCATCCTGCTGTGCTGGCTGGCCTTCCGCTGGCGTCTGCGTCTGCGGGTGGCCGTGCCCTGCATCGTGCTGACAGCGGCGGTTTCCGTTGGGCTGGGCAATGCCCTCAGCCGGGATGTGGTGCACATCGACCTTGTGGGCAGCGCCAACGCGCCGGCAGTGGTGGTCACCCAGAACAATACCGCTGTGGTACTGTTCCGGGGTGGAAATTCGGTCCGGAATGCAGTGGAAGAACAGCTGGCCCGGCGGGGCGCGGCGAAAATTGAACTGCTGGTGGACCTGCGCACAAAACCGGAAACGCCCTGTGCGCTGGAAGCGGAACAGAGCGTTTTGGCAGAAGAAATGTCTGTGAACACCGCACAAAAGCAAAAGTGTACGCCTGCACTCGTGGAGATCCTGCGCACCCGGAACGGCTGCCTTGTGCGGCTGACCATCGGCAACCGGCAGTTCGTGACCCTGAGCGGCAGGGTGGAACTGGCACAGCCGGTCTCGGCCCGGTGGCTTCTGGCATCCCCTGCAAGGCCGGAGGCGGTACAGTATAAAGAGGTTCTGGCTCTGCGGCGGTATGATTGGATGCCCGGCAGAGCAGCGCAGTCCTCGTCGCTCAGCCTGCGGCGGTATGGCGGGCTCAGAGCGGAGTGATGCTTTGCAATCCGGGCAGAGTGTGGTACAATAGAACAACATGAGGGGAAAGGGGGTGCCTGCATGGCCACCGAAACCAAGCTCCGGCAGCTGGCAGACAAGGGCTGCCCGGTCTACTATTTTTATTCCGGTGAACGGTATCTGGTGCGGCAGGCCGTGGCAGCGGCCACCCGCATCCTGACCGCAGACAGCGACGAGGACGCCACCATTCTGGATGGCGGTGCGCCGGAGATCGAACAGCTCATCATGGCAGCGGGCACTATTTCTTTTTTTGGGACCCGGCGTGTGGTGGTGCTGCCGGAGCTGGAACCCGGCAGCTATGGGGATAAAGATCTGGAAGAGCTCAGCAGCACGCTTGCCAGTCTGGAAAATGCTGTGGTGGTGCTGGGAAGCGTGTTTGAGCTGGAACGCAGTAAGCTCAGGCTGAACAAAAAAGCGCAGAAGCTCATCGCGCAGTGCAAAAGCATCGGCTACACCGAAGAACTGGCAAAGCCGAAGCCCTTTGAGCTGAAAATGATGATGATCGATCGGGCCAAAGAACAGGGCGCCAGCCTGCCGGACGGCGCAGCAGCGGCGCTGCTGGAACGCTGCGGAGAGGACCCTTTCCTGCTGGAAAATGAGGTGGACAAGCTCTGTGCATTGTCCGGGTACCAGACGGTCACGGCAGCGATGGTGGCCGAGATGGGCACCGTGAGTCTGGAAGCGGATGTGTTTGAAATGATCCGCATGATCACGGCCAAAAACGCCACGGGTGCCTGCAAAAAGCTGCAGACTTTGCTGCGCCTGCAGCAGGAGCCCATTGCCATCACGGCGGCACTGATCGGCAGTTATGTGGACCTGTACCGTGTCAAGCTGGGCGCGGCAAAGCGCAAGCCTTACGGCACCGTGTTCAAGGATTTCGGCTATAAGGGCAGTGACTACCGGCTCAAGCGTTCGGCTGAGACGGCCTCGCACTACACGCTGGGGCAGATCGAAAACTGTATGCAGGTGCTTCTGGAACTGGACCAGAGCCTGAAAAGCCAGCCTACCGATGACCAGATCCTGCTGGAAACAGCGCTGTGCCGGTTGGCAATGGCGGGGAGCGGACGATGAAGGAAAACGAAATGATCCATACCAGCCGGGTGCTCATTGTGGAAGGCAAATACGATGCGGCCCGGCTTTCCCATCTGACTGATGCCATGATCCTGCTGACCGACGGCTTTGGCATTTACAGCGACAAAAAGCGCCAGCAGCTGTTCAAAGCGCTGGCGCAGAAAAACGGCCTGATCCTGCTGACGGATTCGGACGCGGCAGGCTTCCGCATCCGCACCTACATCACCAATCTGGTGGGAGAAAAGAATGTGGTGCAGGCTTACGTGCCCGCGATCCACGGCAAGGAAAAGCGCAAGGAACAGCCCGGCAAGGAGGGCCTGCTGGGGGTCGAGGGCGTGGACGATGCCATCGTTCTGCAGGCGCTGCGGGATGCCCTTGGCGCAGAGGCAGGTGCCGCATCGGTTCGTCCGGAAGGACGGCAGATCACCTATACCGATCTCTATGAGTGGGGGCTCTCCGGCAGGCCGGGCAGTGCCGAGCGCAAGGCAAAGCTGCTGAACGCGCTGGGCCTGCCGCCGCGTCTTTCCAAAAAGGAACTGGTGGAGGCGCTGAACCGGCTGTATACTTTTGAACAATTGGACGAGATGCAGTTGAAAATCCTGAATAACTGACTGCATGGCGCAGGGGAGAGCACACTTTTTACCTCTGCGCTGTTTTTGCGTCCGGGGCGTTCCAGCGCTGGCGCAGAAGCTCCAATGCATGGGTCTCAAGGCGGGAGACATAGCTCCGGCTGATGTTCAGAAGCCCGGCCACCTCCAGCTGGGTCAGCGGCGGCTGGCCGGCAAGGCCATACCGCAGCAGGATGATCTGCCGTTCCCGGGCGGGCAGGCCGTCCAGAAGCAGTCTGGCCCGACGGATCTCGTCCTGCTTTTCGCAGGTCTCCTCCATGCAGAAGCTGTCCTGCAGAACATCGGCCAGAGTCAAAGAGGAAGCCTCATCAGATTCCAGCGTTTCCTGCAGAGAGACAGTGCCGCCGGTCTTGCGCTCCCGCCGGAACTGCATCCGGAGCTCGTTTTCAATGCACCGGCTGGCGTAGGTAGAAAATCGTGTCCGACGGGCAGAGTCGAAGGTGTCCACCGCTTTCATCAGGCCGATGGTGCCGATGGAAACAAGGTCATCCTGATCGCCGGGCAGGGCGTAGTATTTTTTTACGATGTGTGCCACCAGACGCAGATTGTGCCGGATCAGCTTTTCCCGTGCGGCAGGGTCACCGGCACGCAGTGCGGCAAAGGCTTCGGTTTCCTCTTGGGCAGAGAGGGGCCGCGGAAAGCTGCCGCTTTCCAGATGAAGCGCCAGAACCAGAAATTTTGTGGCAAAAAATTGCAGAAGAGATAAAAACATGCCGACCCCTCCCCAAAGCATCATAAACGGTTTACTGCAA
>Ga0129310_1002797_pt1 | contig 12263 bp, 5 predicted proteins | sample Go1ome_2_FD_94433 | JGI IMG/M metagenome (GOLD analysis project Ga0129310, IMG submission 94433) | Western lowland gorrila individual fecal microbial communities from Wisconsin, USA - Go1022A metagenome | ecosystem: Host-associated > Mammals > Digestive system > Large intestine > Fecal | place...
AACTTGCGGCAACCATGATCGATCTCGGATGTGTCACGGCGCTGAATCTTGACGGCGGCGGATCCTCCACTTTCGCGACACAGCGTGCCGGAGATGAGGTCGGAACGAACAATGAAACTGCAGCCTTGACTATGCGCTGTAGCCCTTCAGACGGTTACGAGAGAACCGTGTCCTCTTCTGTTTTTGTTGTCTCAACATCGCAGGCAGACGGCAAATTTGATCATGCGATCTTAACTCCGAATGATGAAGTCTATACGCCGGGCAGCACCGTACAGTTTGAGGCTGTAGGCGCAGACAGATCCGGTGCGGTAGCACCGCTTCCGGAGAACGGCTTAACATGGAGAATAACGAGCGGCAGTGAACTCGGGACCATCAACGCTGAAACGGGTGAATTTACTGCGTCAAAAGAAAAAACCGGCAAAGTTGCAGTAGCACTTTCCTATAAAGGCAAGATCGTGGGAGAAACATCTGTACAGCTGCAGTGGCCGGATAAGCTCGGTTTCACAAACAGCAGTGTATCTCTGGATTTCGGCGAGACCAGTGACCTCAGCTTCGCGCCGACTTGGCAGGGCCGAGAGGTGCACTATAAAGACGGGGACTTTGTATGGAGCTTGGATGAAAATTCTTTGGGAAATTTCTCGGGAAATAAGTTCAAAGCGGCGGAGGAAAAAAGTGTTCGTGGAAAAGCCTTTGTTAAGATTCGAGGGATTGATAATGTTATAGGCGAAATCGAAATTATTGTAGGAATGGAGCCTTATGTACTTATGGACTTTGAAGATAGACTTGATAGTGAAGGAAACATAGTACAAAAGGCAGAAGACTATTGGACGATACATGTGGGAAATGCACCAAATAATATGTTGACCGCTGAAGAAGTAGAAAAAAGCAGATTATGGATACGCGCAGTGGAAGGATCTGTAAAAGACTACAATGCAGAACTTATAGCGGAAAGTGATAGCACCCCTGTACGATTTGGAAAACATTCTCTGAAAATGTCATTTGATTTTACAACTGCAACTGTATCCGCAACATCAGTTGCTGAATTTGGGTTTGCAGGAGATACCTTGATCGATATTGTCAAACCTAATAAAATTGGCATGTGGATCAATGTTCCGAAAGAATATGCATATTCTGGATATCAGCTAAAGGCAATTATTAAGGGGGATGCTTACGAGACATCAGATAATACTGCATATAGAAAGTATGATAGAGATTACAATGAAGAAATTTGTCCAGGTGGACTAAACGGCACAACAAAATATGTAAATTATTATAGTTACAATGCAGACGGAAGCGTATCAGGAAGTAGTTTTGCAGATTGGGCCGGGAAAGGTTGGATTTGGGTTGAATGCGATATATCAAGCATGCAGATGCCAATTGATATGTGTAGAGCATATACTGTCAGAATAGTAGCGGCTCAAAATGTTCAAAAAGAAAAGGGTCATATTTACATTGACAACTTACAGTTTATCTACGGCACCAACACGAATGACATCAACAATCCGGTCATCGAGAGCATTGTCGAAAAGGGCAGCAATGTCAACCTCAAGACTGCAGGCAGTGGCGTGAAGTTTACGACAACACAGCCGACATTTGATATTGCGCTCAACGACAGCAAGGCGACCGACAAATATGCGAGCGGCATTGATGTCACGAGCATCAAGCTTGCAATTGACGGTTTCGACTGCACTTCCGATGCGGAGATCACGCAAAATCCTACAGGGGATTCGTCGGTCCTGCTGAAGACCAGCCAGCTGACCAATGGCGAGCATTCTCTCAAAGTCCGCGTGAAGGATTCTTACGGAAATGAAACGATTGAAACTTACAGCTTTTTGATCGAATCGGAAGAAGCGGTAAATGCAGCGGTCAGTGTTGTTCCACAGGATGGCGCAGCGGCGATCGGCGATACTTATCAGCTTAAGGTTGAAAATCGAAGTGATCTGCAGGCAGAATACGTGGATGCCGCCGATGTTACCATTGAGATCGGAAACGATTACGGAGCAGCCATCAAAGATGATCTGACCGCGCATATCACGTACGGTGAAGGCTATGAAGAGGCAAGCGCGCCGGAATATGCAGACGGAAAGGTTACCCTGCATGTAAAGAAGCAAGCGCAGGATGAGCAGAACTCCGTAGTTTACGGCAAAATGATCGCTGCGCTGTCGGTACAGATCCCGGCGGATGCACGGCAGGGCGACACCTTAAATTACGCTGTGCCGAGCGGGTATTATATTCAAAATGCGAAGGGAATGACCTTCTCGCAGGCGCAGAGCAAGATCGCGCTCATCGCGGAATATACGATCACGGCAGGTCAGGCGATCGCGGGCCATCCGGTCACATTTGATTTAACGGATAAAGATGGAAACGCAGCTGAAAACTTAAAACTTTATTTAGGAGACAGAAAGATCAGCAATCCGTATACCTTTACGGCTGCAGGCAGATATACGGTATACGCAAGGGACGACGCAGGGAAGCGTTCTTGGAATTACGATATTGTTGTAAACGCGCTTGGGACCGATGAAAACGGAGCGCCGTTCGGAATCCAAAACAACGCTTCAAAAGACGGTTCTTCACAGAAGACTGTCACCTGGCTTGCAGCGATCGGCGGAAGCAACGATGCGGCGTATATCAAGATCGCAGAGAGTGAAGCTGCACTGGACAGCGCGGAAAGCAAGGCGGGAACGAGCAGGCTGTTTACGTTTACAGAAACGAACAACGGAAACGCATACCGTTTGAATGAAGTGAAACTCAGTGGACTGGAAAGCGGAAAAACCTACTACTACAAGGTAGGGGACGGTGAAAAGTGGTCCGAGGCCTTAAGTTTCACAACAGCATCATCGGATAAAAACGCGAAGACTAATTTCTTTATCTTTGCGGATATTCAGACGAGCGACACCGCAAACCTGAGTGCGGCGATCGAGAATGTCAAGAACAGTGATAAAAACTATGCTTTCGGTATCCAGACAGGAGATGCGATCGATAACGTTACGGCATTCAACAACTGGCGTGCTTATCTTACGACATTGAATGCAGGAAAGCTCGGCAGCATTGACGTGATGCATACACTCGGCAATCACGAGTATTATGGGGATTCTGACGGCGAAACTGCGGGAAGCATGTTCTCCATTCCGGCACATACGGCAGGAAGTTACGATTCCGCTGAATACGGGAGTGTTTATACAGGAGTCATCCATGACGGCGGCGATATTCTTGCCGCGCTGCAGACGGCAAAGGAAGATGCGGCGAAGAGCAACTGCGCATGGAAAGTACTGGTACTTCATCAGCCGATATACGGTACGGAAAGTCTGATGGAAGAAACAAAACGTCTGGAAGTCACAAAGGCGATCGAAGAAGCAGGTTTTGACGCGGTATTCAGCGGAGATGATCATGCGTACGCCAGAACTTTCCCGATGCAGGGTGACCAGGCATTGGATGCAGGAAGCCGTGACGGTGTTGTTTACTACGTTTGCGGTGATTTAAGCGGCAAAGACAACGAGTATCATGAGCAGGATGTTTTCGTAAGTATGATCCCGCACAAAGACTACAAAGGCATGTACATGTCTGTCGAAGCAGATGAAGCGAAGATGGTACTGAACGCGTATCGATACAACGGCGAACTGCTGGATTCTTATACGATCGCAAAGACAGATTGTGAACTTGGGAAACATACTTTCGATGAAAACTGCCTATATGATATGGCGGCACAGACGATCAGCAAATGCTCGATCTGCCGGCAGGACGTTCCTGCTGCCGGCAGCGGCTATACCGGGATCCTTTCCACGACGGAGGGAGAAGGAAAAGTTATGCTGGTTGCAGGTGCTCTGAGAACCGGATGGTTTGTATTCGGAGAAGAGATCTACCATGCCGGCGGGGATGGTCTGCTGCACAATACAACGACCTACGATTCCGCGACTTGCCTAGAAGACGGTCACATTATGTCGACCTGCGAATGCGGCAAGACCTACACAGGGGCATATACCTACAGCAAAGGTCACAGCTGGGATTCCGAACACGTATGCACCGTATGCGGCGTGACGGGTAAAGACATTGCAAATGTGACACTTTCGCTGAACGGACAGTATTGGGAATATACCGGAAAGAGTATCCGAGCATCCGCAAATGCGGTGGATGGCGATTATGTCCTGAGTGCTGCCAGCGATCGGACGGGAAGAGATGCCTATAAATCTTATTCCAATAATATCGATGTCGGTTTCGGAACGGTTACCTTTGAGGGCCGCGGAAATTATTTCGGCACAAATTTCATTCAGTTCCCGATCGTGCCAAAGAGTGTCACGACGATTGAAACAGGATCTGTATTGGCAACGACAGCTGCTTTGAGTTGGAACGCCGCAGACGGTGCAGGTTACTATCGTGTCTACAAAAAGACCGACACGACAGGATGGGAAAAGGTCGGAAATACAGAAGCAACCGGCATTGTGATCACGGGGTTAAAACCGGATACAACCTATTACTTCCGTGTCGGAACCGGAAGAGTTGTGGGTGCAAACACGTTCAGAGGCTTGAACTGGTCGAAAACCGCAACGGTGACGACTGCCGCGGCTGACACAAAGAAAACAGCAGACACGATTACGGACATATCGGCAGAGATGAAAATCAGTGGAGGTACACCGCTGACCTTGAAAGCGGAAGAGAAAGACGGAAAGATGTATCTGATGCTGCCTTCTTCTGCTGATCTGACAGCCTTAACGCTTCATCTGGAGGCGTCGGAAGAGTTGAAAAATGTCATGGTATTTGGATGCAAAGGGGAAAACATCTTTGATGGAAAAGATACCACGGTCAATGTTTTGAAACTGAACGGAGCGATTTCGAGCGGACAGAGCAAGCTTTACCTGTCTTTGAACGGGGAAGAGCCGATCGAATTGCTGCTGATGCAGTCTGCAAATCTTGCGTCCATGTATTTAACGAGTGATGATCCACAGACACAGGGCAGAGATTATGTTGATGCAGCGAAGAGCCATGCGGTAACTGCACAGATGCAGATGCTCAGTGCAGATGGCACTGTTATTTATGACGGCGCACTGAAGCAGCTGAAAGCACGCGGAAATTCAACATTCACTTATTATCCGAAAAAGTCATATCAGATTAAATTGGGTACGGAGAGCGATCTTCTCGGTACGCATGAACAAGTAAAAACATGGGTACTGCTTGCAGGATACGCAGATGCAACCCAGATGAGAGATAAGCTGTTCAAAGATCTGGCTGCCGGAATGGGTATGTCTTATACAGCAAGTTGTGACTGGGTCGATCTGTACTACGACGGAGAATACAGAGGAACCTACTTGTTAAGCGAAAAGAATGCAGTCGGTGTGACAAGCATTCCGATCACGGACATGGAAAAAGAATATGAGGCCGTGAACAACGGATATGGCGAGAGCGCAGAGGTAAAAGAGGATGTCAATAAGTATGAACAGAAAATTGTTTATACGGATGGACTTACGGATCCGGGGAATATCACCGGTGGATATTTGATCGAACGCAATCTTGAAACGATCGATGAAGCGAACGGGTTCTACACACGAACCGGCAGCGGCTTTAATGTGAAGAGTCCGGAATTCCTCAGCAAAGAAGCCATGAGCTACATCAGTGAGTATTACCAGGAATTCGAAGATGCGGTCTATGCGGTCGATGAGGAAGGAAATTACACAGGATTCAATGAAGCAACCGGCAAGTATTATTACGATTATTGTGATAAGGATTCCCTGATCAAGGTATTTCTGCTTCAGGATCTGGCATTGAATCCGGATGGATTCCTGTCTTCCTTCTTCTTCTATAAAGATAAGGACGGCAAGATGTACGCCGGTCCGATCTGGGATCAGGAATTGTCATTCGGCGCAGGCTTTACGAAAAAAATAGATGCAAGCATTACAAACTATCACTATTTGGCCGAGGCGTTGGTAAAAATCCCGGATTTTAAAGCAGCAGTTGAAGAGTACTATAAGACGGAATTTAAAGGACAGGTTGAAAATCTGATTAGCGATGAAGGAACGATCGCGCACTACTATTCCAAACTGGAGAGAAGCGCACAGATGAACTACGTGCTGTGGCCGTATGTTCAAGTCGGTTTACCTTCCAATCCGGAACATTTATGGAAAGCAGGAACGCAGTACTCTGATGTAATCGCAGACATGCAGAACTGGATCGCAATCCGACTGACGAAACTGGATGTCCTGCATGGCGACGGAAACGAACATGTTACGCACGACTATGTAAAGGAAGTTGTTAAAGCAGCGACCTACGAAGAAGAAGGCCTGATCCGCTATACTTGCAAGATCTGCAATGCTTTCTACACAGAAGTAATACCAAAATTAACAAAACCGGCACAGCCGATCGGCGGCGGAGGTATTGTTTTACCGCCACAGGATGATACAGAAGTAGGAGAGATCAGGATTGTAAATGAAAATACGGCAGATCAGAAGACAACTCTGACCACGACCACGGTAGGAAGCAAGAAAAACGATCAGGGACAAAACGTAAGCAGAATTTCACTTTCTGCCGAAGCCGCACAGACGATCTTAGACGTAGCTTCACAGAATCGATCCACGGAGATCAAACTGGAGCCGAAAGAAGGCTGGAAGGGTACCAACGCTAAGATCCTTGAAGTTGCGCTTCCGCTTGGATTCCTGAAAGAATTTGCAGACACGGATTGCGAGAAAATAACGGTTACGGTCGAAGACAATCTGCTGGTGATTTCACAGAAGTCAGCGGCAGCGATCGCACAGACCGCAAAGGGAACCGAAATTACGCTGATCGCGGATTACACGCAAACACCGGCGAAGCTTGAAATGAAAGACGGCAGCACCGTTTCGGTCCTGTTGGGCGTTGACAAAGACGGTTTCTATACTCTGCTTTGTCCGACAGCGGATGCTTCCGGATATAAGAAAGTTGTCATGATGGAAGAAACCGCGGCACAGAAAGCGCTTGTTTCGCAGGAAGAAAGAGCGAAAAAGCTGCAAAACGGTGTAGCTCATACAAAGATCACACTGAAAAAAGCAGCTTCTGCAAAAGGCATTAAGCTTACCTGGACAAAGAGTAAGGGATATGCGGTGGATGGATACCAAGTTTTCCGTTCGACGAAAAAGAATAGCTTTGGCGCGAAACCTTACTTCATTACGAACAACGGACGCAAAAAGACATACCTTAACACCAAGGGTCTGAAAACAGGTAAAAAGCATTACTACAAAGTTCGCGGAGTACGGAAGATCGCTGGAAAGACTGTTTTTACTGAATGGTCCAATAAAGTGAGCGCAACGGTCAAAAAGCAGACATCTAAATGATATGATAGCCGTAAGGCTATGATATAAATTAAATCATTTTTAAGAAAGGAAAGAAGAAATGAAGAGAGTATTAGCAGTTTTAATGATCATAACAGTTGTGTTATGCTTCATGCCGACCATGGCTTTTGCAACTGGCGGAAGCACGACCGGTGGAAGCACAACTAGCGGAAGCACGACCGGTGGAAGCACAACTGGCGGAAGCACGACCGGCGGAAGCACGACCGGCGGAAGCACGACCGGTGGAAGCACGACCGGCGGTACAACTCCTGGCGGCGGCACAACTCCTGGCGGCGGAGATACTCCTACAATCCCGTCCGGCGGCGGTTATGTATCCACCGTCCAGAAAGCGGAGATCATCATTGTTGGTCATGGTAAAGCAGAACTCAGTGCTGACGGCACCACAGCTGCCATTACACCGGATGAAGGCAATGAATTGGTATCAGTTGTTCTCAACGGCAAAGATATGGGCAAGATTGACAAACTGACTGGGCTGAAAACCGGCGATAAGCTTGTGATCACATTCCAAGCGAAAGCGGATAAAGCAGCAAAGGATAAAATGATTGCAGAAAAGATCAAAGAATTACAGCTGATCGCAAGTTCTTCCAAAACCGGCAAGGACAATATCAAAATAATCGTAAAGGGTGATCTGAAAGCAATCGAGGATGCAGGATATACGGTAAAGTATAAATTCTATCGTTCCACGAAGAAATCCTCCGGCTTCAAAGCGATGATGACAAAAACGACCAAGACTTACTACAATACTTATGGCAAGAAAGGACAAATGTATTACTACAGAGTAAAAGTTATGGCATATGATGCAGATGGACAGCTGACAGCACAGACTATGCTGAAGCAGTGCAAATATGCAAACAGACTTTGGACAAAATAAAAGAATGGTTTCGGAACTGCCGCACATAGACTGCGGCAGTTCTGTTATGTTTTGACTATATTAGAGTTTGTTTATTTAGAAACGCGGAACTCAACACTCTGCAAGATCAACAGATCCTCTCGATAAAACTTTGCTGCATAGAAGTAGATCTAAATTGCAATTTAAGCCGAAAAAAAGCATGAAGCAGAGGAAAATGTATTGGCCGTAAATTGCAATAATAAGTTGAACATTGATAACTAAAAATTCATATCACGAAGCAGATCGTCGATAGATACGATACGCGCCGCAAAAAGTGTCACACCAAGTGTCACACCTAATACCACTAAATAGCACCTTTTTCGATCTAAAAAATGCATATATTTACAAAAAACGACAAGCAAAAACCCTTGAAAATGTTGAAATTTCAAGGGTTTTTCGTTGGTGAGCCATCGGGGAATCGAACCCCGATCAACGCCTTCGGAGAGCGTTACTCTATCCGTTGAGCTAATGGCCCATAGCTGACTGACGTCATGCAGATATTGTACCATACTTTTCGAATTTTTCGTAGTCTTTTTTTAAAATAATTTGAAATAATTTTTATTTCAGGAATATCATAAGAATTAGACCGCGCGTTGCTTTGTGAGAAGCGCGCCGCAAGCGAAAAGGAGGACTGTGGTTCTCCTTTTCGCGTTTGAGGCAGGCGGTGTTTACGATATATTGACGTACACTCGTATATTAAAAACATTTTTTGAACAATTTTAACGAAAGCTATTGACATCGTGAAACGACAGAAGTATACTTGTATACAGTGCGAGAAAACGATTTAACGTAATAAAGAACTTGACTGAAAACTTGACAGCCGCATCGGATGTGGCTGACATATCATCATTTGAAAGAGAGGTCATGAAATGCTTGAGATTTCCAAAAAAACCAATCTGTTGGAACAAAGTATCTACAAATACAGCCTGCAAGATGTGGAAGAACCGAATTTATATCGAGAGATGTTCAATTATGAGGAAGTGCCGAAGCTGGCCTTCAACCAGAGACGCGTACCGATGAATATGCCGGAGGACGTTTGGATTACAGATACCTCATTTCGAGACGGGCAGCAATCGATGGCACCCTATACAGTCAAGCAGATTGTAGATCTTTACAAGCTCTTGGCGAAACTGGGAGGTTCTTATGGGCTGATCCGGCAGTCCGAGTTTTTTATTTACACCAAGAAGGACCGGGAAGCTATCGATCAATGTATGTCGCTTGGCTATACCTTTCCGGAGATTACGACCTGGATTCGCGCGCAGAAGAAGGACTTCCAGATGGTAAAGGAGCTTGGCATCAAAGAAACCGGTATTCTGGTTTCTTGCAGCGATTACCACATTTTTAAAAAGATGAATATGACCAGAAGACAAGCGGTGGATTTCTATATGGAGACCATTAAGGACGCTTTTGACGCGGGCGTCGTTCCGCGCTGCCATTTGGAGGATATTACCCGCGCGGACTTCTACGGCTTTGTTGTTCCGTTTGTCAACGAAATTATGAAGCTTTCGGAGGATGCAGGCATTCCGGTCAAGATCAGAGCTTGCGACACGATGGGTTATGGCGTTCCGTATTCCGGCGCGGCGCTTCCGCGCAGCGTCGCCGGCATTATCTACGGACTGCAGCACTATGCGGGTGTGCCGAGTGAGATGCTCGAATGGCACGGACACAACGATTTCTACAAGGCGGTTGCCAACGCGACGACCGCGTGGCTGTACGGGGCCTGCGCAGTCAACTGTTCCCTGCTTGGCATCGGTGAACGGACCGGCAATATTCCGCTGGAGGCGATGGTGTTTGAATACGCCTCGCTGAAGGGGTCACTCGACGGCATGGATCCGACTGTCGTGACGGAAATCGGAGAATATTTTAAAAACGAAATGGGATACGACATCCCGCCGATGACACCGTTTGTCGGCGAAAACTTTAATGTCACAAAAGCCGGCATTCACGCAGACGGTCTGATGAAGGACGAAGAAATCTACAATATCTTTAACACGACGAAGATTCTCAATCGCGCGCCGGGCGTATCGGTCAGCAAGACATCCGGGCTTGCCGGCATCGCGTACTGGATGAACGAGCATTATCGTCTGACGGGAAGTGACAAAAAGACGAAGGACGACGAACTTGTCAAACAGCTCAAAGAATGGGTGGATGAAATGTATGCCGATGGCAGAACAACAAGTTTGTCTACCGGAGAAATGGAAGAAAAAATCGCGGCGCTCAAAGCGCAGGGATATCGTTAAGAAAGGAACGCAAAATGTTAGATTACAAAACCGTATCACTGGCCAATCAGGTATACGCGCGAATCGAGAGCAATATCTTAAACGGCGTTTACGCCAAAGGAGAAATCATCAGCGAAAGCAAGCTTTCGGAGGAACTGGGGGTCAGCAGAACGCCGATTCGCGAGGCGCTCGCCAAGTTGGAAAGTGATCTTTTAATCGGAGATTCTCCGGCCGGCACGATTGTGCTGGGCATTACCGAAAATGATGTCAAAGATATGTTTATCGTCAAGCGAAAACTTGAGGTCATCGCGACAACGATGACCGCAAAGAACATCTGCGAGGCAGGCATCGCGAAGCTGAAGGATATTTTGGAGCAGCAGGAATTCTATGCGAGCAAGGATAACGCGGACAAGGTCAGAGATCTTGACACAGAATTCCATGACATTATCTACGCTGAATGCGGCAGTCCGATCTTTAGGGCAATCCTTTCGCCGATTCACCATAAACTGATGAAGTATCGACAAGCTTCCCTATGCCATGAAGGAAGAATTCTGCATTCTGTGGAAGAACATCGGGACATTTTTGAGGCGATTCGCGATCGCGACGCTGCCAAGGTTGAAGGGCTGATGCTGACCCATGTGGAGCACGCCTATGAAAGTATTATGCAGGGAGATGAATAGAATATGGGACTTACTATTGCGCAAAAAATCATCAAAGAACACTTAGTCAGCGGCGATATGACGCCGGGCAGCGAAATCGCGCTGCGTATCGATCAGACCTTAACGCAGGACGCGACCGGAACGATGGCATATTTAGAATTTGAAACCATGGGTGTACCGAGAGTCAAAACGGAACTTTCCGTTGCGTATATCGACCACAATACCTTGCAGTCCGGTTTCGAGAACGCTGACGATCATAGATTTATTCAGTCTATGGCGAAGAAGTACGGCCTGTACTTCAGCAGACCGGGCAACGGCATCTGTCATCAGGTACATTTGGAGCGTTTCGGCAAACCGGGCAAAACGCTGATCGGTTCCGACAGTCATACGCCGACCGGCGGCGGCATCGGTATGCTCGCCATGGGTGCGGGCGGTCTGGACGTAGCGGTTGCTATGGGCGGCGGCGCGTACTATATCACCATGCCAAAGATGTATAAGGTTAATCTGACCGGTAAGCTGCGGGATTTTGTGACTGCCAAGGACATCAGTCTGGAAATTCTCCGCATCCTGTCCGTCAAGGGCGGCGTCGGCGCGATCATCGAATGGGGCGGCGAGGGCATCAAGACCTTATCGGTGCCGGAACGTGCGACAATTACCAACATGGGGACAGAGCTGGGCGCCACGACCTCGATTTTCCCTTCTGACGAAGTAACCAAGGCCTTCCTCGAAGCAGAGGGCAGGGGCGATGCCTATGTGGAGCTCAAGAGCGATGCAGACGCGGTGTACGATAAGGTGATCGACATCGATCTTTCCACCTTGAAACCGCTGATCGCGTGCCCGCACAGCCCGGACAACGTCGTTACGGTGGAAAGCCTGAAAGGAACGAAGGTCGATCAGGTCTGCATCGGCTCCTGCACGAACTCTTCGTTGTATGATATGCTGAAAGTTGCGGCACTCCTTAAGGACAAGACCATTCGGCCGGAGGTCAGCCTTTCTGTATCACCGGGCTCCAAGCAGGTGTTGGAAATGCTGGCAGACTGCGGCGCACTGACCGACATCATCGCCAGCGGCGCAAGAGTGCTGGAATGTGCCTGCGGACCTTGCATCGGCATGGGCTTTTCGCCAAACTCCGGCGGTGTTTCCCTGCGGACCTTTAACCGCAACTTTGAAGGGCGTTCCGGTA
>Ga0129310_1002799_pt1 | contig 12259 bp, 4 predicted proteins | sample Go1ome_2_FD_94433 | JGI IMG/M metagenome (GOLD analysis project Ga0129310, IMG submission 94433) | Western lowland gorrila individual fecal microbial communities from Wisconsin, USA - Go1022A metagenome | ecosystem: Host-associated > Mammals > Digestive system > Large intestine > Fecal | place...
ATACGGCATTATCTCTAACCTTATCTACATATTGTGTGAGATACACAGCATTGATAAGCTGACGTTTTTGGCTTGCTTTGTTTTTGCGTTCAGCAACTATTTTGCAAGGCTCTGTGCCACATTCACGGATAAATATGTGGTGGAGCTTGCCGAGGCGGGCTTTGGAAACATAAAACTGCTCATTATCTGTATTGCTCTTATTGTCGGAAACAGAGTGTTTGGCACTATTCTCAATACAGCAGGAAATTATCAGAGCTTTATCGGATTCAGCAATCTGTACAATCATTTTGTTCTCAAAGTCATGCACAAAAATATGACAACGGATTACGAAAACAACGAAAAAACACAAACAAGCGACAAACTCAACAAAGCTATTGACAGTCTGAATGTTATTGGCTTAAATGTCGCACTCAATGTTCGTGGAACTATTCGTCACACCCTAGAGGTATTTACATACGGCTCGATACTTACCTTCCTTGATATCCGTATGCTACCGATAGTCATTCTGCCTGCCGTTGCCTGTTTTTATATTGAACGTCACAAAATGAACTGGGTATGGAATATGGAAAACAACTGGATGAAATATGAACGTCAGCTTGGTTATATCCAAAGAGAGAGCGTAAATTTCGCCAACGCAAAGGACGTCCGTATTTTTGGTATGCAGGAGTGGTTTGAAAAGACTTTTTCCCGTTCCCTCGGTGAACTAATACACTGGCGCAGACAGCAGGACGTTTGGGAATTCCGCCATAACCTTTTATCGGCCATAGTGAGTTTTATCGGTAATTTCGGTGCATACGGCTATCTGATATGGTTGGTTGTGAACAGCGGTATAGGTGCAGGAGATTTTGTGCTGTATTTCAATGCAGTGTTCAAGCTGAAAGAAGCGACAGACGATTGGTTCAACAATATGTCGGGCTATCAGTGGATTTCGGGGAATATTAACAATTACCGTGAATATCTGGAAATGGATGACGTCACCAACCGAGGAGAGGGTAAGCCTGTTCCCAAAGGCGAATGTGAAATAGAATTCCACAATGTAACATATACTTACGGCGGTGCTGAAAAGCCTACCATAAATAATCTGTCATTTACGCTTCATAAGGGTGAAAAGCTGGCACTTGTGGGACTTAACGGCGCAGGAAAAACCACAATAGTAAAGCTTATGTGCGGACTTTACGACCCTACCGAGGGAGTAATACTCCTGAACGGTGTCAATGTCAAGGAATACAACCGTGAGGAATATTTCAGGCTGTTTTCGGCAGTTTTTCAGGATATTTCCCTTATGGCAGTAAACGTTGCGGAAAATATCACGGGTCAGACCGCAGATAAATGCGACAGCAAAAAGTTGATTGACTGTATGAAAAAATCGGGAATATATGATAAGGTCATGACTTTACCTGAACAGGAAAACACTCCCCTTGTTCGCTCGGTGTATCAGAATTCTGTTGACCTTTCGGGCGGCGAAAAGCAGAAGCTTGCTCTAGCAAAGGCTCTTTACAAGGGGGCACCGATATTGCTTCTTGACGAGCCGACAGCGGCACTTGACGCTATTGCGGAACAGCAGATGTATATGAACTATCTTGAATTTTCAAAGGCAAGGTCAAGCCTGTTCATTTCCCACAGGCTTGCTTCCACGCGTTTCTGCGACCGAATTATTATGTTAGAAAACGGCGGTATAATTGAGTGCGGAACTCATGCTGAGCTTATGAAACGTGGCGGCAAATATGCAGAGCTTTTTAAGCTCCAGAGCAGCTATTACAATGAAAAGGAGGTTGCCGCAAATGAGTAGAATGACTGTTAAGGAAAGGCTTGGAATAATAAAACGGACGATAAAGCTTATCGAAACTGCTGACAAAGGGCATATACGCAGGAATTTTATCGGTAAACTACCCGGTATTATATCCGCTTTCTCGGGTGTGTTTCTTGCTTCGCTGATAATTGACGGTGTAACCAGCGGAAAGCCTGTCAAATACTTGATAACAGCAGCAATAGTCTGTGGAATCGAGCTTATCTTGGTACTTGTACAAGTGATAAACGACCGCCGTCAAAAAGCGCACGGAACCCTATACTACCGAAATGTTGAGCGTTTCATCTGGGAAAAGGTGCTGAATATGGACTACTCCAACATTGAGGATATAGGCACACAGAATAAACTTGACAATGCACAAACTTACGTTTACAACAATAATGCGGGCATTCCCTCATTAACGGCTCATCTTTCGCAGATAATGTCAAGCATTGTTCAGATATGTCTGGGCTTTGCGTTGGCAGCTCCCATGCTGTTTGTGAATTCGGCTGTGGTAACGGATATTAACAGCTTTATGCTGTCGGGGTGGGGAGCGGCGACACTGCTTATTTTCTGCGGTGCGCTTGAGGTGTTTCGAGCTGTAGTGCTTATCCCGAGAACGGAAAAATATATGGACAAGCTGTACACTAATCCCAAAAGCTTGCAAGCGGAAAGAGAGCGCAATTTTTACAGAGATCACACTATATATAATTATCGCAATGGTAAGAAGATAAGGCTTTACGGCGAACAAAAGCTTATTGAAGGGAAGTTCCTTAAAGCACAGAAAATAGTAGTAAATATGATTCTGCAAACGGTTCTGAAAATCACTAAGTGCCATCTTGTAATGAATTTCTTTGATTTGCTGTCTAAGCTTGCTTTATACGGATTTGCGATTTATCGTGCGGTCAATGGGTCAATGTCGGCAGGTGATGTTATCGTATTTGTTATGTGCTTTATAAGAATACAGTATGCATTTGAAAGCATTTCCGATAACTTCGGCAGTCTGCTTACAAAGTCGCAGATTTGGAAGCAGCTGTATGATTTTCTCGACATTCCCGACGAAAAATACAAAGGCACGATACCAACGGAAAAGCGTGACGATAACGAGTACGAGTTTGAGTTCAGGCACGTCTGGTTCAAGTACCCGGACAGCGAGGATTATGTGCTGAAAGACGTGAATCTCAAATGGCATATCGGTGAGAAAATGGCTCTTGTGGGCAAGAACGGCTGTGGAAAATCCACGCTTGTGAAGCTGCTTTGCAGACTGTACGACCCCGCCGAGGGCGAAATTACGCTCAACGGAATCGACATCAGAAAATACAGCTACGAGGACTATATGGCGCTGTTCTCGGTGGTGTTTCAGGACAGTAAGCTGTTTGCGTTCAGTCTTGCGGAGAATGTCGCTGCCGATACAGAATATGACGCAGAGCGCGTGACCGACTGCGTTATTCGTGCAGGTTTAGGCGAGCGGCTTGAAGCTATGGAAAACGGCATAGAAACCTGTCTTTACAAGGACTTTGACGAACACGGCGTTGAGATCTCCGGCGGCGAAGCGCAGAAGCTCTGCCTTGCGCGGGCGATTTACAAAGGCTCGCCGTTTATCGTGCTTGACGAGCCGACAGCCGCGCTTGACCCGATTTCCGAGCACGATATTTACACCAAATTCAACGGTATCGTGGGAACGCGCACGGCTATCTACATTTCGCACCGACTGTCGTCCTGCCGCTTCTGCGACGAGATAACCGTTATGGACAATGGACGAATTGCCGAGCGTGGTTCGCACGATGAGCTTATCGGCAAGGGCGGCGTTTACAAGGAACTGTGGACGGCTCAGGCGGAGTATTATAAGGAGACGGCGGGGGAGTTGTTTGCGTAAGTTTGTATAGCGGATTGCCGTTTTGTTAGCTTATAGTAATTTATCTTAATATAAAAAACTCTCGGAAGAAAATCGTTCTTACAAATTTTCCGAGAGTTTTTTAATTCTAAATCATTTGCGCCACTGCATAAATTTAGCATCCACCGTATTAAAATTATCTCGGTAATGCTTTGACAAGCTTATTTAAGAGATTATAAATTTCCTCTTGCATTTTATCCTTGGACTGTTGATGTGTTTTTAGGCGGAATTTCTTTATATTAGGGTTATCTGTTTCGCTAATAGGTTCATAAAGGAATTCATACAAGGATTTAATTGCATTTGTTATTTTGGAGTTTCCATTGATTTTGCCTAAAGACAGATATGTAGTATCAATGTTAAATCTGATATGTAATACATCGGCTTCAGAGAAACTAAGTATTTGATTGCAATTTTCAAGGTCGCACAATATGCTTTGTAAGCAGGCTCGATATTTAGCGTTTGTTCCAAATCGTTCTTTGCCTCTTTTTATTGCTGTCCAAGCAGTGATAATAACAAAAACGGAAAACGCAAAATCAAGATTATCATTTACTATAATATGTTTTATAAAAATACAGATAGATATGAAAAACTCTCCTAAATATCTTAATTCTTGGTGTATTTTATATCTTGAATATTGGTTTTTGGGACCCCTAAAGCAAAGCCAAACAAGTAAAATCTTAAGAAAATTAAATATGATTAGAACAATAATAAATAATAATTTTGCGGCTAATTTATTGCTACTTCCCATTTCGGAAACAGCAAAAATAAAAGCACCTGAGATAATAAGAAGGAGAATAATCGATAACATTAATTCAATGCTCTTACTTAGAAATACCAAATTTGTTTTCCTTGTAATAGCGGAATAAACAATATGTAGCAAAATAAAAGGGGAATATATAAAGATTATTATACCAAGACATATCAATGTAATAATATCTAGAAGACGATGCTTGTTTTGGGAAATATAGAAATGATATGCCCCCAAAACAAATGTTGAGATAATCATTAGAAATGATAATCCTATAATAGTACAAGGGTAAGAAAATTTAAAGTCTGCTACAAATATTAATACTGCGAATTCGTGCAATAAGATAACTATAAGAAAATCTAATATATTGTTTGTGCCCTTTTTGCTCCCTCTGGCATCCCTTATTTTTGAAATTACGTTTTTCAAAGTCGAAAAGTACTGTATTGCTTTCATAGTGCACTCCTAAAATAACATTTTGTAGTTTTTTTGTTTGCTAAATGCAGAAATTGGTATATAGCTATGTAATGCTAAAGATTATATATAAAAGAAGAGATTACATATAATAGATCTTTTCCTGTTAAATCAAAGCATGTTTTGAATTCAATTTATTATGGATTAAACTGATGATTGGTCAATTCAACTGTAAAAGTAATATCCATTTTTATCTATGGCTGCTTCGTTATATTTTGACATGCTGTTAAACTATTTTCTGTATTATATCACATAATTGCATAAAAAACAAGTGCTTAAAACGGCATATTAACGGAACTAGAATTAATTATTGGTAGGAAACAGATGATGTGTCAAAATGAATATTGATATTTAACGAAGAATTTATTACTTAGAAGCTTTCTAATGAAGGATAGCACAAGAAAAACGCCGTGAATTTCTCAACGGCGCTTAATTCTAGTTTATCCTCCTAAACATGATACATAATTTATCATTTACAACTCCCCACACCAATCGTTCTTTTAATCGAGAGGACGGGGAGCCAAACTCGTTAGCATCTATGCAGTTTTCTGTATAGATGCTTTTTTATTTATCCTCCAGTAGTACTAATAAAATCGTATGTTTTATTGACAAAAACACGCAAATAGTGTATAATTAAAAAAATGGCAAATATTACACAGGCAGTCGGACAGGAGGAGAGTATGTCAGTATTTCAGTGCAGAATGTGCGGTGGTACTCTGGACGTAAAGCTGTATTCCAGAGTGTGCAGGTGCAGCTACTGCGGGACGGAACAGAGCGTGCCGCGGTTGGGACTTTCTGAAAAGGACGCTCTGCTGGAACGCGCGGAACGCTACCGCAGGAATGGCGACCAGGACGGCGCGCTTATGCTTTATGAGCAGGCACTTTCCATGGAACCGGACGACGCTGATATTTACTGGGCAATAGTTCTTTGCAGATATGGTGTGGAATACGTCTACGACCCGGTGAAGAAGCTTCATATTCCCACGATAAACCGCACGCGTTCGCAGTCGGTGAGCCAGGACAGCGACTTCCTGAGTGCAATGAAATACGGCGACGAGTTCCAGCAGTCGGTATTCCGCAGACAGGCTGAGGAACTCGACCGGATACAGAACGACATCATCGCAGCGGCAAAGAAGATAGAACCGTTCGATATTTTCATCTGCTATAAGGAATCCGACGGCGCCGGCAGGCGCACTGTTGATTCCGTCATTGCGGGGGAACTTTACAGAAAGCTCGCCGACGAGGGCTATCGCGTGTTCTTTTCACGGGTCACACTGGAGGATAAGGCAGGTTCCGCGTATGAACCGTATATCTACTCCGCGCTGAATTCTGCAAGGGTAATGCTTCTGCTAACCACCAGCGCGGAAAATCTCAGTTCTGCCTGGGTGAGGAATGAGTGGAGCAGGTTCCTTGCGCTTGCCGCTGACGGCGAGAAAACGCTTGCAGTTCTTTCAAAGGGAGTAGCACCGGGTGCGCTGCCCGAAGAACTGCGCCATCTTCAGATGACCGATATTGAGAAGCTTGGCTGGGAACAGGACATCATACACGGGCTGGAAAAGCTGATAAGGCGCAAATCCAGCGTCACCGTGGTGAATTCTGCAGGAGCCGCGCCGCTGATACGCCGTGCAAAAATGTTCCTTGAGGACAGAAATTATCCCCGCGCTGTGGAAACCTGCGAGCGCGCCCTGGACCAGGAACCTGAAAACGCAGAAGCTTATTTCACAAGGCTGCTTGCAGAATTTGCAGCCAGTACGCCGGAGGAACTCTGCGCCCTTGACGCGGATTTCACCATGAGCGACAGTTACAGGAAAGCAGAGCGCTTTGCGCAGGGCGAGTTAGCGGAGCAGGTGAAAAAATGCGGCAGGTCCGCGAGAATGAAGCACTGCCAGTACAACATTCTGCATGCAGTCACCGAGCAGGAATGGCTCAGCACTGCTGCGGAACTTGATAAGCTTGCCGCAGAGGACAACACGGACGGCGCGGCAGAACTTGCGTCACAGTGCCGCAGAAGAGCGGAGCGTGCCCGTCAGGAGGAGCAGGAGCGCAGGGAAAAGCAGCTGCTTTCCGGGCTGGAATATCAGATACGCCAGAGCACGACGGTGCAGCAGATAGAAGAAGCGCTGAAACAGCTCGCGGGAATTCGCGGAGCGGACGACATCGTTAAATTTGCAGGACAGCGCATTGAGGAACTGTCAGCCGAGCAGGAACGCGCCAAGAAATCCGCGGCACAGAAGCGGCGCCGCAGCAGGGGCGCAATAATCGCGCTGGCGGCGGCGTGCAGCGTTTCGGTGGCAGGCGGCGTAATCACCGTTTTTTCGGGAATATCGGCCACAAGCGCGAAATATAACAATGCGCTAGCCCTGCGTGAAGCGGGGGAATTCCAGCGCGCACATGCGATGTTCACCGAACTCGGGAATTATCGCGACAGCTACGACCAGCTGCGTGAAACTGAATATCAGCAGGCGCTCAGTATGCTTGAGGACGGCGATAATAACGCAGCCTGCGCGATACTGACGCGGCTCAGCGTGATGTCGTATTCAGACGCCGGGGAATACCTGAACAAAGCGAAATACGCGATAGCGGAGAAATATGAGACTTCCGGTGAGATAAAAAAGGCTGCGGAGGCATTCGCGGAGATAGGGGATTACGCCGACAGCAGCAACAGGAGCGCTGCCTGCTGGGAAACTCTCGCGGAAAAGTACGCGGCGGACGAAAAGTACATAATGGCGGCCGAGCTGTATTCCAGCGCCGGAAACGAGAATATGGAAACCGAAATGCGGCTCACCCAGGCGGCGTGGCTGATGAATACCCTTAACACCAACGGAGCGGAAGAGCAGCTTAAATCCATGGGGCTTTACGGTGTAAAAGCGCAGAAAGAGATGTACGCGCTTGCGGAAAAGCTGGAGCAGACAGACCCTGATATGGCGCGTGCGGTGTATAAATGGCTGGGTAACTACAAGGACAGCGAGAGCAAACTGCAGTCGCTTCTTTACAGCGAGGCGAAAAAGCGGCTCGCAGAGGGGGACAACGGCACCGCGATAACACTGCTGGAGGAGCTGGGGGATTATTCCGACAGCGAAAAACTGCTCCAGAGCGCATGTTATGCCGCTTCGCAGGATAGTATCAGCGCCGGGGACTACAGCAGCGCGCTGAAATACCTCTCCGCGATACACGGCTATAAGGACGCAGACGCACTCTATAAGGAGTGCCGGTACCAGCAGGGCTTCGTGGAGCTTGAAAACGAGGATTTCCGCAGCGCAGAACGGTGCTTCAATTACGACGAAACCTACAAGGACAGCGCAAACATGCTGCTGGAAACCAAGTATCGCAGGGCGGTGAAGCTGCGCAGCGAGCATATTTACGACGAGGCAGACAAGATATTCGAGGAGCTGGGAGATTATTCCGACGCGGCAGAAAAGCTTGCGGAGAGCCTCTCTGTGCGGCTCAGCGGGATAATGGCAGGTGACAACTTGTATATAGGCAGCTTCTGGCAGAGCCAGTATGCCGACAAGGAAGCGACCCCCATCGAGTGGGAATGCCTGGAGGTTTCCGACGGCACCGCGCTGCTTATAAGCCGAAAGCTGCTTGCCTATGAGGAATTTGGCGGTGAGAACTGGGCTGACAGCACGCTGCGCACCTGGCTCAACGGTGAATTCTACAACAGCGCGTTCACGCAGGAGGAAAAGCAGCTGATAGGGCAGACTTCGCTCGTCAACGTTGACAATCCGACTTACGGCACGTGGGGCGGTGAGAATACGCTGGATAACGTGTTCATTCTCAGCCGCAATGAGGCGCAGAAGTATTTCAGCGGGAACCTGACAGGCGACAAGACCGGTTATGCGCTCAGGCAGGAGCAGAAACTTAACGGCAGCACATCAACGTTCAACGGCGGCAACGGCTGGTGGCTGCGCTCAACAGGAAAGATGTTCTGTATCGAAAGCGTGTCGGCTCAGGGTGGCTACAGCGACGTAAAATACAACGAAACGAACTTTGTGCGGCCTTGCATACGCATCTGCTGCGGAGATTGAGATAACGAGGGATTATGGCTGAATTTATTTGCAGGTGCTGCGGTGGACAGCTTGAACAGGTAGGCGAAAGTACGCTTTACATATGCGCTTTCTGCGGAATGAAGCAGACCGTCCCGCGGTTCACTGACAGCCAGCGCAGCAACCTTTACAGCCGCGCTGAACAGCTCCGCAGCGCCGGGGAATTCGACCGCGCTGCCGCGATATACGAGCAGATGACGGCTGATATTCCGCAGAGCGCGGAACTCCGGTGGGCGCTGCTGCTGTGCAGATATGGCGTGACTTACGTGCTGGACGGGGACAGGGCAGTCCCGACGATAAACCGTGCAAGGCGCACGTCCGTGCTTGCGGACGAGGCATTCCGCATGGTGGAGGAATGCTCCGACGGGGAAATGCTCGGGTATTACCGCAGCCAGGCGCAGGAGCTTGACGATATCCAGCGCAGGCTTCTTGCGGTTTCTGACAGCGAGCAGCCGTTCGATATATTCATCTGCTACAAGGAGGACGACGGCAGGGGCGGCAGGACTTACGAGTCGCTGCTTGCACAGGAGATATACAAGCGCTTCACTGACGAGGGGCGCAGGGTGTTTTTCGCGAGAATAACGCTGGAGGATAAGCCGGGCTCTGAGTACGAACCGGTGATATTTTCCGCGCTGAATTCCGCACGGGTGATGCTGGCAGTCGGCTTTACAAGGGAGCATTTTGAAGCGCCATGGGTGCGTAACGAGTGGAGCCGCTTCCTTGCGCTGCCGGACGACAGACGGCTTGTGATACCGGTGTTCAGCGGCAATATCGCGGCAATTCCGCAGGAACTTTCCGGCTACCAGGCGGTGGACGCCGGTCAGCTGGGATTTATGGAGAACATCGCTGCAGCGGTTGACAGAGTGCTCCCGCAGACGGGCAGCGTCGCCACCGACGACCCCGACGGGCTGTTGGCAAGGGCGTATCGCTGTCTTGCTTCCGGGGAATTCACCACCGCTGACCAGCTGTGCGAACAGCTTCTTGACAGCGACCCGGAGAACGGGGAAGCTTATATAGCCAAGCTTCTGGCAGAACTGCACATACATTCCCCGGAGCAGATACCGCAGCTGGGACGTGATATAACAGATACCCCAGCGTGGGAAAAGGTGATGAGATACGCGGACGAGCCGCAGAAAGGCACGCTCCTTGAGTACGCGCGCACTGGCGTTCTGGGTGTTGCTGCGCGCCTGCGCGGCACGTCGGAAGATCCGCAGGAACTGAACGATATCGCAGCGCGGCTCGACAGGCTCGGCTGTGTGGAAGAAGCTGAAAAGTGCCGGGCGCGTGCCGGTGAACTCTTCGCAGAACAGGAGGAGACCCGCAGGCGTTCACAGTACGACTACGCGCTGAGTATCCTGCAGAACAGCCGGAATGCCGATGAACTGAGCACGGCGCATGATATTTTCGTTTCCCTCGGGGAATACCGCGACAGCCCGTCGCTTGCGGAACGCTGCCGCATAGGCTCGGAAAACCGCAGCGCCGAGGATATCCGTCTGACAGAGGAAGCCAGGAGCCAGCAGGAGAACCGGCTCAGCTATTTTAAGCGGAGAAATCGCATTATCACCGCTTCCGTTGCGGGAACTGCAGCGGCTGCCGTGATCATAACCAGCGCAGTGCTTATCGCAGGTAATGTCCACAGAGGAGCGGAGCATTCCGCGGGAATGGAGGACTTCCGCAGCGGTAATTACGCAAGCGCAGTGGAACATTTCGACAACGCCGGGGGCTATTCGGATTCCGCAGAAATGAAGCGGCAGGCGGAATATCAGCTGGCTTTGCAGCTGCGGGAAAACATGCAGTACGACGAGGCAGCGGAAATATTCACGCGGCTTGGCAGCTATGAGAATTCCGCAGACGAAGTGAAAAGCACGATGTTCCAGAAAGCATGCTGGCAGCGTGAAAACGGAGATTTCGACGCGGCAGAGAGCGGATTTATGCTGCTTGGGGATTACGGCACTTCGTCGGAGGAGATACTGCGCACGCGCTATATGCAGGCGGAAAATTACCTTGAAAAGGGTGAGCTTGACCTGGCGGCAAAGCTTTTTTCAGGTCTGGGGGAATATTCTGACAGCAGCGACCGGCTCGGTGAAGTGCATTACCGTCGTGCAGAACTCCTGCTGCAGTCGGGGGAGTTTTCAGCGGCTGCAAAGATGTTTGAAAACAGCCGGAGCGGCGACTGGGAACAGCGCGTCTGTGAAGCCCGCTATATGCAGGCAGAGCAGACAGCGGCTGCCGACAGTGAACAGGCAGCGGAGATGTTCGCGGAACTCGGGGAGTATTCCGACAGCGAGGAGCGTTCAAATGCGCTGTATTATCAGACTGCGGAAGAAGCGCTGGCTTCTGGGAACAGCGCAAGGGCAGTGGAGCTTTTCACGCAGCTCGGTGGATATTCCGACAGCGCTGAGCGGCTCACTGAAGCGAAGTACAGCCTTGCCGTGGAGTACCTTTCCGACGGCAAACCGCAGGAAGCTGCGGATATTTTCGCGGTCCTCGGTGATTACAGGGACAGTGCGGAGCAGCTGAAAGAAGCAAAGTCCCGGATAAAGTCGCTGTTTCTTACAGGGACCGTCGTTGAGTTCGGCAGGTGGGAGCAGGACGGGGATTTTTCTTCCACCGAGCCGATAAAGTGGGTGGTCGTATCAAATGACGGCGATAAGGCGGTTCTTTTCTCGGAATATATCATCGACCAGCGGGCTTACGATGGTGCGAACTGGGCAGAAAGCGGGCTTCGCAGTTGGCTGAACGGAACGTTCCTGAATTCCGCGTTCACCGAAGCCGAGAGAAGCAGGCTGTGCGCAGTCATGAAAGAATACTGGAACTATGACGAGTTCAGGAAACAGGGCGAGGTATCGGATCTTGTCACCATTCCGGATTACCGTGACGGGCTGCGGAAGAACTACGACACGATATGCACGGTGTATGCGGACAGTATAAGAAGCGGCGGCGTTGGCGACAAGGTGTTCTGGCTGCGGAGTTTTAATCATGGTATTCCGATGCTGGGCAATAACGGCACAGCGACGATCACAAATCCGTATCCTACCGGAGGGGTGCTTCCGGTGATAACGATCGACCTGCATAAATAAATGAACCGGGTGCTGAAAGGCGCCCGGTTTTGTGTAATTTACGCATGACAAATAAAACAAAAGTGCCTCAGCGCGCGTAATGCGTGTCGAGGCACTCGACCAAAGGTTTGTGGATATAGATGTGCTATCAGCGCGGGAGGGAGCGTATAAAACAAAAGCGCTTCAACGCGCGTGATACGCGTCTAGGCACTCGACCAAAGGTTTGCGGATATAGATGTGCTATCAGCGCGGGAG
>Ga0129310_1002802_pt1 | contig 12251 bp, 7 predicted proteins | sample Go1ome_2_FD_94433 | JGI IMG/M metagenome (GOLD analysis project Ga0129310, IMG submission 94433) | Western lowland gorrila individual fecal microbial communities from Wisconsin, USA - Go1022A metagenome | ecosystem: Host-associated > Mammals > Digestive system > Large intestine > Fecal | place...
AAAAGAGCCTACAGCGAGTGCAGGTAGCCGAGGGCATGGCTCCAGTTCTGGAAATCCAGGTCGGGCCTGCTCATCAGGATGTTGAACATGCCGCTGTCGTAGAAGCGCATCTGGAGGTCGTCGTCCTCATCCAGTTGAAGGAGGTTGACGGCATCCGGGAACTCATCGCGGATCTCCTCGAAGAACGGGCGGCCCAGAAGCTTGAAGCCGTGGGCATCGTCATCGCACTCTGCGAAATCAATGGCCATCGCCGGTTCGGCCAGCTCCTGCTCCTCATCGTCCACCAGGATGCACGAATTGAAGGTCTCCATGTTGATCTGTTTGGCGTACTTGACCTTGACGGCCTTCTTCGGCCAGCGGCCGAGCGGGAAATGCTCCGGGGACTCGTAGCCGATGAAATCATCGATCGCCGCAAAGAAATAGAGCATTCCCTCATGGGGAAGAAGCCCCTCCCTGTCAAAAGGCGCTATGTCCTCGCAATCAATCTGGCAGATGAACGTTAGGGGATATTCACTCTCCGTTCCGTCCTCCTCCGTGATCTTCATCATCGGGTACTCCGCCTGGGGTGGAAGATCCGGGTTGCCCCACCATTTGCTACAGCAGAAAAGGTTGGACTCTGTCATTCTTGGTTTTAAACTGATTGCCATATTCTTGTTTATGTTTTAGAAGCAGTTCTTTTTTATCGTTCCTACAACACGTCCGCCACGATGACCGTGACATTGTCGGCTCCGCCGTTCCTCTTGGCCGCGTCCACCAGCTCGGCGCAGCTCTCCTCCGGCGAACCGGATTGCAGAAGCCTCTCGACAGCCTCGTCCTCAAGCATGTCCGTTAGGCCGTCAGAGCAGATCAGGATCCGGTCCGACTCCATCACACGTCCGGTGATGTCCTGAACTAGAGGCTCAGTGTCACAGCCCGCACCGATGCAGTTGTAGAGGGCTTTCCCGGCAGGAAGAGGCACCATGTCCCTTTCCAGAAGCGTCTGGTCCAGAGTTAGTTGCCGAAGCATTCCGTCTCTCAGACGGTACGTCCGGCTGTCACCCACGTTCACAAGCAGTGTCATCCCCTGCATCCACACAAGTCCGGTCAGCGTACATCCCATCGCCTTGCTCTGCCACTCTTCCCGCGCTTTACGGTTGAGGCAGAGGCTGACAAACCCGATCCTCGCTTTCAGATCATGAACAGGATCGCCATGCTCCTGAGACTTGTCAAGCAGGAATGCGCGCAGGGTCTCCAGCGTGAACTGACTGGCATACTCACCGTTCTCATGGCCACCCATCCCGTCCGAGACGAGCAGGCAGAAACTCTCATTTCCAATGACTTCCTTTTCAATGTTCAAGGAACCATCCCTTATGAGGTACATCCCGGCGCAAGCCATGTCCTCATTGTTGTCACGGACTCGTCCGACATCCGAAACGCAGCTGATCTTCAGTCTCATAGGCTATTCAACCGTAAATTTCAAAGTGGCTATCTTAAGGTGCTGGCCCTTACGCAGGGTGTACCATTTGTCTTTCTCCAATCTCACCCCGTCTATGGCCGTGCCGTTGGTCGAGCCCAGATCACAGATCTTCCACTCGCCGTCCTCTAAAGCCAGCTTCCCGTGACGACCGGAGACATATTTACAACTCCCTAGCTCCGGGAATATTCCCCCGCTCCTGCCGAACTCCCCTTCCTTGAGGTAAAGTGTCATCCCTTCCCCTCTTAAGGTCAGCAACGCATCAAAAATCTGGTTCAAATCAATCTTCTCCAGAGGCTTAGGAGAGTTTGACCGTACCTCCGGATCCCTCGGCTTCGGAGAGTCGGATGGCCCAGAATGTACGGCTGATTCCGCAGCGAAAAACTCCTCGGCGCTGACCAGATCCTCGCCACAACGGGGACACGACACGCCCTTTCGGGGCTGCCTACACTCAGGGCAGAACATCAGATGCTTCCCGCACAAATCGCAATAGCGGCTGTCTTCGTCTATAACACCTTGACAGAACGGACATTTCATAGCAGATCCTCCTTTGTTATCATCTTTGGCTTGGAACCCTCGTAGGCGGCCTGACGGTCAGCGCCCTCAGCGATGAGCTCCTTCATTCTTGAATATGCCCGGCCGGCCACCGCTGACTTGACCATGCCGAACAGGTTCCTCACGTCGCGACCGTTGCCGAAATCGAACGCCCTGTTGTCGTACATTTCACGGAAGCCTTCCTCAAGGATCCCTTCGGCCTCAGTGTCAATGGAATATCCTTCCTTGCGGCAATAAAGACGGAATATGTCCATCAACTCCTCGGGATTGTAGTCCTCGAATGTGATGGTCTTGGTGAAGCGGGACTTGAGGCCGGAATTGGAATCCAGGAACCGGCCCATCTCCCTCGTGTAGCCGGCGGCGATGCACACGAACCTGCCCTTGCGGTCCTCCAGCAGTTTCAGCAGCTCGGTCACGCTCTCGTTGCCGAACTCGTCGTGGTCGCCTTGGATCAATGAATATGCCTCGTCGATGAACAGGATTCCTCCCATCGCCCTGTCGATCGTCTCCCGTGTCTTCGGAGCTGTCTGGCCTTGGTACGGAGCCACCATGTCCGCCCTCGACACCTCGATCACATCCGGTCTCGCGATCACTCTGAGAGAGTACAGGATCTTGCCCATCAGCCTTGCTACAGTGGTCTTGCCGGTTCCCGGATTGCCGAGGAACAGATAGTGGTCAGGAACGATCGCGGTGAAGTCCCCGCCGGAAAGCTCGCTGTCCATCTTCTTCTGCCTCATCTCGTTGAGCATTGAACGGATCTCATTCTTGACGCTTTCCAATCCGATAAGTGAATCCAGTTCCGCGAGGCACTCCTCCTCGGACGCCACTTGCGGCTCCTCGTACGGAATGTCTTCCGGAAGGATGGTGAAGAATGTTTCCTTGCCGACCTGGCTGTCAGGAAGCCCGTTGACCCTTGCGCCGATGTTGCCCAGCACGCTGTCGAGCATATTCCTTGCCTCACGGGCATTGCCGAAGTCCTTTCCCGACTTTTCCGCCGAGAGCTTCCGGAACGTCTTGAGGGCTTTGTCCAGAGTGCCACCTGCAAAGGAGTAGCCCTGCCCTTCGGCCATCCTGCGGAAGATCTCCGTCAGTTCCTCCGGAGTGTAGTCTTCGATGTTTATCCTGTGCGTGAACCGGCTGGCGAACCCTTCGTTGGCCTTCATCAGGTTCCGCATCTTGTCCTTGTAGCCGGCGCAGACCACCACGAACTTGCCCCGGTCGTTCTCCATCCGGACCATAAGCCGTTCCAGAGCCTTGATCCCCTCGGAATCAGAGCAATGGCCGGTGTCGTCGAACGGAGCGAGCGCATAGGCCTCGTCTATGAAAAGGACTCCGCCCATCGCCTCGTTCACAGCCTTGTCCATGTTCTTGTCCGACTCGTTGGCGTAGGTGCTTACTATGTCCTTGCGGCCTTTCTCGACGACCCTGTCGACCTGGCATATTCCCATCGCCTTGAAGAGTTTGCCGAGCACTCTCGCCACGGAGGTCTTGCCCGTGCCTGGGTTTCCGGTCAGGATGATGTTCACGGGACGGATCGAGGCCTTGCCTCCGAACTCCATACGGCGCTGCTGGAAGCGCATTTCCTCCGCCAGTTCCCTAAGGGCCTTCTTGACACTCTCCATCCCGACAAAGGAGTCAAGCTCCTTCATCACGCTCTCCACAGAAATCTCCTTCGTGCCGTCCGGCCCGGCTATGTCCTCCCAGGTCAGGACTTTGCCCGAGCGGGCATATTCATCATCACTCATTTCCGCCGTTCTGGTGCAAAGCCGCTCGAAGCTTCTGTCGAAGGCGTTGCGCACCTCGCGGGCGTTGCCGAAGGTGTCGGTGCGGCCAAGGTACATCCGCTCGAAGAATTTCCCGACCTTCTCCGAAGCCTCTTCGGCGAGGGTCAACCCCTTCTTAGCCACCATGTTAAGGAATATCTCTGTGAGTTCCTTGCCGTTGTAATCCTTGAACTCGATCTTCTTCTTGAAACGCGAGTCCAGTCCCGGGTTGGAACGGAGGAAGGTGGTCATCTCCTTGGTGTAGCCGGCGATGATGCAGACGAAGTCGCCGGCCCTGTTCTCAAGATACGGCAGTATGGTGTCGATGGACTCCTGCCCGACCTTGTCGTCGTCTCCCTGTTTCAATGAATATGCCTCGTCGATGAACAGGATTCCTCCCATCGCGCTGTTGACGACCCTTTCGGTCTTGAGAGCCGTGTCCCCGACGTACTGCGAGATGAGATCCTTGCGCATCACCTCGACCAGATGGCCGCTCGGAAGCACCTGAAGGCTGCCAAGAATGTCGGCGAACAGCCTTGCGATCGTGGTCTTTCCGGTTCCCGGGTTTCCCGTGAAAACGAAATGGCTTTTCAGCTGCACAGGCTTGCCGGGATTGTCCCTTTTCTGACGTTTTATGCTGTCAATGATGGACTTGATCTCCTGCTTGACCTCCGTAAGTCCGGTGAAGGCGTTGATCTTCTCCATGATCTGCTCCTCGGTGAGTTCCTTGAACGGCTCTCCCGGAATGTCAGTCTCCTCGATTTGGGAGCCACCACGGCTGAACATGTTGAAGGCGCTCTCCTCGGCGACCTTGCCCGCAAGGATTCCGTTCTCCTTGGTTCTGCCGTCACGGAACATCTTCTTGAAAACCAGCCCCAGCCTCTTCTCTGCCTCAGGACTGACCGCCGTTCTGAACCTATCCCGGATCAACGACACGCACAGAGCCTTGAGATCGCTGTCCTTGAATGACGAGATCTGGAAGCGGAACTCAAAGAGAGACAATGCGTTGCTTTCCGCGCTAATGTAGGTGCCAAAGCCGTCCTCAAGTCCGCACAGAATCACCACCGGCATGTTCACATTGACCTTCATCCTTGCGAAAAGCTTGTCCAGCTCCGAAGGGCCGCCCTGTGTGTCCACAAGATTCTGGCAGTTCGTCACCACCAGCACACCGGTCTTGACAGCGGCCAGGTTCTCGTCCAGACTGGAGTTGAACTCGTCCCAGTCCGCCGCGTCCACGGTCTTTGGCTTACGGCTTTCCGAAATGCGGTTGTCGTAAAGTATCTGAGTCAGTCGGCCAGCCAGATAGGTCTTCCCCGTCCCGGTCTCCCCTGTGATGATGCAGTCGAGTCCCGGGCGGGCGTCACTGCCTGTCCGTTTGCGGAACTCGGCTGTCTGCTCGCAGCGCTTCGTGAAATTCTCCAGCGGCTCCCTCACGCACTCCTTCGCGATCATCCCGTGCGGCATGCCTACGGCCACGGAACCAGCCCTTCCAGCCTCCGGATCCGCGGTCCCGCGTGACCCGCCTGCCACCGGCTTACCGACCGCCGAGGCATCGGCGGCAGCAGTCAGCCTCTCCCCGCACCATTTACAGTACGAAGCCTCATTTCTGTTCGTCTTTCCGCACTTCTGACACGTTTTCATGGGCTTTCTCGGTTATCTTGTCGATTGTGTTATGGATCTTAGGATGGTTCTCTTTCAGGGAATCCATGTCCGTGATCTTCGGTATCGTGGCCACAGGAAACAAAAGAAGGAATGAGGTGACGACTGCCATCACCAGATCCTTGAATTTCTCCCAGAGGTCACTCAGGTACTTTGACCTGTAGAACTTCTCGTTGCCGAACAGGGATGAGACGAAATCGTCACTTCTCTCCTTGTAGGCGAAATGCAGGGGCTCCAGAATCTTCTGGTCCTCGTTCGGACTGTGCATCCTCCTGAGCTCACGCGCCCCGTTCATCCTCTTGAAGATCAGTCTGGCGTACCAGAACACAGCGGCGGCGACCACCACGATCGTGACGTAGACCATGAACTTGCCGAGGAACCATTTGGATAGAAAATAAAGGAAGACAGTGCCGACTATCCACCTGAACAGAGACCTTAACAGGCTTCTGTCCAAGTCATCCAGATAGATGTGAAGATTCAGGACCAGAGGAAGCAGCAGGCTCCCTCCCCAGAACCAAAGCTCCGGCTTTCCGGCCTCGATTGTCGGGTAGTCGATCGCTCCCAGAATCAGGTAGAACAGCAGCAGGAGGCACGGAGCGAGACCAAAGACGACATAGACGACCTTCTCCAGGAGTCCCAGCAGGAGGATCGGAGTCTTTGTCTTGTGCCTTGCCACGGCGCCGGAAGCCTTTTGGAAGCGTTTGTAGTAATAGTCATCCTTGTAGTACTTCCCGATGACGTTCAGGTACTGGGATGTCAACTTCTCGTAGGCCAGACGCTTGCTCAGATCCGCCTCCGGATTCTCCTGGAGTTTGGAAGCCACCCAAGCTTCAAGTCCGTAATATTCAAAAGCTTCCTCTACCTCCTCCTTTTTGATTTTCGTAAGATCATCAAGATGGTAGACGTAGCTTCCGGAAGCCGGGAAATAGAAGTCGGCGCACTTGGTCAGCCCCTCGACGGCCTTCATTATCGCGATCTTGTCGTAGTAAGGGCCGTACTTGTTGGTGTTGTCGGCGCTGCCGTAGTTCGTGCAGTAGCTGATCCATTTGTCCTGCGAGGCGAATCTGTCGCCTTTCGTTAGGAAGAATCTATGCAGGTAGGAATTGTTGTAATTACTGGTGAATGACGAGATTATCAGATCGATGAGAGAGGCCTGGCAAATTTCCGAATAAGGATTGATGTCAGAGTACCAGTTGTCGTACATCTTCTGCCTGTCACCGTCAAAGACACAATAGAAGGCATTGAAGGCGACGTTTATCAGCACGCCGATAGTGTCCCCGTCCATCGCGTAGTTCGGATCCTTCGGATCAGTGATCAGACTGATGTCCGCCGCCGGATTGATGGTCTGGATGGTCAGTCTGAACAGCATCTGGTAGTCGGTGATGCCTTTGCGCACCTGGATAAGCCTGTCCGCGTCCTTCTCGGAGAAGACCCTGACCATCTCCGCGAACCCGAGCGAGCAGAGGAACTTCTTATCCTCCTCGGCCACAACCCTGTAGTCGGAGCAGAATTTCACCACATCCGTGATGTTGTAGCAGTCCACATCGGTGAACTTGTCCTCCTTGCCTGTCTTCTTGCCTTGCAGGGTCCGGAAATATTTCCGGTCATACACTCCCCAGACAATCACGCTCCTGGCGTAGCCGAAGCTGTCTTTCAAGGCATTGCAGGTTCGTGAATATAAACCGTCAGCCTCCTTTTTCCCTTGCCGCGCCTCGCAATAAAGGTAGATCGGGTTGCTTCTGTCTCCCAGGGTCGAAGCGAAGCCGCTGTCCCCGTTGAGAAGTTTGTTGACGTTCACGCAGACCTTCCCGTCACGGGAATAGAACGGCAGTTGCGGGTCCAGAGCGAGCGCGGCGGCGTAGAGTCCGGCCACTTGGTTCTTCGGATAGACCCTTTCCACGATGTTGTTCAACTTCACCTCCATCTCAGGCATGACCCTGCTGATCCAGGAACTGATCTTTCCTTTGTAGAGGTAGGCGGTACCAAGGGTCTGGTCCTCCATCATGAACTGAGCCAGCTCCTTGGTCGTGTGAGCGATCTTGTTCTTTCCCGAATCGAAGACAACCCTCAGTATCTCAGCGTCTTCCACCACAGGTATCTTCTCTCCCTCAAGAGTTCTTCTAATCTCGTCGTAGCTCCATCTGTTCTCCGGCTTACCGACCAGAAGTCCTCTGGTGATGGTCCTCAGGGGCTCTGGCATGTTGTCCGGCACTGGCAGCTTGCCCTGGATCTTCAGCTTCACCAGCTCTGGTTCCTTCTTGCGGAACTCACTGTCCCCCATCCACAGGGAAAGGACGGACATGCCGAGCGCATAGTAGTCCGATGCCGCCGTCATGATCGCATAGGTGACATCCCCGATGCGGGTGGTGTTGGCGTAAAGCTCCGGAGCGGCGTAGATCACGGTTCTGGACTGCGGAGTGTTGACGCTGCCGTCATCCCCGAGAACGTCCGCGATCCCGAAGTCCGAGATCACGGCAAGACCTGAATCCTTGTCGGTGTAGAGAATATTCTCGGGCTTTATGTCCTTGTGCAGCAGCCCTACCTTGTGCAGCTCGCCAATGTTCCTGGCGGTCATCGCGGTGATGCGCAGAATCTCCTCGGCATTGTTTCGGAGGTCGTAGGAAGCCACGGAACCATCCTTGCAGAAAGGCATCAGGGCGTACCCCCTGTCAACGTCGCCGATCCTGACAACTCCCGTCTCAAGAATATCCACGATCGCGGCCTTCCCCTTCAATTTCTCCAGTCTTTTAAGAATATCCTTGCGAACCCCATTGCCCCGACGGTACAGTTTCAGAGCGAAGCTTCCTTTCTTCGAACTCACCACGTACACCTCGGCCTCGCCTCCGTTTCCGATCAGCCTGTCGATGGCGTAACGTGTACCTCCAAGTGTAATCTCCTCTTTAGCTGAGACTTCCGCTCCGCCGTCTCCAAGATCGTCCGCATCAGTAGCTGTACAGGTGAATGTGGCCTTGGCGGTCACCGTTCCCGTCCCTTCGGAATCGGATTCTGTCCTGCTTGTTCCTGTCTTGCTGATGTCTGCTACGGCTGTGCCGCTTTCTGCCATAGTATCTGCCATATTCTCGATTTTTGTAATGATTCGTGTCGCGCTGGCTAAACGAAGCCCAGTATCTTTTCTTCCTTATACTCACAGACCCATTTCCCGCCGTGCCACGGCTCACAGCACTCGCTCGGACGGTTGTGCCAGCATCCGCAGAAGTTGCAGACCCAGGCGTTTCTTACCTTGGTGTGGATAATTTTCTCAACAGGCAACTTCCTTGCGGAGAAGTAGTTCCTCTGCTCCTGCGGAGTGGAGCCTGCCGGCGGCAGCATCTCGGAGAGAGCCTTGTTCAACTCTTCCTGGATCTTTGAATATTCCGCCCTCAACTCCGCCTTGCTCTTCATCTTACCGGCCGCCGGACCCGCCGGAGCGCCAGACCTCTGCTCCTGCCGTACCTTTTCCGGTTCATGAGCCTGCCGAAAGGTTGTCTTTCCCAATAACTCCCTGAGCCTCATCACATCCTCAGGCAGCTTCGCCTCTATATTCTCTTTGGCGACCTCCTCTTCCGCCGCCTCGATCATCGTCTGGATCTCCGCCGCCTTGACAGCCAGTTCCGCCGCCTTAAGGAACGCCGGATCCTTCCGCGCCCTCTCCAGCTCCTTTTTCGCAGCCATCGTAAGCGGCTCGTTGCACTTGCTGCAGAACCCTCTGACATTCAGTGTCCCGCACTTAGGGCAGACAATCCCGCTCCTGCTCATCCCACATTCCGGACACTCATCCTCGCCGCGAGGGATGTCGGCTCCGCAGAACGTGCACCAGCCGACAAGTGAATGTCCGCATCCAGGGCAGAACTCCCAGCTTTTCCTGATGTCCTTTCCGCAGTAAGGACATGTCGCGCCATCCGAAGACGCGCGCAGAGCCTCTCTCTGTTTCAGGATGCCTTCCTTGTGCAGTTCCTTTCTTTTCTGTTGGAATTCAGCCATTTTCTAATTCTTTGGAAGCGTGATTACAAACTCTGAGCAAATCGGATAATGATCGGAAATGTAGTTGATTCCGAATTTAGGCTCGTCTACCACCCGAAAGCCCGTGGCCTCCGCATTGCGGTAAAGAATGTGGTCAATGGTCTCCAGTTTGCTCCCTGGGAGACCGAAATTGTTGAAAGACGGAGTCTTGTCGGCTTTCCTCACGGTCTCGGAAGCTTCGTTGAGGTACGTGGTGAGAGGCTTGAGAGCCTTGTCGTCACACGTTGTGTTGAGGTCGCCGGTCACGAACACCACAGCCTTGTCACCGGCGATCTCCTTGATCTTCTCCACCATCAGCAAGGCACTTTCGGCGCGGGCCCTTTCCCCGACATTGTCAAAGTGTGTGTTGAAGAGGAATATTATCTGTCCGGATTTCCTGAAACGAAGCTTCACCCAGTTGGCCGTCCTGACATATTCAGCGTCCCAGCCTTTTGCCTCCGGCTCCTGATCCTCGTTGAGCCAGAATGTTCCGTAGCCCAGAAGATCGAACCTGTCCGCCCTGAAGAGGATCGGGTTGAATCCGGAATCCTTGTTCAGCGTGCCGGGCTTGCAGTCGCCGTCAATCATGATGTACTTTTGCAGCTCTTTGGACAAGAAGGACTTCTGCCCGAAGGTCGCTTCCTGGAGTCCGATGATGTCAGGATGATATTTCCGGATCGCCTTCACGCACCCTTCCTTGCGGCTCTCCCAGTTGTATTTTCCTGTGTCGGCGGGAAACTGGATGCGGATGTTGAAAGACATCACGCTGGCGTTCTCGCTCCTGGCGGCGGCTCCTGGCCCGCACACGACCAGAGCCGCCGCTATGGCGATAATTGACAATAACACTCTTCTCATAAACCAAAAAAATCAGACTATCTGGTAATCTTCGCCACCCAACCCCCGCCGGGAGCCATGTGGATCCTCACGATTCCGTCCGCCGGAATCCGCGCGGAAGTCTTCTTGTAGTCTCTCGCGGCTCTGTCCGCGTTGATGCCATCCTGAAAGACGGTCATCTCGCCGCCTTCGATGAAGCCAAGGTCAAGGTCAAGATCACGCTCGTCCCAATTGGTGAGCGCTCCGACGTACCAGATCTCCCCGTGGCGACGGGCCACGGCGACATATTCACCGATCTCTCCGCAGAGCGGAATGGTCTCGTCCCAGACGGTAGGAAACTCCGCTATGAATTCCGTGCATTCCGTTTCTGCCATGTAGTTGGACGGCGAGTCGCAAAGCATTGTCAGCGGTGCCTCGAAGACAGCATATTCGGCGAGCTGACGGCAGCGTGTACCCTGGCTCATCGCCTCCGATCCGACCGGACGGTAGTTCCTCCTGACCGCGTTGCGCATCGCCCCCTGCGTGTAGTCCATCGGTCCGGCGACCATCCTGACGAACGGTATCGTCACGTCGTAGGTCACCTCGTCGTAGTCCTCCGGACTCCATTTCAGCTGCTCCAGCCCGGCCACGCCCTCGAAATTGAGCACGTTAGGATAGGTTCTCTGGATGCCGGCAGGCTTGTAAACCCCATGGAAATCAATCAGAAGATGATTCTCGGCGGCTATCTTCGCCATCCTTTCGCAGAACTTCACGGCCTGCTGGTCGTCCCTGTTGATGAAATCGATCTTGAAGCCCTTGAAGCCCATCCGGGCGTAGTGGCTCATCGCCTTCTCCGGATTCTTCACAATGCTGTTGTAGCTTGCCCAGAGGATGATGCCGACATTCTTGCCGTCAGCGTAGGCGACAAGTTCCTCAAGGTTGATGTCGGGATTGATCAGGAACAGGTTGGCCTTCGCTCTCTGCGCCCATCCCTCGTCCATGATGATGTACTCGATGCCGTGGGCGGCAGCAAAGTCGATGTAGTACTTGTAGGTCTCGGTGTTGATCCCGGCGCGGAAGTCCACCCCGTACAGATTCCAGTCGTTCCACCAGTCCCATGCCACCTTTCCCGGCTTCACCCAGCTCCAGTCGGCGTTCTTGTCCGCCGGGGTGGCAAGCTGCCATACAAGATCCAGATCCATCAGCGACTTGGCGTCCGGTGTGATCCCGACAACCTTCCACGGGAACTTCTGCCCGGCCTCGACCTTGGCGATGTAGTCGGCGTAGTCCATGTCCTGGTAGACATACACCCCGTTAGGGCGAAGTCCCACAGGATAAGGCGCGCGGACACTTCTCAACTCCTTGCCGCCCTGTCCGTTAAGGAACATCCCCGGGTAGCCCAGCAGATCTGATTCGGTGACGACGATCTTCACCCCGCCGGCGGCGTCCACCGTCATCGGAAGGAACACCAGCCTCTCGGGATCCATCTGTGACAAATGAATATGCTCGTACGTGTTCTCGAACGAATTGACGAACTGTTGCTTGAAAGTCTTTTTCTCATTGCTCTTGACGTAAGGCGCCCAAGCAGTCCAGTCCTCGGCGAAGTTGAATTCCGTAAGCTCGTCAGTCACAGTAAATTCTCCTGACTTGGCCGTGGAGACAAACCTGTAGGCGACTCCGTTGTCGAACGCCCTGAACTCCACGCTGTAGCCCTTGAACTCAAGTGTAAGGTGGTTGTAGACATTGTCCACCGAGGCCTTTTTGTAGTTCATCGCCCGAACGCCTCTCTCGTCGCAGGAACCTTTTCTCACCTTGCGGACCCTGTCGCTTCCTCCGAAGACTGTCCCGTCCTCGAATGCCATCGAGATCTCGGACGGCGTAATAAGCGCCACCCCGTCACGGCTTATTGAATATCTCACCCCGTCCCCGGTAGAGATTTCCGCCACGATCCTCCCGTCCGGAGAGGAGACCGACCACGTTTTCTGCGCCCCGAAGGCAACCAAAGGCAG
>Ga0129310_1002803_pt1 | contig 12245 bp, 12 predicted proteins | sample Go1ome_2_FD_94433 | JGI IMG/M metagenome (GOLD analysis project Ga0129310, IMG submission 94433) | Western lowland gorrila individual fecal microbial communities from Wisconsin, USA - Go1022A metagenome | ecosystem: Host-associated > Mammals > Digestive system > Large intestine > Fecal | place...
AGTTCGAGCGTTTGGCGCAGCCAATAAGCCGAACGGAACGCCAGCACGCCGTAAGGCGGGATGGTGCGGAGACAGCCAATAAGCCGAACGGAACGCCAGCGCGCCGAAAGGCGGGATGGCGCGGAGGTAGCTCAATAAGCCGACCGGAACACCGGAACGGCTTAAAAAGCCGATTCGGTGCGGCATCGGAGGGTGAGCGCAGCGAACCTGGAGCATGAGCGTTTCCCTACAGACAGCGCAGTGCGCTGTCTGTAGGGAATAAGCCATGCGGAACACCGGAACGGCTTGAAAAGCCGGTTCGGTGCGGAGATTGGAGAAGGGGCCCGCAGGCCCCTTCCCCTTGCCCCCTATCCCAAAAGGGGACAACCTCTCCGTCACAGCTTCGCTGTGATACCTCCCCTTACACAGGGGAGGCAATACTCCGTCGTCTCTTTGGCTCCCCTGTACCCGCAGGGTTCGCGCAGCGAACCTGAAGCATGAGCGTTTTGGAGAAAAGAGCATAGTATGCTCTTTTCGGAAAATAAGCCATGCGCAACACCGGCACAGCTCAAAGAGCTGGGTCGGTGCGAAGGGGGGAGCTGGCGCCGAAGGCGACGGAGGGGCTGCCCCTACCGCTCCTCCCACTCGGCGCCGATTTCCTTCAGCCGCGCGCGCGTGGTGCGCTGGGCTTCGGGGGAGCGATCCGCGCCGATGAACCGCCGGCCGAGCTTGTGCGCCGCCGCCAGCGTCGTGCCGGAGCCGGAAAACACGTCCAGCACGGCGTCGCCCGGACGGCTGGCGCAGAGGATCACCCGCCGCAGCAGCTTTTCCGGCTTCTGCGTGGGGTAGCCCGTGCGCTCCGGGTCGCGCTGCTGCAAATGCGGGATGTCGTCCCACACGTCGCTGGGCGCCACGCCCTCGTCGTCATAGTAGCGGTATTCCTTCCCCGCCGAAAGGATGGCGGAATACTCCCGCCCGTCCGCGTCCGTGCCGCGGCGCATGTGGTTACCGCGCGCCAGCTTCCGCGGCAGCGGGTCGCCCAGCGGGTCGAAAAACGCCTTGTCCGATAGCGCGTAATAGAGGATGGTGTCGTGCTTGCGGGAGAAGTGCGTTCTGGCGCGGCCGCCGCTGCGGTACGCCCAGATGATCTCGTTGCGAAAGGCGCGCTCCCCGAAGATCTCGTCCATCATCAGGCGCAGGTGCGCGTGCACGCGCTCGTCGATGTGGACAAAGACGCTGCCGTTTTCGTCCATCGCGCCCTTTACGCCTTGCAGGATGCGCGCCATGCTGTCATAATATTCGTTGGGCGAGGAAAACCGGTCGTCGTACGCGCCGAAATCCCGCCCCGTCCAAAACGGCGGGTCGAGGTAGCAAAGCTGCGCCCGCTCGCCCCGGCGCGCAAGATCGCCCAGCGCTTCCTCCGCGCCGCACGCATAATAGACGTTGTGTTCCATCCGCTGAAAAATCCCCTTTCGGAGGTGTTTTTTGATGTCCGAATGCTCTTGCCCGTCCGCGCTGGAGGCCGTGAAGGCCGCGCGCGATCTGCTGGAAAACGTCACGCCCCTGCCCACCGACTGCGGCGCGTTCTGCTCCGCCGCCTGCTGCAAGGACGATCCCGACTACGAAACCAGCGGGATGCTGCTCTTCCCCGGCGAGGAAGCGCTCTACGACAACCCCGCCGCGAAGATGTGGATGGCGCTTTCGCCCTCCGGCCTTGCGCACGAGGGCAAGCCCGTGCCGCTGCTCAGCTGCAAGCTGCCCTGTCCGCGCAGAATGCGCCCGCTGGCCTGCCGGCTGTTCCCGCTGACGCCCTATGTCAAAGGCGACAAGCTCACCGTGCGCATCGACGTGCGCGCCCGCCCGGTCTGTCCCCTGTGCGATTCCGGCCTTGCGGGGCTTTCGCCGGAGTTCGTCTCCGCCGTCAAGCAGGCGCTGCGCATCCTCTGGGCGCAGCCCGAACAGCGCGCCTACCTCCGCACCCTGACCGAGCATCTGAAGGAATACGAGTGGCTGTGAGGGAAGGGGAGACTTCCTGGGAAATTTACCGCTAAGGGGGGAACCCCTCCGTCAGGCATTCGCCTGCCACCTCCCCTTACACAGGGGAGGCTTCGGGCGCCGTCTCCTTGGCTCCCCTTACACAGGGGAGCTGTCCGCGCAGCGGACTGAGGGGTCGCCTTCTTCCTGCGCACGCCGCCCCGACCGGCGGCAATCCGCGCAGCCCCCACTCGCGCGGCAACACCTTTGCCGCCCCCGCGCCGCTCTCCCTTTCAGGCGCTGCGCATCCTCTGGGCGCAGCCCGAACAGCGCGCCTACCTCCGCACCCTGACCGAGCATCTGAAGGAATACGAGTGGCTGTGAGGGAAGGGGAGACTTCCTAGGAAATTTACCGCTAAGGGGGGAACCCCTCCGTCAGGCATTCGCCTGCCACCTCCCCTTACACAGGGGAGGCTTCGGGCACCGTCTCCTTGGCTCCCCTGTGTAAGGGGAGGCTTCGGGCGCCGTCTCCTTGGCTCCCCTGTGTAAGGGGAGGCTTCGGGCGTCGTCTCCTTGGCTCCCCTGTGTAAGGGGAGCTGGCGCCGCAGCGACTGAGGGGTTGCCTTCCTGCGCACGCCGCCCCGACCGGCGGCAAACCGCGCAGCCCCCACTCGCGCGGCAACACCTTTGCCGCCCCCGCGCCGCTCTCCCTTTCACGCCAAACGCCGCCCGCAGGTTCTGCCGGACGGCGTTTCTTTTTCTCTCTCCTAAATGTCGCTGAAATGCCGCGCCGTCTCGCGCAGCTGCTTTTGGCAGGCTTCGTAATTCGGCACGTTCTTCTTTTCCAGCGCGCGGAAGGTCTTGGAGTGGTTGAACTCGATGCGGTGCATCAGCTCGTGGATGATGACCGCGTCGATCGCCTCGGGCGGGGCCATCATCAGCCGCCAGGAAAAGTTCAGCCCGCCGCGGCTGCTGCAGCTGCCCCAGCGCTTGCGCGCCGAGGTGATCTTCACCCCGCGGATCTCGATGCCGAAGTGCGCCGCCCATTCCTCCGCCCGCAGCGGCAGGTAGGCGTGCGCCTGCTCCTTATAAAATTCCTGCAGCAGCGCGGTCTGCTCCTCCCGCGTGCCCTCCGGCAGATAGACGCAGCCCTTTTCCAGCCGCGCCCTTCCGCTCTCCGGCGGCGCGGGCAGCACCGGCATCTCTTTGCCCACGAGCCGCACGGTCACAAACCGCTCCGCCGCGCGGGCCAGCACCTCGTTTCGCCGCTGCGCGATCCGCTCGCGGTTCCGGCGGAGAAACAGCTCGATCAGGAAATCCGGGCAAAGCCTGGGCGCGCGGATCTCCACCGTGCCGTCCTGCCGCACCCGAAAGCACAGCGATTTGCGCTCCTCCCGCACGACCGCGCAGCTCTTTTCCCAATCCTGCTCCCCCATGCCGCTTCCGCCCTTTTCCTTTCCTTTTTTCTCTTTTTTACAGGATCGACCGGATCCAGCCGAAGAACCAGTTTCCGGGATAGAAGTGCTTCAAAAACACCGAGCCGTCCACCAGATCGTGAATCAGCTGGATCTGCAGCATGTTCAGCACCAGCGGCACCATGGTCGCCAGCAGCATCATCAAAACGTACCCGCGCAGCAGCCCCAGCGCGCCGCCGACCAAGCTGTCGCACGCCTTGAGCAGCGGGAAGCAGAAGGTATCGTCGATCAGCCGCACCAGCAGGGTCGAAACCAGATAGGCAAAGGCGAACATCAGCAAAAACGACAGCGTGTTGAGCGATACGTCCGCCACGGTCTGGTTGAAATAGTCAAACAGCGTAAAATACTGCCCCGCGTACACCTGCCCGGCGATGTTGCTCGCCAGATACTCGTCAAACGGCGCGGAGAAGTTCGCCGCCCGGATCACCTGCTGCACCTGCTCCGCCGTCAGGGTCGTGATGTCCGCGCGGGCGTATTCCATCATCGCCGTCGGGATGTGCGACGAGCCCTCCGAAAAATACACCAGATAGTTCATCCACGTCTCGTGCCCGGCGATCCATTCCGCCGCCAGCGGATAGCACAGCTTCGCGATCACCAGCGAAAGCCCCAGCGCCAGCAGGTTCAGCCCCGTGGCCACCGTTCCCCGGTGCAGGCCGACCAGCACCGACAGCGCAAACAGCGCCACGATCGCGTAATCAATCAAATTCAGTCCCACGAAAAAGATCACCACTTCCCATGTTGCAATAAAAACAGAAGGCCGCCTGAGGGGGTGCTTCCTTAATGGGGTATTGCGGAGAGAACAACCCTTCCGTCACAGCTTCGCTGTGCCACCTCCCTCTTCGCACCACCCCGCCTTCGGCGCGCTGGTGCGAAGGGTACACAGGGGAGGCTTCGGTCGCCGTCTCCTTGGCTCCCCTGTATAAGGGGAGCTGGCGCCGCAGCGCCTGAGGGGTTGCCCTCCTGCGCACTATCCTGCGCATCGCGGCAATCCGCGCAGCCCCCACTCGCGCGGAAACACCTTTGCCGCGCCCCGCGCCCTTTTTTCCTTATTTCGGCAGGGAAACCAAACGAACTTCTCCCTGCGCGCTCAAAAGCAGTTGGTTTTCATTCACCCGCAGCAGCACCCCGTCCGCCGCATAGGGCAGCGAGTAGCTCTGCGTCTTGCCGCCCGAAACCGGCACGCTGTAAAGCGTCTGCCCCGCCAGCCCCCAGACCCTGCCGTTTCCCATCATCAGGTCCGTGCAGCCCGCGTGCATCCTAAGGTCCGTCACCTTCGTGCCCGTGATCACCCGCAGCGCCGTGGCGTCCTTCCCCTGCTCCGACAGTGTCAGCAGCAGGCTCATCTGCTCCGCGCCCGCATAGGAATCGCGCAGCGTCCAGCCGTAGACCTGCACCGAGGAGGCCGCCGCGTCGCTCGTGGAGCGCACGTCGATCGTCCGCGTCCCGCAGATGTAGACCTGGCTGCCGTGCATCAGGGGCTTGTAGTAAAGCTGGCTCGAGGTCGAATACCCCGCGATGAGCAGCTTGCCCGGCTGATGAATGTTGAGCTGGCTCTTAGGCTCGATGCCCGTGTCGTCCAGCATCAGCACCCACATCAGGTCGCTGCCGGAATACATGCCGTAGTCCATCACCACGCCGTTTTCCGCCTGGATCACTTCCACACTCTTGCCGGTCTTGTCGATGACCTCGATGCTGTCGTCCGCATAGCGCACCGCCACGCTCGCCTGCCCCGCGCGCACCTGCGCGATGGGCTGCGCCGTCGTCACCGAAAAGGCCACGCTGCCCGCCGTGTCGTAGACATAGAGCGTGCTGCCCTTGTAAATCGCCGCCAGCTGCGCGCTCGTGTCGCACTGATACCCCTGCGACCCGTCCGGCGAACGCTCCCAGAGCAGCTCGCCCTTTTTGACGTCGTAGGCGCGCGCATAACTGCCGTCAAAGGCGAGAAACACCTGCCCCATCGCGTAGAACTGATCGCTCGGGTTCGCCCCGGAGATCACCGTCCCGCCGTCGGCCAGGCTGCCCGTGCCGGAGGAGCACCCGCGCACCCCGAAAAAGATCCCCGCCGCCAGCCCTACCGCCAGCACCGCGATGAGCACCGTGCGCAGCACGACGGGCATGTGCAGCCCAAAATGGAATTTTACCGAAGAAGCACGCATCTCTTCCGGCCCCCGCCTTTCCTCATTCCTGATTTTCTCTCAAAAAATCGCTCTTTCGCCTGCCCCGCAGCCCTTGTCTTTCACAAAGAGTCTTTGCGGACTTTATAGAGTTCTCCGCGCCCGCCCTTTCCTCCTGCCTGCCCCACGCCCTCTTCCCTAAAAAAACGCGGAAGCCGCCTTGTCTGTTCGGTTTGCCCGTTTTCCTTCTTTTTTTCTCTCTTTAGGATGGGCAAAGGCATAGGGGGGCGGGCTTTGCCCGCCCCCCCCTATGCCTTTGCCGGGAGCGGGGGCTCCGCCCCCGCTCCCCCCGCCGTTCCCCGCTTCTGCCTGCCAGGCCGCCCCGGCCGCGTCCGCCGCGCAGCGGCGGTCACGGCGTGCGCTGCGCGCACGGCGCAGCCCGGCAAAGCCGGGCACGCGGCCGGGGCGGCCGCCGATTTCGCGCAGCATCGCTTCAGGAACGGATTCCGTACCTGTTTCTTCCTGCGCAAATCCCATCCGGCGCGCGGCAATCGCTTCCGCCTCCACCCGCGCCGCAACACCCTTGCCGCGCCCCCCGCATCTCCTTTCCCTTACGCCTCACCCTTCTTCATCCGCGCAATCGCATCCTCCGCCGCGCCGCAGATCAGGGCGCTCACGTCCAACTGCGCCGCGCGCAGCAGGTTCACCGCCGGGGCGGTCAGCTTTTTTTCCGTCCTTTCCAGCAGTTCCTTCCGCAGCTGCGCCGCCTGTTCCGCCGTCAGCTTGCCGTCCGCCGACGCGCCCTTCATCGCGCCCGCCAGCGTCTGCTGCAATTCGCCCACGGTCTGCTGCGCCGCAGCCGTCACCTGCTCCACCGCCGCGTTCAGGTTGCTCAGCCTGCTCTGCTGCCCGATCTTCGCCGCCGCCCACGCGCCCGCCACGCCGATCAGCGCCACCGCCAGCTGCGCCGCGATCTCGGTCAGCGCCTGCACCGCCTCCAGCGCAATCGGGTGGATCGCTCCGCCCTCCCGCGCCGCGCAGCCCGTCAGCAGCAGCACCGCGCCCAGCAGCACCGCCGCCGTCACCGTCACCAGGATCTCCGCCTTTCTCCCGCTCCTCTTCATCCTTCGCATCTCTCCTCCCCCGTCTCCGTCTTCTTCTCTGTTTTCTTCTCCGTCTTCTTCTCTGTTTTCCTATTCCGCTTTCCTTTTTTCCGATTCTTCTCTCCTCTTCGCTCCTTCACACTCCCCCGCCCCGCCGCATACACTGCCATTGTCAACCGATCCCTCTTCCTACATAAAAGGAGGCTTTCCGCAATGTCCTTTTATTCGTACAAAAACTGCAATCAGGACAACTGCCCCGGCCCGCTCAAGGGCGACGCGCGCGGCCTGCGCGAAAAGGTCTGCGTTCAGGTCAAAAAGGTCTACGATTCGTGCATGCAGCAGGAACAGCTGGACAAGGTCTGCGTCACGGTTTCCGACATGACGCCGGTCTGCGGCTGCGGGGGCGATGCCACCGCGCCGTTCACCCCGCCGCTGTGCTTTGAGAGCTGCCGCTCCTCCGGCTATACCGGCGCCATCCGCAACCTCATCATCGACCGCATCTGCGACCGGCCGGGCTTTGCGCGCGTGCGCTGCGCCGTGGACATCCCCATCGACGTGCTGTTCACCGATTCCTCCTGCCCCTGCCGCGAGGGCCTTGCCCATGGCACGGTCACCGTGGCCAAGGACGTGATCCTCTGCATCCCGGACGAGAGCATCGTGCCCTTTACGATGGAATCCCTCGTCAGCGCGGTCTGCGTCTCCGGCCGCTACTGCGGCAATTCCACCTTTGAATTGACGATCTGCGTCACGGTCATCCTCAAGGTCATCGCCGAGGTCGAGATGCTCATCCCCTCCTACGGCTTCTGCTCCGTGCCGCCCTGCGAGGAGTTTGCGGAAAACGTCTGCGACGAGTTCTTCTCGCTCCCCATCTTCCCGCAAAGCCCCTGCGCCGCCAATTCCTCCAACACCTCGAATTGCAATAACCAGACCGCCTGCTCCTGCTCTTCCTGCACCGCCTGCAAATGCTGACCCGCTTCCTACATATCCCGACACCTCCCGGGAGCGCCCAATCGGGCGCTCTCTTTTCTTCGCACCGAAACGGCTTTTCAAGCCGTTCCGGTGTTTCGCATGGCTTATTTCCTACAGACGGCGCACTGCGCTGTCTGTAGGAAAACGCTCATGCTCCAGGTTCGCTTCGCTCACCCTCCGTCTGCGCACCGAAATGCTCCTTCGGAACATTCCGGTGTTCCGCATGGCTTATTGGGATCAGAGAGCACACCGTGCTCTCTGATCCCAAACGCTCATGCTTCAGGTTCGCTTCGCTCACCCTCCGATGCCGCACCGAACCGGCTCTTCGAGCTGCTCCGGTGTTCCAATGGGCGGGGGAAGCTTCGCTCCCCCCTGCACCCCTCTCTCCCACCACCCGCGCACTGCGGGACGGTCGGACTCCTTCGTAATGTCTGCCACGACGGACTGAAAAAGTGCCCTTCCTTTTAAGAAGCAACCCCTCCGTCCCTCTCCGCCTTCCTCCCCTCTACTTCCCGAACAGCATCTCCTGCAATTCCTTGTGCGCCTGCGTCACCAGCCCGTTGCAGCCCTGCTGCTTCAGCCCGTCCAGGCTGGCGTAGACCCCCTTGCACAGCACCTGCATCGCCCCGGCGCTCTCCGTCAGCCGCGCTTCCACCGCGCTCAGCCGCTGGATCATCTTCACGACTCCCGCGGCCAGCCCGCCCAGCGTCCCCAGCACGCCCAGCACCGTCGCCATCAGCCCGAAGTCGATCGTCACCACGGCAGCAGGCCCCCTTTATTGTCCCCCATCGCGCGGTTGGTCTCCCGGCCGAAGATTCCGTCCGCCGCAATCCCCGCGTTTTTCTGAAATTCCCGCACCGCGCGCTCGGTCTCTGCGCCGTAGACGCCGCCCGCCTCGATCCCCAGCTTCTTCTGAATCCAGATCACCCCCGCGCCCTTGGTGCCCTTGCGGTAGAGGCAGAACCTGCCGCCCTGCCCCGGACACCCCGCCCCGGAGTAGCTGCCGAACCACGCCGCGTTCCACCCCCGCGCGTCCACGTGGATGTAGGTGTGATGCGCCCTGTACATCCCCACCCCGCCGCGCAGCCCCAGATCCTGCATGAACTTCTCCGCCCATACCGCGATCACCGCCGCCGGAAGATACCCGCCTTCCTTGACCCGTACCCGGAAGTCCGCCGCGTTGCCCCGCTTGTGCTGCGACCGCGCCGCCCCGCCGACCCGCGCGTTCAGCACCCCCGGCCTGTACCCCCCGTGCGGCGTCAGCACCAGTTCGCACCCCGGCCACTTCTCGCCAAACTTCTTCCAAAGCCTCTCCATCAGCCGCAGAATCCGCCGGTCGATCTCCCGTGCCTCCACCGCAGGCGCTTCTTCCCCCGCCTTCAGTACATCCCCGTATTTTTCCGCATCGTAAAAATCCGCCAGCTCAAAATGCTCGCTCAGCCTGATTTTCTCCGCCATCCAATTCCCCCCTTCGCTTTTTTCTTTCGCCTTCCCCGCCTATTCCGCCCTTTCTTCTCCTTCTCCCTCTTCCACCTTCACCAGCTTCATCCCCGTCACCCTTCCCCGTCCGCTTCTTCCACCTTCACCAGTTTCATCCCCGTCGCCCTCTCCCATCCCATTACCTGTCCTTCCTCAATCTCCACCAGATTCACTCTCTCCCCGTTCCCATCCATCGCCATGTATACCGCCATCTTCATCTTCCTCCTTCTCGTCACATCCAAAGGCTCCCCTCCCAGGGGAGCTGGCGCGCAGCGCCTGAAGGGTGCCCCCCCATGGGGTTAGGGGCAAGGGGAAGGGGCCTCGCAGGCCCCTTCCCCAATCTCCTCTCGCCCGGCGGCCGCACTCAACCCCTGCACAAAATAAGACCGGGTAAGCCCACCCCGAAAGGTGTCGGGAAACCCGCAGGTTTCCTGACTTTGTTCCGCAGCGGCGGCGTGTACGCCGCGAGGAGCGATTTTTCCATAGCCCAATTCATTGGGCGGCGGAAAAATCGTTTCCGATATTTTTCGACGTGTGCGGCGAAGCCGTGCGCGTCGAAAAATGTCCCTCGATGAAAAGTGATGCCCGCCCGTCAGGCGGGCGTTACTTTTCATCGGTGGTACGCTGTGCGTACCACTAGTGCTCCAGGATGCGCGTTCACCAGCGCGTTGCCGTAGCCGCCGTAGTCGCCCCCCGCGCCAAAGCCCGTCCCGTCGCCGTTGTCAACCCCGCATCGCCAGTGCAGCCAGCCGCCTTCGCCGTGCGCATATCCGTTGCTCGCGCCGTCCGTGCCCTCTTCGTAGGCGTAGTCCGCATCCCCGAAGCGGTAGCGCGCCCCCGTGCCCGATACGTTCATCACCCCGCCCTTGGCGGTAAATACGTCGCCCACCTTCGAGTCGCCGCCGCTGCCGCGCGCGTTCTTCGTCGCCCCCGCGCCCACCGTCACGCTCACCTCGCCCGAAAGCACCACCCCCAGCACCGTCGCGGTCGATGCGCGGCTCATCACGCCGCTGTAATCAAACGGCCCGCCGCCGATGCCCCAGATGTCCGCCGTCAGCGTCTCGGTCACCGTCAGCACCCCCGAGGTGTAGATCTCCGCCTCCCAATAGGGCGCCCCCTTGTAAAACGCCAAACGCCACCCCGTCCACTTGCCGCTGTAGCTCGCCGCGGGCTTTTCCCCTTCGGTCACGCCCCCCTGCGCCGCCCGCAGCGCGTTTGTCCTGCCGATCATTCGCCTCTCCCCCTTTCGCCCTTTGCCTTCTTCGTCCGCTTTCACCGTCAACCGTCACGCCCACAGCACCGCCGTCACCGTCACGCTGCCCTCCGGCACTTCTTTGGCGTAGATCCTCACCCCGCCGCCGACCGACACCGCCGCCGGGGCAAAATTGCCGCTCAGCGCGTCCGCCACGGAGAAGATCACCTCCGGCAGCATGCTCTCCTGCGCGCCCTCCACCGCGATCAGCGCGGTCTTGGGGTAGTCCGCATAGCGCCCCTGCGCATCGTCCGTCCAGTCGGATGCCGCAACCGCCGCGCCCGCGCGCAGCAGCTTCTTCGGCTGCTTGCCGCCCAGCGCCGCCTCCAGCCCCGAAACGTCGCTCATGCCGTGGCTGTGCGCCGCCGCCGCGTAGTCCACGCCCGATACGGCCTGCGCCGCCCTGCCGCCCGCGCCCTTGATCCGACCCTCAAAGTCCGCCGCCGTCTCCGCGCCGATGCGGTTCGGGCCCGCCGCGCCCGTCTCGCCTTTTTCGCCCTTTTCACCTTTTGCGCCCGTCTCGCCCTTTTCGCCGGGTGCGCCCGCATCGCCCTTGTCGCCTTTTTCGCCCTTTGCGCCCTGCAAAGCGCCGTTGTCCACCCAGCCGCGCACCGTCCAGATGTAGATCGAATACGGCGCCTGCGCGCCTACGCCGTAGGCCGCGCCGATTCCTGGCTGCTTGACCGCCGCATTCAGCGCCGCCGCGCTCTCATAATACCCCGCGATCGTCAGCCCCGTGCCCGGCAGGCCGCGATCGCCCTTTTCGCCCTTTGCGCCCGCATCGCCGCGCGGGCCGGGATCGCCCGTGTCGCCCTTGTCGCCTTTTTCGCCTTTTGCGCCCGCATCGCCCTTGTCGCCCTTGACGCCCTGCGGGCCGGTCTTGCCCTGCGGGATGCCGAAGATCAGCGTGCGCGCGCCGTCCGCGCCGTCCTCCGTGCGCACCTGCGCTTCCGCGCCCTGATCCAGCGTCTCCGCCCGCGCGTTCAGCCCGGTCAGCCCCGCCGCCGCGTTTTCCGCGCGCCCCGCCGCCGTTTGGGCGGAGGCGTCCGCGTCCAGCACCTTTTGCAGCCAGCCTTCCTCCGGCACGGGCAGCTCCGCCGCGCCGCTGACCAGCCCCGGTCGCACGAGCGTCTCCATCAGCACGGACTTGACCACCGCGCCCTCCCGCACCGCGCGCACCTCCAGCTGCCCCTCGCCGCACGCCTGCGTCGCCTCCGCCGGCACGCGCCAGGACAGGATCTCGCGCTGCGCCGCGCCTTCCTGCTCCGGTTCCTCCTGCGCTGCGGGATTCTCACCCGCCGCGGCCTTTCCGACTTCCGTTTCCGCACCGTTTTCACCTGCCGCGCCCGTTTTTTGCACCTCCGTCTCCACCGACGCGATGTGCAGCGCGCCGCCCTCCGCCGTGCGGTAGACGCATTCCATCACCGCCCCCGGCGCGGCCTTTCGCAGCTCCGTCACGTCGATGCGCACCACCCGCGCGCCGCTCTCGCCCTGCCTGCCCAGCTCGATCCTCCCCGGATATTTCGCGTTGTACATCCTCTCTCCGCTCTCCTTCCTCCGTCTTTCCCGCCGCTTTTTGCGCCTGCCGTCCCGCCGCGCTCCCCGCCTTTTCCCCGTTTGCCCGCCTTTTCCCGTTTTCCCGCCTTTTCCCGTTTGCCTGCCCTTCCCCGTTTCCCCGCCTTTGCGCGCCTTCCGTCCTTCCCCGCCATTCTACCATCCCCCTTCCCCGCCCTTCCCCCCGGATTCCCCCGTAAAAACCCGCGTTTGCCGAATCCCCACACCCACCCTTCAGGCGCTCCGCGCCAGCTCCCCCCTTCGCACCGAAACGGCTTTTCAAGCCGTTCCGGTGTTACGGTCGGCTTATTTTCCGCAAAGAGTACACAGTACTCTTTGCTCCAAA
>Ga0129310_1002808_pt1 | contig 12228 bp, 15 predicted proteins | sample Go1ome_2_FD_94433 | JGI IMG/M metagenome (GOLD analysis project Ga0129310, IMG submission 94433) | Western lowland gorrila individual fecal microbial communities from Wisconsin, USA - Go1022A metagenome | ecosystem: Host-associated > Mammals > Digestive system > Large intestine > Fecal | place...
ATAGCCAGACAGAGGGCGGGGAGCTTAATAACTCTCCGCTCTCTTTTATATCTGTATCACCTTAACGAGCAGACTATTATAACTCCATATTGGAGCTTATAACAGTTTATCAGAGAGGGCAGACCCCCCAGACCCCCCTATACCCCCTAACCGTAGAAACCTCAGAAACGAGGGAAGTACAAGACAAGTTAGCTTTTTTGCGTTTTATTTTTTTCAAAAATCAGCGAGAGAGCAAGCACAGCGAGAGAGTACCCACTAAAAGAAAAGGGGGTAACGATGTGCCTACAAATTGCGACCAAATACCGCAAAGCCCTACTACATATAGCTTTTATCCCTCTCCGCCACTAAAAAGAAAAGCGGAGTAGAGGGGGGTAACGGTGTGCAGAGAGGGGGGTAACGGTGTGCAGAGAGGGGGGTAACGGTGTGCAGAGAGGGGGGTAACGGTGTGCAAAAAAATTTTTCAAGAAATTTTCAGACCCTCAAAAAACCCAGTATTTACAAGGCTTTTCAGCGTTTTTGACCTCTCTAAAAAAGGGGCGGAAAAACCCTAATATAACTAATATAACTAATATATTTAAGAACGCACACAGCCCCGCCTTAGTGCTGGGCTATGTGCTAAAATATAGACAGCGTAGCAAATGCCTGTAAAAGAAAATCTGGAGCGGGTGGGGCTATCTTCTTAAAGGCACTAATAGAGCGTCCTTAGTTTAGCAAGCATCGTGTAAAGGGAACACAGCGAGAGGGAACAGCTCCCAGACCCAGCAGAGGGGCGAGGGGGTAGTAAAATCTCTACAGCCTACAGGACGGACAACGGACAGGGAACGCTACAAACATTTTCGCAAAATTAAACGAGGAAGCGAGGAATTTTTATAAAATGGACAGACAGGAAGCAAGGGAACAGCTTAAGGGCTACCTTAGAAGCTATGTAGAGAGCGTAACGCAAAAGAGCAAGGGGGCTAATATGTATGTATGCCCACTTTGCGGGAGTGGAAGCGGACGCAACGGAACAGGGGCATTTAGCATTAAAGACGGTACAAGCTGGAAGTGCTTTAGCTGTAATGAGGGCGGGGACATTTTCGACCTTTACGGAGCTATTAACAGCACTACAGACCATAACCAGCAGTTAGCGGGACTTTGCCAGATATACGGAATTAGCATTGACAGCTACAGCAGAAGCTCCGCCTTTGATGACTTTAGCCCCGCTCCAGAGTACCAAAAGCAAGACGAAAACGAACGATATACACATAACAGTATACACACAAACACATACACACAACAGCAGACGGACTACAGGGACTTCTTTTTACAGGCACATAGCCACATTAAAGAGACGGACTACCCCCAGCGGAGAGGGCTTAGCGAGGAGACTATAAACCGCTTTAAGCTGGGCTATATTGCGGAGTGGAGACACCCTAAAGCCCCTAACGCTCCAGCAAGCCCCCGCTTAATCATTCCTACAAGCCCTACAAGCTATTTAGCAAGGGACACCAGAGAGGAGATACCAGCGGAGCAGAAGCCCTACAGCAAGAGTAAAGTAGGCAGTATACAGCTCTTTAATCGTAAAGCCCTCAAGGAAGCTACAAGCCCTGTTTTTGTAGTAGAGGGAGAGCTTGACGCTCTGAGCATTATTGAAGTAGGCGGAGAAGCTGTAGCTTTAGGAACTACCACAAAAGCCAGAGCTTTTATAGAGCTATGCAAGACTTCTAAACCCTCTCAGCCCCTTATTATTGCCTTAGACAATGACGAAGCGGGAGAAAAGACCGCAAGAGAGCTTGTAGAGGGGCTACAGGGGCTTAATATCCCTTGCTATAGATATAACCCCGCTGGAGATTATAAGGACGCTAACGAAGCTCTACAGCGTAACAGAGAAGCCTTGAGAATTGCAGTAGCAGAAGCGGAGCATATACAGGACGCAGAGGAGCAAGCAAAGCGGGAGAGCTACTTAAAGAACTCTACAGCCCACTTTTTACAGAGCTTTATTGACGGTATAGCGGACAGCGTAAACACTCCATATATTCCTACAGGCTTTACGAAGTTAGACGCAGAGCTGGACGGTGGGCTATATGAGGGGCTTTACATTGTAGGAGCTATTAGCTCTCTGGGCAAAACAACAGTTATAACTCAGATTGCAGACCAGATAGCACAGGCTGGGCAAGATGTTTTAATCTTCTCTCTGGAAATGGCAAGAACTGAAATAATGGCTAAGAGTATCAGTAGGCACACGCTCCAGAGCGTCCTTGAGATTGGCGGGGACATTAGGAACGCTAAGACCGCCAGAGGAATTACTACAGGAACACGCTATATAGACTACAGCCAGACGGAGCGGGAGCTTATTAACGAAGCTATCAGAACTTACAGCCAGTACGCAGAGCATATATACATTAGCGAGGGCGTAGGAGATATAGGAGCGGAGCAAGTTAGACAGACCGTAAAAGAGCATATTCTTTATACAGGTAGAACTCCAGTAGTGATTATAGACTATCTCCAGATATTAGCCCCTTACAGCGAGAGAGCCACAGACAAGCAGAACACAGATAAAGCAGTTATGGAGCTTAAGCGTATCTCAAGAGACTATAAAACGCCTGTTATTGGCATCTCCAGCTTTAACAGAGCTAACTACAAAGAAGCTGTAACTATGGAAGCCTTTAAGGAGAGCGGAGCTATTGAGTATAGCTCAGATGTGCTAATCGGCTTACAGCTCAAGGGAGCGGGAGAAAAGAACTTTGACGCAAACGAAGCAAAGCGAAAAGACCCCAGAGAGATAGAGCTTGTAATACTGAAAAACCGCAACGGACGCACAGGGGGCAAAATTAGCTTTAACTTCTATCCGCTCTTTAACTACTTTAGAGAAGCGTAACGGAGAGGGGGCTATAATATGGAGCTTGACCTTACACGCCTTAACAGCCTTGCTTTTATGGACTTTGCGGGGAAAAAAGAAGCCCCTAAAAAGCCCTCAGAGACGCTAAAAGGCGAGAGGGAATATAAAACCCTTACAGAACCTAAAAAGCCCTTAGAAACGCTTACAGAGGGCTTAGAGGGCATACACAAACTACAGCGAGAAGCAGACCGCAAAAAGCAAGATATAGACCGCTCTTTAGCTATCTGTAGAGAGTACCAGCAGAACATAAAGACCAGCTCCCAGCTACAAACGGAGATATTAAAGGGAGCGATGGCTGGAGAGGATATATACAGCTTATTCTTAAAGGCTGTAAAAGCTATCTCCCTTATGACCTCTAACACCGTCTTTTATAGCCAGCTTGAGGGAGATATAAGAGCTATTTACGGAGCGGGACTACAGGAAGCCCCAGCACTCCAGATAGAGCTACAGCAAGTACAGGAACGCTATAAAAAGCTACTGGAAGCTCTGGAGAGAGAGCCAGACGGAGACAGCAGAGAGCGTATAAAGAGAGCTGTAAAGGCACACGAAAACAGAATAGCGGAGCTGGAAGCCCTAATAGCAAGAGGGGCGGAGAGCAAAGCAAGCTAAAAGGGGAAGCTCAGCTATAAAAGGCTGGGCTTTTTCTTATTCCCTCTCAAGTGTGAACAAAGTGTAACTTTATGATGATATATGAAAATAGTACTTGACTTTATGCAAATAATGAGTATAATATAAAGTGTAGGGAGTATACACAGCTCAATATACACACATTGATATACACATATCAGTATACACATAATCTAAGAGAGAGGGCTACAGTATGAACGAATTACAGATAGTACAGAGCAAGGGCGAAATAGTAGCCCAGCAGACAGTAGGAGCGGAGCTTTTCACCCGCTTTTTAGCATACCTTGACGCAACGCCTAAAACCATTGAGACCTATACAAGAGCCTTAAGACAGCTCTTTAACTACTTCTCTCTTAACGGCATTAGACAGCCCCAGAGAGAGGATATAGTAGCCTTTAGAGAAGAACTTAAAGCCAGCGGACACAAGCCGACAACGGTACAGAACTATATCACAGCTACAAAGCTCTTTTTCAAGTGGACAGCTCAAGAGGGGCTTTATCCTAACATAGCAGAACACCTTAAGGGAGCAAAGCTAAACAGAGACCATAAAAAGGACTACCTCACCAGCAGACAAGTAAAGGAAGTACTGGACAGCGTAGAGCGGGACACGCTCAAGGGGCTTAGAGACTACGCTATTTTAACGCTGATGATTACAGGCGGACTTAGAACGATTGAAGTAGTTAGAGCCGATGTAGGGGACATTAGAACGGCTGGAGACTTTACTGTACTCTATGTACAGGGCAAGGGCAGAGAGGAAAAGACGGAGTATATTAAAATCTCTCCGCAAGTAGAAAAGGCTATCAGAGCTTACTTGACCGCCAGAGGAGCAGTAGCAGAGACAGACCCGCTTTTTACTTCCACCAGCCACAATAACAGCGGACAGCGTATTACTACCCGCTCCGTTAGTGGACTTGTAAAGGAACGGCTTAAAAGTGCTGGCTATGATAGCTCCAGACTTACAGCCCACAGTCTTAGACATACCGCTGTAACGCTCTCCCTCTTAGCGGGAAAAGACATAGCAGAAGTACAGCAATTTGCAAGACACGCAAACATAGCAACAACGATGATTTACAACCACGCTATAGACAAGGCTAAAAACGGCTGTAGCGAAGCAATAGCACAGGCTATCTTTTAAGGGCAGATAAGCCCCCCGCCTAAGCTCTGGAAGCGGAGTAAAGGCAATAATGGGGGCTACTCCCACTTTACACACAGGGCTAAAAAATGAGATTTTAGCCACAAAAAACAGCAAAAAGGGGGCTATTTTAGCTTGAAAACAACGGATAAAAAAGCAGATTTTATAGAGCTGAGAGCTAAGGGGCTAAGTTATGCTAAGGTAGCTGAACAGCTCCATATAAGCAAAAGCACTTGTAGTAGCTGGGAGCAAGAGCTTAAAGCCCAGATACAGGAACGCAAGGAAGCCAGACTTACAGAACTATACACGCTCTACGGAATGGAAAAAGAGAGCCGAATTGAGCGAGTAGGAACGGCTTTAGCGGAGATAGACAAGGCTTTAGCTACTAAAGACCTCTCAGAACTCCCCGCAGACACGCTATTAAAGCTAAAGCTCAAGTATGAGCAAGAGCTTAAAGCGGAGTACTCAGAGCCTACAGGACAGGCTTTTACAGAGCTTACAGTAGAGGAGATTATAGAAGCTCTTACAGCCCTTTATAAGAAGCAAGAGAGCGGGACTATCAGCCCAGCACAGGCAAAAGCACAGCTTGCTACTCTTACCTCTCTTTTATCGGCTGAGAAGCTAAAAAGCTCCGCTGACCTCTGGGAGCTTTAACTGTATACACATATCAGTATACACATATCAGCAGACGCAGAGAGGGCTTAGTATATGATACCTTTATCAGATGACACTTTTAACGCTCTGAGCTGGAAGCCTGTAGACGGAATGGAGCTTGATAGCTTAATACAGGGGCTTACAGTAGTTGGAGCAGAGCCTACAGACTATCCTTTAACGGACGCTATAACCCTTTATTTAAGGGCTAAAAACGGAGCTATATTAGCTCTGGATATAGGCACAGACCCAGACACCAGCACAGGCTTTTATATCCGCAAGGCAACAGCGGAGCAAGATATTACAGAGAGGAGCGGGACACAATGAGCAAACAGGCAGAGCTTATTAGCTTTATTGAAAACCTCACAGAGGAGCAAGTAGCTAAAATTATGGAGCATTTACCGCTATTAAAACAGCTTGTAACGATGACAGACAACGAGCTTATTTATAGCGAAACCTTTTTACAGAAGCTCTTTAGCAGAGCTGGAGAGGGGGCTTAAGGAATGGCTGAGAAGCTGAACGGAGTATATTATTACTTTGATTGTATGAACGCTTTTGTAACAGATAGATATTTTAAGAGTACAGCTTTTAAGGACGAAGCAGAAGCAATACATACAGCGAGTAACTACGAAGCAACGCTATATAAGCTGGAATTTAACGAGGACGGAGAGCAAGTTAGCAAGACGGTTATATATGACCCTTACGCTTGTTTTAACTAAGCCAGCTCCCCCCTATACAGCCCCTAAAATAAAGGGGTAGGAAACCGAGCAGAAGCCCTTAATTTTACTCCGCAAGCCCTTATAAGGGGGGTGTAGCCCCTCAAGGGGTAGGGGGTGGGCAAAATTCTACAGACCTTTTAAGGGATAACGGACACAGGGGAGTATTTTATAGCAAAAACTCCCCACAACGATTAAAACGGAGAGAGAGGGCTAAGAAGTGGACGCTTTTAATTATGTATTAGACCTTAATAACCCGCCACCAGAACTACAGGAAAAAGTAAAGGCTCTGATAGCTGACGCTGGCGGAGAGCTTAACGCTCTTGTAAAGCAAGTAGGGGAGCTTATAGAGACCCTTACAAAAGGACACGAACAGACACAGGAAGCCCTACAGACCCCAGCAAAATATAGAGCTTTTGTAGAGAGCTTAACCGCTGAGGACTTGAGGGGAGAGGGCGTAACAGAGGACAGTATTAGAGACTTCCTTAACGCCAGCATAGAAGAAAAAACAGAAGCAGTAGACCTACTGGACATTTTTACTGTTTATCGGCTGTATGAGAAAAAGGACGCAGAGGGAGCTATTAAAGTACCCGCCACAGCCACAGCAGACGGAACAGGCTACAAGGGCTTAGAACAGCTCAAGAGAGGACTTTTACAGAGCTTGAGGGAACAAAGCACAGGCAGTAGCTCAGAGGGCTTACAGGGCATTAAAACGCTCAGAAGAAGCGAATTAGCCGAAGCTCTGGAACAGAGACAGGACGAAGCCCAGAGCCTTACTATCAATATCGAATTAACAGAGTAGGAGAGGAGCTTAACCGCTATGAAAACAATAGCTATAATCAATCAAAAAGGCGGAGTAGGCAAAAGCACAACGGCATTAGCTATAGGAGCTGGGCTTATTCTTAAAGGCTACTCTGTACTCTATGTAGACCTTGACGCACAGGGAAACCTAAGCTATACGCTGGGAGCTAATACACAGAGCTATAATGCTATGGGAGTATTGCAGAGACCAGAGACCGCTAAAGCAGAGATACAGCACACAGCACAGGGAGACATTATAGCAAGCTCTCCCGCTCTGGCTGGAGCTGACGCAGTTATAACGGAGACAGGCAAAGAGTACAGGCTTAAGGAAGCTCTGGAGAGCCTTAGCGGAGCTTATGACTTCTGTATTATTGATACCCCGCCAGCTCTGGGAATACTGACTATTAACGCTCTGACCGCTTGCGAGGGGGCTATTATTCCCGCTCAAGCTGATATTTACAGCTTACAGGGCATTAGCCAGCTCAACAGCACCATACAGACAGTAAAGAAGTACTGTAACCCCACTCTATCTATTATGGGGATTGTATTAACCCGCTATAATGGACGCTCTATTATTAGGCGGGAAGTGGCGGAAATGCTGGAGCAGACAGCCCAGAGCCTTAACACAAAGCTCTATAAAGCAAAAATAAGAGAGTGTACAGCTCTTGTAGAAGCTCAAGCTACGAAGCAGAACATTTTTAGCTATGCACCCAGAAGCAACGCTACAGCGGACTATAAAGCACTTGTAGCGGAGATATTAGGAGAGGAGTAAAAGAGTATGGAAGCTATGCTTAACGAATATAGAGACGCTGTAAAAGCTCAAGTAGACGCTTGTACAGATGTATCTTTACTGGATTTGATATTTAAGCTCTTAGTAAAGAGCGGAGAGGAGAATAAAAACAATGGCACAGAAAAAGAGCTTTAAGGCTGACCTCACTAACCCCGCTATGCAGTTTATCAGCACTCCAGCAGAGGAGAGGGAAGCAGACGCTACTACAGTAACCGCTCCCGCTCCAGAGGGCTACAGAGTAAACCCGCTCTATATTGAGACTAAGAGCAAACGCTTACAGCTACTTGTACAGCCCTCTCTCTTAGACAAGCTCAAGGGCAGAGCTAAAGCAGAGGGGCGTAGTGTAAATGACTTAGTACACTCTATTTTAGAGGAAGCCTTGAGAGGAGAATAAAAACAATGGCAGAGATTAAAGTATATACGCTGGACGAAGTAGCGGACATTCTTAAAGTAACTAAGCGAACTCTCTATAACTATGTAAAAGCTGGGAAGCTCTCCGCTGTAAAAATGGGGAAGTACTGGAGAGTATCAGAGGAGAGCCTACAGGCTTTTATCTCTACAGGCACTCCTATTTTAGAAGAAAACAGACGCAAGGAAAACCAGAGCAAGGATAGCTAAGCATACTTGACAAGCAGGGCGGGACGGTACCCACATTATAAAACCCGCTAACGCTGGGCTACGCTTAACAGCTCAAACCAGAGAACAGCAAGCACAGCAAGTGTACATACACTTTGCAATTTTAGCAGAATAGCAAGCACAGCGAGTGTAGCCACACTCCGCTAAAATTCTCTGGAGCTAAAATAGCTTAACTTCTGAAAATATACATTAGCGGAAGTAGAAATAATGCAGTAGAGAGACCTATAAAAGAGAAGCAAGTAGTTAGCTGTATGAAGATATACACATACACATATACACACCTACGGAGAGGGGGCTATTAACTTTGAAGCCACAGGAACAGAAAACGGAATTTATAAGGCTGAGAGCAGAGGGACGAAGCTACAGCTATATAGCCGATAAGCTCCACATTAGCAAGAGTACTTGTAGCAGTTGGGAAGCGGAGCTTAAGGGAGCTATAGCCGAACTGAGACAGGAACAGCTTACAGAACTCTACAGCTCTTACGCTATGACAAAAGAAGCCAGAATAAAAAAGCTGGGGGACACTCTGGAGAGCATTAACACAGCCTTAGACGGAGCAGACCTTAGCGAGATACCGCCAGAGAAGCTACTGGACTTTAAGCTAAAGTATACAGAAGCTCTTAAGGGCGAGTACACAGGGAGCGGGACACCGTACCAGTTTACAGACCGCTTAGACCCTAAAGAGATTGTAACAGCTCTGGGAGACCTCTTAAACCGCATCAGAGCGGGAGAAGTAACCGCAGAGCAAGCTAACAGAGAGAGTACTGTTATAGCTAATCTCTTAAAGGCTTATGACACAGTAGAAGTAAAAGCGAAGCTGGACGCTTTAGAAGCAATTATAGGGGGTAGGGCGTAATGGCTAAGAGCATTGACAGCCTATTAAAGAAAAAGGGCTGGAGCGGAGAGGAAGTAGGCAAAGCTCTAATAGCAAGTACTATACACGATGTAAAGCACCAGAGCGAGCCAGACTTTAAGCCCCTCTTTAGTCAATCAGACTTTGAGAAAATGGAGAGTAGCTTAAGCTCTGATAGGGACTATATTGTATACGGAGTATATAGAGACCTCTACAGCTCCATTATTGACGCTTATAACAGAGGGCAAGGGCTTTTTCAGCAATTCTATAATGGCTACTCCCGCTATTCTAATGTAATGTTTATGTGCCAAAATGCAGAGGAAGCACTAAAAAGGGCTGATAGCGTCCCTCTGATAATGACACAGAGCCAGTATAACAGACACAGGGAGAGGGCGAGAGCAACGCTACAAGGCTGTAGAACGAGCTTTAGTAGCTTGCTTTTCCATACCCTACAGAGCTTTATTGACGCTCCAGAAGAAGCCCCAGAGGATATTAGAGAGCTTATAGAAGCCACTAAAAAAGAGACCGCCACAAACCCCCGCATTTTAGGGGCTTATAATGAGGACTACGGAAACGGCTACTATACGCTCCCAGACGGACGCAGAAGTGATAAAATGACCTCTGAGGAATGGCAACAGGCATTAGAGGAGCTTTACCTTAAGACGCACAGCCTTATTATTAACGGCAGACCCGCCACGCCAGAGGAAACACACAAATATTATAACGAACAGCGGACACTTAAAGCCTATAAACTCTTTTTTGACGGTATAGAGGGCATTAAAGCCCTTTATAAAGAGATTACAGGGGAAGAAATGGACGGAGTAGACGCTGAGGAAGAAAAGAGACTACTTGACACTTTAGAGGATATGCTGGGCTTAAAGATTGAAGCCAGAACACAGCGAGAACGCAAGGAACAGGGCAAAGCTCCGCTTTATCCCTTACAAGACCTCTTAAGCGGACTTGTAGACGGAACTACAGACAGCTCTACAGTATGGAGCTATTACCCAGACCCGCCACAGCTCACAAAATACGATGTATTAGCGGAGTGCTTAGAGCATTATAGCGGAGCTTATGAGGACGATATAGACGAAAAAGACCAGCTCAAGGAATTTAAGGCAGACTACCCCGCTTTATTTTCCGCTCTTGATGCCTTTATAAAAGAAGCTGTACCCACTCTAAAGCCCCTTAAACCCGCTCAGTATTTCAAGGAAGTTATAAGCTGGGGAGAACTGGCGGAGCTTTCCTTTATGGGCTATGAGAGCTATATAGACCCCTCTAACGAGGATATTATTACAGACTATTGCGGAGACTTTGGAGCAGACCCAGACACAGCAGAGGAGAGCTTAAAACGCTACAAGAGCAGAGTTAGGGGACGCTGGAGCGGAGTAGCTGTAATGCAAAACCCCGCAAGCTGGCAAACGGACGAAAACGGAGACTATAAAGAGACACCAGACCCGCTAAGCGTTTTCTTTAATTTGGATAGCTTGGCGGATAGCGAGAGCCAGAGAGCAGAGCTTGACGCTTTCCAAAACAACCTATTTAAGCCAGCTCTCCGCTTTATTTATGCCTATAACGCTCTTATGAAGATTATAGGGGCTGTATATGACATTGACGATACAGACGCTTTACAGCTCTCTACAAGGCACTTTGAGAGCCAGCTTGAGGGCTTTAATAATCTTCTGTATATGTTTTATGGGGAAGTATACGGAGACCCAGAGGAGAAGCAACGCAAGCGGGAGCTTGTAAAAGAGCTTTTCCAGCCTACAGACCCAGAGGAGCTTAAGCCTACAAAAGAAGCTATAGACGCTGTAACGGCAGAGCTAACGGAGCTGGGATATACCACTAAAGCAAGGAAGAAGCTAAAGAACTTTGACCGCTATATAGCCTTGCTTATGGGAGAGGGGGCTTAACTATGGCAGTAGAACAGCTTGAAAAGAAGTTTACCCCCCTTGAGGAGCTGGAAACCTATAAGCAAATTGTAGCGGGAACTTCTCCAGCAACAGCTCAAGCTACAGCAGTTAGAGCTACCATAACCCCGGCAGACACCCGCAGAGTAGAGCCTTTTAGCACTATAAGACAGGGCAAGAGTACAAACGCTTTAACGAAGCTGAGAGCCACAGAGGGAAAAAATGCTACTATTGACTTAGTAACAGGGGAAGCAACTATAAAGAGTGGTAACTTAATACTCAAAATTCCTAACTACGCAAAGCTCACAGGCTTAAAAACTTCCACTTACCAGCTATTAGACGCTATTACAATAGCTCTGACGGAAACAGGGGCTAAAAGCCCAACTGTAGTACTCTCTTTACAGGACTATATGGAGCGGAGAGGGCTTAAAGACCGCAAGGAAGCCAGAAAACAGATTACAGCAGACTTAGAAGTATTGCTAAAATCTTCTCTAAGCTGGGAAGAAAAGCGTAAAGGCGGAAGTATCCCTTATGCTGGAGTAAATATTACTGATAGCTGGATATGGGCGGACGCTAAGAAAACAGCTATTGTATATACTTTTGGACAGACCTTTTACAATGTGCTTTTAGGCTATCCTGTAATGCCTTACCCAGCACAGCTACAGACGCTTAACAGCAAGCGTAACCCTAATAGCTATTACCTCTTGAGGAGAATAGCAGAACATAAAAATATGAATGTAGGCAAAGCTAACGAGGACACTATAGCAGTAAAAACGCTCTTAGCTGTAGCTCCGTTTATTCCCTCTATAGAGGAAGTTATGGCGGGAAACAGAAACATAGCAGACCGCATTATAACGCCTTTTGAGCGGGATATGGACGCTCTGAGCGATACTTTAGGCTGGAGCTATTGCCACAGCAACGGAGAGCCACTTACAGACGCAGAGCTACAGGGCTTTAGCTATGATTTCTTTACTTCTCTTATGATAAAGACGGACTGGAAAAACTACCCAGACCAGACAGCCAGACTTGAGAGAAAAGCGGAACGGCTGGAGCAAACTAAGAAAAAGAAGCGTACAACCTCTAAGAAAAAAGCCCCAGAAAAGCCTACAGAATAATAGCCAGACAGAGGGCGGGGAGCTTAATAACTCTCCGCTCTCTTTTATATCTGTATCACCTTAACGAGCAGACTATTATAACTCCATATTGGAGCTTATAACAGTTTATCAGAGAGGGCAGA
>Ga0129310_1002809_pt1 | contig 12226 bp, 8 predicted proteins | sample Go1ome_2_FD_94433 | JGI IMG/M metagenome (GOLD analysis project Ga0129310, IMG submission 94433) | Western lowland gorrila individual fecal microbial communities from Wisconsin, USA - Go1022A metagenome | ecosystem: Host-associated > Mammals > Digestive system > Large intestine > Fecal | place...
CAGGCGGTGAAAGCCGATTGTGATAAGGTCTGGCAGGAAATTCGCAGTAATAACAAATAAGTGAGAGCTGTAACTCTCGCTTTTCTTATTTCCCTTGTATAAAAAAGCCAACCTGCAGGTTGGCTTTTCTCGTTCAGGCTGGCTTATTTGCCTTCGTGCGCGTGCTCATCTTCGCGGCAATCGCCTTCGGCACAGTGACCGTAAAGATAGAGACTGTGGTTAGTCAGGCGAATGCCATGTTTTGCGGCGATTTCACGCTGACGCGCTTCGATGGAATCATCACTAAATTCGATAACCTTACCGCAGTCGAGGCAGATCAGGTGATCGTGGTGATGTTGCTGTGTCAGTTCAAATACGGATTTACCGCCTTCAAAATTGTGGCGGGTGACGATACCAGCGTCGTCAAACTGGTTCAGTACGCGATATACCGTAGCCAGACCAATTTCTTCACCCATATCGATCAGACGTTTGTATAAATCTTCCGCACTGACGTGATGGTTGTCCGGCTCCTGAAGAACTTCCAGGATTTTCAAGCGAGGAAGCGTTACTTTCAGGCCAGCTTTCTTTAGGGCGGTATTGTTATCAGTCATGCGGAATCTGTCCTGTTACTAAGCGGTTCACTTCATTAGAAGAAGTGACAGAATTTGCTCTTGAGATAATGCGTATCATTATAGAATTGCCACGCCTAAATGAAAACCACAAGTCCCTGGCAAATATTGTTAATAAAAACGTGGCACAGCTTACATTTACAACGGCAAGGCCACTTGAACACCGGGACATTGTACAGGTACAACAGCAAAAGTTACAAATTTGTAGCAATTATTTTGATTGGCATTATCTATTAATACGGCGTAGACATGAGTCTACGCCGCATCACATCAGGCATTGAGAATTTCGTCGAGATGCAGCTCTTCAGAAATTTGTTTAACCCATTTTTCTACACGTTCAGCGGTCAGTTCCGGCTGACGATCTTCGTCGATAGCCAGACCGACAAAGTGGTCATCATCAGCCAGACCTTTTGACGCTTCGAAGTGGTAGCCCGCGGTTGGCCAGTGACCAACGATAGTTGCGCCGCGCGGTTCAATGATGTCGCGGATGGTGCCCAATGCATCGCAGAAGTATTCTGCGTAATCTTCCTGGTCGCCACAACCAAACAGCGCAACCAGTTTACCATTAAAATCAATCTCTTCAAGAGTCGGGAAGAAGTCATCCCAGTCACACTGCGCTTCGCCGTAATACCAGGTTGGGATGCCCAGCAGCAGAATGTCATATGCTTCCAGATCTTCTTTGCTGCTTTTTGCAATGTCATGGACATCGGCAACGTCTTTACCAAGCTGTTTTTGAATCATTTTTGCGATATTTTCGGTATTACCGGTGTCGCTGCCGAAAAAGATGCCAGTGATAGCCATGAGTGAAATAACCTCTTGAAACTTATTGAAATGGGGGTGGAAAATTGCCCACGGATAAAGGCAATCATAGCAGAACAGGCAGTCTTGCGGAATCAGCAAACGAGCAGGACTGCACACTGTGCTACATGAAAGTGGAAATTTAAACGATGCCCTGACTACGCAGCGCCGCCAGTTGCTGCATTAACATCTCTTCGATCAGCTCGCTACGGCTCATATTGCGCGATTCCGCCAGCTCGTTCAGTGCCTCGACAGCTTCCGCGTTCAGCTTCAGTTCGACACGCTTAAGGCCACGTACTTTGTCGCGTTTTAGTTGGTTGCGTTTATTAATACGCAGCTGCTCATCGCGCGAAAGCGGATTAGTTTTCGGTCGTCCCGGTCGACGCTCGTGCGCGAACAGATCTAATGTCGTACGGTCCGTTTGTTCTTTGGCCATGATCTTGGTGACTTCGGGGGAAACAATCAGCCAGGCGCCTGCCCGGATGGATAGCGCGCCATAATACATCAGCGCGATGAGTCACGCCAACGTCCACGCGCGGAAAGCGACGCGGACGCTGGGTTTTTAATCAGTTGCGTTAATCATTGAGATAGCGACGGATAGCGCGTAATACCGCATCCGGTTTTTCAGCATGAACCCAGTGACCCGCGCCTGCAATCACATGAGCCCGAGCCTGTGGAAATTGTGCCAGTAAATCATCACGGTACTGCTCGCTAACATACGGAGAATTGCCGCCAGGGATAAACAGGGTAGGATGATCCCATGCCGGGATTTTCTCCCAACCCACAATATGCGGATACTGATCCCACAATACTGGCACGTTAAAGCGCCACTCCCCGTCAACAAAAGATTTCAACAGAAACTGAATCACCCCTTCTTCATTAAGATGCTGGCGCATTATTGCCGCTGCTTGCTGGCGTGTTTGTGCGTCTGATTCACTGACTGCGTTGATGGCCGCGAAAATCTCATCATGACGGCGAACGTGATAATCGACCGGCGCAATATCAATCGCCACCAGCTTGTCAATGCGATCGGGGGCTAGTGCAGTAAGAGCCATTACCGCTTTACCACCCATGGAGTGACCGATAAATGTTGCTTTGTCGATCTGCTGTGCATCCAGGGTATCAACAAGATCCTGCGCCATCGCCGGGTAATTCATTACCGGATCTCTCGGTGAAAGACCGTGGTTACGCATATCAACCTGGATGATATTGTGATCGTTTACCAGATCGCGAGCCAGTACGCCAAGGTTGTCGAGGCTGCCAAACAGACCATGGACAAGAACGATGGGAGAATTATTGTGCTGGTTTTGTGCAGTTTGCGCGCGGATATTCAATTTCATGGCAAAGTTCTTTTTTTCGCATTGTCGGGTTAGGGTATTATGTTGACCATTGTGCCACAGGGCTGCAACAAATAAGGTTTATTCCGAGTTTTTCTGCAAGCCAGGCTTGACGCTATCCGCTGCCGGGATTTATTCATATACTCCTGGCGACTTGTATTCAGCTAAGACACTGCACTGGATTAAGATGAAAACGATTGAAGTTGATGATGAACTCTACAGCTATATTGCCAGCCACACTAAGCATATCGGCGAGAGCGCATCCGACATTTTACGGCGTATGTTGAAATTTACCGCCGCATCACAGCCTGCTGCTCCGGTGACGAAAGAGGTTCGCGTTGCGTCACCTGCTATCGTCGAAGCGAAGCCGGTCAAAACGATTAAAGACAAGGTTCGCGCAATGCGTGAACTTCTGCTTTCGGACGAATACGCAGAGCAAAAGCGAGCGGTCAATCGCTTTATGCTGCTGTTGTCTACACTATATTCTCTTGACGCCCAGGCGTTTGCCGAAGCAACGGAATCGTTGCACGGTCGTACACGCGTTTACTTTGCGGCAGATGAACAAACGCTGCTGAAAAATGGTAATCAGACCAAGCCGAAACATGTGCCAGGCACGCCGTATTGGGTGATCACCAACACCAACACCGGCCGTAAATGCAGCATGATCGAACACATCATGCAGTCGATGCAATTCCCGGCGGAATTGATTGAGAAGGTTTGCGGAACTATCTAAAACGTTGCAGACAAAGGACAAAGCAATGGCAATCCACAATCGTGCAGGCCAACCTGCACAACAGAGTGATTTGATTAACGTCGCCCAACTGACGGCGCAATATTATGTACTGAAACCAGAAGCAGGGAATGCGGAGCACGCGGTGAAATTCGGTACTTCCGGTCACCGTGGCAGTGCAGCGCGCCACAGCTTTAACGAGCCGCACATTCTGGCGATCGCTCAGGCAATTGCTGAAGAACGTGCGAAAAACGGCATCACTGGCCCTTGCTATGTGGGTAAAGATACTCACGCCCTGTCCGAGCCTGCGTTCATTTCCGTACTGGAAGTGCTGGCAGCGAACGGCGTTGATGTCATTGTGCAGGAAAACAATGGCTTCACTCCGACACCTGCCATTTCCAATGCCATTCTGGTTCACAATAAAAAAGGTGGCCCGCTGGCAGACGGTATCGTGATTACACCGTCCCATAACCCGCCGGAAGATGGTGGTATCAAGTACAATCCGCCAAATGGTGGCCCGGCTGATACCAACGTCACTAAAGTGGTGGAAGACAGAGCCAACGCACTGCTGGCTGATGGCCTGAAAGGCGTGAAGCGTATCTCCCTCGACGAAGCGATGGCATCCGGTCATGTGAAAGTGCAGGATCTGGTGCAGCCGTTTGTGGAAGGGCTGGCCGATATCGTTGATATGGCGGCGATTCAGAAAGCGGGCCTGACGCTGGGCGTTGATCCGCTGGGTGGTTCCGGTATCGAATACTGGAAGCGCATTGGCGAGTATTACAACCTCAACCTGACCATCGTTAACGATCAGGTCGATCAAACCTTCCGCTTTATGCACCTCGATAAAGACGGTGCGATCCGTATGGACTGCTCCTCCGAGTGTGCGATGGCGGGCCTGCTGGCACTGCGTGATAAGTTCGATCTGGCGTTTGCTAACGACCCGGATTATGACCGTCACGGTATTGTCACTCCGGCAGGTTTGATGAATCCGAACCACTACCTGGCGGTGGCGATCAACTACCTGTTCCAGCATCGTCCGCAGTGGGGCAAAGATGTTGCTGTCGGTAAAACGCTGGTTTCATCTGCGATGATCGACCGTGTGGTCAATGATTTGGGCCGTAAGCTGGTAGAAGTACCGGTAGGTTTCAAATGGTTTGTTGATGGTTTGTTCGATGGCAGCTTCGGCTTTGGCGGCGAAGAGAGTGCAGGCGCTTCCTTCCTGCGTTTCGACGGCACGCCGTGGTCCACCGATAAAGACGGTATCATTATGTGTCTGCTGGCGGCGGAAATCACCGCTGTCACCGGTAAGAACCCGCAGGAACACTATAACGAACTGGCAAAACGCTTTGGTGCGCCGAGCTATAACCGTTTGCAGGCAGCAGCGACTTCCGCACAAAAAGCGGCGTTGTCTAAGCTGTCTCCGGAAATGGTGAGCGCCAGCACCCTGGCAGGTGACCCGATCACCGCGCGTCTGACGGCGGCACCGGGTAATGGCGCTTCTATCGGCGGTCTGAAAGTGATGACTGACAACGGCTGGTTCGCCGCGCGTCCGTCAGGCACGGAAGACGCATATAAGATCTACTGCGAAAGCTTCCTTGGTGAAGAACATCGCAAGCAGATTGAGAAAGAAGCGGTTGAGATTGTTAGCGAAGTTCTGAAAAACGCGTAAACATATCAAATAAGAAAAAGGGCGGTCGGAAGATCGCCCTTTTTTGCTTTGCTTAATTAACCGTGTTTATTTTTCAGTTCAAAGCGTGGTGAGACCAGACCATACAGTGTCCAACCGAGGAAGGTCACGATGGAACCGTATAGCATGGCTTCTTCCCCGGATGAGTACAGCGCATAAAAGCTGTACATCGCGCCAACAAAAGCAACAAAGTTTGCAACTTTCGCTTTTGAGGGGGGCACATTAGCGACCTTCTGAATAATGACTAATGCCGCCATTGACAGAATATACGGAATGATATTGGTCACCACGGCCAGGTTAACCAGCACGTTGAACTGACTGTTTAGCGACGGGCTAATCGTCATCAGCGCCAACCCGCTCTGGATAATCACAATGGTCAACATTCCCTGCACCGGTGCATCCACTTTGGTTACACGGGAGAAAATTTTAGGGAAGTAGCCTTCATCAGATGAAGATTTAAACACCTGGGCAATGGTGAACTGCCAGCCAAGCAGCGAACCGCAGCAGGACATCACCATCAGCGCCATAATGACTTTACCCACTTCCGGCGTGAACATCTGCGCGAAGGCCAGACCAAATGGTGCCGTTGAATTTGCCAGCTCCATATTTGGCACAATCCCGGCAATCACGTTGGTGGAGACGATATAAATCACCGCCGCACCTAACGTACCGCCGAGTACCGCGATTGGCACATTACGTTCCGGGTTTTCCACTACATCAGTATTCGCACACGCAGACTCCAGACCAAGAAAAGCCCACAGCGTCATAGCGATGGAAGAACCTACCGCACTGAAGAACGGTGCATGATGCGGATTCCAGGAATCAACGTAAAGTGTCGGGCTAAACCAGAACCAGCCGATAATGCACAGGCCTACCACCGGAATAATGACCCCCCACACGGTAATGCTACTGATTTGCCCGGTAATGCGCGCACCACCAAAGTTAGCCACGGTACAAATCCACAGCACCCCGATGGTCGCAAAACCAATCTGCACTGGCGACAAACTCGCGCCGAGCAGTTCGGTGCCGTAACCAACCGCCGAAATAGCAATCGCGACGTTAGCAATCAGCAGCGAGACGCCGTAGGTATAGTTCGCCATAAAGTTACCGGATTTACCGAAAGCATACTCGGCATAACCGCCCATACCTCCTGATTTACGGCTGAACATACCGCATTTTGCGAATGCCCATGCCAGTGCCATTGAGCCTACGGCTGTCACCAGCCAGGAGATAATTGAGATTGTCCCGACTTCGGCAAGCTTTGTCGGCAGCATGATGATACCGGAGCCCATCATGTTGACCATCGTCAGTATGGTTAACTGAACGACACCCATTTTGTTCGATTTAGCCTGACTCATAATTTTTCCCCTTTCAACAGGGTGCTTTGCGCATCACGAGGCTTGATGACATAGCACCAAACTTGCTTACGACCATCATGTTCTTCGATATAGACACCCTGCAGCTCCGGTGCAAAACCTGGCAGCAGGTTGATGCCTTCTTCCAGAGCGCTGAAGTAACGCAAAACAGCACCACCCCAGATTTCACCAGGAACAACACACAGCACACCCGGAGGATAAGGAAGCGCACCTTCGGCAGCGATACGGCCTTCTGCATCCGGCAGACGAACCAGCTCCACTTCACCGCGTAAGTAGGCGTAGTTGGCTTCTTGCGGATTCATGCTGACGCGAGGGAAGTGTTCCTTACGGAACATCTCTTTTTGCAGTTGTTTCACGTTGTGACGGGCATACAAATCATGCATTTCCTGGCACAACTGACGCAGGGTATAACCGGCGTAGCGCTCTTCATGCTGTTTGTAGATGGAAGGCAGTACTTCCGCCAGAGGCGCATCAGCTTCCAGTAGTTTTTCGAAGCGTACCAGCAGGGCAACAAGTTGCTGCAGTTTGGCCATATCTTCTGCCGGAGTCAGCAGGAAGAGGATGGAGTTAAGATCGCATTTTTCCGGCACTACGCCATTTTCGCGCAGGAAGTTAGCAAGAATCGTTGCAGGTACACCGAACGCTTCATATTCGCCGTTACGTGCATCAATACCTGGAGTTGTCAGCAACAGTTTGCACGGATCGACAAAGTATTGGTTCTCTGCGTAGCCTTCAAAAGAATGCCAGTGCTCACCTGGTACAAATTTAAAGAAGCGCAGATCAACCGCAATTTGCGCTGTTTCATACGACTGCCAGGGTTTACCATCCACCAGTTCAGGAACGAACGGGCGAATGTGCTGGCAGTTATCGAGGATCAATTTGCGGGCATTAATACCGTTAACCACACAATCCATCCACATATTACGACCGCTGACACCTTCATGCATTTTGGCGTTGATATCCAGTGCGGCAAACAGCGGATAGAACGGGCTGGTGGAGGCGTGCATCATAAAGGCGTTGTTCATGCGTTTGTGCGGTACATAACGCTGTTGCCCTTTGATATGGCTGTCTTTTTTATGAATTTGTGAAGTCTGAGAAAAACCAGCCTGTTGTTTATGCACAGATTGCGTAACCAGAATACCCGGATCGTTCTCATTAAGCTCCAGTAGCAGCGGCGAACAGTCCGCCATCATCGGAATAAACTGTTCATAGCCGACCCATGCTGAGTCAAACAGGATGTAGTCACACAGATGACCGATTTTATCCACCACCTGGCGGGCGTTATAAATAGTACCGTCGTAGGTGCCTAACTGAATCACAGCGAGGCGGAACGGACGCGCCTCTTTTGCCCGTTGCGGTGCAACTTCTGTAATCAGTTCACGCAGATAACTTTCTTCGAAGCAGTGCGCATCAATGCCACCGATAAAACCATACGGGTTACGTGCTGTTTCCAGATAAACCGGTGTTGCACCAGCCTGTAGCAAGGCCCCGTGGTGGTTAGACTTATGGTTATTGCGGTCAAACAGCACCAGATCACCCGGTGTCAGCAGGGCGTTTAAAACCACTTTGTTGGAAGAGGAGGTGCCGTTTAAAACAAAGTACGTTTTATCGGCATTAAACACTTTAGCCGCATGTTGCTGTGCAATGCATGGCGCACCTTCATGAATCAGTAGATCGCCCATTGCAACGTCGGCATTACACAAGTCGGAGCGGAAGAGCATTTCGCCAAAATATTCCACGAACTGATTGCCTGCCGGATGGCGACGGAAAAACTCACCTCCCTGATGACCCGGGCAGTCAAAAGCGCTATTGCCCTGATTGACATAATCGACCAGTGCGCGGAAGAAGGGCGGGCGCAGTTGCGTTTCATAATGGCTGGCAGCGGTTTCTAACTGACGTCCATAAAACTCTTTCCGTGATTCGCAATGCTCGAAGACACCAGAAATACGTGGCAGATATTCTGCTGGTACACGTTCTTCATTTTCCGTTGCAATAAAAACAGGAATGCCATAGCCAGTAGCGTCTATTTCATCGAGTTTTCCACGTTCAACATCATTGACTGATAAAATAATGGCGGCAACGTCAATATAATTACTTTTGTCAATATTCACGCATTCACGATGAGTGGAAAAACAATCCGGGCAAGAACGGCTAACGGCAATTTTTAATTCTGACATTTTGTTCATCTCTTTATTTCAGGTAATAGCAGGTCCTCAATTTCTCAAAGAAGAAATTGATCACGCCGGAAAAAAGCAAAACCCCACCGCTGATAAATAAATCAGTAGTTTGCTTTTTGCAGATGCAATAACCCAGACCAGCCCGGTAACTGGCTATACTCGTCATACTTCAAGTTGCATGTGCTGCGACTCGAATTATTTAGAGTTTGAAAGGGTTAGCAGTATATGAGCACCGAGGGATACAGGTATTAACCTGTAATGCTTAAAGTCAGGGAGACCTGTACGCAGGGGTGCCCTTTAGTCAGAAGACTAGCGGGCATTAAAGAAATGAAAGTCAAAACTATTACGATGGGCAAACTTCATGATATGGGTTGTCCGCCTTATATGAGGCATTAAGCGGTTATTATTTTCCATTTACCTTTACCTTTTTCTGTGTCAGTTGAAGGTAGGGTTATTCTATCCATGAAATGGCTATAATCTGTGAAGAAGATCAACAAAAAACGATCATATCCCAAATAATAAATCATTAATGATGAATAGCGCCATATTAGATGCTGTTTTGTTGTTTAAATGTTGCAATTTTGTGGGTTGTATTTTCATTAAGAAATTAAACCTGCCAAATAATAATTTTCGGGGCAGGTTTAATAATAAATTAATAATTATTTAAGCGTATTTATTGAATAATAATTCATGGCATAAACCGATACCCAATACCGGTTTCAGTAATAAAATGGCGGGGGCGGGCGGGATCTTGCTCCAGTTTTTGTCGCAGATGCCCCATATAAATACGCAAATAGTGGCTGTGTTCGACCGCGTTTGGTCCCCACACCTGATTGAGTAACTGGCGCTGGGTGAGCACTTTTCCGGCGTTGTTGAGCAGCACGGCCAGCAGGCGGAACTCAATCGGTGTGAGATGCACCTCTTCCTCGCCGCGGTGGATAACGCGGGCGGCTAAATCGACGGTAACATCAGAAAATTTCACCAGCGGATCGGGCGTGGTGGTGGCGGAGTGGCGGCGTAATGCGACGCGCAGACGGGCCTGCAATTCGCCAATGCCAAACGGCTTACTCAGATAATCATCCGCTCCGGCATCCAGCGCGGCGATTTTATCGCTCTCTTCGCTGCGTGCGGAAAGCACAATCACCGGCACCGCGCTCCACTGGCGCAGGTCGCGGATAAACTCAATCCCATCACCGTCGGGCAGGCCGAGATCGAGAATAATCAAATCTGGCTTACGGGTTGCCGCTTCCAGCAAGCCGCGTTGCAGCGTTTCGGCCTCAAAGACGCGCATACCGTCGCCCTCCAGCGCCGTGCGCAGAAAGCGACGAATAGCCTGTTCATCTTCAACAATCAGAACGTTTGTCACATATCCTCATGAAATTCTTCAAGTTCAGGGGCTGTTTGCTGGGGAAGTGTAACACGAAAACAGGCACCACCTTCCGGTCGGTTGAATGCGGTAATGGTGCCGCCGTGTACATCCACTATCGCCCGACAAATTGCCAGCCCAAGCCCTACACCCGGTACCGCCGACTCTTTATTCCCGCGAGCAAACTTATCAAATATCGTCTGCTCCTGACCTGGTGGAAGACCGGGGCCGTTATCCCAGACATCCAGTTGTAGATTTTCGCCCTCAACGTGGGCATTGATACCAATTTCGGCCTGCGCCCCCGCATATTTCACCGCGTTCTCCAGCAGGTTAATCAGCACCCGTTCAAAGAGTGGCCCGTCAACGTGGATTAAGGTCAGCGGCTCTGGCAGAGAAAGATTGATGGGCGACGATAAACCCGGTTCCAGCATTTGCAGCGCGCTGCCGACCACTTCTTCCAGCGTTAACCACTCTTTCTTCAAATTAAAGCCGCCGGACTGAATTCGCGCCATATCCAGTAGATTATTCACCAGTCGGGTGGTGTTCAGCACATGCTGACGAATCTCGCTGGCCTGGCGGGCGTGGGGCGATCCTTCGCTTGCCAGATCGAGCGTTAAGATTTCTGCCTGACCGAACAGCACCGTAAGCGGCGTACGTAAATCATGCGAAAGCGCCGCCAGCAGGGCGTTGCGGATCTGTTCACGTTCGCTTGCCATCCGCGCCTGTTCTTCGCTGGCGGTCAGTGTCAGTCGCTCAAGGGCATTGGCGACTAACAGCGTAAACGTCTCCAGCAGGCGCTGCTGTTCCGGGATCATCAACTGGCGCAGATTCCCCGGTTCCACCACCACCAGTCCGTAGGTTTTCTCGCCGCTTTTTAGCGGCAAAATCTGGTACGGTACACCGGGTAACGTGTCGGTGCCCGCGCCCGCAGGCAGGCCTTTATCAAAACTCCACTGCGCGATGGCATCGTCCCACGGCGTCATTCCTTGCGGATGTGTTAAAGGCTGCAATTTACCGTTGTCATCAGGCAGCAACACCTGGCTACGGGCATGAAACGTGGAGGCAATAAACTGTTCGCTGGTGGCGGCGATATCCTGCGAACTACGGCCCACAGCCAGAGCTTTGGACATTTCATATAAGTGCCGTGTGCGTTGTTCGCGGTAACGGGCTACCCGCGCCTGATAACGCACGCCAGCAGTAAGGTTCCCGATCACCAGCCCGACGGTTAACATCACCGCGAAGGTCAGCAGATATTGCACATCAGAGACGGCGAGCGTGCCGCGTGGGGCGATAAAAAAGAGATCGAAACTCACCACATTAATGACGGTGGCAACCACCGAAGGCCAGCGTCCGTAAAATAGTGCCACCACCACGACGCCAAGCAGATACAGCATCACCAGGTTGGCGGCATCAAACGCCATCAGCCACTGCATGGCAATTAAGGTGATAACGGCGCATAACGCGGCGGCAACCACGCATCCCTGAATCTGTACCCGCCACTTGTCTTTAAAAGAGCGGCTATCCGGCGCGTTGTTAATCGTGCGGGCGGGTGGTTCATCAAGCGCGACCAGCACCTGATCGAGATCGGGGGCGATGCGTGCCAGCCGGTCAGCAAATGTTTCCCGACGCCACCAGCGGCGCGAAGCCGGGCGACCGAGAATAATCTTGCCGAGATTATGTTCACGGGCATAACGCACTACCGCTTTCTCTTCCGCTGGTTCAGAAAGTGTTGCCGTCTCCGCGCCCAGCTCCTGCGCCAGACGTAAGGCGCTGAGAATTGCCCGACGTTTTTTCTCCGGTAAACGGTGCAGGGCAGGCGTTTCAACATACACCGCGTGCCAGACACTGCCCAGGCGCGAGGCCAACCGCGCCGCCGCGCGGACCAGTTTCTCACTGCCGGTGTTATGCCCGATGCATAAAAGGATCGCGTCGCGTGTGTGCCAGACTTTCTCTTCGCCAGGATGCCCCCGCCAGGCGCGCATTTGCTCATCTACGCGATCGGCAGTACGGCGCAGTGCCAGTTCGCGCAGGGCGATCAGATTACCTTTGCGGAAAAAATGTTCAATGGCGCGCTCCGCCTGCCCGGCAATATAGACTTTGCCTTCTTTCAGTCGCTGGCGCAGATCGTCCGGGGGCAAGTCCACCAG
>Ga0129310_1002811_pt1 | contig 12217 bp, 11 predicted proteins | sample Go1ome_2_FD_94433 | JGI IMG/M metagenome (GOLD analysis project Ga0129310, IMG submission 94433) | Western lowland gorrila individual fecal microbial communities from Wisconsin, USA - Go1022A metagenome | ecosystem: Host-associated > Mammals > Digestive system > Large intestine > Fecal | place...
CCGTGCTTTATATTTTTTATATTCATCTGTAGCCTTATCAACTGCCTGTTTATGTGAAATACTTCCATTCCCCTGCAAAAGCTGTTCCCCACTCATTGTCAAAATCCTGTCGAGATGTTCCGCCCAGTCTATCATCGTCATTGCCTGTTCACGTTCTGCCTGACGTTCTGCAAAATCAAGATATCCCGACACCAGTTGTCCCATTGCACGCAATTCTTTTTCAGATAAATAATTCTTTGCAACTACTGCTTCCTTTAATGTTGGTTGATTACCTTTAAAAGTAGTAAGTCCCATAAACTCCTTCTCTGCATCAGCTCTGGTATAAATTACTTCTGCTGCAGTTTGTCCATGAATTGCATAGTGGATTTTATTTTGCACTTTTTTGAAAAATGCGATGGATATTTCTGCTTTCGGATCATAATCAATACTCGTTGCATAAATTTCCAAAACCTGACGATAAAATACTTTTTCGGATGCACGAATATCACGGATTCTTTCCAATAATTCCTTAAAATATCCGCCTCCTCCAAGATTTTTTAGGCGCTCATCATCAAGTGCAAAACCTTTTTTCATGTATTCTTTTAAAATGCCGGTAGCCCATATTCTGAACTGCGTTCCACGTTTTGATTTTACACGATAGCCAACAGAAATGATAACATCAAGATTGTAATAATCTACCTGGTATGTTTTTCCATCAGCCGCAGTTGTTGCAAAATTTGCAACAACTGAATTGCGCTGTAATTCGCCTTCTGTAAATATGTTTTTTATATGTCTGGAAATAGTTGATTTATCTCGTTGGAACAATTCTGCCATCTGGTCAATGGATAGCCATACTGTATCACCATCAAAAGTTGTTTCAACTTTCGTCAAACCATCCTCTGTTGTATAAATGATCATATCTGCTTTCTCTTTGTTCATAAATTTATTTTTATCTTCTCCTTATTCCTTTACGCTTTCTTCCAACTCCAACATGTACTTATCAAAGTCAGACATGAACAATCTGTCCTGCTGATCCCCCACAGAGGCAACATAGGTTAAATATTCCGCTGCGCTGGAACGGATTGTTATTTCATCTTTTTTCTTTCTCAAATAAAGAACCTCCCTTTTCTTGTGACCACTTTGTCACCAGCCCCCATATTAAAAAGATATATCCGCCTATTTTCTGTACAAACTCACGATTGTCTCACAATGAACGGTTCCTGGAAAGAGATCTATACAGCAGATCCTCTCCACCACATATCCCTGTGCCTGCAAAATCTCCAGATCCCGCTGCAGACTGGTCGGCTTACAGGAAATATAGATCATCCGATCCACACCGTAACGAATAATTTTTTCCAGTGCTTTCGGATGGATACCTTCCCGCGGTGGATCCAGCACAATAAAATCCGGTTTTTCCTCTATGAAATCAAGCACTTTCAGAACATCTCCGGCAATAAAATCGCAGTTATCCAGCTGATTTAACTTTGCATTTTCTTTCGCAGCTTCCACAGCCTCTTCCACGATTTCCACACCAATCACATGCTTTGCTGCCGGAGCCAGAATCTGTGCAATTGTTCCGGTTCCACTGTACAGATCATAAACCGTCTTGTCCGCCTTTTCATCCAGACTCTCCCCGATATACTCACGGGCGGTCTGATACAGCACTTCTGCGCCCAGAGAGTTTGTCTGAAAAAAGGAGAACGGAGAAATCCGGAATTTCAGTCCCAACAATTCCTCATAAAAATAATCCTGACCATATAAAATCTCTGTTCCTTCATTTTTTACTGCATCGGCCACACTGTCATTTTTTGTGTGCAGGATACCTGCAATGCTTCCATCCAGCTCCAGTGCCAGAAGCTGCTCTTTCCAGCCCTCTAAAAGTGCTTTTTCTTCCACACTGCTCTCGCCTGTACTGATTTCCTGTGTGGTGGTAATAATATCAATCAGAATCTCTTCTGTCTTTACCGCTTTTCGCACAAGAAGATGGCGCAGGTAACCCTCATGCCGCATGCGGTGATAAAATGGAATATTTTTTTCTCTGAAATATTCCACAGTTGCTCCAAGGATTTTGCGATAATCATCATCCACAATCTGACATTCATCTACGGTCACGATATCGTAAAAACTGCCGCGTTTGTGCATGCCAAGCGCCAGCGGTCCATCTTTGACCTCATCGCCAAAGGTATATTCCATTTTGTTGCGGTATCCGAACTGACGCGGACTTCTTCGGATGCCCTCAAAAATCTCCTCCGCATTCGGCACAACCGCTTTCATTAATTCCAACACCTGTCCGGCTTTCAGATTTAACTGTTCCTCATACGGTAAGGTCTGGTAATTACATCCTCCACAGATGCCGTAATGCGGACAATTTGCTTCTGCCTGCTCCAGTTCTGATTTTTCCAAAATTTCTAATAAACGTCCTTCTGCTTTTCCTTTGCGTTTCTTGTTGATCACAAAAGAAACCTTCTGTCCCGGAATGGTATTTTTTACGGTTACCTCACTATCTTCTACTTTTACGATTCCCTTATTCGGAAATTTTACTTTTTCCACAATGCCTTCGCACATCTGTCCTTTTTTCAAATCTTTTTCCTCACAACTTTCTATTTAAACGAAACGCCCACTCGCATATGTGAGTGGGCGTTCCAATACGAATCAATATCATTCAAACTTAAATCTTACGACTTAGTCTTCCTCTTCGTATTCATCATCCTCGTCATCGAAGAAATCATCTTCGAACTCGTCTTCGAATTCATCTTCAAAATCATCCATGTAATCAGGAGCAAAAAACTTATAAATATAATGTGCTGCAACGACCACAGCTGCTACTGCTCCGATGATGGCAAGAATCCAGAGTAACTTTGTCTTTCTTTCCTCATCAATTTTCTTGGAAAATAACTCGTTTAATTTTGCAATACTGATTAAATCATTGTTCATGTCATTCACTCCTTCTAATACATTAATGATGCTTCCCTGCGGCAGCTCCTGTCAGAAAACCAGTATAGATATGCAATGATTCTGAGAAGAATCTGTCTGCTTACGCTGACCAGAATCACACATCAAGTCTCACATGCATTCAACCTAAACTGATAGTTTCCTTCATATCTTACTGCCTGCTGTTACGGTGTATTCTATCATATTTTCTGCAATTTTGCAAACGATGCAAACATTTTCTTTGTGCCAACATTGTCAAAATTTACAGTCACTTCATAGTCTCTTCCACCAGACACGATCTGCGTCACCACGCCCTCTCCAAACTTACCGTGGCGCACCCGGTCTCCTTCCGCATAAGACAGCGTTCCAAGGTTTGCTCCACCACCAAACTGCTGCGGCTTTTTCTGTCCAAGGCCATAAGATTTATAGTAATCCATGCCTCCCGCTGATTTTGCGGATGCCCCGCCGCTTCCATACGGTTTTCGGGCAAAATTCTGTTTCACTGCGCCGAAATCTTTAATTGGATCTTCCTTGCGTGGGCGCTCTTCCCGCACCTGTCCGTTTAACAGACTCTTTGGAATCTCCTTTACAAAACGGGACACTTTATGATACTGGGTCTCACCTCTGGTCATACGCATCCGGGCACTGGTCAGGGTCAGATGTTCCCTTGCTCTCGTAATTCCAACGTAGCACAGACGGCGTTCCTCTTCCACTTCCGTCGGATCATCCGAGGTGATTGTCATATAACTTGGGAACAGTCCGTCCTCCATTCCCGCCAGATACACATTCGGGAATTCCAGACCTTTCGCGCTGTGCAGTGTCATCAGCACCACATAATCACTGTTTTCATCCAGACTGTCAATATCTGCGATCAGAGCCACTTCCTCCAGAAATCCGCTCAGCATCGGATGTTCCTCATTTTCTTCATAAGCTACAATCTTGCTGATCAACTCATCGATATTTTCAATACGGGCTCTGGCTTCATCAGTGCCTTCCGCATCCAGCTCTGCCACATATCCGGTATCTTCTATGATTTCATCCATCAACTGCTCCAGACTGATATACGGCAGTTTGCTGCGCAGTGTCTGGATAAACGTAACAAACGGACGGATTTTGGTCGCCGTCGCCTTACTCAGCGTTGGGATTTCTTCCGCCTGTTTCAAAGCCGCATAAAAACTCATACCGTTTTCATCCGCATAATCCTGTACTTTCGCAATGGTCGTTGCACCAATGCCACGTTTTGGCACGTTGATGATTCGTTTTACCGCCAGATCATCCTGCGCATTATCAATGGTTTTCAAATAACTAAGCAGATCCTTGATCTCTTTTCTGGCATAGAAATTTACGCCTCCCACGATCTTGTACGGAATATTTTCCCGGACAAAACGCTCCTCCAAAAGTCGGGACTGCGCGTTTGTACGATACAGTACCGCACTGTCTCCATAGGAAAAAACGCCTTTCCGGACAAAAGAGTTTATGCTGTGCGCAATGTACTCTGCCTCATCATAAGCAGTATCAAAATCCCTGCAGTCAATTTTGTCCCCGGCTACCTGCTGGGTCCAGAGGGCTTTGGACTTTCTGCCAACGTTATTTTTGATCACCGCATTGGCCGCATCCAGAATATTCTGCGTAGAACGGTAATTTTCCTCCAGTTTGATGACTTTTGCATCCGGGAAATACTGTTCAAAATTCAAAATATTGTGAATATTGGCTCCACGGAATTTATAAATGGACTGATCGTCATCACCAACCACGCAGAGGTTGCGGTATTTGGATGCAAGCAGACGCACCAGCTCAAACTGCGCCGTATTTGTATCCTGATACTCATCCACCATAATGTAACGCAGACGCTCCTGATAAGAATCCAGCACCTCCGGATCTGCTTTAAATAATTCCACGCACTTCATAATCAGATCATCGAAATCCAGCGCATTATTTTTCTTTAACGTCTGCTGATATTCCCGGTAAACCTGGGCCTGCTTCTGCTTTGCATAGTCCCCCGCTGCCCGCAGTGTAAACTCCTCCGGCGAGATCAGCTCATTTTTTGCATTGGAAATCACATTCAGCAGCGCACGTTCCTTCGTCTGCTTCGTATCGATCTGCAGCCGTTTGCACACTTCCTTCATCACCGTTTTCTGATCATCTGCATCGTAAATCGTAAAACGGTTGTCATAGCCGAGACGGTCGATGTATCGGCGCAGGATCCGCACACAGCTGGAGTGAAAGGTCGATACCCAGATACTCTCGGAACCGAATCCCACCAGGTGATCGATACGCTCCCGCATCTCTGCCGCCGCCTTATTTGTAAAGGTGATCGCCATGATATGGTAAGGATTCACCCCTTTTTCCTCTATCAGATAAGCAGTTCTGTGCGTCAGAACTCTTGTTTTTCCGGAACCGGCTCCCGCCAGTACCAGCACCGGTCCTTCCGTCTGAAAAACCGCTTCCTGCTGCTGTGTATTCAGCAAATCGTATCTGCCCATATTGCCTCCATCTATCTTTCTTTTGTCTCTCACTTCATCGAACATATTTTCTAATCTTGTGCTATCATATCATACGAAACACAGCTGCGTCAACAGGTCCTCAGATCCGCCCGAGGTATTTTTTCTATCAGATCACAATTCTTCCGTCGCATCTTGATTTTTCCCGTTTTCCTCCTACATTTTATATGCGTTTTATCCATATCATTGATTCTAATTGTCCATATCTTTCTCCGGTTTTTCCATGTATCATAGACTTACAGAAACGAACAAAATCACTATTTTCAAACAAATTCAGGAGGATATTTACAATGGCAAAAGTACTTGCGCTTTCCTTTGGACGCAAAATGTCCAACACCGACGTAATGTTAAAAGAGGTGCTGAAAAAATGCGAAGAAGCCGGCCACGAGATCAAATTTATGAGACCGGATGACCTTGAAATCAAACCATGTATCGGATGCTGCGGCTGTGTCGTAGGAATCATGTCCGGCAGAACAAACGGAACCTGCGTGTTCAAAGATGATTTCCATCTGGTAGAGGATGCTTATTATGACGCAGATGCTGTCATCATCGGATCCCCAGTTTATGAGACCTCCCCAAGCGGTACCTTTAAAACATTCTGCGACCGTTTCGGACCGTCCCACGATCTGGCGTTCCTTACCGAGGCAAAAAAAGACCGTATCGCACAGGGTAATGATCTCCTTCCGGACGAAAGAGTATTCAAACCGCGTGTGGGCGCACTGGTTGGTGTCGGCGGCGCCATGACCGAAAACTGGACCATCATGACCATTCCGATCATGTACGAATCCATGATGTCAGCAGGTGTAGACGTTATTGATACGCACGTATATTACGGTGCTATGGCAGTCGATCACGTTCTTGGAGTTCCGGAACAGATGGAACGTATGGATGAAATGGCACAGCACATCATTGACGCACTGGCTGCACAGACAGAGGAAGAGCGTACCAAATGGCGCGGAGCTTCCAATTATGCCTGTCCGGTCTGCCACCAGAGCATGGTTCGCGTGACACCGGGTACTGATCTGGTAGAGTGCGCAATCTGTGGTATCAATGGAAAAATCGAGATGGTAGATGGAAAAGCAACTTATACCTTCTCAGAAGAAGAGCAGCTTCGTTCCAGAATGAACTATGGTGGAAAATTAGAGCACAGAAATGAGATTGCACACGGTGCAATGACACAGAAACAGACAGAAAATCTGGCTGAATTGAAGAAACTATACTTACATATCGGAGAATAAATCTTGTTTCAGGATGGCTTAAAATATATGGCTAAACTTTAGAATTATGAAAGCGGACTCAGCCAAATTTGTCCTTTTAGCTAACAAATCGCTTACTAGGAAAAATTTGCTCTGAGTCCGCTATTTACGTTATGCATAAAATATCAATTTGCATAACTGTTAAGTATAAATTTTTGCGCCACCCTGCACTTCGTGCCACAACGTAAGGGTAAGCAGTGTGTTTTTTAATCGCAGCCTACAATAAAGGGGCTCTGGTATTTTTTCTCGACCAGCGATTGTTAGCGGGCAAGACAAAATACCAGAGTCCCTTTTCGTAACCTAACAAAAAACCACGCAATTACCAGAACCTAAAACTGTCCATTCGAATTATTGCATTCCATATTATCCACACGCATGGTGCAATCCCAGTGTTCTGCCAGTTTTCCATCTTCCAGTCGATACAGATCAAACACTTTTACAACCACGCCGCCATCCATTTTGCATTTGAAGAACATGCAGACCAGATCACCGTCTTCCAGGCACTGGATTGTCTCTGTCTGTGGATGTCCTGCAAGGAATCCCTTCATGAATTCCAGAAATCCTTCTTTTCCATCTGCCACTTCCGGTGAATGCTGTTTGTAATCATCCAACATCAGATCATCGATTTCTGACAGATCCCATGCATTAAATACACGCTCATAAAAATATTCTACTACTTCTTTGTTTGTCCGTTTCATCATTACCTCCAAATTTTATATTTTCCCTTTTTCAGAACTCAAGCTTTCACTATCACAGTTTACTTACAGAGTATCTCTATCAGGGGATATTTATCCATTTTGCATCTGAGGAAAAATCCCGCAGCTGCCAGTGAATGACATCCAATTTCCGAATTTTCAGGATCAGGCGCAGAAAATACTTCCGAATTTCCACCAGCTCATGGTCTTTCCCCGCGATCAATGCTGCGAACTGGTCAAAATTCTCAAATAACTCACGCTGTGCAATCATAGCCTGACTTCGTTTTTCATAGCCTCCATAAGTGTCAGAAAACACATGCTCCGGCTCCATGAGCCGTTCCCGCAGTTTTTCTGTCCATACCTCACTCCAGCCCTGCTCTTTCCAGAAATCCGATACTTCCGGAATACATATGCATTTCACACTGCTGTACATATATTTCAATGATTTAATACATTCCACAGCCAGGACATTTCGCGGCGCAAGCATGAGTTTCTCTCCGTCAGGCAGCCCGTCCCCAATTGCTTTTGCCTGTGCCTGATAAAATGTCATGCCGCTTTTTTTGTACACTGCCAGTTGTTTCTGAAAAGCCTTTTCATTTCGGATCAGAACATATGCAATAGCAAGCAGCTGTGCATAAGAAGCATCCAATGCCTCCAGCACAAGTACATCGATATCCTTCGCATTTGTGATCAGGTTCGACGCACTGTAACCATAGATTCCGACACTGGACAGACAGGTGTACAGCGGAAGTTCCAAAACCTGATCTACCCCGATCTGCTTTGCCTTTTCCAGTCTGGCTTTTATAGACGCCGGTGCAGGCTGACCGTTCTGCAGATAGTCGCCGCTCATAATGGCAACTGCCTGATCCGCCCCGGAGACCTGCTTCACCTGCGCCAGGCGTTGCTGTTCCGTCTCCAATGTATCCATAAAATCTGTAAAATACGCTGCTTTCATACTGTACTTTTTCTCCAAATTCTTGTTTTGTGTGGCTTAAAATTTACTTTTTTTATAAGAACTTCTACAACAATAGAAAAATCAGAGAAAGTTTCCTCGCTCGCTAGACGTTCACTGCCCTCGTTTTGCTTCGGTTTTATCGCGCTCGTTCTCAACTCCGATAAAAGCTGGTCGTTTTCCACTCGCGCAAAACTCGCAAAACTCAGTCGTTCGCTTAATCGCTCATCGAGGAAACTTTCTCTGATTTCTATCCAAGTTCTAAATTTGCGCGTGCATCATAGTGTTTCCATCTTTCATAATTAAACTGCACGCGTGCCACAATGTAGGGTAATCGTGTGGTTTTCCACAACGCAAAGTAAAGGGACTCTGGCTATTTTTTCTCAGCGAGCGATTGTTAGCCGCGGAGACAAAATAGCAGAGTTCCTTTTCATAACTTATATAAAAACCACACGATTACCCGAACGGATCCATTATTTACAAAGAAGCATTCTTCTCTGGTTATCAACGCCAAACATATGCGCCATATTTCCCATACCGCTTCCGTCAAATTCTTTCTCCAATGCACCGTTGTAATTCAGCACCCAACCATACTGCAGGCTGACATCATGATATCCGATGGACAGTCCGCCTTTCTTTTTGATACGGTATGTTAACGGTGTTCTGAACTGCCAGTATTTGTGCAGATCAAACATCTCTTCTCTGGAGTATTCAATTCCGTCATATACGAAAATAATTTCATCACGGTCAAATACTTCTCCGTCTACGGTTACATTACCGAAACGACACTGTGTAAACCAGTATCCTTTATAGTATTTCGGAACGAATTTGAACTCGAATCCATCGATTTCTCCGTTCTCATCATATGTATTGTGAAAACCACGCTGCTGAATTGGCTGAAATTCTACCATAATTTTATCCTCCTTCTCTTAGTATCCAAGAATGTTGCGAAGCATGATCTGGTGACGACGAACCTGATCCGGAATTTCTACCATTGCCTGAGCAAATTTATCCGGGCCTTCCTCTGCATGGAAACGAATGCCACCTTCATACTCGGAAAGCAGATCTCCACTCCAACCATTGTCTACCATCAGTTTGATTACTTCCGGATATGGGATAGTTTCTTCCTCAAAATTTTCATTCATGTAAGTGAATTTTGCATGGCATACATAGCTGTATGGAAGGAAATCAACGATTTCTTCCGGTTTGGTAATATCATCAAAATTCAGCCATGCCATATCTTCCATGCCTTTTGCTGCTTTGTACTGGAAAGTACCAAAATCAATATTAAATCCAAAGTGAGAAGTTTTGGTACGATGGATGAAATCAAGATATTCATCGCGGATATGCGGTGTATGAAGTGTGGTCGGAAGATGTACTTCATTCTGCATACGAACGTCATATTTCTCAGCATACGGAAGTGCTTTTTCAATGTAATTCTGCCAGCCCGGTTCCGGATCACAGATCTCATTGGTACATGTGATCTTTGTACGGAGTGCTTTGAATCCAAGTAAGTGAGCCAGACGGAAATCCTGTTTTAACTCCTCTACTACTTCATCATCAGTCATGCCTTTTCCGCGGTGCAGATGGTTCTCTGCCCAGTGTCCAAGCTCGGACGGCTGCATGTTATATTTCTCGCATAATCTCCAGTAATGGTCAACCCATTCCGGTGACGGATTCGGATAATTTGGGATATAACTTGTCAGGAATTCGAAACAGGTTGCTCCTGTGTCAGCCATTTCCTCGAAAGCATCATCCAGTGTCATTGTTTTTCCAAGAAGGTTATGATAGCTGTATAAGCAGATACCTCTTCTCGGAGTTCCCTTTTCAATACTCATGATTATATGTCCTCCTTTTTATATATAAGTAACTTCATCTTTATCAGCATGTCCAAAACGTTTGATATTCTTCTTCGGACAATTTTATTATAGCAGTCTGATTCCTTTATTTCCATGTATAGTATTCTCAAAAAAATGGACAAAATTACGATTTTGCACTATAATACCAATTATAAAACATCCACAGAGAACAGGAGAATAAAACATGAATTTTCTAATCGCAAGCCAGAACAAAAAATTTTATGATTATCCATCCCACAGCCATGTATTCTGGGAGATGCTTCTGAATATCGAAGGTTCCGGAACCGCCGTGATTGACGGAAAAACCTACGAGTTTCAACCGGGCACCATCTTTTGCATCCGCCCGGGTATCCTGCACAGTAAGTGTGCCGCTGACGGCTTTGTGGATGGCAGCATTCTGCTTATGGATTTCTGTATGGAATCCGATCCGGAAAACGTTTTTGTATTCCAGGATGATGAACGAAATTCTTTTTATTCCCTGTTCAAACTTGCCCTGGATTATCCGTTAGATCCGACCACTGATGTATATGCAGAGCGTTTTTTGCGTTCCATTCTGGATGCCATGCAGAATCTTCTGTGTCACTGGAAAAATGCAAACTGCAAAAATCCGGAAGTGCTCCGTGTCCAGAAAATCCTGTCCGACCATGTGGGGGATATGCACTTTGACCTGGACAAAGTCATCCAGGAAACCTCTTACTCCCCGAATCATTTTCGGAAACTTTTCAAAGAACAGTGCAACTGCTCTCCGCTACAGTATTACAATCTGCTGAAGATCCAGCGAGCCAAAGAACAGATTCTGCATCATAAGTCCATTCTTACGATCCAGCAGATTGCACACAACTGCGGTTTCGAAGATCCTTATTATTTTTCCCGGCTCTTCAAAAAAATTACCGGTGTCAGTCCGATGCAGTATTATAAGCAGAGTCGGGAAAATATGTCCGAAATTGTCCACAGAAATCGTTTTGATAATCTGGAACAGGATTTAAATCCGGTAGAATCCATCCGTTATTTTGAATTGTAATGCTGCCGTTTTTATTTTGTCTCTGCATCCAGCATATGGTTTACCATTTTTACAAAATGACCCAGCTGTTCCACGCAGCTGACATCGGAGTAAAAATGATGTCCCTCAAACTCGCTGGCAATGTAACCTTTGTAACCGTTTTCAACCAGCGCATGGATCAGTGCCTCATACGGGATGCACGGATCATGCTCATCATTGTCAAGATAGTAAAATTTACCGTGAATGTAAAAAATGCAGTCCATTACCGCTTTTAACTGCTCCACTTTTGCCGGGTGATTGAACTTGCCAAACATTTCTTCTGCATAATGTTTTTCAATATCGGTATAATCACCGTTATTAATTTTTTCCATGTCTCCACCTGCTGCATGAATCTGTACGATCTCATTCAGTTTTTCCGGGCGACAGCCAAATTCAACTGCCTGACGCAGGTAAAGAGCATGTGGCATTTCCTGGAAAATAGAAAAATCAGGCACGAAACCGAGATATCCTTTTCCTTCTCCCTTCATGATCTCGAAATACTCTTTCCATACATCCACATCCGGATGATGCGGCCAGTGCATTTCAATGGTCAGCTTCATATCCAGTTCTTTGCAGTAAGGGATCATTTTCCGGAAAATTTTCGGAGAGATCGCATGCTGGGTACGAACCATCGGGAAGCCTGCCTTTCTCGCATAAACCAGATCGTTTAAGGTGCACTGAATGATCTCTTCCTCATTCATATCACGGTCTCTTCTTGTTCCCATGTCAATGTATGCAGACCAGCAAACCGGCTCCAGTTCATATTTTTCCAGTAATCCTTTCAGGTTATATAACCATTCATCGGAAGGGAACGGATAATCCGGCACCATCTGGGCTGCTACCAGCTCGATTCCTTTGTATCCCATATCGTGAACAGCTTTCAGGCATCCTTCCAGATCCAGTGTTCCGTGAATAAATTCCGTTGACAGGCTATACAGAGACACACCAATTTTAATATCTGTATTCATAATCGTTCCTCTCCTTTTCTTTCCTATTGCTCAGCCA
>Ga0129310_1002812_pt1 | contig 12213 bp, 12 predicted proteins | sample Go1ome_2_FD_94433 | JGI IMG/M metagenome (GOLD analysis project Ga0129310, IMG submission 94433) | Western lowland gorrila individual fecal microbial communities from Wisconsin, USA - Go1022A metagenome | ecosystem: Host-associated > Mammals > Digestive system > Large intestine > Fecal | place...
CGAATGAAGGGGGTCCTATCCATGGAAGACAAATGGGCGCCGCTGGAACAGTCCAGCGAAGACCGGGAGAAGATCTGGCGCAAAAACCGCACTTTTGCCGGTGATGTCTGGTTCCGCTTCCGCCACAAGCCCACCGCCATCGCCGGGCTTGTCATGATCCTGCTGCTGCTCCTCTTCTCCCTGCTGGGTCCCCTGTTCACCCCCTACTCCTACGCCGACCAAAACCTGAGGGGGGTCAACATCCCGCCGCTGATGAAGGTCTACGAGATCCCCAACGGCCAGCGGGTCTACATCACCCAGGCGCTCAAGCTGCTGCGGGTCAACAGCGACAACACTCTGGGAGAGCCCCTCCCCTTCCTCCGGGAGGAGAGCGGCAAATCCATGTCCGTCTTCGACTGCGACGGCACCGAGCTGGCCCTCTACTACGGCGGCGGCTCCTATGTGGTGTGCGACGAGCAAAGCGGCAACATCTACTCCTCCGGCCATGTGTGGAACCGCACCAACCTTTTGGGCACCGACGCCCTGGGGCGGGACATCCTGGCCCGGCTGATGTACGGCACCCGGGTTTCTCTGGCCGTGGCCTTCGTGGCCGTGCTGGTGAATCTGGTCATCGGGATCCTCTACGGCGGCCTCTCCGGCTATCTGGGCGGGGCGGCCGACGCGGTGATGATGCGCATTGTGGACATCATCAGCACCATACCCCTCACCCTCTATGTCATTCTCATCATGGTGGTCCTGGGCCCCGGGCTCCACAGCATCATCATCGCCCTGGGCACGGTCTACTGGGTGGATATGGCCCGGGTGGTGCGCGGTCAGGTGCTGGGGCTCAAGCAGCAGGAGTTCGTGCTGGCAGCCCGGACCATCGGCTCCTCCACCAAGACCATTCTGGCCCAGCACCTCATCCCCAACGCCATGGGAGCCATCCTGGTGACGGTGACCATGCTCATCCCCTCCGCCATCTTCATGGAGGCCTTCCTGGGCTATCTGGGCATCGGGCTGCAGCCCCCCCTGGCCAGTCTGGGCACCATGTGCAACGACGCCAACGCCAATCTGCGCACCAGCCCCTATGAGCTTTTCATTCCGGCGCTGGTCATCTGCCTGATCATGTTTGCCTTCAATTTCGTGGGCGACGGCCTGCGGGACGCCCTGGATCCCAAGCTGAAAAAGTGAGGTGCGTCATGGAACCCATCCTGACAGTCGACAACTTAAAAACCGCCTTCCTCACCAGCTCCGGCAAGGTCCAGGCCGTCCGGGGAGTGAGCTTCTCTCTGAACAAGGGGGAGATCGTGGGCATCGTGGGGGAATCGGGCTCGGGCAAGAGCGTCACCTCCATGTCCATCCTCCGCCTTCTGCCGGACACCGCCCGCATTGATCCAGAAAGTTCCATTCTCTTTGAGGGGCGGGATCTGTCCCGGCTGCCCAAAAAGCAGCTGCGGGATATCCGCGGCCAGAAGATCGCCATGATCTTTCAAGACCCCATGTCCTCCCTCAACCCCCTCATCCCCGTGGGGAATCAGGTGGAGGAAATGATCAAGATCCACCACAGGGAGCTGTCCGGGGAGGAGCTGCGCAAACGGGCGCTGGCCCTTTTTCAGGACGTGCGCATCCCCGAGCCGGAAAAGCGCTTTGCCCAGTATCCCCACCAGTTTTCCGGCGGCATGCGCCAGCGGGTGATGATCGCCATGGCCCTGGCCAACCGGCCCGACCTGCTCATCGCAGACGAGCCCACCACCGCCCTGGATGTGACCATCCAGGATCAGATCCTCAAGCAGCTGCGCGCCCTCCAGCGGGAGTGGAACACCGCCATCATCTTCATCACCCACGATCTGGGCGTGGTGGCCGAGCTGTGCCAGCGGGTGCTGGTGATGTACGGCGGGCTCATCATGGAAGAGTCCCCCATCGACGATCTCTTCGAGCGCCCCCGCCATCCCTACACGTTGGGGCTGCTGCGCTCCATTCCCGCCCTGAATCAGGACAAGGGGGCCCGGCTGGACTCCATCCCCGGCTCCCCTCCCGACATGACCAATCCACCGGCGGGCTGTCCCTTTGCTCCCCGGTGCCCCTACGCCCGGCAGATCTGCGCCCGGGAGCTGCCCCCCTACGCCGCCGTGGGGGAAGGCCACCGTTCCATGTGCTGGCTCCTCCAGCCGGACGCCCCCGCCGAGGGCAATCCCTTCCGAGAGGAGGAGGCGCGATGAGCGGCCCCATTCTGGAGGTCACAGACCTCACCCAGCACTTTCCGGTCAACCGCCGGGATGTGGTCCACGCCGTGGACGGCGTGACCTTCTCCATTCGGCGGGGCCAGACCTTGGGTCTGGTGGGAGAGTCGGGCTGCGGCAAATCCAGCTGCGCCCGGTCCATCATCCGGGTCTACGACCCCACCGGCGGCAGGATCGTCCTGGACGGCGAGGAAATCACCCACATGTCTCAGAAGGAGCTCCAGCCCCGCCGGAAGAAGATGCAGATGATCTTTCAGGACCCCTACGCCTCCCTCAACGCCCGGATGACGGTGCGGGATATCATTGCCGAGCCCCTGCTGGCCCACCATGTGGTGAAGAGCAGGGAGGAGGCCAACGACTATGTCTATCCCATGCTGGAGCGGGTGGGGCTGACCCGGGAGCACGCCGGACGGTACGCCCATGAGTTCTCCGGCGGCCAGCGCCAGCGGGTGGGCATCGCCCGGGCCCTGGTGCTCCGGCCCGAGCTGGTCATCTGCGACGAGCCCATCTCCGCGCTGGACGTGTCCATTCAGGCCCAGGTGGTGAATCTGCTGCGGGACTATCAGCAGGAGCAGGGCCTGGCCTATCTGTTCATCGCCCACGATCTGTCCATGGTCCGCTACGTCTCCGACCTGGTGGGTGTGATGTATCTGGGCCAGCTGGTGGAGCTGTGCGCCGCCGAGGAGATCTACGCCCACCCCCTCCACCCATACACCCAGGGGCTCCTCTCCTCCATCCCCGTGGCAAATCCCAAGCTGGCCCGGGAGAAGGAGCAAAGCGGCATCGAGGGCGACCTGCCCAGCCCTGTGGACCCGCCCTCCGGATGCCGGTTCCACACCCGCTGCCCCTTTGCAAAGGAAGTCTGTTCCCAGGAGGCCCCATGCATGAAGGAGGTCTCTCCCGGCCACCAGACCGCCTGCCACCTGTACTGACGGTTGATCCGGCGGAACTGTGTCCCGTCTGTCAATAGAACTGAACTTCGAAAGGAAGGATCTGAAATGAAAAAGCTCGTCTCTCTTGCCCTGGCCTGCGCTCTCTGCCTGGGTCTCACCGCCTGCGGCGGCAAGGATCCCGGCAACATCGGCGACGTGTCCTCTGCCGCCCCCAGCGCCGCCCCCTCCGTCGAGGCCACCGGCGCTCAGGAGCTGACCTTCGTGCTCAGCAACGAGCCCGACGGCATCGACCCCACCGTTACCAACAACTCCTTTGCCCAGTGCATCCTGGCCAACTGCTTCGAGGGCCTGGTGACCTATGACGCCACCGGCTCCATCGTGGGCGGCGCCGCCGAGACCTGGGACATCAGTGACGACGGTCTGGTCTACACCTTCCATCTCCGGGACGGCCTGAAGTGGAGCGACGGCAGCGATCTCACCGCCGAGGACTTTGTTTACTCCCTCCAGCGGGTGCTCACTCCCGCCACCACCGCCCAGTATGTAAGCATGGTCACCGGCTATGTCAAGAACGCCCAGGAGTTCTATGACGGCACCGCCACCGCCGATGAGCTGGGCGTCAAAGCCGTGGACGCCCAGACCCTGGAGATCACCCTCATCCAGCCCACCTCCTTCTTCATCGACCTGGTGAGCATGTGGTGCTACGACCCGGTGCAGAAGGCCACCATCGAGGCCAACGGCGACCGCTGGACCGCCGCTGCCGACACCTACATCTGCAACGGCCCCTTTAAGATGACCCAGCTGAAGATGGGCGAGGGCTACGTACTGGAAAAAAACGAGAACTACTGGGACGCCGCCAACGTCTCCCTGGAGAAACTCACCTTCCGCTTTATTCTGGACTCCGCCACCGCCCTCACCGCCTATGAGTCCGGCGAGGTGGACGGCATCCGCTCCATCCCCACCGCCGATTATGCCCGGCTGAAGGCCGCCGGCGCCGGGATCCAGACCGTGCCCAACTACGGCACCGTCTACTACAACATCAACTGCGCCAAGGCCCCCTATGACAACGTTCTGGTCCGCAAGGCCCTGAACCTGGCCATCGACCGCCAGGCCCTCATCGACAACGTGGTCCAGCTCAATGCCACCCCCGCATACAGCTTCCTGGCCCCCGGTTACAGCGTGGGCGGCATGGACATCACCAAGGGGCGGGAGACCTTTGACCTGTCCGCCACCGCCAATGTGGAGGCCGCCCAGAAGGCCCTGGCCGACGCCGGGTACCCCGGCGGCGAGGGCTTCCCCACGCTGCGCCTGTCCTACTACTCCGACGACACCGTGAAGAAGGTCGTGGAGGCCATGGCTGAGATGCTCAAGAACAACCTGGGCATCGACGTGGAGATCTCCTCCAACGACTGGGCCATTTACTATGAGTCCGTCCAGTCCGGCAACTACGAGGTGGGCGCCATGGGCTGGAGCGCCGACTACCTCAACCCCATGAGCTTCCTGCCGCTCTTCAAGACCGGCGACTCCACCAACACCGCCTTCTACTCCAACCCCGACTACGACAAGCTGGTGGATAAGGTCATGACCACCACAGACCCCGATGCCGCCGCCGAGCTCACCCTCCAGGCCGATGCTCTGGCGTCCAAAGAGTACTGCTGCCTGCCCCTCTACTACAAGACCAACGACTTCCTTATGAAGGACTACGTCTCCGGCTACTACATGACCGCCTCCGGAAACCTCTACTTCAAGGACGCCAAGGTCAGCAAGTAATGGAATGCCGCATTGTCACCGGGGACTTTGGGGAGATGGTGTTCACCCTCTATCCCCAGTATGCCCCCCTCACGGTGGAGAGCTTTGTCCGGGTAGCCCGCAGCGGGTTCTTTGACGGCCTGGGCTGGTGCCGTATCGTCAAGGATTACGTCATCCAGTCCGGCTCGCCCGACGATGACATCATGACAGACAGCGGCTTCCACCTCAAGGGGGAATTCCGGGAAAACGGCGTGGACAATCCCCTGCCCCACATCCGGGGCGCGCTGTCCATGGCCAGGGACGACGGCTTCGACACCGCCGGGACCCAGTTTTTCGTGGTCCATCGGGACGCCCACAAGCTGGACGGCCGATATGCCGCCTTCGGTCAGATGACCGCCGGGTTCGACGTGCTGGACGCCATCGCCGGGGTGGCCACCTCTGGGCCGGAGACCTGGAACAAGCCGCTCAACATGCCTGTCATCACCCGCGTGGAGATCACGGAATAAACCGAAACGGAGGAGCGCCCATCTGGGCGCTCCTCCGCCTTTTCCGCGGTGTGCAGCCGCTTTCTACACAGTGATTGCTTTTTCCAGCAAAACGGTGTAAAATACCTTGATTGACCGAAACTTACCATCTACACCCGAAAGGAAGGATTCTTTATGAGCTATCCCTTTGCATCCTACAAAGAGAGCGCCGACTATATCCGCACCCGGATCGGTGATTTCACCCCTGACGTGGCCATGATCCTGGGCTCCGGCCTGGGCTTCCTGGGCGACGTGGTGGAAAACCCCATCGCCGTCCCCTACGGAGAGATCCCCCACTTCAAGGTCTCCACCGCCCCCGGCCACAAGGGCCAGCTGGTATTCGGCACTCTGGCCGGACAGAAGGTGGCCGTCATGCAGGGCCGGATGCACCACTATGAGGGCTACTCCTACGAGGATGTGTCCTACGGTGCCCGGGTGCTGCGGCTGCTGGGCTGCTCCACACTGGTAGTCACCAACGCCGCCGGGTGCGTCAACACCGCCTGGCACGCCGGCGAGGTCATGCTCATCACCGACCAGATCAAGTTCTTTATGGAGTCCCCTCTCCGGGGCGAAAACATCCCCGAGTTCGGCACCCGCTTCCCCGACATGTCCCACATGTACACCCCCGCCCTTCAGGACATCGCCCGCCAGAGCGCCAAGGAGCTGGGCCTCACCCTGAGAGAGGGCGTCTACTGCTACTTCCCCGGCCCCCAGTTCGAGACGCCCGCCGAGGTCCGGGCCGTCCGGGTCCTGGGCGGCGACGCCTGCGGCATGTCCACCGCCCCCGAGGCCACCGCGGCTGTCCACGCCGGGATGAAGCTGCTGGGCTTCACTCTGCTGACCAATATGGCCGCCGGCATCCTGGATCAGCCCCTCAGCGGGGAGGAAGTCAACGCTGCCGCCGAGGCCGCCAAGGACACCTTCTCCCGGCTGGTCCTCACCTGCCTCTCCAAAATGTGACCTCCTTTTTCTTGAGAGAAAAAGGAGGCAAAAAGAGCTTTTATAAAAACTCCGGACCAGACCCATCCCATTCTTTCTCAAGACAAAAAAGCTTTTATAGAGAGATTGCTTTGGGAGAACCGCTCTATTGCACCAGTAAAAGAAGCCTCTGCATGGAAAGGACGGCTGGAGCATGATTCCTGTTTTAAACCGCGGGGAGCTGATTCTTACCCGGGATCTCAGACGACAGGCCGAAATCCGGGATGCTCTGGCCGGGGTTGGGATCGACTGCACAGTCAAGGTTTCTCACTGCGGCGGACGAAAAAGCACCGCAGTGGGAAATGTGACTCCCATCGCCTATGAATACCGCATCTATGTTCGGCGAAAGGATCTGGAACCGGCCCGCCGCATCCCGGCGGGACTGAACCGCTGAAAGGAACAATGCTATGGCAATTCTGTTCAAAAACGTCACCGCCGTTTTGATGGACCCCGCCCACACTGTTTTGGAAGGCGCCTATGTGGCGGTGGAGGGCCGAACCATCGACTCGGTGGGCGTCACCCGGCCGGCGGGCTCCTTCGATCGGGAGATCGACGGCAGGGGCGGCATTCTCATGCCCGGCCTCGTCAACGCCCACACCCACGTCCCTATGACCGCCATGCGGGGCTACGGCGACGGTCACAACCTTCAGGACTGGTTGAACGACTTTATCTTCCCCGTGGAATCCCGATGGGACGACCGGGCCGTTGCCGCCTGCACCTCCCTGGGACTTATGGAGATGATCGCCTCGGGCACCACCTGCATCGCCGACATGTACATGCGCACCGGCGTGATCGCGCAGGCGGCGGCCGACGCCGGCATTTCGGCCAACCTCTCCTGCGGCGGCGTTTTCTTCGGGGAGGACTTCTCCCCCGCCGTCTGCGTCGACTGCGCCAATGAGACCGAACTGGCCGACCGGTGGCACGGTCACGACCACGGCCGCATTCAAATCGACGCCTCCCTCCACGCGGAATACACCTCCAAGCCCGGTCTGTGGGAGTGGACGGCGGACTTCGCCAAATCCCGGGGGCTTGGGATGCATGTGCATATCTCCGAGACAAAGCGGGAACACGAGGAGTGCAGGGCCCGCTGGGGGAACACCCCCATTCAGACTTTGGCGAAATACGGCGTGTTCGATGTGCGCGCCATCGCCGCCCACTGCGTTTGGACCGAGCCTGAGGACTGGGCCGTCATGGCCGAGAAAGGGATCTCCGCTGTCCCCAACCCGGTGTCCAACCTGAAGCTGGGCTCCGGCGTGGCTCCCATCCCCGATCTTCGCAAGGCCGGGGTCAACGTGGCTCTGGGCACTGACGGCGTCTCCTCCAACAACGCCACCGACCTCTTCGCCGATCTGAAGATCGCCGCCATCCTCCAAAACGGCGTGCGGTGCGACCCGCTGGCCCTGAATGCCTGGGACGCGCTGGAGATGGCCACGGTGAACGGCGCCCGGGCCCTGGGCCGGAACACCGGCGTCATCGAAGCCGGCCGGGACGCCGATCTCATCCTGCTCGACGCCGAAGCCCCCAATCTGACCCCCTGCCACGACGCGGCCAACAACCTGGCCTACGCCGCCCACGGCGGCAACGTCATCCTGAATATGTGCCGGGGCAAGGTCATATATGAAAACGGGGAGTTCCGCACCATCGATGCGGAGAAGGTCCGTCGTGAAGTCCTGGACTACGCGGTCCCCGTCCTCTTTGGGCGGAACTGATCCCCGGAAAGGCTGTGTCTCACTTGTCAGAATCACAGAAAAAGAGCACTTTCTTCGGCGGGGCGGCCATTCTGGCCGCCAGCGCCATTCTGGTCAAACTCATCGGGGCCGTCTACCGCATTCCCCTGGGCAACATCCTCCCCGACGAGGTCATGGGCGACTACAACAGCGCCTACAACATCTATAACTTTTTCCTCACCATCTCCACCGCCGGTCTCCCGGTGGCCCTGTCCAAAACCATCTCGGAGGCCAATGCCCTGGGCCGCCGCAATCAGGTGGATAAGACCTTCCGTGTGGCCTTCTTCACCTTCCTGACTCTGGGCCTCATCAGTTTTTTCTGCATGACGGTGCTGGCCGCGCCCATGGCCCAGCTGGTCATCAGCAACCCCAAGGCGGTCTACTGCGTGATGGCGCTGGCCCCGTCGGTGCTGTGCGTGTGCGTCATGTCCTCCATCCGGGGCTACTTCCAGGGCCACTTCGACATGAAGCCCACCGCCGTCTCTCAGGTCATTGAGGCCCTGTTCAAGCTCATCATCGGCCTGGCCCTGGCCATCTACTTTGTCTCTGTGCTCAAAAAGCCGGACTTCGGCTCCGTAGGCGCCATCATCGGCGTCTCCTGCGGCAGCGTGGTGGCCCTTCTCTATATCCTCTTCCTCTTTTTCCGGGCCCGGGGACACCGGCGGCGCACCCGCTCCGACGACGTGCCCGACTCCTCTCGCCGGATCTTCGGCACCCTGCTCAAGCTGGCCATCCCCATCACCCTGGGCTCAGCGGCCACCTCCCTGGTCACCCTCATCGACACCAAGCTGGTCATGAGCCAGCTCCAGACCGTCTACCAGACGGTGGACGGCATGACCCGGACCGCCGCTCTGGACGCCGCCCGAGGGCTTTACGGCATTTACAGCAAGACCATGTCCATTTACAACCTGCCCTTCTCCATGATGGTCCCCCTCACCGCCTGCATCATCCCCGCAGTCTCGGCCGCCCTGGCCCGGAAGGACCGCCGGGAGGCCCAGCGGGTGAGCGAGTCCGCCCTCCGGGTGGGCCTGCTGCTGGCTCTGCCCATGGGCATGGGCCTCTTCGCTCTGGGCGGCCCCATCATGGGGCTTCTCTTCCCCGCCATTGATGTCTCCATCGCCGGCCCCCTCCTCTCCGTGCTGGGTCTGGCCTCCATTTTTGTGGCGCTGCAGCTGCTGTGCAACTCCATCCTCCAGGCCAACGGCATGGTCAATCTGCCCATTCTGGCGGTGGTCATCGGCGGCGTGGTGAAGATCGGAGTGAACTACACCCTGGTGGGCAACCCGGACATCCGCATCAACGGCGCTCCGGTGGGCACCCTGTGCTGCTTTATCGTCATCTCCGCCCTGGAGATGTTCATGATCCGCCGGGCCATTCCCGCGCCGCCCAGCTTCCTTCGGGCCTTTCTCAAGCCCTTTATCCCCTCCGCCCTGATGGCGTTGGCGGCCCGGGCGGTCTACGGGCTGCTCACCGGTGTGCTCGGCTTCGGCAGCTCTCTGGCCACGCTGGGCGGCATCCTGGTGGGCGTGGTGGTGTACCTCGTCCTGGTGCTGGCGCTGCGGGTTATTTCAAAAGATGACCTCTCCCTCATGCCAAAGGGAGATAAAATCGCAAAAATCCTCCATATCCATTGACTTTTTCGTCAAAACCACTTGCAGTGAGAGGTAAAATATGATAGATTTTGTGAAGAAAGATTCTTACAGCCTCAACGACTTGGAGCATATCGTCTCCATCCTCCGCGCCCCGGGGGGCTGCCCCTGGGACGGCGAGCAGACCCACGAGAGTCTCCGCCGCGGCATGCTGGAGGAGAGCTACGAAGTCGTGGAGGCCATTGACGAGGGCAGCGCCTCCCATTTGAAGGAGGAGCTGGGCGACGTTCTGCTGCAGGTGGTCTTTCACGCAGATATCGAAAAGGACGCCGGCCGCTTTACTCTGGACGATGTGGCCGACGGGATCTGCAAAAAACTCATCTTCCGCCACCCCCACGTCTTTGGGGATGTGTCCGTCTCCGGCTCCGACGAGGTACTGGTGAACTGGGAGGTCCTCAAGCGGGAGGAAAAGGGGCAGGAGACCTACTCCGACACCCTCCGCTCCGTGGCCCGCTCCCTGCCCGCCCTGTGGCGGGCGGAAAAGGTGCAGAAAAAGGCCAAAAAGGCCGGTTTCGACTGGCCGGACGCCTCCGGCGCCATGGACAAGCTCTCCGAGGAGCTGGAGGAGCTGAAGCAGGCCGTCACCGAAAACAGCAACGTGGCCGAGGAGCTGGGCGACCTGCTCTTCGCCGCTGTCAACGTCTCCCGGTTCATAAAGGCGGATCCGGAAGAGACCCTCACCGCCGCCACCGACAAATTCATCTCCCGCTTTGAAAAGGTGGAGCGTCTGGCCGCCCAGACCGGACAGGATATGGCGGAATTGCCTCTGGAAGAGTTGGACAAGCTCTGGGAAGAGGCCAAACGGACTTAACGGCATTAGAGCCTTAAGTATATTCTGGCGGGTCACCGCCGAGAAAAAACAGGAGGAAACTATTATGAACAAGGCTGAACTCATCAACGCCGCCGCCGAGAAGGCCGGCCTGTCCAAGAAAGATACCGAAGCTGCTGTGAACGCCGCCATTGAGGCGATTGCCGATTGCCTGGCCGCTGGGGACAAGGTCCAGCTGGTGGGCTTCGGCGCTTTTGAGGTGAAGTGCCGTGCCGCCCGCATCGGCCGCAACCCCAAGACCAAGGAGTCTATCCAGATCCCCGCCTCCAAGGTTCCCGTCTTTAAGCCCGGCAAGGCCCTGAAGGACACTGTTGCGAAATAAGCCTGTTCTCTGATAAAGAGCGGCCCCGGTCTCCCGGGGCCGCTTTTGCACATATCCCATCATAAAGGAGTACGACCCATGCGACTGGACAAATGGCTCAAAAATTCCCGTCTCATCAAGCGCCGCACTGTGGCCAACGAGGCCTGTGACGCCGGGCGGGTCACCGTGGGCGGCCGCCCGGTGAAGGCATCCTACGAGGTCAAGCCCGGCGACCTGTTGGAATTGAGGTTCGGAGAACGGGTGGTCCGGGTGAAAGTCCTCTCCATTCAGGAGATCGTGGGGAAGGCCGACGCCGGAGCACTGTACGAAGAGGTCCTCTGAGCAGGATCCCGGCAGAATGCCGCCAAACAGAACAGGCCGACGCGGCACATCTGTAAAATAAAAGGGCTTGCCGTCTGTGAGGTACAGACGGCAAGCCCTTTCTGTTTGCAGAAAAATACGGACGAGGCACGGCGGTCAAGCCCCGGAACCACTCTGATCCCGAGATCCCTTTGAGCCGATCAGGCCTCAGCTTTCCAAAGCCCGTGAAGGTTGCAGTACTCATAGGCAGCCACAACCTCGTCACCCTCGCAGATCATAAATTCTGCGCAGGGCTTCTCGCCCGGGTGCAGCTCCTTGCGCTGATTCCCCTGCTTGGTTTCCAGCGCGATCCACATGATGTAGTGGGCGTCCAGCATGGGGTGCTCCACCGATCCCACCGTTACGGTGACCTTGTTCCCCTCCACCTGAATGACAGGCACATGCTTTTCACCGGCAGCATCGGTGGTATTGGGGATCAGCTCTTTCATGGGCTCTCCGCAGCAGATGACGGGCACACCGGAACTCTTCACATAGGCAATGATGTTGTGGCAATGGCTGCACTCGTAAAATTTCATAAGTATGACTCCCTTCCATTGACGAATTATTTGATCTGTTTCTCGGCCTGCAAAGGTATACGATCCAGTTCCATTATATCACATTTTTAAAAAATGCAACCTATTTTTTAAAGTCTTTTCCCTGCTTCGGTTTCTATTCGGATGGTTTCTGACTTTTGCCTGTCCTGTTTCTTGCTTTTTTTCAAACGCCTTAAAATAAGTTGTTTTTTAAGGCAGTTTATGGTAGTCTTAAGTTAAATTATTACCTCCTTCGACTTGCGGGAAAACAACCGGGACGCAGCCGCTTTCTGGCATGCCTGCCAGAGACGCCTGCGATCTTTTAAACTGCGCTGTGGATCGGCGCAGCGCTTCAAAGGGAAGCGAAACATGATGGCTGGGAAGGTAAGCTGGTATGGAGCCAAACAAGGAAAGAAATTCTGCAAGCAGGGAACCGTCTGTCAAGACTGGGCAG
>Ga0129310_1002814_pt1 | contig 12202 bp, 8 predicted proteins | sample Go1ome_2_FD_94433 | JGI IMG/M metagenome (GOLD analysis project Ga0129310, IMG submission 94433) | Western lowland gorrila individual fecal microbial communities from Wisconsin, USA - Go1022A metagenome | ecosystem: Host-associated > Mammals > Digestive system > Large intestine > Fecal | place...
CCTGAAATTTGAAGGCGTGTATATGGGGGCGACGGTCTATGTAAACGGACAGGCCGCCGGCAGAAATATGTTCGGATACAGCACGTTTTATGTGGATCTTACGCCGTTTTTAAAATATGATGCGGAAAACCTGATTATGGTATCTGTCCGCGGAGCCATGAAAAACAGCCGCTGGTATTCCGGAGCCGGTATTTACCGGGATGTGACTTTACTGAAATCAGACAGATGCCGCATCAAAGAGGACAGTGTGCAGCTGACGACACTGGAAGCGGATCAGGAGATGGCCGTTTTGATGTTACGTGGCCAGATTACAAATCAGCATGCACAGAATAGGAATGTACGCGTTTCCTATGAAATCATGGATAAGGAAGGAAACTGTGTGGCAAAGGCTTCGTTCCGGCAGTTTGTGAAAGAACAGTCTGATGTTTCTTTCCAGAGAAGGGCAGCGGTGGAGCTTCCATATCTGTGGAGCAGTGAGACACCGGATCTGTATCAGTGCAGCGTTTCCCTATATGAAATGCTGCCGGAGGGAGAAGTGCTGCTGGATACGCAGGAGACAGCGTTTGGTATTCGCACGATCGTGGCAGATACAAAGCGTGGATTCCGTGTCAATGGAAAAACAGTAAAACTGCGTGGCGCCTGCATCCATCACGACAGCGGACTGCTTGGCAGTGCCACTTATGAGACGGCGCAGTACCGACAGATTGCGAAATTGAAACAGGCAGGATTCAATGCCATTCGCATGGCACATCATCCAATCGGTGAGGCGTTATTAAGAGCCTGTGATCATCTGGGAATGTATGTGATGGAAGAAACCTTTGATATGTGGCAGTCCTGCAAGTCAGATTTTGACTATGGTATGTTTTTTGAAGATCAGTGGCGCAATGATGTGGCGCTGATGGTTCAGAAAGATTATAATCATCCGTCCGTTGTGATGTATTCCGTTGGTAATGAAATTCCGGAATTTGGCACAGATGCAGGTGCTGGATTCTGTGCGGAAATCAGTGATTATATCCGTTCCATGGACGATACGAGACTGCTGACCTGCGGCATTAACGGTATTTTTATGACCGGAGATCATTTGGATGAGATTGTGACTGAGATATTAAAAGACTCTGATATCAAACCTTCCGGAACGGTTAACGACTATCTGACGGTTATGGACAACTATATGCCGGAGCTGGTGGCACATCCTGTGGTAGATGAAAATATTGATAAAATCTGTGCGCCGCTGGATGTGGCAGGCTACAACTATATGAATTCACGGTACGAAGCAGATGCTGTAAATTATCCGGATCGTGTCATGGTGGGAAGTGAGACGTATCCGCCACAGATTGCGCAAAACTGGGAAATCATTAAGCGGACAGACAGCGTGATCGGTGACTTCGCCTGGACCGGCTGGGATTATATGGGAGAATCCGGAATCGGTCTGCCGGCGTATCAGTTTGGAGAAGGCGGATTTACCGCACAGTTCCCAGCAACGCTGGCTTATGTCGGAGATATCGATATTACCGGTTTTCGAAGACCGATGTCCTATTACAGAGAACTTGTTTTTGAACAGACAAAGACACCATATATTGCCGTTCAGAATCCGCATCATTACGGGGAAAAACCGATGCTGACTCCATGGATTCTCGGGGATCTGACGGCATCCTGGACCTGGCCGGAATGCGAGGACAAACCGGTGATCGTGGAAGTGTACAGCGCCGGAGAGGAAGTAGAGCTGTTCCGGAATGGTGTATCCCTTGGACGACAGCCGGCGGGCGAGGCAAATCGATATCGTGCATATTTTGAGACAACATATCAGCCGGGCACACTGCTTGCAGTATCTTATGAAAAGGGTGCGGAGATCGGTCGTCGTGAATTAAAGACAGTGACAGGTGATACAGTTTTACAGGTCTGCGTGGAAGATATGAAGGATTATGTTCCAGAGCAGACAACAGAAAAAGGAATTTTACAATATATTTTTCTTTCAATCGTAGATACAGAAGGCACTTTGGATTATAATAAACGTGAAAAGCTTAAAGCGGAGATTTCCGGTGCGGCAGAGTGGATGGTTTGCGGAAATGCAGATCCGAGATCTCTGCAGGTGCCGCCTGAACCGGAGTTTGAAACTTTTGAGGGAAAAGCTCAGATCATTGTACGCAAAAAGAATGCCAGAGAGCCGGTAACATTAACCATATATCGGTTGAGCGATGACTCAGTCCAAACGGTGACATTTTAAGTGAATGAGAGAGGTCCTGCTGCTTTTATTGTATGGAATGATAAGCGGTGGGACAGCTCTGTTTTCGAAAGGAGAAAAACAATGCAGAATATTCCAAATGTAAAAATCGGAGTGGTAACAGTATCTCGTAACTGCTTCCCGGAAAGTTTATCTGTAAATCGCAGAAAAGCGTTGATGGAAGCATATACAAAAAAATATGGTACGGAACATATTTATGAATGTCCGGTCTGTATCGTAGAAAGTGAGATTCATATGGTGCAGGCCTTAGAGGACATCAAAAAAGCAGGCTGTAATGCGTTGTGCGTATATCTTGGAAACTTCGGACCGGAAATTTCAGAGACCTTGCTGGCAAAGCATTTTGACGGACCGAAAATGTTTATTGCGGCGGCAGAAGAGTCCGGGGATTCCCTGCTGGATGGAAGAGGCGACGCTTATTGTGGAATGCTCAACGCTTCTTACAACCTGCAGCTTCGTAATATCAAAGCATACATTCCGGAATATCCGGTGGGAGATGCAGAGGACTGCGCAGAAATGATCCATGAATTTGAACCAATCGCCCGTGCGGTGATTGCGCTCTCTGATTTGAAGATTATTTCCTTTGGACCGAGACCGATGAACTTCCTGGCATGTAATGCGCCGATCAAACAGCTTTATAATCTAGGTGTTGAGGTTGAGGAAAATTCAGAGCTGGATCTGTTTGAAGCCTTTAATCAGCATGCAGGAGATGCGCGGATTCCGGCAGTTGTTGCTGAGATGGAAGCAGAACTGGGTGCAGGAAATAAAAAACCGGAGATCCTTGAAAAACTGGCACAGTATGAACTGACTTTAAAAGACTGGGTGCGTGACCACAAAGGATATCGTAAATATGTGGCCATTGCAGGAAAATGCTGGCCTGCTTTCCAGACACAGTTTGGATTTGTGCCATGTTATGTAAATTCCAGATTGACCGGAGAGGGCATTCCTGTTTCCTGTGAAGTTGATATTTACGGATGTCTGTCCGAGTTTATCGGAACGGTGGTGTCAGAGGATGTGGTGACCCTTCTTGATATTAACAACTCTGTTCCAAAAGATATGTACAATAAGGAAATCAAAGACAAGACAGATTATATGCTGCAGGATACATTTATGGGATTCCATTGTGGAAATACAAGTTCCAAAAAGTTGGCATTCTGTGAGATGAAATATCAGAAGATCATGGCAAGAGCACTTCCAATCGAGGTGACAAACGGAACCCTTGAGGGAGACATTGCGCCGGGTGATATCACATTCTATAGACTGCAGTCCACAGCTGACAATAAGCTTCGGGCATATATCGCACAGGGCGAAGTATTGGATGTACGCACAAAATCCTTCGGTGCCATCGGTGTATTTGCAATTCCGGAAATGGGACGTTTCTATCGTCACTGGCTGATTGAAAAAGGATTTCCACATCATGGAGCGGTTGCCTTTGGTCATTATGGAAAAGCATTATTCGAAGTGTTCAAATATATCGGTGTGGATGTAAATGAGATTGGCTATAATCAACCGGCGGGCGTCAGATATCCTACAGAAAATCCATTCAGATAGAGAGGCTTTGTATGTATTATATTGGAATTGACCTTGGAACGTCAGCAGTAAAGCTGCTGCTTATGGACAGCAACGGAGAAATAAAAAATATTGTATCAAAGGAATATCCGCTGTATTTCCCGCATCCGGGCTGGTCAGAACAGAATCCGGCAGACTGGTGGAAGCAGGCAATGGCCGGATTAAAGGAGCTCCTTGCGGAGTTTGACAAGACAAAGGTGGCAGGGATTAGCTTCGGTGGACAAATGCACGGATTGGTCACACTGGATGAAAATGACCATGTGATTCGGCCGGCGATTCTCTGGAATGACGGCCGCACAGGCGTAGAGACGGAGTATCTGAATATAGTGATTGGAAAAGAGAAACTTTCGGAGTATACGGCAAATATCGCATTTGCGGGGTTCACTGCACCGAAAATTCTCTGGATGCAGAAACAGGAACCGGAGCTTTGGAAGAAAACAGCGAAGATTATGCTTCCGAAGGATTATCTGGCTTATCAGTTTTCCGGAAGTTTCTGCACCGATTATTCGGATGCATCAGGAATGCTGCTTTTGGATGTGAAAAACAAATGCTGGTCTGAACAAATGCTGGAGATTTGTGGCGTAAAGGAATTCCGGCTTCCGAAGCTTTATGAGAGTTATGAAGTTGTGGGAACCATAAAACCAGAGCTTGCAAAAGAACTTGGCGTATCAGAAAATGTGAAAATTGTTGCCGGTGCAGGGGACAATGCAGCGGCAGCTGTTGGAACCGGAACGGTGGGAGCAGGAAAATGCAATATTTCCCTTGGCACATCAGGAACGATTTTTATTTCCAGTGATCATTTTACCGTTGATCCGGTGAATGCATTGCATTCTTTTGATCATGCAGATGGCGGATATCATTTGATGGGCTGTATGTTATCCGCCGCAAGCTGCAACAAATGGTGGATGGATGAAATTTTACAGACAAAAGATTACGCCGGGGAACAGACTGGTATTTCAAAACTTGGTGAAAATCAGGTGTTTTATCTGCCTTATCTGATGGGAGAGCGTTCTCCACATAACGATCCAGATGCAAGGGCAATGTTTCTCGGAATGTCCATGAATACGATGCGTCAGGATATGACTCAGGCTGTGTTAGAAGGCGTTGCTTTTGGACTGCGTGATTCACTGGAAGTGGCAAGAAGCCAGGGCATTGAGGTGCAATGTTCAAAAATCTGCGGTGGTGGAGCCAAGAGTCCATTATGGCAAAAAATCATTGCTAATGTGATGAATCTAACACTTGAGATTCCGAAAAATGAGGAAGGACCGGGACTTGGAGCCGCAATGCTTGCAGCGGTAGGATGCGGGGAGTATGCGTCTGTTGCAGAGGCTTGCGAGAAGCTGGTGAAAATAAAGGAAAATATTGAGCCAGATCCGGTGCTTGTGGAAAAATACGAAGAACGTTATCAGAAATTTAAGAAACTTTATCCGGCGGTGAAGGGAGTACTTGGAGAAAGTTAATCAATTTAGAATAACAAAAGAGAGCCTTAAGATTGGAGAAAGTAGTGCAAGCAGATTGCAACTATTGATCTGACGATTAAAGTGACTTGTAAAAAATGGTATTTCATGCATTTGTGTTGAAATGCCATTTTTTTTGTGTAGAGATGTTAAAGTTTAGTTGGTTTGGAGAGAATGTAAGGAAAAAAATAATGTATGAGGCACAAGTATACTATAATACACATACAGTAAAAAAATGGTATTTTAAGTATATATTTTTGAGAATATAAATAACAGGGGACTGAGCAGAATAATAGAAGTTCTGCTCAGTCTTTTTGCATATAAGAAGAAATAATAAGCAAGATGGCGCAGAGGATAGTGTGCAGGATAACAGGGGGTTAATTTTTCCTCCGCAGCATTTGCAACACTCGATCGATTCTTTGCTGTTCCGCAGGATTTAATCCCTGTCGCAGATGCTGGATGATAAAATCTGTTTCGTCTGTGGTAAACGAGAGATTCTGATTTTTGGCTTTTGCGACAAAATTCATAAGAAAAGCCATCATATCTCTGGAAGAATTTGGCTTTTCCTGATTCATGAAATTCATGAGGAAGGCTAGTTTTTCCGGGGATATGTTCTGAAAAGCCGGATTTTGTGAAAAAAAGTTCTGATCCATAAATAAGTCCTCCTGATAGTATTATTTTCAAATTGAAATAGACTACATATGCGAGATATGTATGAGCGTGATGGCAATAAAAAGAATCATTTTTACATATTCAGAATGCCTGTCACAGAGGTAATGTCGAGAAGATTTAAAATCATATCAATCTGGTCTCTTTCCTGTGGTGTACAGTATTCCCGCAGTACATTTAAAATCTGATGGGTACGTTCTGTGGGAGATTCATTGGAACAGATCCGCAACTCCTGAGCCTGCATTTCCGGAGCGGCATCAAATAACTGCATAGTGCGCTGCAGTTCGATCATTCGGACCATCATGGAGACAAATCGCTGCTGTGGCTCATAGAGGTAGGGCACAATTGCCTTTAGCATCTGAATCGGTCTGTTTTGAATCAATGTATCCAGTACAGGTGGCGTATGCTCGTTTTCATGTTCATTCATAGGAGATATCACGTCCATATCTGATGTTTTTTATAATGTATGAAAAAAGTATGCGATTATGAGTAGAAAGTTACAATCAATGGAAAGGGAAAAATAAAAGAGAAGGACAAAAAAACGGGCGAAAGTAAGTTTATTTCATATAATAATAGGGAATCCATGATGAAATATGGAGGATATTGTGTATGGGAAAATTAGTTTATGACGGCAAAAGCGTATATGAAATAGATGAAGACTGCCTGCGGAAAAAAGAAGAACGGGAGCGGCAGAAGGAGATGGAGTGGCAGAAAAAAGAATCTGAAACGAATAAGAACCGGAGGCGTTGACGCCTCCGGTTCTTGTGTGTTAGAAGCAGCCACAGCCGTTTCCGTTGTTGTTTCCGCCGCATCCACCACAGCAGCACAGAAGCAGGATGATCCAGATTGCTTCACTGCAGCCATTTCCGCCAAGGAAAGAGCCGTTGCCGTTTCCACCACATCCGCCGCAGCAGCACAGAAGTAAGATGATCCAGATGATGTTGTTACATCCGCATCCGTTGTCATTAGAGCATCCACAGTTTGTAGCAGCTAAATCACTCATGTTGATAGCCTCCAGATTTTTATTTACAATTCATAGTATGTATGCGGCTTGTCAGTGTTTCCTGAAAAATATGTTCATTTTTTTACACTTTAACTTGACAAAGTAAGAATGAAAATGTATTATTGTATGCAATGATGTTGATTGCATACAATCTATTGGATTGTATACGAGTATGTATATAAGGTGAGGAGCGAATAACATGCGTAAAGTAGTAATGAATAAGCATAACAATCTGTTGCAGTTGGAAGAACATTTTTATCAGCTGGTGGATGTAGATGAACCAAATACATTTAGAAATCTGTTTCCATATGAAGAGATTCCGAAAATTGCGTTCAATGACCGAATCGTACCGCATAATATGCCGGACGATATCTGGATCACAGATACGACATTCCGTGACGGACAGCAGTCAAGAGCTCCGTACACTACTGATCAGATCGTAACTATTTACGATTATCTGCATAAACTGGGCGGTCCGAAAGGAATCATCCGCCAGAGCGAGTTTTTCCTGTACAGCAAGAAGGACCGTGATGCAGTTTACAAATGTATGGAACGTGGATACAAGTTTCCGGAAGTTACAAGCTGGATCCGTGCGAGCAAACAGGATTTCGAATTAGTAAAAGACATCGGACTGCGTGAGACAGGTATTCTGGTAAGTTGTTCCGATTATCATATTTTTTACAAAATGAAAATGACCAGACGTGAGGCCATGAATCATTATTTAAGCGTCATCCGCGAATGTCTGGAGACAGGTATCAGTCCACGCTGCCACTTAGAGGATATCACAAGATCCGATATTTACGGTTTCGTTATTCCATTCTGTGTGGAACTGATGAAACTGATGGATGAGTACAAGATTCCGATTAAAGTGCGTGCCTGCGATACCATGGGATATGGTGTTAACTTCCCGGGTGCCGTTATTCCGCGAAGCGTACCGGGTATCATTTATGGTCTGACAACACATGCCGGTGTACCGTCTGAGTTGATCGAGTGGCATGGTCACAACGATTTTTACAAGGCAGTTACAAACTCTACCACAGCATGGCTGTACGGTGCCTGCGGTGTTAACTGTTCTCTGTTTGGTATCGGAGAGCGTACCGGTAACACACCGCTGGAAGCTATGGTATTTGAGTATGCACAGTTAAAAGGAACATTGGACGGTATGGATACCACCGTGATCACAGATCTGGTTGACTACTTTGAAAAAGATCTGGATTACACACTTCCGAGCAGAACACCATTTGCCGGCAAAAACTTCAATGTAACAAGAGCCGGAATTCATGCAGACGGACTGCTGAAAAACGAAGAGATCTACAATATTTTTGATACAGAAAAGTTTTTAAAGAGACCGGCACTTGTATCTATTTCCAATACTTCCGGTCTGGCTGGAATCGCACACTGGATCAACAGCTATTACAGACTGCCGCAGGAACGTCATCTGGACAAAAACTCAGAGCTGGTTCATAAATTAAAAGACTGGGTAGATGAGCAGTATGATGAAGGCCGTGTAACTGTTCTGACAGACAACGAGCTGGTTGTCAAGATCACAGAGTGCTGCCAGGAACTGGGAATTATTTTATAACAAGGGGGCAAAACAGGATGGGAGACAACCATTCGCTCAGTGAGAAAGTATTTCATAAACTGCAGGAGGATATTTTATCCGGAAAATATGCGGTGGATGAAGAACTGAAGGAAAAGACCATCGGCGATGAGCTGGGGGTCAGCCGGACACCGGTGCGCGAGGCACTGCGTCAGCTGGAACTTCAGGGACTGGTTAATATTACACCGAACAAGGGCGCGCATGTGACCGGATTTTCCAAGGAAGATCTGAACGATATTTATGAGATACGGTCTGTGATGGAGGGCTTATGTGCCAAATGGGCAGCAAAAAAAGCTACACCGGAGCAGATTGAAGAACTGGAAGAAATTGTATACCTGACAGATTTTCATGTGTCAAAAGGACACAGTGAGCAGGTATTTGAACTGGATAATAAGTTTCATGAGACGTTGTATCAGGCATCGGGAAGCAAGGTGCTGGCAGGTGTGCTGACTGATTTTCACAATTATGTGCAGCGGGTACGCAAGATGACATTAAAATCAAAAGAGCGTTCCGAGAAATCAAACGATGAGCACCGTATGATTGCCCAGGCCATTCGGGATCATGATCCGGAGAAAGCACAGATGCTGGCAAATCAGCATATTATGAGAACCATTGAAAATATTGACCACTGCGGCTGGGATAATCTGCTGCAGGAATCCCGAAAAGAAAACGAAAAAAATGGGAATTAAGGATTGGAGGATAATTACCATGGAAAAAATTAAAATGACCACACCATTAGTTGAGATGGACGGAGACGAGATGACCAGAATTCTCTGGCAGTATATCAAAGATGAACTGTTACTTCCATTTGTAGATCTGAAAACAGAGTACTATGATCTGGGTCTGGAATACAGAAATGAGACAGACGACAAGGTAACCTTCGATTCTGCTTATGCAACACAGAAATACGGTGTTGCTGTAAAATGTGCAACCATCACACCAAACGCAGCACGTGTAAAAGAGTACAACTTAAAAGAAATGTGGAAGAGCCCGAACGGAACCATCCGTGCAATTCTGGATGGAACCGTATTCCGTACACCGATCAAAGTAAAAGGCATCGAGCCATGTGTAAAGAACTGGAAAAAACCGATCACCATTGCCCGTCATGCTTACGGTGATGTATACAAAGCATCTGAAATGAAAATTCCGGGACCGGGAAAAGTAGAGCTTGTATACACAGCGGAAGACGGAACAGAAGTAAGAGAACTGGTACACAACTTTACCAGTGCCGGTGTGGTTCAGGGACAGCACAATATCTGCAAATCCATCGAGAGTTTTGCAAGAAGCTGCTTTAACTATGCGCTGGATATGAAACAGGATCTCTGGTTTGCAACAAAAGATACCATTTCCAAAAAATACGACCATACATTCAAGGATATCTTCCAGGATATCTATGATGCAGAGTACAAAGAAAAATTCGAGGCAGCAGGCATCGAGTATTTCTATACACTGATTGACGATGCGGTAGCACGTGTTATGAAAGCAGAGGGCGGATTTATCTGGGCCTGCAAAAACTATGACGGTGACGTTATGAGTGATATGATTTCCTCTGCATGCGGATCTCTGGCCATGATGACTTCTGTACTGGTTTCCCCGAGCGGCGTATACGAGTATGAGGCAGCGCATGGAACCGTTATGAGACATTATTACAAACATCTGGCTGGTGAGGAGACATCCACCAACTCCGTAGCAACTATTTTTGCATGGACCGGTGCATTACGCAAACGTGGTGAGCTTGACAATCTGCCGGAATTAGTAAAATTTGCAGATAATCTGGAAAAAGCTTGTATTGATACAATAGAATCTGGTAAAATGACAAAAGACTTGGCATTAATTACAGAATTAGAGAATCCGGTTGTATTAAACAGCCTTGATTTTATCAAAGCAATCCGTGCGACACTGGAGAAAATGTACGCATAAACAGAATTGTGTGTGAAAAAGCGTAGTGTTGGTATAGTCGGTAATTCTGCAATCTGCCAGAGATGGATAATGATTCCGTGTCAGTTAGAATAGAAAACAGCAAATCTGTCTGGCATGAGGGAATACTTATTCTGTAAAGAAAAATGAAACACAGGAATCCTGCGATCTGCAGGATTCCATTTTTAAGGTGAGGAAGAAACATATGATTTTAGCATGTCAAAATATCAGTAAATCATTTGGTGTGGATCCGGTGATCCGAAATGTGAGTTTTCATGTGGAAGATCAGGAAAAAGTGGCAATTGTAGGAATTAACGGTGCCGGAAAATCCACACTGTTGAAAATTATCGTAGGGGAGCTGCTGGCGGATGAAGGTACGGTAACTCTTGCAAAGGGAAAAACGCTGGGATATCTGGCACAGCATCAGGATATCGACGATGAACGAACGATTTATGAGGCTGTTCTGGAAGGAAAACGCCAGCTCATTGATATGGAGCAGAAGATCCGTGAGATGGAAGAAGGAATGCAGTCCGTATCAAAAGAGGATATGGAAGCTTATATGGAGAATTATCATAAGTTGCTGCATGAGTTCGAAGCCAGAGACGGTTATTCTTACCGCAGTGAGGTTTCCGGTGTCTTAAAAGGCCTTGGATTTTCTGAGGATGATTTTGAAAAACACTGTAATGAGCTGTCCGGTGGACAGAAAACCCGTGTATCTCTGGCACGTCTTCTGGTGACACATCCGGATATTATTCTTCTGGATGAGCCGACGAACCATCTGGATATCGAGTCTATCCAGTGGCTGGAGACCTTTTTGCTGAATTATAAAGGTGCCGTTGTGATCGTGGCCCATGACCGTTATTTCCTGGATCGGATCGTGACAAAGGTTGTGGAGATCAGCATGCACAAATCTGCGGTTTATGATGGCAATTATACTGCTTATGCAGCGAAAGCTGCTTTTGCAAGAGAGGAAGCCCTGCGTGCTTATTACAATCAGCAGCGGGAGATCAAACATCAGGAAGCGGTCATTGAAAAACTGAAATCTTTTAACCGGGAGAAATCTATCAAGCGCGCGGAAAGCCGTGAAAAACAGCTGGCAAAAATTGATGTTCTGGAAAAACCGCAGGAAGAAAAGTCTGAGATGCATATGACATTGACACCATCCATCATCAGTGGAAACGATGTGCTGCGTGTGGAAGGGCTGTCCAAGGCTTATGAGAATAAGAAACTGTTTCAGGATATTTCTTTTGAGATCAAACGTGGAGAGCGTGTGGCGTTGATCGGACAGAATGGAACAGGAAAGACAACGATTTTAAAGATTTTGAATGAAAAAGTCAATGCAGATGCAGGTTCCTTTACCCTTGGAACGAATGTGAAAATCGGTTATTACGATCAGGAGCAGCAGGTGCTTCATATGGAAAAAACGCTGATGGAGGAGATCGCAGACGATTATCCGAAGCTGACACAGACCCGTATCAGAAACATTCTGGCAGCGTTTTTATTTACGGAGGATGATGTATTTAAACGCGTCAGTGATCTGAGCGGTGGAGAGCGCGGCCGTCTGTCACTGGCAAAACTGATGCTCTCCGAGGCAAACTTCCTGATCCTGGATGAGCCGACGAACCATTTGGATATTGCATCCAAGGAGATTCTGGAGTCAGCCCTGAACCGCTATGAGGGTACGGTATTGTTTGTGTCTCATGACCGTTATTTTATTAACCGGACAGCGACACGCATCCTGAATCTGA
>Ga0129310_1002818_pt1 | contig 12189 bp, 11 predicted proteins | sample Go1ome_2_FD_94433 | JGI IMG/M metagenome (GOLD analysis project Ga0129310, IMG submission 94433) | Western lowland gorrila individual fecal microbial communities from Wisconsin, USA - Go1022A metagenome | ecosystem: Host-associated > Mammals > Digestive system > Large intestine > Fecal | place...
GCAGATGGCGCCGGTGGCCGGGCTGCACCTGTATCATTCCGTGGAAGAAGCGCTTGCCATGCCCTTCAGCGTGGGCATGGAAGTGTTCACAAAAAACGCCGAGGAAGCCGAGGCCTGTGCCGACGCCATTCTGGCCAAGGGCAAGCCGGCCGCCTGCATTGCCATTGAGGCACCCGGTGCCAACGAACTGGGCCAGTACCACAATGCCGTCGGCAAAAACACCACCGCCATTGAGGCCAAGTCGGACATTCTGTTCGTAAAGTGCCAGCAGCTGGGCGTCTGGAACCTTGCCGTGGGCGATTTGGGCAACGAGCTGGGCATGGGCGCTTTGAAGGAGCACCTGCACCGGTACGTGCCCTACATGGGCAAAGGGCAGTGCACCTGCGGCTGCGGCGGCGGTATTGAAAGCGCCGTGGCGGCGGACAATCTGCTCACCGCCACCGTTTCCGACTGGGGCGTATACGCCATGATCGCCATGACCGCCTACCTGCTGCGCACCCCCGATGTGATGCACACGGTGGAGATGGAGCGGGAAATGGTGGTGACTGCCAGCCGCTGCGGCATGCTGGACATGTACGGCTGGCTGGTGCCCGCCATTGACGGCATTGACGTGAACTATCTGTGCGACCTGGTGGGCCTGATGAACCGCCTGGTGGCCTATCCCCTGAAGCTGGAGACCATCACCCCCACCTGGTTTGAAAAGACCATCGAAAAAGGCTTCTTCGGCTGATCGTTTCTAAGATGCAAAAACAGGCTGCTGCCCGCCGGGGCAGCAGCCTGTTTGCATTTTAAGGGCACACGAGGAATTTTTCAGGGCAGTACCCGCCAGAAGGCGGTGCTGCACGGCGGCAACAGGCTGCCGCCGCCAAAATCGTGGGGCTCTCCGGTGATCAGGTCCACCGCCCGGCCGGCCCCGGCGTCAAAATGGGCCGTATAGGGCGCGTGGTCCGCGTTCACGGCCACCAGCACGCGCTCGCCCTCCACGCAGCGCTCAAAGATGATTTGCCGGTTGGTGAGGTGCACGTTCCGATAGCTGCCCCAGCGCAGCGCGGCGCTGGCTTTGCGGGCGGCGGCCAGCTTGGTGATCCAGTCGGTCAGCGCATTGTGCTCCGGCTTTTCCAGGGCCGGGCGCAGGTCGGTGTCCAGGTTGCCCTTGTCCCCCTGAATGCCCCACTCGCTGCCGTAGTACACGGTGGGCACGCCGGGCATGCCGAACAAAAGCCCCCAGGCCGGCTTCAGGTGGGCCGGGTCGTTCAGGCGGGTGGCAATGCGGGGCACGTCGTGGTTGTCCAGAAAGCTCAGCAGGTGCGCCCCCTTGTACAGGGTCCAGGGCTCCGGCCCGAACTGCCGGGCCAGGCTGTGGCCAATTTCAAACAGGTTCATGCAGTTGAAGCTGGAATACAGCCCCTTGTAGCACTCGTAATTGGTGACGGAATGGCACAGTTCCGGCCCCATCCAGCGGTTGTAATCGCCGTGCAGGGTCTCGCCCATCAGCACAAACTCCGGCTTCAGGCCGTTGGTGAAGGCGCGCAGCTGGCGCAGATACTCCGGCGGCAGGCAGTACGCCACATCCAGGCGCAGGCCGTCAATGTCATAGGCCTGCACCCAGCGGCGGATGGCCTCAAACTGGTGCTGCACAACGGCGGGCTCCCACAGGTTCAGCTTGACCAGCTCGTTGTGCCCCTCCCAGCCCTCGTACCAGAAGCCGTCGTGGTACTCGGTGTCTCCGTCAAAGCTCAGGTGGAACCAGTTTTTATAGGGGCTGTCCCACTTCTTTTCCTGCACATCCCGGAACGCCCAGAAGCCGCGGCCCACATGGTTGAACACGCCGTCCAGCATCACCTTCAGGCCCGCCGCGTGGAACGCCCGGCACACCTGGGCAAAGTCCTCTTCGGTGCCCAGGCGGCAGTCAATTTTGTTGTAATCCCGGGTATCGTAGCCGTGCCGGTCGCTCTCGCACACCGGGTTCAGCAGCACCGTGTCTGCCCCCAGCGCCTTGATGTGTTCCACCCAGTCCAGCAGGCGAAGAATCCGATGGCTGGGCTGGTCGTCGTTGTACAGCGGGGCCCCGCACAGCCCCAGGGGGTAAATCTGATACACCACCGCATCGTCAAACCACATTGTTTTCTCCTCTCCGGGAACCACTTGTTCCCATTCTGAAACGCCGCCGGGCACAACGCCCCGCGGTTTTCTTCTGTATTTTTCAGGGCGCGCAGGCCGTCCGCTGCACCAGCTCCAGCTCCTCCGGGGCAATGCAGTTGGGTATCGTCCCGGCCTTCACGTCCCGCAGGCAGGCCTCAAAATCCAGCCAGCGCACCTCGCTGACCTCCTCCTTCTGCAAGGTGAAGGTGTCTTCGTCCCGGTCCAGCCAAAGCAGGTAAACGTTGCTCACCTGCCGGTCCAGAAACGGCTTGCCGTGGAAAACCGCCTGATGAAAGAACCGGCGCTGGCCGCAGTAATGCAGCTGCTCTTCCTGTGCGTTCACCCCCAGCTCCTCCCTCAGCTCCCGCAGGGCCGAGGGCTTCCACTCCACCCCCGCCGGGATGTGCCCGGCGCTGGAAATGTCGTATTTTCCGGGGTTCGAGTCCTTGTTCTCGCTGCGCTTCTGCAAAAGCACCTGCAGGCGGCCCGCCCGCCGGCGCACCAGCCACACATGGGCGGTGCGGTGCCGGATGCCCTGCGCGTGGGCCACGCTGCGCTCCACCGTCTGCCCGGTGGGGCGGCCGGTTTCGTCCACCACATCCAGGTATTCCATTGTCTCCCCTCCCTTCCCGGGCCGCCCATGGTGCGCGGCCCGGTCTCTGTGTTCCAGTATACCACGCGCTGCAACGCCGGGGCAAACCCTCCGCTGATTGACGCAGAGGGCCTGACGGTGTTATAGTTTGCCTGACCGCATTTTTTGCAGAACTCCCCACAAACCACCCGGCCGCCCATGGCCAGAAAGAGGTTTCCATGCTTTCCTTTGAAAACGATTACAGCGAGGGCTGCCACCCCCGCATTCTGGAGACGCTTACCCGCACCAATCTGGAGCAGCTGCCCGGCTACGGCGCCGACCATTACTGCGCCGAGGCCGCCGAAAAGATCAAGGCCGCCTGCCAGGCCCCGCAGGCCCAGGTGTTTTTCATCACCGGCGGCACCCAGACCAACCAGCTGGCCATTGACCTGCTGCTGCACCCCACCGAGGGCGTGGTGGCCGCCGAGACCGGCCATGTGAACACCCACGAGGCCGGCGCCATTGAATACACCGGCCACAAGGTGATGCCCCTGCCCGCCCACAACGGCAAGCTGCAGGCGCAGGACCTGGCCGACCTGCTGCACACCTTCTGGGACGATGCCAGCTGTGAGCACATGGTTGCCCCCGGCATGGTGTATCTCTCGCATCCCACGGAGTATGGCACCCTGTACACCAAACAGGAGCTGACCGACATCTCCGCCGTCTGCCGCCAGTATCACATTCCCCTGTATCTGGACGGTGCGCGCCTGGCCTATGGGCTGGAAGCCCCCGACACCGACCTGACCCTGCCGGAAATCGCCCGGCTGTGTGACGTGCTGTACATCGGCGGCACCAAGGTGGGCGCACTGTGCGGCGAGGCGCTGGTGTTCTGTCAGCAGCCGCCCGCCCGGATGGCCGCCCGCATCAAGCAGCACGGTGCGCTGAACGCCAAGGGCCGGCTGCTGGGCATTCAGTTCGATGTACTGTTCACCGATGGGCTGTACTTCCAGCTGGGCCGCCATGCCGTGGAACTGGCCATGGAGATGAAGCGGCGTTTTCTGGCCAAAGGCTACCGGCTGTGGATGGACAGCCCCACCAACCAGCAATTTATCCTGCTGGAGGACGCCGAGGCGGAGCGCCTGGCCAAACTGGTGCGGTACAGCCGTTGGGAAAAGCCCGACGAAACCCACACCGTGGTGCGCTTTGCCACCAGCTGGGCCACCACGCCGGAAATGCTGGAGGAACTGGACCGGCTGCTGGTCGTGCAGGGCTGAGGGCGAGGCACCTTGACGCCCGTATGTTAAGAATGATTTTAAATTGAAAAAGGCAGACGCCCTTGGCGTCTGCCTTTTTTGTGTTTCATCGATGTTCAATTCATATTTGCAAATCGCTCCACCGCTTTTGTAAAGTTGGCGATGGTCTGCTCTGCATCGCCGTGCTCGATGCCGTCCCGCACGCAATGCTTGATGTGCCCCTCCAATACTACCTGCCCCACCCGATGCAGAGCCGATTTAGCGGCATTGATCTGGGCCAACACATCCTCACAGGGTACATCCTCATCCACCATGCGGTCAATGGCCTGTACCTGCCCCATGATTTTTTTCAGGCGGCGATGAAGATTTTCAGCATCCATACATTGTTTCATGGAAGGCTCCTTACTGTTTTGTGTTTTAAACTCCTGCTCTTTTTGTGATTATAGCAGATAGAAAAAAGCGGGTCAAGGCTTGACATACGCATACCCCTATTGGTATATTATACCAATACCCCGTATGGTATATTTTGTGGTTTTAGGAGGTTCTCATGCAAAAATTGAAAGACCTGCTGGAATGGGGCGGCACACGGCGGGATGCTGCATTCCTCGTTTTTTCCGGGGCGGCACTGCTGCTCAGTATCTTTGCGAGGGAGTTTTTTCCCATCGACCCAGCCTGGGCAGCCATTCTGCTCTGCGGCGTTCCCATTCTGTTGGAAGCTGTAATCGGCCTGGTGACCGCATTTGACATCAAGGCTGATCTGTTGGTGTCACTGGCCCTGATCGCTTCGGTGTGCATCGGTGAAACCTTTGCCGCCGGCGAGGTGGCGTTCATCATGCAGCTGGGCGGCCTGCTGGAAGAGCAGACCGTCGCCCGGGCACGGGCGGGCATCGAGCGCCTGGTTCGCCTCACCCCGCGCACCGCACGCGTTCTGCGTGGCGGCCGTGAAACCGTTCTTCCTGCAGAGCAGGTTCAGGCCGGTGATTTGCTGCGGGTGCTTCCCGGCGAGACCGTTCCTGTGGATGGCATCATTACCCAGGGCCAAACCACCATCAATCAGGCCGTCATGACCGGTGAGTCAATCCCCGTGGACAAAGGCATCGGCGATGAGGTCTCCAGCGGCACCGTGAATCAGTTCGGCTCTTTTGAAATGCAGGCCACCCGTGTGGGAGAAGACAGTTCCATCCAGCGGATGATCCGTCTGGTGCAGTCCGCAGACGCCGGAAAAGCTAAAATCGTCGGTCTGGCCGACCGCTGGGCCACCTGGATCGTGGTCATTGCCCTGAGTGCCGTGGCCATTACCGGGCTGATTACCGGGCAGATGATTCGGGCCGTCACCATCCTCGTGGTCTTCTGCCCCTGCGCGCTGGTGCTGGCCACCCCTACCGCCATCATGGCCGCCATTGGAAACGCCACCCGGCATGGTTTTCTGGTGCGGGAGGGCGACGCCCTGGAACGTCTGGCCACGGTAAAACAGGTGGCCTTCGACAAAACCGGAACCCTTACCCGGGGCGAACCCAATGTTGTGGCCGTCGTCCCCTTTTCAAATGCGTTCACCGAAGCGCAGCTGTATGCACTGGCTGCCAGTGCTGAACTGCGCTCTGAGCATCCTCTGGGGAAAGCGGTGGTGCGCTGCTTCGGCCAACAGAATTGCACCGTCCCGGCTGACCCCACGGACTTTGTCATGCTGCCCGGCCAGGGCGTACAGGCCCGGGTCGGCAACCTGGAGATTCTTGCCGGAAACCCCGGCCTGCTTGCCAGGAATGGCGCAAATCTGAACGACGCCCAGCTTGCCCTTGCCCAGCCTTATCGCGAACAAGGCTGTACCCTCATCTATTTGGCCGTAAACGGCCAGACCGCCGGGCTGCTGGCCCTGGCCGATACGCTTCGGCCGGATGCCGCAAGCACGATTGACCGGATCCGTTCTGCGGGCGCCTTACCGGTGCTGCTCACCGGCGACCACGAGGCAGCCGCCCGTCACATTGCCGGGCAGCTGGGCATCAAGGTCTTCCGTGCGGAATGCCTGCCGGAGGATAAGCTGAATTACATCTGGCAATGCCAAAACCAGGCCGCTCCGGTGTGCATGGTGGGGGACGGTGTAAACGACGCCCCCGCCCTTAAGCTGTCCCAAGTGGGCATTGCCATGGGCGGCATGGGCAGCGATATCGCAGTGGATGCCGCCGACATTGCTCTGATTCACGACGATTTGTCTCAGCTTCCACACCTGCTGCGCCTGTCTCGCCGTATGATGACCGTCATCCGCCGCAATCTGGCCTTCTCGCTGACACTGAACCTCATCGCCATTGTGCTGGCCATCACCGGTGTGCTGACCCCGGTGGTAGGCGCACTGGTACACAACGCCGGTTCGGTGTTTGTAATTCTGAACTCGGCCCTGCTGCTGAATTTCAGTGAGGACTCCGCCGGTTCGCTCCGCTGAATTTCAAATCAAATCAACAAAACTGGAGGTATTCTTATGTTTGAAGCCGTTCTTTTTCTGGTGGCCGGTGTGCTGCTGCTGGCAGCAGGGCTGTATTATTTCGTTCAAGCCAAAGGCGATGCTGAAGCGCGCAAAATTGCGTTGATTGCTCTGCTCATCGGTGCCGCTTTATTGGCATTCGGCGGCCTGCGCATAAACGGCATTCTATAAACTCAGTCGAAAAAAGCTGCTGTCGTTGTGACAGCAGCTTTTTTTCGCGTGGGGGCTTAGTTTTTCTTGGGCCACCCGGCACACGGAAAACCGGCCCCTGCCCCATACGCCGCCATCCACGCCGGAGCACCTCAGTCGTTTTCTCCGCTGCTGTTCGCAGAAAATTCACAAACTTCTCGTCAAAAGGCTCTTGACCGGTTGTTACAACCGCATTTTATAATCGGAAGCACCAACCGGTTGTACGCCGCGTTGCAGCGCTCAAACGCAAACCCACCACCAGCAAAGGAGAACGAACCGATGGTATTTTACCGGCACGGGCAACAGCCTGTATGTTGCCAAACAACTTGAGGAAAACCCGATCAGCATCCCACAGGTCATCCACAGGGAGAATCTAGACTTCTCTGCAGGCAGCATCGGCATTGTTGCCCCCGTTTACGGGCACGAGGTGCCGCCGATGGTCCGCGACTTCATGAAAAAGGCCTCCTTCCACACGGATTATTTTTATATGATCCTCACCTACGGCAACCGCCACGGCGGCGCGGCAGAACTGGCAAAGCAGCTCTGCGAGGAATGCGGCATTGCGGTCAAGTACATCAACGTGCTCTGGATGGTGGACAACTGGCTGCCCTCTTTTGACATGGACGAGCAGAAAACCATCGACAAGCAGGTAGATGCACAGATCGCCGCCATTCGTGCCGACCTCTCTGCCCGGAAGGTGGAAATCGCCCCGGTCACGGATGGAGACCGCGCCGCCCATCAGGAGTATTTGAGCCGCATTGGCCAGCTGCCGCCGGATGTGTTCCAGCATTTCATCAAGGTGGGCGATGGCTGCGTCGGCTGCGGAATCTGCGAAAAGGTATGCCCCTCCGGCTCCATCCACGTGGTGAACGGCAAGGCCGTGCCCATTCCCGGCAACTGCCAGACCTGCCTTGCCTGTGTTCACGCCTGCCCGCAAAATGCCCTTGGGCTTGCCATGCCCGAAAAGAACCCCAATGCCCGCTATCGGAACGAGCACATCACCCTGAACGAACTCATTGCCGCCAATCATCAGGTGTGAGCCGGAAAACGGCTTTGCCCAGTAACCGGCGGCTGCAATAAACCGGCCGCATCCCCCTTGCCGCACTCCCGGCCCAACGGGCGGGAACCTTGCCGAAGGCTTTCCGGGCAGCGTCAAAATGTTGCTGTCTATTTTCTTCCCCCCACACAACAAACCATCCGGAGGATCACGCTATGAAACGAACCCTTTCCACTCTTGTGGCCTTGCTGCTGGCTGCCGCCATGGCGGCGGCCCTGTCCGCCTGCTCCGGCAGCGCATCCGAAGCCCCGAGCCGTTCCGATTCCGCTTCGTCCGCCAGCGGCCAGCCGGCCCCGGCGGGCAGCGAGGCGGTTTCTTCCGAGGCCCCTCAGCAAGCCTCTTCCGCGGAAGCTGGCACCCCGTCCGGCACGGACGCAAAAACGCTGGTCGTCTATTTTTCCGTTCCTGACAACCGGGACAACAGCTATGTGGAAGTAAACGGCGAGCGGCTGGGCAACACCCAGTATATGGCCTACGTCATTCAGGAAAACACCGGCGCAGACATTTTCCGCATTCTCCCCAAGACCCCCTACCCCACCGACCACGACGAGCTTTTGCGGGTCGCTCAGAATGAGATCCGCACCCACGCCCGCCCGGAGATCGAGGGCACCATCGAAAACTTCGATTCCTACGACACCGTCTTTGTGGGCTATCCCAACTGGAATTCCGATATGCCCTACATCCTGTACACCTTCTTTGAAACCTACGACTTCTCCGGCAAAACCATCGTGCCCTTCAACACCCACGGCGGCAGCGGCTTTTCCCGCACGCGGGAAACCATTGCCAAGCTGCAGCCGAATGCCACCGTGCAGGAGGGCAAGAGCATTTCCCGAAACGACATTGCGGGCGCCGCGCCGGAAATCGTGGATTGGCTGGACCAGATCGGTATGCTGAAAACGAATCCGTAATAATCCGTAAGGTCCCCTCAAAAAGCCGAACCCGATAGACCCGGTAGACCCGATAGATAAGATAGATAATACACACAGCATTTATCCTGCTGTATCCTTACTTCATAGAAAATCCGGTGCAGCCGCCGGGCGGCTGCACCGGATTTTCTACTCAAGCGCTCTGCAAAAACGCCAAAAGGGGCGCGGCAAACTGCCGCGCCCCTTTTTATGCAAGAGTTTGGTTCGAGCCTTTTGGCAAATTACTTGCCGGCCTCGATCATGTTGTCCAGCATGACGTAATCGCTCACGGGCACTTCGCTCTCCACAGCGCCGGCAGCGATGAAGTTCTGCTGCTGAATCTCGTAGTACTTCTCAACGGTGCCATCGGCCGCGCCGCGGGCAACCTCTTCGCCGGTCAGCCAATCGGCATCGCCGCGCTGCTCGTACACAGAAGCCTCGTCGGTCTTGGTCTGGGCGGCCACGTAGCCGGCAACCTCTTCGTAGTTGTCGTCAGCGGCGTAATCCATGGCCTTGAACAGAGCCTTGGTGAAGCGCAGGATCTTGTCAGCATTGGCTTCCGCGTAGGAAGGAGTGACGATCCAGCTGGCCAGAGAAACGGTCTTGTCGGAGAAGGTGGTGTTGTCGCACAGCTTGGTCAGGTCCTTGCCCTCTTCCAGGATCTTCAGGCTGTTGGGAGACCAGGTAGCGCAGGCATCCACGCCGCCGGACAGCATCGCGGTCACGATGTTGGAAGCGTCCATATCCACGGCAGTGATGTCGTCCATGGTCAGGCCGGCCTTTTCCAGAGCGTTCTTCAGGATGTCCTCACTGGAGGTACCGGAAGAATAGCCAACCTTCTTGCCCTTCAGGTCTTCCAGGGTCTTCACTTCGGGGCCGCCGATGACAGCGTCACCGTTGGAGATGTGAGACAGAGCGAAGATCTTGGCGTTGCCCTGGATGCACAGCTTGTGTGCGCCCTGGCCAATGTAGCCCATATCGATGGAGCCGGACTCCATGGCGGCGATGATGCTGGGGCCGTCCTGGAACTCGGTCAGCTCAACGGTGATGCCGGCCTCGTCAAAGTAGCCCTTGTTCATGGCGGTGGTCAGAGACCACAGGCTGCCGTAGTTGGGCATGTAGGCGATGCGCAGGGTGATGGGCTCCTCGGTGGAGGAAGCAGCCTCAGAAGAGGCAGCCTCGCTGGGAGCAGCTTCGGACGATGCAGCGGCGGAAGAAGAAGCGGACCCGCCGCAGGCAGCCAGAGACAGGGTCATGGCGCCCGCCAGGAATAATGCCATCAGTTTCTTTTTCATTGTTTTTCCTCCTTAATATCCAATCAGGCAGCCGCGGCCGAACAGCTCATCCACACGTCCGGCCAGTGAGAGCCAACCGGCTTTTGTTCCAAACGCCCGCGCATACCTGATGCGGCTCTTACTTGCGTACCTCCAGGTACTCCTTGTACACCTCGCCCCAGATGTAGGCCTTCAGATCCAGGAAGGGCTTTTCCATCTTCATCTCCTGGGTGCGGGGGTAGGGCAGGTCAATGTCCACCACTTTCTTAATGCGGCCGGGGCGCGCGCTCATGATGATGACCTTATTGGCAAGGATGATGGCCTCTTCCACATCGTGGGTGATGAAGAAGCAGGTCTTTTTCTCCTCCTGCCAGGTGTGGATCAGCTCCGACTGCAGCTGGGTGCGGGTCTGGGCATCCAGCGCGCCGAAGGGCTCGTCCATCAGCAGCACTTCAGGCTGCACGGCGTAGGCACGGGCGATGGCCACGCGCTGCTTCATGCCGCCGGACAGCTCCTTCGGGTAGCTGTGAACAAAGTCCTCCAGCTGCACCATTTTGATGTACTTCATGGCGATCTCTTTGGCCTGCGCGTCCGACATGCCCTTCAGCTTCAGGCCGAACATAACGTTCTGAAGCACCGTCAGCCAGGGGAACAGCGCATACTGCTGGAACACCACGCCGCGCTCGATGCCGGTGCCCTCTACCTTTTTGCCGTCCACATACACCGCGCCGGAAGTAGGCTCCAGCAGGCCGGCGATGATGTTCAGCAGGGTGGATTTACCACAGCCGGAAGGGCCGACCACACAGATGAACTCGTTTTCCTTGATTTCAAAGTCCACGCCGTTCAGGGCGATCATCTTGCCATTGCGGCCTTCGTAAATCTTCTCCACATGGTCAATTTTGACCTTTACACTTCTCTCTTCTCCTGCCATCCCGTGAGCTTCCTTTCTAATGTTTTGATGATCTTCTCGGACGTGATGCCGATGATGCCGATCAGAATGATGTAAAGCAGCATGGGGGCCACTTCAAAGCTGTTGCTGAACGAACGGATGCGCATGCCCATACCGGCGGTTGCACCGGTGGACTCGGCGGCGATCAGGGTGGTCAGGGCAACCGACACACCCAGACGAACGGCGGTGAGGATGAAGGGCGTGGTTGCGGGGAACACAACCTTCACGAAAATGTCCTTATCCTTGGCGCCCAGCACCCGGGCCGCCTTGATGAGGGTCTCGTCCACATTGCGCACGCCCTGGTAGATGGTCACCGTCATGATCAGGAAGGTGGCCAGCCAGATCACGATGACCTGGGGGCGGCGGCCAACACCGGCCGAGATAACCACCAGAGGCACATAGGCCAGAGGGGGAATGTTGCGGATGAACTGGATCCAGGGCTCAATGATGTAGCGCACGGGCTTGTACCAGGCCATCAGGAACGCAACGGGCACAGCCGTTACAAAGCCGAGGGCGAAGCCCAGAACCACGGAGATCATACTGCTGGAGAAATCCTGCCACAGAATTCCGCGCTTGACCACCGTTTTGACTGCCTCGATGATGTAGGGCACAAAGGGGAAGCTTCGGCCGGTTTTGTCGTTGATAGACAGGAAATACCACAGCACCAAAGCCGCCAGGCCGGACAGGATCAGCCAACCCCAATCCGGAATGAAAATGTGGTTGCCCGCGCGGGCAACGCTGTCATTCTTTTTCTTTTCGTTCATTCTCTTACCGCCTTCTCAATAGAAATCCTTGATCCGGTGGAACCAGGTACCGGCGGGGTCCTTCGTTTCCTTCATGTAGCGGGACATGATTTCCAGATACTTCTTTTTCACGTCGGCATAGGCCGGGTCGTAGCACACATTGTGCAGCTGATAGGGGTCCTTCTTCAAATCGTAAAGCTCGCCGCGTTCGCTCTCGTTGAAGGTCAGCTGATAGTCATGGTCACGCACCATGCGCTGGCGTGCCACATAGAAATGGTTGTGGTACTCGCCGTAGATCTCGGTGCGGCCGTTGCTCTCGGCCTCGCCCATCATCAGGGGCAGAATGCTCTCGCCGTCCACCGGCTTCGGGGGCTTCACCCCGGCCACGTCCAGAATGGTGGGCATCATTTCCTGCAGGTACACAAAGCTGTCGTTGTCCTTGGTGCCCGCGCCCTTCACCACCATGGGAATGTGGTAGATCTCGTCAAAGGTAAACGCGCCTTTTTCGATGAGCTTGTGGGCACCCATGCAGTCGCCATGGTCCGCACTGTAAATGATGATGGTGTCGTCGTACAGGCCCTCGGCCTTGAGCTTGTCCACAATCAGGCCGACCATGTCGTCGATCATGGTGCA